>JADMIO010690219.1_pt1 | contig 108985 bp, 113 predicted proteins | sample 8958161 | NCBI WGS metagenome assembly JADMIO01 (sample SAMN16585339, study PRJNA669376) | soil metagenome | isolation source: Crop rotation soil | place: USA: Cullars Rotation, Alabama | collected 2011
GGCCGCGACTTCAAGTCACGTGAATTCCAAGCTTCGGATCCCACTGTGCTGGAAAAACTGAACAAGGTTTCACCGATGCGAAGGACAGCCGGCAACAGGGCAAAACCGGTCAACTACACTATGACCGCGATTATGTTGGCGGCGATTGTGTGCTAAGAATGGTCGTCGTGTGGGGGCCGCCGCAATGCAAAACAGCCTGTTCCTTGCTCTGATCTGCGCCTTGCCGCTCGGCGCTGCGTCGAGCGCAGCCGCCGACGTGCTGATCTCGTCCGATCCCACTCAAAATATGACCTGTGCTAGCGGGGTGTGCGCGCCGACGGCACCGATGGCGGTCCTGAATGCTACTGACCTCGCCAACATGTTGATGAGCGGCGATGTGACAGTGACAAATGGGAGCGGAGCGAATGACATTGACGTCATTGCGCCGGTCAGCTGGTCCACGGCCACCCGGCTCGCCCTGGTGGCCAACAACAACAAGATCATCGTGGGGGCACCCATCATTGTTGGCGGTCGCGGCGGGCTCTCGTTCCAGTACAATCCTAGCGGTCCAGGCGGCGATCTGGTTTTTGCAAATCAAGGAACTGCGACCTTTGCCGATTTGAAAGCGAGACTCGTCATCAACGGCACGCGGTATGTCTTAATCAACACCATTGCTTCGCTGGCACACCGCATTCACAACAACCCGCTCGGTTACTATGCATTCGCGACCGATTACGACGCGACCGCCGATGGGACGTTCGCAGCCCCTCCGGTCAAGGATCTGCAAGGTGTTTTCGAGGGGCTTGGTCACACGATTTCAAACTTTCAAATCACCTCCACCAAACCCGCTGCTCTGGTGAACGAGAATGAAGGTACGATCCGCGACCTCATGCTGGCCAACGTTTCGGCGTCGGGGGGCGGAGCGGCGGGAGCTTTGGTCCAATCCAACAGCGGCTCGATCACCCATGTGTCGGTTTCGGGCGTCGTTCAATCCACCTCTACGGCAGGCGGGGTGGTGGCCCAGACGCAAGGTGGCACTCTTGCCGATATCACGGCAGCGGTCGACGTGCAGGGTGCGGGCGCGGTTGGGGGTCTGGTGGGGCAAGCAACCGGGACGATCATCGACTGCCACGCCAGTGGCGCTGTGGTTGGCGGGACGGGTTACACCGGGGGACTGGCGGGATCGGCCTTCTACGTCGTGCTCTCCTCTGCCACAGGCGCTGTCAGCGGCGACGGCGGCCAGTATTACTCGGCCTACATTGCCGGTCTCGTCGCGTATCCAAGCTACGGGGGAAATCTGACTATTAGTCAGTCGTATGCGACCGGCGCCGTATCTGGCGGGAATCGGGATTATGTCTCCGGGATGACCAACAGCGGCTATGTCGACAATTCCTATTCGACTGGCGACGTTGATGGTGGCGTATCGGCATATGTCGGCGGGTTTGCCATCGCCGGCTTGAACACTGCTTCCTATTCGATCGGGCATGTCAGCGGGGGCACCAGTGCGCCACGGCTAAAGCCGCCCTATGTGGGTGGCTTCGTTGTATTCGGCTTGTCGCGCGATAAAAGCGACTATTGGGATTTGGACACAAGCGGCACTGACATCGGCTGTGGGTACAAGAACCGGCACTGTCAAAGCATCACTGGCCTCACCGATTCAGCGTTGAAAAGCCAGTTGCCGTCTGGCTTCAGCACGAAGATCTGGGGTCAAGATCCAAATATCAACCAAGGGTACCCTTATTTGCTGGCCAACCCGCCCCGTTAGGCAGCCAGCAGTAAGCGACCGCTTTAGTTCGCAGTCGAATAAGAAATGTAAAATTGTTCGATCGTCGCGTCGCGTGTGACGTAGAGGTATGTCGCGACCTGATGCTCGCCAGCTGTCAGCGGTTGGGAGAACGCTAGATTCATGGCGCCTGTATCGACCGCATCGGCGGTCCCAAGGAAAGGGCAGGCCAAGTAAGTGCCATCGACGGAGACACAGATCGCATATTCGGTCCCATTCGAGTCCGGCCGAAGTTGAATCATGGAATTGGCGATAATGCTGAAAGCCGTTTTGCACTTTATGCGGGAATGGCCATCGACCGGAGAGAAAGCATTGGCGGCTGCTTTGGCAGCCGGGTAACCGCTTACCAAAACAACCCGTCCCATTTTCAAGGATGAAAAAGAAACCGAGTTGCTGATCCCCAAAGGGCTTGTAGCGGAGGGAGTATTCAAGTCGGCGCAAATCGCCGACTGTACACCGACGACTCCGCACAAAACAATTGCTGCCGTTGCTAACCCTCGCCAACGTTTCATTGCGCCCCTCCTGCTCAGGCCTTGCCACGGGATCATATCATCGCGGCGGGCGTATGCGAAATGACATCGTGGCCTCCGGCAGTGCCAGCGAGCACTCTCTGAATTGTACGGCTAAATAGGAGACTTACCGTACGACCAATTTTTGATGATCGCGGCTCCGTTGTGACGCGCACAATCACGTGCTGCCGACCCGCCGCCCAGACCAGGGCAAGTGCGGGAAGTGCGGCAGGCCATACCTGGGAGACGCCGAAGGACAGACCTAGGCGCAGTTCGCATCTTCAAGAGAACGACATTGGCCGGGCGAAACCGGTGTACGGTGCATAGTGCAAAACCGCTGAACTACACTATTGTAGCAACCACGGTGACCAACGGTCAGCATAAACTCGCGGTAAGGGCGTTCGAGGTTCCCAACCGCGCCTTTGCTGTTGGCGGAATTGCACGAGAGTCGTGCTGTCAGGTCGCCGAACTACCAGCGTTCGACCGAAACTGAAGTGTGCTACGGAAGGGCTGAGCGTTCGCGATCAGCTTCGCTTGCGCCGCTTGGATTGCGTCCTCTTGCGTCCGAGCCCAATTTTCTTGGCAATCTCCGATCGCTTTCCCGCGTAGTTTGGCGCCACCATCGGGTAATCGCGCGGCAGTCCCCACTTGGCCCGATATTCCTCCGGCGATAAACCGTATTTGCCGCGCAAATATCGCTTGAGCATTTTCAGCCTCTTCCCATCCTCCAGACAGATGAGGTGGTCGGGCGCGACCGACCGCTTGATTGGCACTGCGGGCTTTTGCGAAGTCGTGAGTTCACCTGAACCGTTGCGTCCTGCCAGTCCGCATAGCGTGCCGTGCACGGTTTTGATGACCGCAGGCAATTCCGCAGCTGGCACCGGGTTCTTGCTGACGTATGCCGCCAAGATGGTCGAAGCCAGCGAGAGCATGCCATCCGGCGCGCCGGTCTGTTCTGCCATGAAACTGCCTTTCAGAGATTTGGCGCCTTGTAAGTGGCTGGTGGTGCGTCAGCAAGGCTGTCCGTGCTCCTGCCTGTCTCATCTGCGTGAGTTCCGTGACTGCGCTTAAGCGGAATCACACGACCGCCCGTTTTCAATGTGTCCAGATAATTCGCCCACCAAGTCATCATCGCGACGCGCTCATCCCAATGCTGGCCTCGGGTATACGCGCGCCGAATTGCATTCGGTTCGCGATGCGCGAGCTGGCGCTCGATTGCATCGGCCGACCATCTGCCGCTTTCGTTCAACAATGTCGCTGCCGATGCCCGAAAGCCGTGCGCGGTCATTTCCTCGGAACCATAGCCAAGCCGGCGCAGGGCGCAGTTCATGGTGTTTTCAGAAAACGGCTTGCCTGGAGAGAAGCCGGGAAGCACCAATGACTGGTGCCCGGTCAGCTTTCGAAGCTTCTCAAAGATGACCACCGCTTGGCGGGGCAGAAACGTCGTATGCGGCAGCCGCATTTTCATGCGGGTCGCCGGGATGGTCCATGTGCACGCATCAAAGTCGAACTCCTGCCATTGCGCTGCCCTGAGTTCCCCAGGCCGCGGAAACAGAAGGGCCATCAGTTGCAGCGCCGCCCGCGTTGTTTCCTGTCCACCGAATTGATCGATGTCTCGCAACAATTCACCGAACTTCGGAGCATTCGTGATCGCGGCGCGGGGTGTTACGACCGGTACCGTCAAAGCGTCCCGTAAAGAGAGAGTGGGATCGGCTTCACAGCGGGCTGTCGCAACGCCGTAGCGAAAGACCCCGCCGATGGTGGACCGGAGGCGGCGCGCAGTTTCGTAGCAGCCGCGCATTTCGACCTGTTTCAGCACCCGCAGCACATCGATTGGCTTGATTTCCGAGAGGCGCCTGTCTCCCAAAAGTGGAAGAGCGAAAGCCAGCAGCCATTCCTTTTTTGAAAGTGTAGCGCTCGCGCGTTGCTCACGCTTCAGCTTGTCCATGTACTCCGAAGCAATCAGCCTGAACGTGTCGTTTAATTGTGCGATCGCAAGTTCGCGCTCGAAGCGCGTTGGCAGAGGATCCTTCCCAGCCGCGAGTTGTTTCTTCGCTTGATCGCGTGCTTCACGGGCAGCGGCAAGGCTGATCAGTGGATATGAACCGATCGCCAGCAGTTTCTGCTTGCCTTCGAATCGGTACGCGAGTCGCCACAACCGCGAACCATTCGGCTGCACCCACAACTGAAGTCCGCCAGCGTCGGATAGCTTGCGAATCTTCGCTCCTGGCTTCGCCGCCCGACACTTCGCGTCACTCAAAGCCACATTTGTTCTCCTCAACCACTGGTGGCGAAACCAACAGGCATTTTGTTGGTATCCGATACCAACAACTCGTCCGGATGCCAGCATGCGGCGACGGACAGGTGCGGTCAAGAAACCTAGGGTTTTGCTGCATTTGTGGACGACTGCGAACGGTGGCGAACTATAAAGTTCGAGTCCCTGGTGCCCAGAAGAGGACTCGAACCTCCACGCCTTGCAGCGCTAGTACCTGAAACTAGTGCGTCTACCAATTCCGCCATCTGGGCACGGGGCGCGATACTTAGGAATAGGCCGCCCCCAAGTCAACGCGCGGGCGCCGGCCCGGCGAACTCCCAATGCCACGGCTCGAAAGGGTAGTTCACGAAGCCGAAGCGCGCGGCGTTTTTCACCAGCCAGCGATAGACGCCGGAGCGCGAAATGAAGAGCCGGTTCGCGTCGGCCGAAGAGTCCGGCTGAAAGCCCGGCGCCGCTCCGAGATAGATATCCATCGCGTAGCCCGTGCGGTGGGCGGAGCAGGCGGCGCGCACCACGCCCTGACAGTTCTGCTGCGCCGCGCAGCGCGCTGCATCGTAGGACGGGCTACGATAGGCGGAGAAAATGGTCAGCAGCTTCTTGTCCTGCGCCAGCAGTCCTTCCTTCTGTGCGGCACCGAGCATTTTGCGATAGGCCGCCATGGTGTCCGGCCGCAACTGAATCTTCTTGCCGCCGTAACTTTCCGCCACGGTGGCCTGGGCAAGTGTCGCCTCCGGCGGCGGATCGGGGCACTGGTGCTTGCTCTCGATGACAAACGGCCGGCGCTGCTGCCATTGCAGCTTCATGCTGTCGAGCGTTGTCTGCGTGACGGTGCCGGATCCGGGAAGATTGTGCGCCGTTTGCCAGCTGGCGAGCGCGCGCGCGAAACCCGCCGTGGTGGCTTCGCATTCGGTTCCAATCTCGTGGGCGATCAGCGGCACGTAGAAAGCCCATCCGGTCTCGGTGCGGCCGAAAACGTTCAGCGGCAAGGTGGTGAGGGAGGCGGCGTTGGCCATGGCGCTTTGCTGTGAGCCGGCCTTGCAATCCTCCGGCGGCGCGGCGTTGGCAATGGCCGGGGAGATGAACGCCAGCAACGCCGCCCAACCCAGCCGTTCATGGAACCAGAAGCGCCGCGGTGGCTTGTGCATAGCGGCACAAATGGAGATGGCATCGTGCAGATTCATCGGTTGGCGTTCGGGGCGGGGCTGCTGTTCATCTTAGCTTCGGCCTCGTTTGCGAAGCCACAGTCTTCGCAAACCGATCCTGATGCCAACGCTCCCATCAACGCACAAGCCATCGAATCGGCCAAGCCGGACACAAACAGTCCCGAACCTTCGCGCGAACTGCTGGTGCGGATGGAGGTACTGCTCGACCGCGCCAAATTCTCGCCCGGCGAGATCGACGGCCGCAAGGGCGACAATCTGATGCGCGCAATCGCGATCTACAAGCAAACCTACCACCTCCCCAATCCGGAGCAGCTCGACGACGCGGTGTTGCAGGCGCTGATCAATACCGACAAGCAGCCGGTGCTGCAGCAATACACGATCACGGCGGATGACGAGAAAGGGCCGTTTGTCGGAACCGTGTCGAAAGATTTCCGCGACCTCGCAAAACTGAAGCGCGTTGGGTACGCCGACCCGCAGGAGGGCTTGGCTGAGAAATTCCACATGAGTCCGGCGCTGCTGCGCGCGCTCAATCCGAAGGCGGACTTCAGCAAACCCGGCACCAAGCTCACGGTGGCGCGGCCGCGCGACGGCGATCTGCCACCAGTGGCGCGCGTGGAAGTGGACAAGTCCGCCAACCAGCTGCGCGCTTACGATGACTCCGGAAAAGTGGTTGCCGCCTTTCCAGCAACCGTCGGCAGCACAGACCGGCCCGCACCGAGTGGGAAGGCGACTGTCGTTTCGGTGGCGCCCGATCCGACCTACACCTACGATCCGAAGCGCGTGACCTTTGGGCCGAAGTCCGCCGGTGTGCTGAAGATCGCCGCTGGCCCGAACAATCCAGTGGGGTCCACCTGGATCGCGCTTAGCATCGCCACCTACGGCATTCACGGCACGCCGGAGCCCGATCTGGTGGGCAAAACCGCCTCTCACGGTTGCATCCGTCTCACCAACTGGGATGCAGCCGCGCTTGGCAAGGCGGTGAAGAAGGATACGCCGGTCGAGTTCGTGGGTGTGGAAAAGCCGAAACCGACCTGAATTCCCCGGCCTGGGACCCTGAATTAGGGTGGTCGCAATTGCGCAATTTTTGCCTGCCGCCCGCCTTGCTGCAGCCGCGTCACAGCCATCGCTATGCCCCAAAGGCAGAACCAGATTGGCTCCGAAGAATGGGGTGTCGGCGGGTGCATTCATGCAACAGACGATCAGGCCGCTGGACGGCAGCATACTGCAGCGTGTGGTGAACTATAGGAGCAGAGCAGCAGACCTTCGCACGATTGCCGAGGACCTGATCGTTCCGGCGGAGAAGGAAACGTTGCGCCAGATTGCGGCCCAGTATGACGATATGGCGAAGGCATTGTTTCGGGTGCGAGAACCGCGGGATCTGCTCCCGTGAGCAGCACCTGATTGGTGGCGCCGCGGCCTTGAGGCTTTTAGAGTTGTGGTGAACCTGGGCCGTGCCGCCATGCCGCGCGAAATTCTGGGTGCGGGCGATTTCGCTCGGACCGCGACGGAGAAACCATCGTGCGCAATCTCAGCTCCTTCCTCGTGCGCGTGCTGCAGCCTTGATCGGAAGAGTTCGCGCGCAGCAGCGAGCAGCGCCTTGTTGCGGCGGATTTCGGTTCGAACTTCGGCGCGAAAAGCCAGCGTCGCGCGCGTGTAGCGGCCATGAACGAACCGGTTGCGGTTGCCAACCGGGGCGCCTCTTCTACAGTTCGGCGGCATTCGTTGCGGGCTCATCATTGTTGGCTTCGTCGTCTGGCACCCAGCCGCTCTTGCGGTCGCCCTCTTCCCAGGCTCTGAGTGACTTGAGCGCGCGGGCGATGCGGTCTTCCACACTCGCGTCACCCATGCGGTGGCGAATGGCGTTGGAAACGTGCTGATCCAGCAATTCCCAAAAACGTTTCTGCGCGTCGCGCGTCTGTGCCTGATCGGCAAAGAATTTTTTGCGGTTCAATTCGGCCTGCGATTCTTTCGTCGGCTTGTTCACATCCACGAGCGTGCGATGGCGGGTCTCGACATGCGCGAGGCGCGCTAACATCGCTGCCACAGCCGCGTCGGCTTTCAGCAGGCGCGAGGCCGCGTTCAGGGCAGCGACGGGATCGCCATCGCCCGCGAGTGCCAGTCCCCTCGCAGCGCTCGATGAGGCGGGCATTGCGCTCCATTTGGGCCGTCAAGCGGCCGGCGGTCGCTATGCGCAGCTCATGTTCCTCAACCGGAGAATGTTCATGTCGGCCTATGCCTAAATGCCTATATAAAAGAACATAAAGTGTACAAACGCTCATGTCAACGGCCGCCGACGCTCAAATTTTGCCCGCGCTTTAGCGCGTTGGCCAAAAAAAAGCGCCAGACGCCACCCTGCGGCAGCGCCGGCGCTCTCCTCACGCGGGCCTGGTGAGGGCTGCGCGAACTTATTCGGCCGCTACCCTTTTGGCAGCGACGGTTCCGTTGATCTCATTCACCAGATTGCCGTCGGCATCGTAGAATTTCTGGTCGAACGTGCCGTTATAGGTGTTTCCGTCCTTGGCGAGCTTGTTGTCCTCTGTGAGTACGAACATGCCGCTGGGGTTGCTGTTTGCGTCGAATGTCCAGCCGAGATGATACCGGTGAACCGTTCGGTGGCCGGTACTCACCCAACTTCCCTCGCAAGTGTTACCCAGCGTCGGCGGCAGATCCGCGTTGTCCGCCTCGGTACCGTCGCTGTGCCACTGGATAAGCGTGTTCAGGATTATCTGGTCATTTACGCTAAGCGCAGTGGTCCAGGTTCCAACGATAGAGTCTCCGCTGGGCATGGTCGCATACTTGAGGGGCGGTAGCTTGATCTGCGTGGCTTGGCCGCCTCGCGGCAAGCCGCACGCGGCTTCAGCCGAAACAATACCGGCAATCAAAGCAAGGGCTGCTGCAGACATAAGGATCGAACGATTCATCACCAATTCTCCATTCCTTGAAGCGCCGCCAACCGGCGCCTTTCCAGCGAACGGCGCGCGCGTTCAGGCATCAGGGCAAAGATTTCCCGTTAGCGTTTCGGAGGGAAACGCCTTGGCGTAAGATGATCCGGCCGTGATTGGCGGCCGAAGGGGCTTACTGGGGATGTCTAGGTCGTATCCTTTGCTCCTGTTTGCCGTTCCGGCACGCGCCAGTTCGTGGGGCGATTGCAGCCTTCCGGTGGGCGAACCGAAAGGACTTGCGCCTGATGGATCGCCGAGGAATCGCCGAAGAAGGCGGATGATTCAGTCGTGAACGAGCGGCCGACGCTCTTGAAGCCGGTTGGACCGGAGAGTCTTGCTGACGAGGAGGACTTTCAGGTCGGCCATATTTCGGTGCGGCCGTCGCTGCGGGAGGTGCTTTCTGGCGAAGCCCGCGAGATTCTCGAACCGCGCGTGATGCAGGTTCTGGTGGTTCTGGCAAGCGCCAAGGGCGCCGTGGTTTCGCGCGATGAATTGATCCGGCGATGCTGGGGTGGGCGCATCGTCAGCGAGGACGCCATCAACCGCGCAGTCTCCAAGGTTCGGCAGCTGGCGGAACTGGGCGGGACCAAAGCCTTTGAAATTGAAACGATTCCCCGGGTCGGCTACCGGTTGCTTCGCACGCAGCCAAGTAGTCCTGCAACCGACCATTCAGCGGCCAGGGTGGCTGTGCTTTCATCGGGTCACAAACCCGCGGCGCCTCAAGCCGCGTCGCGCTTCAATGGTGGCAAAGCTGCTTTGCTCGCCGCCGTCGCGCTGACGCTCGTTGTCGCCGTCGTTGCAGCCGCGGTTCTGATTCCCAAGCCCGCGCAGGAATGGGCAGTAGCAGAATCCCATCAGCCGTTTATCGCCACGCCGGATATCGAAAGATTTCCATCCTTCTCTCCCGACGGCACGATGATCGCGTATTCTCGCGGAAAGAATACCTGGAGCCGCCAGATATTTCTGCAGTTGAGGCGAGGCGGGGACCCACTCCAACTCACACATGACAAATTCGACGATGTGGCGCCCGCATTTTCGCCGGACGGAACATCTGTGGCCTATTCGGCGGGGCAGCTGAAGGAGCCGTGCCGGATCATGTTGGCGCAGATACCGTCCGGGCCGTCGCGACAGATCGGTCATTGCCGCATGCTTGAACGCACCACTTTCAGTTGGGACCGCGGTGGGCGTGCACTCTTCTTCCACGACACCCCCAACGCCGGTCAGCCTGCGCATATTATGCGGCTCAACATCGACACAGGCGCAGTGACCGAAATCACGCCGGCTAGCGAGGGCGGATCGTTGATAGATTTTCAGCCTTCCGCATCGCCCGATGGGAAGGTCCTTCTGTTTTTCCGCTATCTGAAGGGCGATAGGCTTCAACTCGTTCTGCGCGCCCTCGTAGATGGTTCGGAGCGAATATTGATTGACGACGACGCCGACAAATACGCGGTGTGGTCGAACGATTCATCGACGGTATTTGTCGCCCGCAACGAAGGCTCGGATTCGTCACTTTGGGCCTATCCGGCTTCCGGCGCGGCGCCGTGGCGCATCACTTCCAACGCCCGGCCGATGGAATTTATTTCCGCGGGACCGGATGGCCTGCTGGCAGTCGAGTTGAAAAACAAAGTCACGCAATTGGCGGTCGCCTCCGCTTCGGACACCGAGGCGCCGCGGCCTCTCGCCACCGATGGCTATTCTGGCTGTTCTTTCGACTATGCAGCGGACGGCACGCTAGTGCTCATTGGGAACGATGGCGAGGCGCCAGTCATCGTCGTGGGTACACCCGGGCACTTGCGCGAAGTGATGCGCCTGAAACAGCGCATACCTTGTGGAATCCATTGGTCTCCAGATGGCATGCGTATTGCGTTTGGCGGGGGAGACGCGATTTCGCGGATCTCCATCATAGACCGCGCCGGAATGCCGGTTGGACAGGTCCCATATCCGACTCAGGATTTCGGCTATTTCGAATGGACCCCCGATGGCGATGGGTTTCTGGAGACACGCCTCGATAGTCATGGCTGGCGCGTTTGGCGCGTTGACATCGCCTCGCCGCATCGGGCGCGACCCATTCTGCCTTACGGATGGAATTGGATTCGCATGCATCGCGGCATGATCGTCGGCATGAAGGAGGGTTCGCCAGGGATCTGGCGCATCGATGGTACGCCTAAGCGGATGACGGATTGGCCATCAGCGGTCCGTGCCTGGACGTGGACGATGACGGGCGACAATCTGGTGTACGGTGATTTCTCCAATCCTGATCGTCGGATGATCGTCGCGCAGCCTATTTCCGGTGGACCGCGTACCATCGTCGGCTATGCCAACGGCCTGGACGACATGAGCATTCTTGCCGTGAATCCCACGAATGGACGGGTGACCTATAACCGAGTGCTTCGCGATGACCCGGACATAGGCTGGCTGAGGGTTGTGCGGAAGTAGCCTCGGCTCCGCAAGTTTTGCGCGAAAAGCGGAGGCGATATGCCTAATATGGCTCAAGAATCAAAGAAGCGGCTGGTGAGGGTAGCATGGGACAGGGACTGGATCGGGCGTTCGCGCTGGAGGCGGTGCGCGTCACCGAGGCTGCCGCCATTGCCGCGGCGAAGCAGATCGGCCGGGGCAATGAGAAAGCCGCCGACCATGCCGCGGTGGAAGCCATGCGCGCAGCGTTCAATCAGCTGCCCATCGACGGCACGGTGGTGATCGGGGAGGGCGAGCGCGATGAAGCGCCCATGCTCTACATCGGCGAGAAGGTGGGGAGCGGCGGGTTGGCCGTGGACATCGCGCTCGATCCGCTGGAAGGCACGACCCTCACCGCCAAAGCGCTCCCCAACGCACTCGCCGTGATGGCGATGGCGGAGCCCGGCACCTTGCTGAACGCGCCCGATACCTACATGGACAAAATCGCCATCGGGCCAGGTTATCCGGAAGGCACCATCGATTTGGATGCTGAGCCCGGCGAGAACATCCGCAGGCTCGCTAAAGCCAAGGATGTGCCGCCGGACGAAATCACGGCGCTCATTCTCGACCGCCCACGTCATGCCGCGATTATCGAATCGGTGCGCAAGGCTGGCGCCGCGGTGCAGTTGATCACTGATGGCGACGTGGCCGGTGTCATCGCCACCACCGATCCGGAAACCGGCATCGACATCTACATGGGGCAGGGTGGCGCGCCGGAAGGCGTGCTGGCGGCGGCGGCGCTCCGCTGTGTCGGCGGGCAGATGCAGACGCGGCTCGTCTTCCGCAACGACGACGAGCGCGCGCGCGCGGCGAAATGGGGCATTACCGACCTCAAGCGCAAATATTCGCTGACGGATCTAGCATCCGGCGATGTGATCTTTGCCGCCACCGGCGTGACGAACGGATCGATGCTTGCCGGCGTGCATGTGCATGGCGAGTTCATCACCACGGAAAGCATCGTGATGCGCTCGGCCACGCACACCGTGCGCTGGGTGAAGGGGAAGCATCTGCGCCGCCATGCTGGCTGAAGCCTACGCGCCATCGCCTTGCGCCTTTGCGGTCGCGTCTTCGTTTTCCAGTCGCAGCTGGCGCTTGCGCGAGAGCAACGCCGAAGCGGTGCGCGCGCTGGCGCGAAACACGAACCTGTCGCCTCTGTTGTGCGATCTGTTGCTCGCACGCGGTATCGGCGGGAGCGAGGTTGATGACTATCTCAACCCGACCTTGAAGCGGCTGCTGCCGGAGCCGCTGCTGCTGTCCGACATGTACAAGGCGGTGGAGCGCGCTCGCGCCGCGATTGAGCAGGACGAACGCATTGCCATCTTCGGCGACTATGACGTGGATGGGTCGTGTGCCTCAGCGCTGCTGTGTGAATTTCTAACGACCGCTGGCCACGAACCCCGCATCTACATCCCGGACCGCATGACAGAGGGCTACGGCCCCAACGCGGCGGCGCTGCTGAAGCTGAAAGACGAAGGCGCCTCGCTGATCATCACGGCCGATTGCGGCGCTACGGCGAATGCAGCGCTAGTAGCGGCGCGCGATGCTGGCGTGGATGTGATTGTGCTGGATCATCACGCAGCGGAAGCGCCGGTGCCTGTGCTGGCGCACGTCAATCCCAACCAGCCGGGTGACAGGTCCGGGCTCAAGCATCTCTGCGCCACGGGCGTCGCCTTCATGTTCGTGGTGGCGCTGAACCGTTCCCTGCGCGCGAGCGGCTGGTACACGGCCAATGGCATCCCCGAACCGGATTTGCGTGATCATGTCGATCTGGTGGCACTGGCGACGGTTTGCGATGTGATGCCGTTGATCGGCATCAATCGCGCGTTTGTGCGCATGGGCCTCGCGCGCCTTTCGCAATTGGCGCGGCCGGGATTCGCGGCGCTGGCGCAGATCGCCAACATCACGCCGCCCTGCACGCCCTATCATCTGGGCTTCGTGTTCGGGCCGCGCATCAACGCAGGCGGGCGGGTGGGGCGCTGCAGCCTCGGAGTCGAATTGCTGACCGCGAAAACCAATGCCGATGAACTCGCCCGCGCGCTCGATGTGCACAACAAGGAGCGGCGCTCTATCGAAAGCTCCATCCTCGACGAAGCGATGGCGCTGGCTTCCGTGCAGATCGATCAATCCATCTTGTTGGTGGAAGGCGATGCTTGGCATTCCGGCGTGGTCGGCATCATTGCCGGCCGCGTGAAGGACCGCTTCAGCAAGCCGACATTCGCCATCGGTTTCGACGGCGAGATGGGCCGCGGCTCCGCGCGCTCTGTTCCCGGCTTCGACATCGGCGCCATCGTGCGCGCCGCGCGCGGCGACGGCATCCTCGAAACCGGCGGCGGGCATGCCATGGCCGCTGGTGTTTCGCTGAAGCGCGAGAAGCTGGATGCTTTCCGCGAATTCCTCGCGGCACACGGCGCAGCGGCGCAAACGCATTCTGCTGCGGCGAAGGAATTTCCGGTGGATGCGATCGCTTCCTGCGCGGGCAGCACGCCGGCCTTGATCGACGAGATGGCGCGGCTTGGGCCTTTCGGCGCCGGCAATGCCGAGCCGATGCTGGCGCTGCCGCATGTGCGCGTGGCGTTCGCCGAAGTGGTGGGCCGCGATCATGTGCGGCTGCAATTGCAAGGCGGTGAAGGCGCCCGGCTCGATGCCATCGCCTTCCGCTCGGCCAGTGCGCCGCTGGGGCAGGGGCTGATGGCGTCGCGCGGCAAGACGGTGCATGTCGCCGGGTATTTGCGCGCTGATAACTGGAACGGCCGCCGCCGCGTGCGCCTCCAAGTGGAGGACGCAGCACCCGCCGGCGTCTGACTTGCGCGCTCCGGCCCCCGCGAGTATAGCCCGCGGACGCTTGCGCCCTTCGTCTATCGGTTAGGACTCAAGATTTTCAATCTTGCAAGAGGGGTTCGACTCCCCTAGGGCGCGCCACCTATCGCCATGTCGAATTACAAGTCTTTCGGCTGCAGGCCCGTCTGTTTGGCGATCTTCGCGAGCATCCTGGGGCCGATTTCATCCGCATCATGGAAGGCGAAAACGTAGTCACTCGAGCGCTGGCGGCAGAGTGTGCGATGCGAACCAGACTTCTCTTGACGCTCCAGCCGATGCGGAGAAGGGCTCGCAAAACGCGGGACGCTTTTGCGGCCGGCCATTGCGTCATGCAAACACGAGACGCGCTTCCGGAGGTACAGGTTCGCCATTTTCGAGCCGATCCGCGATGATGCGAAAGGCCAGCGCCTCTGCCGTGGCGCGTGCTTCTTCGGCGGTCGATCCATACGCCAGCACGCCGGGCAAAGCGGGCACTTCGCCGATCCACCTGCCGTCTTCTTCGCGGTCTATTTCGACTCTCACTTCGATACCGGGTCTGCAATAATGCGGGCAGATTAGGGTACGGGCGAACAGCCGTCCAGCGAGTCGAGGCAAGCGGCGTCGGCGCTATTCCGCGGCAACTGCGCCTGCGCGCATGTCATCGCTAAGCGTGCGCGCGCCAGTGCTGACCGCCGGTCCTTTCCACTTCGACCGGTTTGTTATTCTGAACCGCCGGAAAGAACTTCCATGCGGCCACGCAGTCGATGGTCGCCTTGTCGAGATCGGCGTCACCGGTGGATTGCGTCAGCTTGATATCCTTGGTGCTGCCGTCCGTTCCGATGCGATAGGAGAAGCTCGCATCGCCGTTCAGTTTCTTGCGCACGGCGGACTCCGGCCAGTTCTGGCAGCTGTGCGGCTGTCCGTTGCTGCTGGCGGGCAGGAAGCCGTCCTCGTGCATCTGCGGGATCACATAGTAGGCCATCACCCAGCGAACCTCGGCCGGTTTGCCGTTCACGATGACGGGTTTGTAGGGATGTCCGTTGGCGCAGCGGAGGAGGGCCTTGTCGAGGTCCTGGTCTCCGCTCGATTTCGACAGTTGCGCATCGTGCAATTTGGCATCCAGCCCGATGCGCACGACGAGAACCGGTATCGTTTTGCCCTGAAGCGTCTGCAGACCATTCGGCATTAAGGAAACGCAGCTACGCTCGGCGGGAGGGGCTGGCTGCGCGGTCGCCGCTGGTGGGCTCGCGGCAGGCGGGGCTTGCTGCGCATGAAGAGGTAAGACGACGGCCGTAAGTAGACCCATTAACCCCGCAAGGATGTGCTGCGAGCGTACGGTTCGCTGGCGCTCGTTACCCCACCTGCACTGCATCTCGTTTCCTCTGTCTCGAACAGTCCATTACGATGTCAGCCAACAGCCGCGTCACTACTGAGGTCGTTCGTTCCTTCATCCGTTAGGGCCAAGACGTTCAATCTTGCAAGGGGGGCGAGACCTGTGGAGCGCGGCACACAATCTCGCTGAAGGCAATCTGGCAGACCTTCCGGATTTTCTGGAGCACTATCATGTTGCCGCGAAGCACGTATAGTCCGACGTAGAGTTGGGGGAGGCTGGTCCGGATGCTGGTGCTTGTCTGGAGAGGAAGAGGTTACCTCGTTTTCCTAGCTGCTATTGCGGCTTTTGCGCTGACAGCCATCGTTGCGAACGCATTGGGCTAACGTGATGCGACGATGCCGACCTATGCAGTTGAGATCGTGGCCACAGCAATAGTGTTCGTTCCGATTTTCATTTACGGAAGGAAATGGAACTCGGAAAAGCGGGTGTTAATCGACAAGGCGACCGGCCGTGAAATCACTTTTCGGGCTCGCCATAGCGCATTCGGCATTCCAATGCAGCACTGGGCAGTAGTTTGGCCGCTAATCATCGCTGCCTTTATCACGGTTTCCATGCTTTCAAAGCAGGGTGCTGGACCCGCCTGATTGTAAACGCCGGAGCTGTCCTGAAACGGCAACTTCGAGTTGAAGCTAGGGTACCGATCAGTCAATACGACCTCGGCAGTCCCAGCACGTGTTCGGCGAGGTAGCTGAGGATAAGGTTGGTCGAGATCGGCGCCACCTGATAGAGCCGCGTTTCGCGGAACTTGCGCTCCACATCGTAGTCTTCCGCAAAGCCGAAGCCGCCATGCGTCTGCACACAGGCGTTCGCGGCCTCCCATGATGCGTCCGCCGCCATCAGCTTTGCCATGTTGGCTTCTGCGCCGCATTCAGCGCCCGCTTCGAACAGCGAGGCGGCACGTTCCACCATCAACTCGGCCGCGCGCATCTTCGCGTAGGCTTGCGCGATGGGAAACTGCACGCCCTGGTTCTGTCCGATGGGCCGGCCAAACACCACGCGTTCTTTCGCGTACGTCACCGCACGATCGATGAACCATTTGGCATCGCCGATGCATTCGGCTGCGATCAAAATGCGCTCCGCATTCATGCCGGAGAGGATGTAGCGGAAACCTTTGTTTTCTTCGCCGATCAGCTGCGACGCCGGCACGCGCACGTTCTCGAAAAACACTTCCGTGGTTGCGTGGTTCATCATGGTGCGAATGGGCTTGATGGTGAGCCCCGCGCCCTTCGCCTCCCGCATGTCGATGAGGAAAACGGACAAGCCTTCCGTGCGCTTCTCCGCCTGCTCGCGTGCGGTTGTGCGGGCGAGCAGCAACATGAGATCGGACTGCTCCGCACGGGAGGTCCAGATTTTCTGGCCGTTGACGATGTAGCTATCGCCCTCACGCCGCGCGGTGGTGGTGAGTGCTGTGGTATCCGTGCCGCTGGTGGGTTCAGTGACGCCGAACGCCTGCAGCCGCAATTCGCCGCCGGCGATCTGCGGCAGATAGCGTGCCTTCTGCTCGTGGCTGCCGTGCCGGAGAAGCGTGCCCATGATGTACATCTGCGCGTGGCAGGCCGCGCCGTTGCAGCCGGTGTGATGTGTCTCTTCTAAAATGGCCGCGGCGGCGGAAAGCGGCAGGCCCGAGCCGCCATACTCTTCCGGAATCAGCGCCGCCAGCCATCCCGCTTCGGTGAGCGCGCGCACGAATTCCTCCGGATAGGCGCGCTGGCGATCCAGCGCGCGCCAGTAGGCGCCGGGAAACTGCGCGCACAATTTGCGCACCTGTTCGCGGATGGCGGTGTTGTCGTAAGAAGCGGTCACACAATGACTCCCCTTCGCCGCACTATCGCACTTCCGGATGGCGCCGTCTCTTACCTCGAATGGGAGGCGGATGCGCCGCTGCTTGTGTTCTCGCACGCCAACGGCTTCAACGCGTCGACCTACAGATCCATTCTGGCGCCGCTGGCGGGGCGCTTTCGCATCATCGCCTGGGATTTGCGCGGGCATGGACTGACGCAACTGCCAACCGATCCGCGCCGCATTTGCGGCTGGACCATCTTTCGCGACGACCTGCTGCGCTTTCTCGATGCGCTGGAGGTGAAACCTGCTGTGCTGGCTGGCCATTCGCTGGGTGCGATCTCAACCGTGCTGGCGGGGGCGGTGCGTCCGTATGTGGCGAAGGCGCTGGTGCTCGCCGAGCCGGTGATGGCGCCGGATCAAACCGCGTGGAAAGCGAAGCTGGTGCGCCTGCTCGGCCGCTCCGAAACGATGCCGCTGGTGGCGCTGGCGCTGAAACGGCGCGCGCAGTTCCGCTCACGGGAAGATGCACTGCGCGGCTTCAAAGGCCGCGGCGCCTTCAAGACCTGGCCAGAGCACATGATCGCCGATTACGTTGAAACGGGGTTAGTGCCCGATGGCGATGGTTTTCGCCTGGCCTGCGCGCCGGAGTGGGAAGCGGCAAGTTACGCGGATTATCCGCTGCATCTGGGGCGGCTCGGCCGCCGGATTCCTGTGCCGATTACCGTGCTGCGTGGGGCAATCGACTCCTCGACATCGGAGTCTGTGTTGAATCAATTCGCACGCAAGCATGGGCACACGCGCATCGTGCAGCTCGATGGCGCGACGCATTTTCTGCCGATGGAGCGGCCGGAGATTCTACGAGAGGAGATTTGCCGGGCGGCGGGGCTGCCGCCCGGCAAATGATACTTAGTGGTGCGGCGGAGGCGGCGGCCCATCCTGGTCGGATGGCGGTGGGCCGTTCTCGTCATCGGGTGGTGGGCCGCTTTCGTCGGAAGGCGGCGGGCCGCTCCGGTCCGATGGCGGCGGGCCATAACCCTGCTGCATCATCTGCTGTTCTTTGGCGCACTTACGCGGATGCTTCTCGCACCAGTGCGGGCCGCGATGCCGGTGCGGCGGGGGCGGGCCGTAGTCGCCGCCAGTTGCACCTCCGGACATGCCGGGACCGGACTCCGGCGGCGGTCCTTCGTCTTGTTCGCCGGGTGGCGGTCCTTGATCCGCTCCGGGTGGAGGCCCGTAGCTAGGCGGCGGGGGCGGCGGTGGCCCATACCCCGGACCGTACGGCCCGTGGGGATAGTACACACAGGCGGAAAGCAGGACGGCCGAGCCCAGAACGGCGGCCGACGCAAGCCGAAGGCGCATGAAAGAACCTCATAAAGCAGTTTGCCCGTCCAACATACGGCAACGCGGCAGCCAAAGTTTGGTGGCAATCGGGCCGATGCATGACGAATTCGCAATGTGGCTTGACCGGATGGCGCTGGGACGTCTGAGGTGCCGTATGACTTCACGCGATAACTGTCTGAAGCTGGATGTGGACGATCCGCTGGCGTTCGCGCGGGCGCGCTTCCGGATTCCGGACGGTATTGTCTACCTCGATGGCAATTCGCTCGGCGCGCTGCCGGTTACGACGGCGGCCCGCGTGGCGGATGTGATTGGCCGCGAATGGGGCGGCGATCTTATCCGGAGCTGGAACAAGGCGGACTGGATCGGGCTGCCGCTGCGCGTGGGCAAACGGATCGCGCCGCTGATCGGGGCCGGTGAAGACGAGGTGATCGCGGCGGATTCCACCTCCGTCAACCTGTTCAAGCTGGCGGCGGCGGCATTGAAGCATCAGTCACCGCGCCGCGTGATTTTGACCGAGCGCGAGAACTTCCCGACCGATCAATATGTGCTGCAAGGGTTGGACTCGCTGCTCGGCAGCGCCGTGGAATTGCGCACGGTTGCTCGGGAGGAACTGCTCGAGGCGCTGAACGAAGACGTGGCGCTGCTTGCGCTGACCCATATCGACTACAAGACCGGCGCCATTCACGACATGGCAACGATATCAGCCGCTGCGCACAAGGTCGGCGCGCTGGCGCTCTGGGATTTAAGCCACAGCGCCGGCGCGGTGGAACTGTCGCTGAATCGCGACGGCGCCGATCTCGCCATCGGTTGCGGCTACAAATATCTGAACGGCGGACCGGGCGCGCCGGCGTACCTGTTCGTCGCGCGGCATCTGCAGGAGAAGCTCGTGCAGCCCTTAAGCGGCTGGATGGGGCACGCGGCACCGTTCGACTTCTCGGATCGCTATAGCCCTGCGTCCGGCATGCTGCGCTTCCTCTCCGGCACGCCGGTGGTGATTGGCATGGCGGCGTTCGAAGAAGGTTTGAAAACCTTTGACGGCATTTCCATGCGCGACGTACAGGCAAAGGCACGCGCCCTCGGCGACTTGTTCTTGTCGCTGGTAGAAGAGCAGTGCAGCGACGCCGGATTCATCATCGGCTGCCCGCGCGACTCATCCAAGCGGGGAAGCCAGGTTTGCCTCCGGCATTCGGAGGGATACGCTATCATGCAAGCACTGATCGCGGGCGGCGTGATCGGCGATTTCCGCGCGCCGGATGTGATGCGCTTCGGTTTCGCGCCGCTCTACACGCGCTATGTTGATGTCTTCGATGCTGTCGCAAAACTTGCGGATATCGTCCACCGCGAGGTCTGGCGGGAAGAACGCTATCGCATCAGTGCTGCGGTGACATGATCTGCTCGTGGCGCCGTGACCTACCAGAGTCCGGGAAAGAAATAGCCGGAATCCGCCAAGGCTATGAGAGTTAGCGCCGTTAGTACGACAAGCGCTATGGTACCCCATACGATTGTGCGCTCGGTCCCGACTCTCATGCGGGGAATTGTGCCCCAGCCAGCTAAGCGGAATAATGCCGGCGCATTACGAATAGGCCATGCGACGCTGGGCGGTTGCCGCGTCTGAGTACGCTTTTCAGACTGAAAGGTGTGATGTGGCGCCAGCCGTTACGACCCGCCTTGCGTTCTAGGCTGCCGCGCGCCAATCCGCGTATTCTGGCAGGTAAAGCATAGCCGACATGGGCGTCACTCTCAGCATGCTCATGTCGTCGCAACACAACTCCGTGGTCATGTTGGACCGAACCGACTGGCGGCAGCCGTACTTGATCGCGGTTTCTTCGTCGTCGGCCTGGATATCCAGATCGCGAATCACATGCTCTTCTGAATCGAGAAACTTCAGCCGATAGGCCCGAGGCATCGCTCTTTTCCTCCGCGCGTGTGGCCAACGTGTTCGTCGGGCAAAAGTTCCCTGGCCCAGGTGGATTTTTCGTAAACGAGTGCAGGCCGGCTATGCCGGACAGCTCCGGCGCGTCGGCGCGGACAGTGTGAGTCAAACCGCGCTTCGACACGTACGGAACTTCCCAGCATTCGGAGTGTTGTAGCAGCGCCTTTCGAAGACACTGGAGAATTCCATGCACAAAGCCGCGCTCGCCGCGACGACACTCATGCTTGTCCTGAATGGCGCCTCTGCCTTTGCGCAGGCGCCCGCGCAATCCGGGCCGCAGAATCCTGCCATCAAATCGCAGGATGCCAACAATTCAAATATGCCCGTGAAGGGCGCCAACAGCTTCACCATGGCGGAAGCTCGCTCGCACATCGAGGACAAGGGCTACACGCATGTCACGATGCTGAAGAAAGACGGCGCCGGCGTGTGGCGCGGCATGGCGATGAAGGACGGCCAGAAAGTCCATGTCAGCCTCGACTATCAGGGCAACGTCAACACGGACTGACCTTACCCTTCCACCAAAACAGAAAGTAAGCGCAAATGACCAAAACGATTTCCCATCTCTATAACGACTATCCTTCTGCGCAGGCTGCCGCCCGCGAACTCGAAGCCGCCGGCCTCGATGACGGCGATATCAGCATCGTCGCGAGCAATGCCGACAACTGGTACAAGAACGACAAGAGCGACGTCACGGTGGTTGACGCCAAGCACGATAAGGATCGTGACGGCGTCGATGATCGCAAAGAAGGCGCTGCCAAAGGCGCAGCCATCGGCGGGGTTGCCGCCGGCGCGGCCGGCTTGGCGGCAGGGCTTGGCCTTCTCGCCATACCGGGCATTGGCCCCATCGTGGCAGCAGGGTGGGCGGCTTCGACACTCGCCGGCGTTGTGGCCGGTGGTGTCACCGGCGGCGTGGTCGGTGCACTCGTCGAGTCCGGCGTTAGCAAAGAGGATGCGGACGTTTACGCCGAAGCCATTCGCCGCGGCGGCGCTCTCGTCGTCGCACGCGTCGATGACGACGACGTGGCCCGCTACCAGGCTGTGCTGGATCGTTCCGGCGTCAGTGCTACCACGCGGGCAACGGCCTATCGCACCGCGGGTTGGAAGGGTTTCGATCCTGCAGCCACGCCGTACACGGCAGAGCAGATCCGCCAGGAACGCGAACTTTATCGCTGATCCCAACGACAATCGCTAACAAAGAAGGACATCGAAATGGACAAGGATCGCATTGAAGGTGCCGCAACGCAGGCCAAAGGCGCTCTCAAGGAGGCGGCGGGCAAACTCACGGGCGACGCCAAACTGCAGTCCGAAGGCGCCGCCGATAAAGCGGCGGGCAAGGTGCAGAACGCTGTTGGTGGCGTGAAAGACGCTGTTCGCGACGCAACAGACGATTGATCGTTCACATTGTGAACGAAGAAAGGGCCGCCACTGGCGGCCCTTTTGCGTCTTCCAGGCGCGCGAGATGCTGCCCACGGTCCCTAAGGCCTGCATATATTTTGTCCGAGGGTTTGCCCGCCACGAGAAGCGATTCACCAGGGGAAATACGCGTTTTTCCCTATTTGGCTCACCCTCAGAGTTAATACGGCGGCTGGCACTCCCTATCCGGGGATTGTATAAGGCAGCGTTCGTTGGGGCGAGCGAAGTGGGCAAACTACTGTTTCAGGCGATCGAATTTCGCCGCGATACGTCGTGGAGTGTCGGCGCGCACTATCGGCTTTGGTTTACGGCCCAAGGCAATCTCCAGCTCTGGAACGTGGCAAACAACGGGGTTGTCTGGGAAAGCGGCACGCGCGGTGAAAGGCTTGCCATGCAGGCCGACGGTAACCTGACGATCTACGACGCGAACGGAAGATGCATCTGGGCCAGCGATACCATCGGCAATCCAGGGGCCTACCTCGCTGCCCAGGACGACGGCAATTTGGTGATTTACTCCGCTGACCAGCGGCGGCCGCTCTGGGAGACGAGGACGGCGGGAAAATAATGCCCCTACTTCCGGACAACACCAGCAGAGGTGCTAAGAACCGTTAGCTGCTTTGGCGTGGAAGAGCACGCAGTAGCCGTTGGGCGCGATGGTTCCTGCCACCAGCTTGCACGCGTTCGGCTCAACGAAATGCGTGCAGTCCGCGCAACGCTGGCCGTTTTTCGGTTCGTCCTGGTAGCGCGCGTTTTCTTTCGGCATTGTGCCGGCAGCGGCAGCCGAGTTAGCAGCCGCGGCGGCACACACCGCGAGGCCCGTGGCAGCCGTGGCGGCAAAGAGGTCTCTTCGAGATAGCTTTGCAGACAATTGGAAATCCCCTTGCGATCAAATCACCGTACCAGATGACGCCAGAATAGGTCCCATTATTCCGGACGGTCCACCAATTGCGAAACGGGCCGACGGGGGATCGTAGCATCTGGCAGGGAAGGAACAGGCCGGCGCCCGGCCACGTTCACATCTTCCATGCTGCACTCCGTACTGTTTCGAACCGTGTTGCTGGCCGCGCTCAGTAGCGCTGCCGCGGCGCAGACGTATGCCGGAACGTACACCAATCGCGAGTTCGGTTATTCCATCAGGTACCCGTCGAACCTGCTCCGACCTGCGACCACAGCAACTCCCGAGGGCCAAACCTTCGCGCCGGTTGTGGGGCATGCCGGCTTCCGCGTTTATGCAGCGCGCTTGAACGGGCAATCGCCGCAGGACCTGGCCGATGCGGCGCAGACGATCTGCCCTGGTGGACGGCCGTCCTATCGAGTGGCGAAGGCGAGGCTCATTGCCATCTCCTGCCGGGCCGGCGATCACATCCTGTATCAGAAGTCGCTGCTGCGGGGCGATCTGGAGGTCACCGTACGCGCGGGATACCCGGCGAAGGAACGCTGGATCTGGGACCGGGTCGTGACCTCGATTGCCGACTCGATGTCAGCTGCGCCGGTGAGCGCCGACTATCCCCAATAACGGTTGGGCTTCGGCGCTATTGCACGATCTGCAAAATCTTCCGCGTGTAAGGCTCCACAAACACCACGCGATTGCCGGCCACGAAGTACTCGTAGTTGCGAACCTCGGGCACCTTGGCGACCATGCCCAGCGGCACCGGTGCGAGCTTGATGCCGTCTGGAATGGTGGCACCGAGCTCTAGCGGAATTGCCACCTTCACCACCGGTACGCGCTCGGTGACGACATATTCCTGAATGAGCTTGCCATGCGCCGGCTCGATGGTGAGCTTGGTTTCCTGCGCGACCGCGGGCGCGGTCAGGAATGCCGTCAAGGTGATCGAGAAAAGTGTGCCGTTCATCTTGTCCCCCATCTCTGCACCCTTGAAACGGTTTCATGCCCGCCCGCGTTCCGGGCGCCCAAAGGCCAATGCTACGCTGCCGCGAAATCGATGAAGCCGCGCGTGACATCAGTGTGGACCAGCTTCACGCGCACATGATCGCCGACATCGAGTCCTTCGAAACCGCGCACGACCTTGCCTTCCGCGGCGGGGCTGGAAATCCGCACCCAGGTGCCCTTCTCCGAGGCGCCCGTGACGATGCCGTCGAAGCGCTGGCCAATGCGCGAGGAGAGGAGTAGCGTAGCAGCAGATTTGCGCACCTGCCGCTCCACCTTGTTGGCGTTGTCCTCCTGCAAGGTGCAGTGCGCGGCGAGTGCGGCGAGTTCGGCATTGCTGTAGGGCGGCGAGCGCCCAGCGAGCGCCGCTTTCAGCAGCCGTTGCGTGATGAGATCGGGGAAGCGCCGGTTCGGCGCAGTCGAGTGCGTGTAGTCGCGAACCGCGAGGCCGAAATGTCCTTCCGCCTGCTGGCCAGGAATATCCAGCGCGTATTCGCCGGAACCCAGCATCTTCACGACCGACAGGGAAAGATCCTGGAAGTGATCGGGATCGATGCGCCGGCGTTTCTGCAGAAAGATATCGAGGGCACCGGCGTCCGGCTCCGCCGGAAGCTGCTCGCCGAGTTCGAGCGCCAGCGCGACGATGCGGTCCCAGCGCTTCGGCGTTTTCAGTACGCGCCGCACCGAGGGAAACTTCTTCTTCTCAAGGAATTGCGCGGTGACGCCATTGGCCGCGATCATGAAGTCCTCGATCAGATCCTTGGCGCGGTTGCGCAGATCGGGTCGGAGATCGGTGAGCGTGTCCCCGTCGTAAACTGCACGCGCTTCTGGGCTCTCCAATTGCAGTGCGCCGTGCGACTGACGGTTGCCGCGCAAGGCATGCGCAACGCGATCCTGGAGGTTCAGATTCTCGTCGAGCCCTTTCACCGCCGCGAGCGCTTGTGGCGCCGGAGCCGTGCCCTCCATCCAAGCGGCAACGCCGTTGTAGGCCAGCTTGGCGTGGTTGAAGACGGTCGCCCGATAGATGTCGCCGGCGCTGACGGTGCCGTCCGGCGCAACCGTCATGTCGATGACGACGGCAAGCCGTTCCACGCCTTCGCCGAGCGAAGTGAGATCGGTCGAGAGTTTCTCCGGCAGCATCGGGAAGATTTGCGCCGCTGTGTAGACGGACGTGGTGTTGGTGGAGGCGTGGCCGTCGATGGCGGAATCCTTGCGCACCAGCGCGTCGACATCGGCAATCGCCACGAGCACGCGCACCTGCCCGTTGGCGAGCGCTTCGGCCACCGTGAGCTGGTCGAGATCGCGGGAATCGTCGTTGTCGATGGAACACCAGAGCAGCTGACGCAGATCGCGAACGGTCGATTCTGATGCGGTCGCCGGCCCATCGATCTTTTCGACTTCCTCGAGAACAGGTTGCGAAAAGTCCGGCAGTAGGCCGCGCTGCAGCATCACATCGTGGGCAATGTTGCGGAGCAAGCCCCGCGGAGGGGTGTGATTGTTGGTCATGCCGGGAATTATGCTTCGCGCGCGATGAAATCCAAGGCTTGCGTCGCGGTGCGCAGGCCGTGGTGGCGCTTCATGGGCGTGTTGAGATAGCGATTCACCGCCGTGCACATGTCGTCGGCCCAGGGCGCATCGGGCGAGGCGGCAAGTTCATCTTCCAGCGCGCACAGCACTTTCACTCGGTGACAGGCGATGATCGGCTCGGGCACGCCATGATCGTACAGCCCGGCCATTCCGCGCGCGAGGAAGGAATCGCGGTCGTTCACGCGGAACCGCGTCACGTCCTGATCCGCGCTCACATATTTGCGGTTGCGGCCGACGAACAGCGCCATCTGCAACAGCGCACGTGGCCAGAGCTCGGGGCGGTCTTCACAAATATGACGGCACGCATTGGCGAAAGTAAGGGCGTGGGTGAAATCCAGCCAGCCGATGTTGTCGGCCAGCGTGCCATCGGTCGCCTGCTCAAACGTGCGGTCGAAATGCAGCAGGTTCCACGCAGCGGCGCTGAGCAGCGCATCATAGAGCTCGCGCACCTCGCGTCCGGAGCTTGCCAAGGTGCGCTTCAGCGCGCCCTCGACGGAGGCGCCGATGAAATCCTCCGCGTGCGCCGGTTCGCTGCCGCTGCCATCCCACGCCGCAAGCGCTTTCCCGTAGAAGCGGAATTCCGGCAGCCGTTCTTCGCGCGTCGAGCGGATCAACATACGCGTCAATGCGAGTAGCAGCGGCTCGGCCGCTTCGTCATCAAGGTGCGAAATCAGCTGGCCAGTTTTCAGCGTGTAGATGGCGCAGTGGCCGAAATCGGCATAGTGCGCCAGCGCCGCTTCGCCAAAAGCGGGGCGCAACACGTCATAGGTGAGCCCTTCCGCCAGCGCGCCATGCACCAGGGCAACGGCCGTCGCTTCATCTTCCGCCTCGATCGCGGCGACAAACGCTTGCGCGTCCCATTCGGCTTTACCGTCGAGGTAGGGGAAGTCGCCTCCACCCAACGTGTCATCCGCCAGATGCGCCACCGGTTCGAGCAAAGCCGTAAGCCGCATCTGCGGTGACGGCGCGCGTTCGGCCAGCAACAGCCAGTCGGCGGCGGCGGCATGGGCGTGTGTCATCCCATCTTCCAGCCGTGCGTTACGCGCCGCGATGGCATGGCTGAGGGCGATACGCGCATCGAAGCCCGCGCGTTCCAGCCGCGCCATCTCGCGCGCCATGCGCGCCATGTCGTTGTCGCCAATCGCCGCCTCGAGCGCCTTCAGCGCGCGTTCGCGTTGCGCTTCTGCCGGTGGATCGGCGAGATCCAGGAAAATGTCCTCGCCGCGGAGCTTGATCGGATAAGTGCGCACGGGATCGCGGCCGACCAACGCCGCGCCGGTTCGCAAATCGAATTTCCAGTTGTGCCAGTTGCAGGTGAGCAGGCAATCCGGCCCCAGCGTGCCTTCGCTTAGCGGATAGCCCTCGTGGGGGCAGCGATTGGCGATGGCGAACACCCGTTCGCCCGCAGCAATCAGTAGAACCTGTTTGCCGTCCTTGCGCACGACCTTGCGGCCTTTGTTGTGCAGCTCGGCGCGAGAAATGCCGCTGGCGACGAACATGGATCGCTCCTTCAGGGCGCACCATAGACACTTTCATTTGATGCCGTCATGCCGCTTTCGCGCGGTGACGATCATTCTTGCGGCCGCGGCGGAACATTCCCCCACATCACATGTTCTTTTTCAAACGGGGGGCGCGTTCGCGCTCGCCGATGCCACGCAAATAACCGGAGAGATATTATGGCTATGCAGGCGCGACCTTTTGCCGTTGTTACCGGCGCCTCCACAGGAATTGGATACGAACTCGCAAAATGCTGCGCCGATGACGGCTACGATCTGCTCATCGTTGCGGACGAGCCCGAAATCAACAGTGCCGCGCAGGAGCTGCAGCGAAGCGGCGCGCGCGTGGAATCGGTGCAAGCCGATCTGGCTACACAGGAAGGCGTCGACAAGCTGTATCAGTCGCTGCAAGGCCGGCATGTGGATGCGCTGCTGGCAAACGCCGGCCGCGGCTTGGGGCATGGCTTCCTCGACCAGAATTGGGAGGAGGTGTTCCACCTCATCAACACCAATGTGACCGGCACGCTTTATCTCATCCACAAGGTGGGCAACGACATGCGCCGGCGCGGCCAGGGCAAGATCCTGATCACCGGTTCTATCGCCGGTTTCATGCCTGGCAGCTTCCAGGCGGCATACAATGCCAGCAAGGCGTTCCTCGATTCCTTCTCGGAGGCATTGCGCAACGAGCTGAAGGATACCGGAATCACGGTCACTTGTCTGATGCCTGGCGTCACCGATACCGAATTCTTCGAACGCGCCGACCTGATGGATACCAAGGTCGGCCAGCAAAAGAAGGCCGATCCGGCGGACGTGGCGCGTACCGGCTACGAAGCGATGAAGACTGGCGATGATGCCGTGATCGCCGGTTGGAAAAACAAGATGCAGGTCGCCATGGCAAAAGTACTGCCCGCCACCGTCGTGGCAGAACAGCATCGGCGGCAGACGGAACCCGGTTCCGGCAGCAAACACTAACCGGCAGAAGTTCGAAATAATTGAACGGCGCGAGCGATCCTCGCGCCGTTTGTTTACCGTACGCGCGAGCAGATTAACCGCGTTGCTCGCGCACTTCTCCCATTCTGTTGGTAAATGGCAGGCCGCGCATGCGGTGAGTTTGCATATAAATAGACACAATCTTCGGGGCTTCGATTCACGGCCGCGCAACAGCGCCCAATTTAGAACACAGTTGAGCTGGAGCAGGGGCATCTTGCCCCCACGAGGGTGTCGGTGGGCGTTTCGAAGGCGCGGATTTGCGCAATTGCGGGCAGTGCCTGCGCACTGGTCGCGGGCTGGTTGGTTTCATCTTCCGTCGAAGCTTATGACCAAACTGGGTCGATAGCCCCGACGCAGCTTGCGCTGGCGGTGGCGCCGCCCGCTGCCACCATCGGTAACCTGCAGGCGCGCGCTGCGCAAAATTTCACGCCGTGGCCGACGCATGGCTGGCTCACATCGACGCCTGAGGCCCAAGGCCTTGATTCCGATGCGCTGGCCGATGCACTCGAAACCATTCGCGCGCGCCACCTTCCCGTGCACAGCCTGCTGATCGCGCGTCACGGCCGTATCGTGCTGGACACGTACTTCCATCCTTTCGCCGATAATGAGCTCCACGACGTGTTCTCCGTCACCAAGAGCGTGATCTCCACGGTGGTCGGCATGGCGATGCGCGACAGGCGCATTTCCGATTTGCGCACGCCGGTTGCCTCATATCTACCGGAGTCACCCGCGGCTTACGATCCGCTCAAGCGTCAGCTCACCTTGTCGCACATGCTGAGCATGACCTCGGGCCTCGAGTGCGCCGGCAATCGCGGCGGCAATTTCCTGCAGGCGATGGAGCAAAGCCCGCACTGGGCCGAATTCGCTTTGGCTCGCGATGAAGTCGCGCGGCCGGGCAGCACCTTCAACTACTGCGCCGGCAACATGCAGGTCGTGTCTGCGGTCCTGACGCGGAGCCTTGGGCAATCTGCGGCAGAGTTTGCGAAGAGCGAATTGTTCGAGCCGCTCGGCATCACCCGCGTATCCTGGGCGAAGGATCGCGATGGCAACAGCCACGGCTTTTCTGACCTGCGCATGCAGCCGCGCGACATGGCGAAACTCGGCTATCTCTGGCTGCATCGCGGCGTCTGGGAGGGGCGGCAGATTGTTCCCTCGTGGTATCTGGATAGCGCTTTCAGCGCGCATGCGAATGTCGAGCCTGGCGTGCAGTACGGCTACGGCATGTGGATCTATCCGCAACGCGGGCACGCTGGTGGGGCGCCAGACTTCGAGGCCAATGGCTTTGGAGGTCAGCGCATCGCAGTGATCCCCTCGCAGGACATGGTGGTGGTGATCACCGGTGCCGGTCTCGATGCCAACAGTGTTGCCGGTCTGTTGAACCGTGCGGTTCGCTCAGATGAACCGCTTCCTGTGAACATGGCCGGCCTCTCGCGCCTGGACACGCGGGTGGCACAGGCAGGCGGATCGGGTGTTCACTACGCGACGCTCACGGACACAGTTCACGATGCAGCGGCTGCCGACGAGGGTGGCCCTGTCGTCCGCTACAGTGCGCGTATGCGCCCTGGCGCACGTCTTCACTACGCGATGCGAGTGCGTTTGCGTCATGGCGGCGGGATCGTCCGGACGGCGGCGCTCAGCCCGCCCTGACAATCGGCTTGAAGTCGCGCGCAGCTTCTTCAAGACGGCGAGCGAGATCGTTCAACCCCCATTTGTGCGCCAGCGCAGCAGCTTTGTCCCAACTGGGCTTCTGCTGGCCGAATGGCGGCAACGGCGCTTTCCGATTCATGGTCGCGATGGAGCGGAACAGGCGCAGCTGATCGGCCTGAGCCGCAAAACGGCCTTGGCGCAGCAATTCTTCCAGGGAGCCGTGCTTCCGCAGCAAATCCGCCGCGCCTTTCGAGCCAACGCCCGGCGCACCGGGCAGCTTGTCCGAAGGATCGCCGCGCAGCGCAATGAAATCCGGCACTTGGTGCGGCTCGACTCCATAGCGTTCTCGCACCTCCGCTGGGCCCATGCGCAGCATCACGCCACCACGCATCGGAAACAGGATGGTGGTGCGTTCGGAAACAAGTTGGAACGTATCGCGGTCGCCACTGGCGATGAGTACGGAGCCGCCGCGCTTCTCTTCGCGCGCCGCCGCAGCAGCGAGGAAATCGTCCGCTTCGTATCCAGCGGCCCGCGCATTGGCGAAGCTGCAGCTAGTGACCAAGTGACGAAGATCGGCGAATTGCGCGAGCAAGGCATCATCGAATTCGCGGCCGCTTTGGTAAGCGGGGTAAGCCTTATGACGGTAGGTCGGTTTGCTCAGCGTGTCCCAGGCGACGATGACGCCACGCGGCGCTTCTGCGCGCCAAAGCCGCAGCAGTAGGTTGCCGAAGCCGAGAATGGCGTTGGCGGGGGACCCATCCGCCTTTTGAATCGACTTCGGCAGTGCGTGGTACATCCGGTGTGCAAAGTTATCGCCGTCGATCACCAGCAGCGGACGAGTGGGCTTTCCCGATGCTGCGGGTTTGGCTTTGACCGATCTCGCTTTAACGGGAACACGCGTGGTCGATTTGCGATCGCTGAGGACAATCCAGGCGGGTGCGTGATCGCTGGCGTTCTCGATACCCCGCACGTCGAGGTCCACACCGGCGCTCACTAGCCGCCTGGCCGCTTCGGGGCTCAGCAGCAGGTGATCGAGGCGCAAGCCTGCATCGCGCGGCCAACGGTTCCGCATGTAATGCCAGAAGGTGTACATCGGCTGATCCGGATGCAGTGTGCGGATGGCGTCCGTCCAGTCCTGATCCATGAGCTTGCGAAACAATGCGCGCGGCTCCGGCTGCACCAGCGCATTGTCGCGATAGGATGTGGTGGGATAGATGTCGCGATCTGTGGGCACCACATTGTAATCGCCCGCCAGCACCACCGGCACGCCCGCCGCCCTTAGTCCCGTCGCGTGCGCCAACAGGCGCTTCATCCAGGCGAGCTTGTAGTCGAACTTCGGTCCAGGCTGCGGATTGCCATTCGGCGCATACAAGCAGCCGACCAGAACTCCATTCACTGCCGCTTCGATGTACCGCGCCTGCTTGTCGTCTGCGTCACCCGGCAGCTCGCTGCGCGTGATCACCGGCTCGCAGCCGCGCGCCAGAATGGCGACGCCGTTCCAACTGCGCTGTCCCCGCCACACACCCTGATAACCCGCGCGCGCGATCGCATCCCGCGGAAAGGCGTCATCGTCCGCCTTCAGCTCCTGCAGGCACACCACATCCGGCTTCGCCGCGCGCAGCCAGCCGAGCAGGTTTGCGAGCCGCTTGTTGACGTTGTTGATGTTAAAGGTGGCAATCTTCATCGGCTGTGTCGCTCGTAGCCGCCGCGGTCGCCTGTAAGCAATAGACCACGCTCGAAGGCTTATGGACCAATCGGTTGGTATGTTCCGCGCTTGGCGGCGGTATCAACGGTCTTCGCTCATGTTCAACATGCGGTCTGAATCAACGCGGCGCGCCCTAGGCCAGTTCGCAGCTGAGCGCTGGGCAAAGTCTTATCCTGCCCAACAAAGTCGCGAACGCGCACAACAGTTGGGCGCATTCCGCGTCTACGATCCGAACGAGGCGCTGGGCAACACTTCGCCCACGCACCTGCGCAATTCAGGCGGAGGCCAAGGTGTTGAGGACAGGGCTACAAATTCACGTTCATAGCTTCACCATGATGTGGCGCGGCACGGTGTAATCCTCCAGCGCATAGGTGCTGAGGTCTTTGCCGTAGCCGGATTGCTTCAGCCCGCCGTGCGGCATTTCGTTGGCCAGCATGAAGTGGCAGTTGACCCAGGTGCAGCCATAGCGCAGCCGCGCCGCCGCCTGCATGCCGCGGGAAATATCTTTCGTCCACACGGAAGAGGCGAGGCCGTAATCGGAATCGTTCGCCCACGCGATGGCCTGCTCCACATCCGAAAATCGGGTGACAGAAATAACGGGCCCGAAGACTTCGCGACGCACGATTTCGTCGGCCTGCTCTGCACCAGCGACAATGGTGGGCTGATAGTAGAATCCGCCACTCGCAACCGCGGTACCGCCGGTAGCGATTTCGATGTGTTTGGTGGCTTTTGCGCGATCCACGAAGCCCGAAACGCGCTCGCGCTGGCGTTCTGAAATCAGTGGACCGATTTCATTCTGCGTGTCGTCGTGCTGGCTGAATTTGAGCGACGACGCGGCGGAAGAGAGATCGGCAACGAGATTGTCGTACAGGCTGTCGCTGGCATAGACGCGGCAAGCCGCGGTGCAGTCCTGTCCGGCATTGTAGAAGCCGAAGGTGCGCAATCCGCTCACCACCTCTTCCAGATTCGCGTCATCGAACACGATCACCGGCGCCTTGCCGCCCAGCTCCAGATGCGTGCGCTTGAGCGTCGCCTGCGCCGCAGCAATCACCTTGCGCCCCGTTCCGACATCGCCGGTCAGCGAAATCATCGCCACTTGCGCATGATTGATCAGGCGACTTCCGACGCTCGCACCGCGACCGGTGACGATGTTCGCCACACCTTCCGGCAAATGTTCGGCCAACGTGTGCGCCAGCTTTAGCGCGGTGAGCGGCGTCTGCTCAGATGGCTTCAGTACGATGGTGTTGCCGGCCGCCAGCGCGGGCGCGAGCTTCCACGCCGCCATCATCAACGGATAGTTCCACGGCGCGATGGAGGCGACGACACCAACCGCATCGCGGCGGATCATGGAGGTGTGGCCAGGGAGATATTCTCCCGCCAGTGGTCCGTGCATGGTGCGACAGGCGCCGGCGAAGAAGCGGAAGCAATCGACGATGGCGGGAATTTCGTCGGCTACCACAAGGTGGCGCGGCTTGCCGCAGTTCAGCGATTCCAGATCGGCATAGGTGTCCGCGTCCCGTTCGATCGCATCGGCAATCTTGAGCAATGCCGCGCTGCGTTCGGCAGGCGTAGTTCGAGACCACGTATCGAAGGCAGCTGCGGCCGCGGCGGCCGCTGCATCTACCTGTGCTTCGGAAGCTTCCGGCACCTCGACAATCAGCTGGCCATTGCGCGGGTTAAGGATGCGCTCGGCCGCCCCTTGCCCCGCTTCAAGTCTTCCGCCGAGGAGTAGTTGCGTGTCCATTTTCGTGCCCAGCTGTCATCCCGGGCGAGCCTAGCGAGACCCGGGACCCACTGTGAAGTGTCCGGGTGGGTCCCGGCTCACGCGATGCATCGCATCGCTTGGCCGGGATGACAGTGTAGGGTTACGTGCGTTGACGAGTTCCGCCGCCGCGGTCCATGAATGGTGAATGGGGCAGGGGATGGACGAAAGCACAAGGGACGCCGACAGCGCGCAGCTCGCCGCGCTGGGTTACACTGCGAAATTCGACCGCTCCATGAGCGTGTGGGAAAATTTCGCGCTCGGCTTCACCTATCTGTCGCCGGTGGTTGGCGTCTATTCGGTTTTCGCGCTGGGGCTCAGCACGGGCGGTCCGCCGATGTGGTGGTCGTACTTCCTCGCGGGCGCCGGGCAATTCCTCGTCTGTCTCATCTTCGGCGAGGTGGTGTCGCAATTCCCGATTTCCGGCGGACTATATCCGTGGGCGCGGCGGCTGGTGGGCAAACGCTGGGCGTGGATGGCCGGCTGGATCTATGGCTGGGCGCTGTTCACCACGATTGCCGCCGTGGCCGTGGGTGCGGGGCCGTTCCTTGCCAACCTGCTTGGATTCACAGCATCGCCGGTCGTCACGACGGCCGTCGCATCGGGCATGGTTGTGCTGTCGACGCTCGTCAATCTTGCGGGCACGAAGATCCTCGCACGGGTGGCCATGTTCGGATTCATCTGCGAGATCATCGGCGCCATCGTGGTGGGCGGTTACCTGCTGCTGTTCCACCGGCACCAGCCGCTGGCGGTGGTGACGGACACCTTCAACATCGGCGCACCGGGCGCCTATTGGCCATTCTTTTTCGCGGCGGCGGTTACAGGACTCTTCACCTGTTACGGTTTCGAGGCGTGCGGCGACGTGGCGGAGGAAACGCCGAACCCCGGCCTCTCCATTCCTCGCGCGATGCGCATGACGATCTATGTGGGCATGTCGGCGGCTGCGTTTGTCTGTCTGGCGCTCATTCTGGCGCAGCCGGATATCGCTGCCGTGATCGCCGGCAAGAATACCACGCCGGTGGAAACGGTGCTTCTCTCCGTCTTCGGGCCGCTTGGCGCCAAGCTGGTGGTTGCGGTTGTAATGGTGTCGTTCATGTCGTGCATTCTGTCATTGCAGGCTGCCACGTCGCGCCTCGTGTTCGCCTACGCCCGCGACCGCATGATTGTCGAGAGCGATTACCTCTCCGCCATCTCGCCACATACGCATGTGCCGGTGCGCGCGCTGGTGCTGTCAGGCATCGTCGCAGGCGTGATTGTCTGTCTCGGCTATTTCTTCGCCAACGCCGTCGCCACCATTGTCAACTCCGCTATCATCGGCATTTACGCAGCGTTCCAAATGATCGTGTTCGGCGCGCTGCTGGCGCGTTCACGCGGCTGGATACCCGCGGGACAATTTCGCCTCGGCGTCTGGGCGTGGCCGGTGAACATCGTGGCGTTGGTGTACGGCGTCGGTGCGCTGATCGACATGCTATGGCCACGCGCGCCCGCAGCGCCGTGGTACATCAACTATGGGATGGGCGTGACATGGCTCGCCATCATCGGCATCGGTGCGCTCTACATGCTGCTCGCGCGACCCTACGACACTGGCTCGGCCCCAGCAGGCGACGCGTGGAAGCTCGCGCGGGCGTAGTCGCAAGCGAGGAACAGAGTACGTGTTCGGGGGTTCGCTAGGCGGCATGAACACGAAAGACCTCATCAGCAAAGTTCCGGCGGTCACCCTCGGCTTCTGGATCATCAAGATTCTGGCCACCACTCTGGGCGAAACCGGCGGCGATACGGTGACGATGACATGGCTGGGCGAAACCACACCCGAGGCCAGCGAAGTAGCGTGGCATCCCGGTTATCTCATCGGCACTGCGATTTTCGGCGTTCTGTTGATCGCGTTGGTGTGGGTGCAGATCCGGGCGCGCAGGTTTAACCCCTGGCTCTACTGGGCGACAATCGTCGCTTCGACAACCGCCGGCACCACATTGGCCGATTTCGCCACGCGATCGCTCGGGATTGGCTATCCAGGTGGCTCGCTGCTGCTTCTGGTCTGCGTGTTGCTGTCGCTGTTCGCATGGTATGGCGCGCTCGGCACGGTTGACGTGAACACTGTTTCCGGCCCGCGTGAGGAAACCTTCTACTGGATCACCATCACCTTTTCGCAGACGCTCGGGACCGCGCTGGGCGACTGGATCGCCGACGCGGGCCTCGGCTATTCGGGCGGGGCGCTGGTATTCGGTGCCGCGCTTGCGGTGCTCGCGCTGCTCTATTTCACGACAAAGATTTCGCACGTTCTGCTGTTCTGGGCGGCGTTCATTCTGACTCGTCCGCTTGGCGCGACGGTCGGCGATTTTCTCGACAAGCCGCTCAGCCAGGGCGGGCTCTCGCTAAGCCGGCCGCTGGCGAGCGCTGTTCTCGCGGCGCTCATCGTCGCCTGCATTCTGCTCATCCCGCAAAGACCGGGCGGTCATGCGGCGGCTGGCAAATCCGCCTGAGTTCGTGGCAAATACGGAATCGTCGATGCGCCGGAGGGTGCGAAAGAGGAGGAATTTCATGAAGGTGACGAATCGCGTTCTGTCTTTTGCAGCGGCCAGCGCCACGCTGGCGCTTGTGGCCGCTCCGGCCCTCGCCGGCCACGGCAAGGTGGGCCTCTGGAACGTCACCATCACAACCAATATGGCGGGCATGCCTGATATGTCGAAGCTGCCACCGGAAGCGCAGGCAATGATGAAGGCCCGCGGTATGACCATGAACGGCAATAGCATGTCGGTCCAGCATTGCATGACGCAAGAAGAGGTAAATGCCGATCACCCGTCCATGCGCAACGAGAAGGAATGCAAGGTAAGCAACATGAAGACGAGCGGCAATTCCTTCAGCGCCGACATGGTGTGCAACGGGCAGATGCAAGGCACAGGGCATGTGGAATTCGTCTTCGATTCACCGGAGCACTACACCGGAAAGACCTCGATGAACGGCACGGCCGGGGGGCACCCGGTGAACAGCAGCACGACGATGGAAGGCCGCTGGGTCTCCGCCGATTGCAAAGGCGTCACGCACTGACGCCAAGCGAGATCGTAGAGGTGTCGGAAGGCGCGGCGTCGCTGGCGGCGATGTTGCGCGCCTCTGAGCGGGCGGTTGTCTTCACGGGCGCGGGTATCTCAACAGAGTCCGGGATTCCAGACTTCCGCTCGCCAGGAGGCCTGTGGACGCAAATGGCGCCTATCGACTTCGACGACTTTGTATCGTCGCGCGAGATGCGTAGGGAGGCCTGGCGGCGGCGCTTCGCCATGGAGGAGATGTTCTCCACCGTCAAGCCGAATGCCGGGCACTTCGCGGTGGCGGAACTGGTTCGGCGCGGCAAGGTGAGTCACGTCGTTACACAGAACATCGACAACCTGCATCAGGACTCCGGCGTGCCGGCGGCGCAGGTGATCGAACTGCACGGCAATACCCGCTATGCCAAGTGCCTCGATTGCGGTACGCGGGTGGAAATTTCACCGATCCGCAAGCATTTCGAAGCGCATGGCGATCCGCCCGATTGTACGGCCTGCGGCGGATTGGTGAAAACGGCCACCATCTCCTTCGGGCAAGCGATGCCGGAGAAGGAAATGGTTCGTGCGGAAGAAGCGACGGTTGAATGCGACCTGTTTCTGGTGTTGGGCTCGTCGCTGGTTGTCTATCCGGCGGCCGGATTTCCACGACTGGCGAAGCGCGCAGGCGCCAAACTGGTGATCGTCAACCGCGAACCCACGGAGCAGGACGACATAGCCGATCTGGTGATCCGTGCCGGGATCGGCGAGACGATGCAGAAGGCGGTGGCTGCTGCGCTCTGAAATCCGGCGCAGCGGTTTATGTAAGCTTGGACTCGGGAACCGCAGCGTTCTCGAGGTGATGCGCCATCTGGTCGTAGGTTTCCGCTATCCGCCAAAGCGTGTGCTTCGTCTCCGCCAGAATGACGTCTTCGGCGACCGCGCGAAGTTCCTCGGCCTTTTCACGAAGCTGGGCGATGCGGGATGGGCGGCCTTCCGGTCTCAGGCGATCCCGCCGCAGTGCCGCTAGAACAGGTTCCTGCCGGATCATGTCATGCACGTCGCGAATGTCCTGCAAATGATCCCCCGACTCTGATGGTTTAACCGCCGCAACAGTGCCTGATTCCCGGCCTGCGAAACATATGGCCTTTGGTCCTAGCTGGCCCGGCGCTCCTGCCACGGATCGTCCCAATGGACTTCGGCGTGGGTGCAGTCCCAGAAATTTTTCTCTGCCTCTTCGGCCAGGGCGCGCCAGCCGGATGCCAGGCTCAAATAGCCCAACCGGAAATAGAGCGACGGAGCTTCTTCCGCCCTCCGGATCGCTTCCCGGGCCAGCCGCCGATACTTCTCAGGCTGCTTTACCGAGGGAACTTCCACGTGAACGGTCATGAGAATTCTCCGCACCTTCCACCCTGCGAAGCCGAAAACGTGCGATGCGGTTAGTCGGTTCCCGAAGCCCGTTGAACCGGACGGATTTCTGCGATCCACCCCTGTGGTTCGCGGCGGAAATGTTGTTGCGAAACGGACGAAAACTCGCCGTTTGCCCAGGCGTGTTGCGCGACAATCACATGATTTCCTTCGATACGAAGCAAATTGAAGCTGTTGGCTTCGTCTCGTCTTCGCGACGATGAACCGGTGCCGGCCTGGATCAGCAGTGCTGCATGAGGGCTCGCATACAGCGCTTCGCTGGTCACCGCCTGCGTCACATGCAGATGCCCGGAGAGCACGATGTCCACCTTGCACTCGGCGAACGCCGTCATAGCCATTTTGGCGCGACCCACGACGCTGCGGTGAGATGAAGAGTCCGGGAGGGCGAAGGGGTGGTGCGTCACGGCAATGCGAATGATGTCCTGGTGCAGCGGTGCGAAGCGAGCGCAGGCGCGCGCGACCTGTTCGTGATTGATGCGGCCGCTCTTTGTGGCTAGCGCCCGCGCGGTGTTGATGCCAATTACGGCGAGTTCTTCGTCCTCATAGAATGGCTCGAGATCGTCGCTGATGTACTTCTTGTATTTCGTCAGCGGCATGAGCCAGCGCGCCAGAACATTGTGCAGGGGAACATCGTGGTTGCCCGGCACAACGATCTGCGGCTTGGGCAAGGCGTCCAGAAAGCGCCGCGCTTCCGCGAATTGCTCACTGCGCGCGCGCTGGGTAAGATCCCCGGACACAACTACGACATCGGGGTTCGCCGCGGTCAGCCCCGCCTTTAATCCCTCCAGCACGGCTGCGTCTGTGCGGCCGAAATGCAGATCGGAAATGTGCGCGACGGTGCGCATCTCAGCCTTGCGCCTTCGGCACGATGACGCGCAACGCACCCGGCCGCGAGCGGTAGTGCAGGGGCGGCGCCATGCTGATCACTTCGCCGTCGACCGCCACATCCACATTCCGCTGCCGCATCTCGATGCGCAGCTCCGGCGACGTGAGCACGATCGGCGCCTTAGGCTTTTCGATGCCAAACATTGCGCGGACGGCGATGCCGAGGCCGCGAAAGCGGCCGGTGCGCGGCAACCGCCACAGCCAGAGTTTTCCACCGTCAAGTTTGGTGCGGGCGCCGAGCTGCGGCACCGTCAGCTCGTATTCGTTGTTGCCGACGAACACGAATTCCGTCTTGCCGGACAACGTGCGGCCGGAAGTGCGCAGGCGCATCCAGAAGGCGCGGGGTGCCCGGAAGACGGCGAGCGACGCCTGCACAAGCGCGATCCATTTGCTCCAGCCGCTGCGCTGCAATCCTTCGCGCTTGCGGACGATGCGCGGGTAAAGGCCGATGCTGGAATTGTTGACGAACACGCGCCCGTTGACTTCGCCGACATCGACGCGGCGCACCTCACCGGCAAACGCATTCGCCGCCGCGGCTTCGATATCGAGCGGCACGCCAACATCTTTGGCAAAATGGTTTAGCGTGCCAAGCGGCAACACCGCGAGCGCGGTATCAGTCCCGGCAAGCGCGTTGGCGACCGCATTGATGGTGCCGTCTCCCCCGCCGGCAATCACCAGCCTTGCGCCATTGCGTACGGCTTGCCGGGCGCAATTCTCGAATTCATCGCAGTCCTTCGGCTCCACGATGCGAAACGCCGGACCGGCTTTCGCCAACGCCTGTTCGACCTCCTCACGCCTGCCATCCGCCCCGCCGGAATGCGCTGCGCCGTTGATCAGGCAGAGGATTTCCCCGGCGTTGGCTGGCACTGTGCTTTGCATTAATCAATGGTTCCTTCGGTCTTCCGGGCCACTTGGCGTTGGCCGCGAAGCACATTAGATCACATTCGCCGCCCGCCAGGAGCATCGCCTTGAATCGCATCCGCCTCGACGACGAAGACGACGACAAGGAAAAGGAGAAATCCGAGGACAAAACGCACGAGCAGCCGGTTTCGCCCGTTGCACAGGCCCTGTTCAAGTCGCGCACGGTGCTGGTGTTCGGCGAGGTCGACATGAAAATGGCCGAGCGGGTGACGGCGCAGCTGCTGGCGCATGCCGATAGCGACGGCGATATCCGCGTCATCCTGAATTCGCCGGGAGGCCATGTGGAATCCGGGGACACCATCCATGACATCATCCGCTTCCTGGGCACCCGGGTGAAGATCATCGGCACCGGCTGGGTGGCGAGCGCCGGGGCCCACATCTATCTCGGCGCACCGCGAGAAAACCGCTACGCGCTGCCTTACACGCGCTTCCTGCTGCACCAGCCATTGGGCGGCGTGCGCGGGCAGGCCTCCGACATTCACATCGAGGCGGAAGAGATTTTGAAAATGCGCGAACGGCTGAACCGGGAGATCGCGCGCGAAACCGGCCAGTCCTACGACAAGATCGTCAACGACACCGAGCGCAATTTCTGGATGAGCGCCGAAGAGGCGAAAGCCTACGGCCTCGTCGGCAAGATTATCGCCCGCGCGGAGGAGCTGTAGCGCGACCGCTGCTTGCACTTGCCGTTATTGCGGCGGATTGGCGAGCAGATATGGATAGCCGTTGTTGATGTTGGGATCGCTGCCCCAGTGCCTTTTGCTGAAGCCAAAGGGCACGCCAGACTGCAGCTTTGCCGAGGTTATGCCGGTTATGCCCGGATCGTATTTTGGGAAGCCCGCACCTTTGCCGGGATCGGAAATCCCGCTGGTATCTACGTCCCAGTACGCCGCGTTAATTGATTCATTGGCATCATAGCCTGCAAAGCCCCCGGTGTATTTTTTGCCCCCGGTGACGGTCCCGACACTGTAAGCTTGTTGTACTGATCCGACGTTGTAACCCACAAAGCCACCGGCCATTCCGGAGCCGCCGCTTACACTGCCCATTGCGTAGGACTCGCGAATTTCCCCGCGGTTGGAGCCTGCAAAGCCACCCGTGTTGTTCTTTTCTCCGGAAACACTGCCCGTGGCGAACGATGTTTCGATCTGGTCATTGTTGCCGCCCGCCAGCCCGCCGCTGTTGATCATGCCTCTGACTGGCCCGGTCGCAGAAGAGTCTTGGATACTCTTGTTGTTTTCCCCTACAAGACCGCCAGCTTGGCCACCTGTTACCGTTGCAGAAGCTCGGGCAGCGGTTAAGGATTGATAGTTGATCCCTGCAACTCCCCCTGCATCCGAAGCATCGTTGCCGTTGATCTGTCCAGAAACGGCAACGTCGTTAAGGTAACCGTGATTGCAACCGGCGATGCCGCCGACGTACCGAACTTTCTTGTCTAAGCTAACGACCAAGTTAGCCAGCGAGAGGTGCTCCACGCCGCCCTGATTGACCGCCATCATGCCCTCGCAGAGCTTGCGGCCTTTCGGAATGGTGAGATTGCTGATGGTGTGACCCAAACCGCGAAAGACGCCTGCAAAATTCTCGATAGGCGGATTTTGAAACTGGTCATTCGCGGCGTCGTAGTTATCGGCTAGCGCGAAAAAGCCCTTGGGATTGGCGGCAATCCCGCTTGCAAGCGTTGGAAAATCTGCAACAAGCGCATATGGTTGGCCAGAAATCGAAAAGATGCTGTCTGTGCTTGCGAATGTTACGACAACACCGTTCGCAAAATCGGTAGTCCTTGCTGAGATCAGACCTGCGCCGGCAGGAACCGATATTGCAGCTTCGATTGCATTGAAATAGTAGGTATCGCTCCCAAGCGTCAGCGTACTGGCCGCAGACCAACTGAGTGGGGAGCGTAGTTCGAGGGACCCTACATATTTTTTGCGATGCTTCCCCACAATGTAGCTCGTGTTCACCATCACATCGGAGACAGCCAGAAGGCTTTCGAGCTCGCCCACGTTTAGAACGGCGTCTTTGTAGGTGGGGGTGCATGCACCAGCCGAGCAGCTCATGTTCTGCGTGGCATCGTTGGAGATCACCAGGTCTGCCCATGATCGGGATGAAGTAATGGCGCTTGCCAATGTGGTGGCCAGCAGCAGCATGCGCGTGTTCATGTAGTTCCCCTTCAATATTGACCTTTACAACGGCGGGTTGGCGCGCAGATACGGATAGCCGTTGTTGATGCTGGGCGACTGTCCCCAGATTTTCGGATCGAAGCCGTCGGGCAATCCTGATTTCAGCTGTGCGTCTGTGATGCCAACAACGCCCTCACAAGCACCTTCACCACAACCCAGAGTCGCGCCACTCATATCGGTGTCCCAGTAGTCAGAAAGGAAGCGGCCTTGAGCATCGTGCGACTGCCCGACAAGTCCGCCGCGAACAGCACCGCCGATTAGACTGCTGATCGTGTACGACCAATAGATTGCGCCACCCACGTCACGCCCTTCTAATCCGCCGACCACTGCAGAGCTACTTCCATCGACCGGACCCGTCGAATATGAATTGTAGATCGGGCCCACGCGAATATGCTGCTTGAAGGTTCCCCCTGAAAGGCCGCCACCGTGCCCGCTCGATGGGACAGTTACGGAACCGGTGGCATAACTTTGATCAACAGTGCCTAATTGCCAGCCCACCAGACCACCCGCCAAATAGCCAGTCACCGCGCCGGTAGCACGACTTCTCAATATCGAACCGTGATTCAAGCCGACTACCCCTCCCGCCCTGCTGCTGCTGACCTGCGCCTCCGACTCACAGTCAACAATGTGGCCGCTACTCCAACCAGCGATGCCGCCGCCGTCGACGCGGCCGTTTACAGAGCCGCTAACATGCACGTGCTCGATGGTGCCATAGTTCAGGCCCACTACTATCCCTGTCGCGGATCTGTACGCAGCAACGGAGATTTGAGCGTTCTGAAATGCGAAGTCGCGCAGAGTGCCATAATTCCGCGCCAAAAACCCGCCTTGGGTCCAGCGCTTTCTTAGGGTTTGATTGTTGATCGTCAGATTACGAATGCTGTGGCCGAGACCTTCTAATACCCCCTTAAAGAGAACATGAATCGCAGAGGAACTGCTGTGAGTGCCGCCAGAGAAATCGCGCATAATGGCGAAGTTCCCCGACGGATTGTCCTTCATCCCGGTGGTTAGCGACTCAACGTTCCATATCAATGTATATCCTTTGTTGTTGATTGTGAGCTGACTGCTTTTCTGCTCGAAATCGATCTTGCCTTTGCCGAAGAATTTCAGATCACCATCGTTGCTCCCGTCGTTGTAAGTGATAGCTAGCGCCCCCTGACCAGCTACCGTTACCATCTTGTGGAATCCCACTGATGTATTCGCATCAAGCGTGAGGCGGCTCCCGCTCGTCCATGAAAATTCGTCCAGCACCTGAATGGCGAGCGCGCCGCCGCCGAATTTCACGGTTGTATCCCCGGTCGCGAGCATGTTCGTTAAATCGGTGACGTTCAGATTCGCGCCTTTCGCAGTGGCGGTGCAGACGCCGGCATCGCAGATCACGTTTTGCGTTGGCTTGTTCGAGATCGAAAGGTCGGCCTGTGCCGTGCCGCTCACGCACAGCGCGATTGCTATGCCGAGGCTTGCGCGCGCGAGCATGTTCTTCTCCTTATTCTGGCGGCGGGTTGGCACGCAGATACGGGTAGCCGTTGTTGACGTCGGGCGATTGCGCCCAAACGTCGGGATCGAAGCCATCCGGCAACGCCGATTTCAATTCACCATCGGTGAGGCCGGTAACGCCTTTGTCGTTCTTCACATTGCCGGCGCCCTGGCCTGGATCGCTCACGCCGCTGGTGTCCAGATCCCAGTAGTTGGCGGTGCGCTTGCCGCGCTTGCCTTTATGATAGTCGTCGCCGATCCAGCCGCCGACGTAGGTCCCGCCCGCGACGGCACCCGTCGCGTAGGTTTCCGAAGCTGTGTAGTCGCTCGCTAGTCCTGCAAAGCCGCCTACGTCGGAGCCGCCGCCCGAACCCGTGACCGCCCCGGTGGCATAGCTCTGCACCACCACGCCCTTGTTCTGATGCAGGATGTAGTCGCCTTCTTCTCCCACGAGCCCTCCGGCGAAGCATCGGTCTTTGCAGCTGACGGGGCCGGTGGCAAAGGATTGCTGCACGAGACCGCTCGCCCAGCCGACGAGGCCAGCGCAATCCGAGAGATCGCTGCCGCAGGAAACAGCACTGTCTGAATGGGAGTGCAGGATCGTGCCCGAATTGATTCCGGCCAGACCGCCAACCACCGCGCGCAAAGCGGAAGACTTCACGACGCCCGAGGTAAAAGCACCCGCGATGGTTCCGCTGTTGATACCAACAAGTCCGCCCACAGCCTCGTAACGTCTGCGGCCGCCATCCATGCTGGCGTTGGTAAGGCCGATATCGCGCACTGTGCCGTTCTCGCCGATGCGATAGAAAAATCCCGTATCCAGGCTTCGGCCGGAATGCTTCACCGAGAGATTGCTGATCGTGTGCCCAAGGCCCTCAAAGCTGCCGTCGAACTCCGCCGCGATGGGAGAATCGCTATAAACACCATCCGCAGTCGCGTCGTAATCGTTGGCCAACGCATACGCGCCAGACGCATTGTTGCCGATGCGCTGGATCAGTGTCGGCAAATCGCCAAGCAGTTCGTACCGCCGTCCGTTCACCGTCACATCGCTGCCGAGATCCCAGAAATCGATTTTCGCGCCGTTGAAGAAAAGAAGATCGCCGCCCGTGCCTTGGTCGTTGTAGACGACGGAGAGCGCGCCCTTGCCCGCCACCGTCACCGGCGCCTTGATGTCGACCCGATAGATGGCATCCAGCGTGAGTCGATGACTGCTGGTCCAGGAGAGCGGCACATCCACGCCCAAGGTCACCGCACCTGCGCCGGTGGTGACCTTGATGTCCGACGCTTTCAGCAGCTTCTCGAGATCCTTGACGTTGAGATACGCACCCTTGGCCGTGGGCGAGCACACGCCTTCCGAGCACACCATGTTTTTTGTCTTTTGATCGTTGATGCTGACTTCGGCATTGGCGTTCTGAACAGCGGCAGCCAGAGCGATCCCGGACAATAACGCAGTACGCAATGTCATGGCGTTTCTCTCCCCATCATTGCGGCGGGTTGGCGAGCAGATACGGATAGCCGTTATTGATGTTGGGATCGCTGCCCCAGATGTTCGGATCAAAGCCTTCCGGCAAGCCGGATTTCAGCTGCGCATCCGTCAGCCCCTGCACACCCGGGCATTTGCTGCTGCAGCCTGTTCCATATCCGCTGGTGTCGGTATCCCAATAATCGGGCACTGTTCCTTGCTGGGCATAGGAACCGATCACATTGCCGATGAACCCTCCGATGGCGGGCGCTTTCCTGGGCGTCTGCGATGTGTACTGGACATGGCCAACCGAATAGGAGGTCTGGAGGATGGACGCTTGCGTCCACCCGGCAAACCCACCCATGTCGCTATGGCCGCCGGCCGAGACATTCCCCAAGGCATAAGTATCGTAAATCTCTGTGTACTGGCCGATGCCGCCAAACAGGCCGCCGATACTGTTCGAGCGAGGCGCGCTGACGTTGGCGCTCGACCAGCTCTGCGCGACGATCGCGGTCCGTCCGGTTTCTCCGTCTACGAAGGCAGCGAGCCCTCCAACCTTGCTGTGCGTTTTTGAAGTGACGTAGCCTTTGGCATAGGAGCGATCGATTGAGGCGGCGCCTGCCGCCAGCCCACCGGCGTAGCTGTAAGCACCGGCGTTGACACTGGCCGCAGACGAAGAGCGCACGATGCTGCCGTAGGGATTCGAGCCCGCGAGCCCCCCCACTTCGCTTTTATCCCCGCCCACGACGCTTCCGCTGACGCACACGCCAATGACGCTGCCCATCGGCATGACGCCTACCAGCGCGCCCGCCACGCCTTCCGTGCCGGTGCTGATCTTCGCATTCGCGAGGCGCAGATCGCGCAGAACCGCCTCATGAAACACTTCGCTGATCTTGCTGAAGAGGCCGACATAGGACCGATCGCTGCCCGCGGCGGTGAAGTTGGAGACGGAATGGCCCAGACCTTCGAAAATGCCATCGAAATTCGTGGTCACCGCACCATTGGCATAGGTGCCGTCATTACCGGCGTCATAATCGCGGGCGAATGCGACATCCGCCGCCTGATCATTGGCGATGACGCTCGCCAGCGACGCCAGATCGTTCACCAGGACATGGGGTGAGCCATTCACCACAAGGCTGCTGCTGGTATCCCAGAAATCGAGCTTGCCGCCCGGGAAGAAGAGAAGATCGCCGCCGCTGCCGCCATCGTTGGTGACGATGGTGACGGCGCCCTGACCGGCGACGGTCACCGGTGCCTTGAAGCTCACGCTGGTGTTGGAATCGAGCGTGAGGCGGCTTGTGCTGGTCCACGAAAACGGCGCGGTGATTTCGATGACAATGGCGCCTGCGCCGGTCGTCACCTTCACATCGCCGGACGCGAGCAGGTTGGTGAGGTCGCTGACGTTCAGCACCGCCTTCTTCGCGGTGGGCGAACAGACACCTGCGCTGCAAGTCATGTTCTTGGTCGGATTAGACGAGATATTCACTGCCGCTTGCGCGGGGCTGCTGATTGCAAGCGCTGCAGCGATGCCGAGAATTGTCCGCGCCAGCATGCTGTTCTCCTTATTGTTGCGGCGGATTGGCGAGGAGGTACGGATAGCCGTTGTTGATGTTGGGCGACTGGCCCCAAATTTTCGGATCAAATCCGTCGGGCAAACCGGATTTCAATTGTACGTCGCTCAACCCTACGACCGCGTTGTCTTCCTTTCCTTTTCCGAATGCGCGGCTTTGGCCGCTCGTATCCAAATCCCAATACGAACTTTCCCAATCGCCATGGAGGTCTTCACCGACGAGCCCGCCAGTTTTGGCTACGCCTGACTCTACAGTGACTTTTCCTGCAGAATAATTGGACGAATCGATGCGGTGGTGAGAACTTCGGATTCCAACAAGGCCGCCGGCAGCGCCGCCATCTGTCGTGGTCACAGCACCCAGGGAATAGTTGTTCACAATCCTCCGATCGAAATACTCTGAGATGCCACCTGCCAATCCGCCTACGCAATTCCCACGCACATTTCCCAAGGCGAAGGAGCCGGCTATCGAGTCGGCCACGCCCACCAATCCCCCAGCGGTGCCTCCACTTGGGCTTGCGCTAACGTTGCCTATTGCAAAGGAGGACTCAACGGTAATGGCATTTCCGATCAAGCCTCCAACGATCGCGTTACCCGCGACATCACCTGTTGCATAGGAATTGGAGGCTCTGCCCGTACCCGCGAGCCCACCGACGTAAAATCCGGGACCGCCGACTGTGCCCGTTGCAAACGAATGAAAAATCATCGGCCCGTCATCGGTGACGGGATCGCCGCCCACGAGCCCGCCGGCTATGGTACCCACGACCCCCGCGGTGACGTTTACAGAGGAGTGCGAGTTTGTAATCACGCCTCCAGGTGGCGATCTGCCTACAAGCCCGCCCACTGCACCGAATTCCGAAGCAACAATCGATCCGGATGAAGAAGAATTGACAATGGCACCGTTCACCATTTCCCCGGCAAGAGCACCGGAAAATGCTCTAGGCGGGACGAGTATCGAGGCATCCACCGCAATATCTCTTACCGTACCTTTTACTGCCGCAAACAGCCCTTCACAAATGCCGTTCCCACCATCTTTGCACCGGACCGCTTTGCTGAGATGCAAATTTTGCACGCTGTGCCCGAGTCCTTCGAAGATACCCGAGAAAAGTGTCTTCACCGGTACTTTACCCGAGGTATCACCACCAGCATCGACGTCGATTGCCAGCGCGATATTGTCGCTTGAGTTGGCTTTCACCCGCGCCGCCAAAGAAGCTAAGTCTGTGATCAGAGCGTAGCTCTTGCCGTTGATGGAGAGGCCGCTGGACGAATCCCAGAAATCAATTTTGCCTTCATCAACGAATTTGAGATCGCCGTCTGTGCTGCCATCGTTATAGGTGATGGTGAGCGCGCCCTGGCCCGCGACAGTGACAGGTTTGTGGAAACCAACAGAGGTGTTGGCGTCGATGGTGAGGCGGCTGGCGCTGGTCCAGGAGAATCCATCGTTGATTTGAATGGCGAGCGCGCCGCCGCCGAACTTCACGGTGGTATCGCCGGCCGCGAGCATGTTCGTTAAGTCGGTGACGTTCAGATTCGCGCCTTTCGCCGTCGCGGTGCAGACGCCGCCGGAGCAGATCACATCGTGCGTCGCTTTGTTGGAGATCGACAGATCGGCCAGCGCGGCACTGCTTACGATCAGCGCCATGGCAATTCCAAGATTCATCCGCACGAGCATGTTGCTCTCCTTATTGTTGCGGCGGATTGGCGATGAGATACGGATAGCCGTTGTTGATGTTGGGATCGCTGCCCCAAATTTTCGGATCGAACCCGTCGGGCAAGCCGGATTTCAGCTCAGCGTCGTTGAGGCCGATCACCCCGGGGCAATTGTCTTTGGTTCCACAGCCTTTCGAGGGATCGCTAATGCCGCTGGTGTCGAGGTCCCAATATGTCGCCGAGTTGGTGCCAGCAGCGTCAATTCCGATAACTCCACCGCGCACACTCCCGCGCACGGAGCCCGTCGAATAGGAGGTCGCGACACCGTCTCCATCCGCATAACCGACCAAGCCGCCGACACCGTCTGTTCGACCACGTCCCACGGACCCGGAAAAATAGCTGTCGATTATGTTCGTGACCGATGCGCCATTGTTGCCCACAAGGCCACCGACCCATTGGTTGCCCAGAACGTCGCCCGTCGCATAGGACTGGCTCACTTCTCCACCGTTGATGGCCACCAATCCCCCGACATACTGACGTCCATAGACGTTTGCCGAGACATGGCTCGCGATGACGGTTCCGGTGTTGTAGGCCACGAGACCGCCCATCCAAGCGATACCCTGGACAGTGCCCGACACCGAGCAATGATTGATTGTGCCGTAGTTCACTCCAGCCAGCCCGGCCGCATAAGCTATTTTTGTCTGGTTGATGGACATCGAAACGTCCACCAGATTGAGATTGCGAATGATGCCACGATTTATTCGCACCAGACCCGTGCTGCTGTATCTGCCGCCGCTCGTAACAGTAAGATTCGCGATGGTGTTGCCCAACCCGTTGAGCACGCCATCCAGCTCGGCAACGGGTGCGTGGTAAATTGTTCCATCGGGTGCGGCATCGTAGCCCGACGCGAACGCGAAAAATCCAGACGGGTTCGCTGCGATGGCCGTGCTCAGGCCGCTGACCGTGTTCACGAGGACATAGGGCTGGTCATTGATGACAAGCTGGCTCTCCAAGTCCCAGAAAACGATCTTGCCTTTTTCCCGAAACAGCAAATCGCCATGCCTGACGATATGGAGCATGGATGTTCCGGCAACTGACACAGGCCTGGTCACGAGAATCGATTCTTTTGCATCGAGCGTTAGACCGTTGGTGCTCGTCCAGGTGAGCGGCCGACCAACAGTGATGTCCTTGGCCAGATCGCCCGTCTTCACGGTCGCATCGCCGTTTGCGAGCATGCCTTGCAGCTCGCCGACGTTCAGTACCGCGTTCTTCGCCGTTGCCGTGCAGACTCCGGCATTGCAGCTCACGTTCTGCGTCGCCTTGTTCGAAATCGACAGATCGGCCTGCGCGGCGCTGCTGGCGCCAAGCACGAAGACTGCTGCGAGACTGGTCAGTAGCGTGATGCGGCGCATGAAATATTCCCCCAAACAAACACAGACCAAGCATAAGCTCGCGTGCTCAAGCCGGATAGGTTTCGCAGGAAACAATTCAGACGCGGAAGGGGCCAGGAGGCTTGACCATTCACCGGAAAGTTCCTAAATCGTTCCCGTGACAAGCAACAGCCTTCAACGGCGGCCGCGGGAAGAAAAAAATCACGAAAACAGCGGTTCAATTCCGCAATTTTCTTTCTCGGGTTGGCAAGGGAGGGGGTGTGGATTCCCGGAAAACGAGTCAAGGTGGGGAGGCGTGGTTGATGCACAAGATGTTGGGTTTCACATGGTGAGCGGGTGACGGAGCATCCGTGGTGGCGCGGCGCTGCCATCTACCAGATCTACATCCGCAGCTTCTGCGACTCGAACGGCGACGGCTTCGGCGATCTGCCGGGCGTCATCTCCAAGCTCGATTACATCCGCGCGCTGGGCGTGGATGCGATCTGGCTATCGCCGGTGCATCCCTCGCCGGATCGCGATTGGGGTTACGATGTCTCCGACTACCAAGGCATCCATCCCGATTACGGCACGCAAAGCGACTTCGACCGGCTGCTTCAAGAAGCGCACGCCCGCGGGCTGAAAGTGATGACGGACGAGGTGATGGCGCACACCTCGGACGAGCATCCCTGGTTCGTGGATTCGCTTCAGCGCGGCGCGAAATCGGATTGGTATGTGTGGGCCGAACCGAAGCCGGACGGCACGGCGCCGAACAACTGGCTGTCAGCGTTCGGCGGGCCAGCGTGGTCCTATCAGCCGGCGCGGCGCGAATACTATCATCACAAATTCCTGCGCCAGCAGCCGAAGCTGAACTGGTGGAACGCGGAGGCGAAGGCGGCGGCGCTTGGGGTGCTGGAGCATTGGCTGAAGCGCGGCGTGGATGGCTTTCGCCTCGATGTCGCCAACGCCTACCTGCATGACGTGACCCTGGGGGATAATCCGGCGGTGCGCATGGCGGAGCGTACCGATGCGCTGTGGGCCCATGCGCCGTACCTGCAATTCCACCACCACGACAGCAACCTGGCGGAGAACATCGAGGCGCTGGATGAAATCCGGCGCACGGTTGAGCGCTTTCCCGATCGCTTCGTGATGGGCGAGTTTTCCGAAGACCCGGCGCGCTGCGGCTGCTTCGCCGCGCCGGACGAAGGCCTGCACTCCGGGTACAGCTTTCCGCTGCTGAAGGCGCACGAACTCGGGCCCGGCTTCGTGCATCTGCACTACAATTTGCTGTCGCGCTTTCCGGCGCACTGGCCGTCAATCGCCTTTTCCAACCACGATGTGATGCGCACGGTGTCCCGGTTTGGCGGGCGCGAGCCGCCGGCGGGTTTGGACAAGCTGCTGCTGGCGCTGTTGCTGTCGCTGCGAGGCACCACGCTGTTGTATCAGGGCGAGGAACTGGGATTGCCGGAGGCGGACATCCGCCGCGACCAGATTCGCGATCCTGTCGGAGATCTCTATTGGCCCTACGCCGGCGGGCGGGATGGCTGCCGCACGCCCCTGCCGTGGGATACCGGCGCGGCGAATTTGGGATTCACCAGCGGTTCGCCGTGGCTGCCGCTGTCCCCGAAGCATCAGGCGCTGGCGGTGTCCGAGCAGGAACGGGACGAAGAGTCTTCGCTGAATTTCACCCGCCGGTTTCTGGCATTCCGTCAGAAGAGCGCGGCCCTTCGCTGGGGTGATATCGGCTTTGTGGATGCTGCCCCGCCGTTGCTTGCTTTCACGCGCGAATACGAAAGCGAAAAGCTGTTGTGCGTGTTCAACACGAGCGGCGACGCTACGGAATTGACGAACGAGTCGGTTGCCGCGGCGGAAGCGCTGCCGATCGCTTGCGGATCGGTCGAGCGGCGCGGCGATACTGTCCAGCTTGCCGGTTACGCCGCCTGGTTCGGCGCGTTGTCGAAGGCATCCAGCACCGCTTCGATGGGCAGCAGCACGCAACGGTGACGGTTGCGGTGCGTCACCGCCCCCTGAAAAGCCGTGTACGGATCAAACGGAGGAGCAGGCGGCTCGCCATTGTTCGCCAACATCGCGGCGACCTCGTTCGCCAGTTTCTCAATGTCTTCCTGTGACGCGCCTTTCAGCCGCTCGCCCAGAATGGAAGCCGAGGCCTGGGTCAGCACGCAGGCTTTCGCCTCCTGCGCGATGGCAACAACATGCCCTTCGGCATCAAGCTGGAGGTCGACGATAACCTTGTCGCCGCAGGTCAAATTGTGCGCCGCGCCGCTTGCCGTGGGAGTGGCCAGCCGTCCCGCGCCATGCGCGTCGGCCGCCAGCCGCAGGATATCCTTGCGGTAAAGCGGATCGCTCATGGATGCGCCTTGCGGTAGGCCGCAAGATCTTCGGCCGTGTCGATGTCGATCAGCGGCGCATCGCAGCCGGCCTCTATCTCGCACACCAGTTCGGGATAGCTGCCGATCAGGCCGCGCGCGCCGACATCGCCTTCGATGCTTTCGACTTCCTCGAAGAAGCGGCGCGCAAACAGCACCGGATTGCCGCGCTTGCCGCCGCGCGTCGCCACGCAGATCGCGCGTCCTTCCGCCGGATCGAAAGCCGCGATCAGCCGCTCGATGAGCGCGGTGGTTACGTCCGGCATGTCGCCGAGCACGACTACCGCTGCGTCGCAGTCGTCCGGCAGTGCGCGCAGGCCCCGCTTCAGCGATGTGCTTAGCCCATGTGCGAAATCCGGATTGTGCACGAACTGGACGTCGCGGCCGTCCAGCGCTGTCTTGATAGCATCGGCTTCATTGCCGGTGACCACAACCAGAGGATCGGCGGCGCTTGCCTGCACCGCTTCCACCACGCGCCTGATCATCGGCTTCCCGTCGATCTCCACCAGCAGCTTGTTCGAGCCCATACGCGAGGAAGCACCGGCGGCGAGCACGATCGCGCCGACCCTCGGCGCTGCCGGCACAACCGGTTCATCGCGGGGTTGTGGGCGCGTCGGAATTTCCATCAGCAAGCCGCCTACGCCCATTTGCGCGATGTCTTTGCTTGTGACCTCGAGTCCTGCCGCAAGCCGCCACAGCACAAAATCGAAGCCGTTGAGCTTCGGCGAGCGGGCGCAGCCCGGCAATCCAATCACATCGGCGTCGCCCAATTTGCCGATGAGTAGCAGGTTGCCCGGATCGACCGGCATGCCGAACCGCTCGACCGTGCCGCCGGCGGCTTCGATAGCAGCAGGAATCACATCGCGCCGATCCGTGATGGCACTGGCGCCGAATACAAGAACGAGATCGGTAGCATGCGTGGCCTCCCGTAAAGCGTTGCATAACACCTGCTCGTCATGTGACACGTCACGCTCGAAAACCACATCCGAGCCAATGCCTTCCACCCGTGTGCGAATGGCGGCGCGCGTCTTGTCGAGCAAAGCGGGCCGCATGCCCGGAAGTGTGGTCAAAATCAGCGCCACCTTGCGCGGCCGGAACGGCGCAACGGCAAGCGGTGCTGCTTCCAGGAGGTGCTCACACTGTTCAACGGCGCCTGCAGGTGCCGCGAATGGAATGATCTTCACTGTCGCAACCATCTGTTGGGGCGACACCCGCGCGAAAGGCTCCAAGGTCGCGACGGTGATCGCTTCATCGACGGCGTTGATGGCGCGGATGCAGTCTGCATCCATCGTGAGAAGGCCATCAGCTGTGGCGAACAGGTTGGCGCGGCCCGTGAAAGCGCTCCCCACGCGAATGTTTCCGCCGGCGAGTTTTCGCGCAATGCGCGAAGCGGCTTCATCTTCCGGAATATCGTCGGCTTCCAGCCGTGCCACCACCACAGTCTCGATCCCGGCTCCGCGCAGTAACGCAGTGTCTTCTTCGGCCAGCCGATGGCCCTTCTTGAACACGCGCTGCGGTGTTCGCACCGAATGGGCTACAAGCGCGCCCACCGCTTCGCGCAGGGGAACAGAACCGAATTTCATGAACGCAGATTACGCGGGCAAAACGTCCCGCGGCAAACACAGGCGCGCACGCAATCCGCCTTCCGGGCGGTTCTGCAAGGTGATGGTGCCGCCGTGCCCTTGCGCAATCGCTTTCACCAGAGTGAGGCCGAGCCCGGTGCCGCCCGTTTCGCTGCTGCGCGAGCCTTCCAGCCGCACGAAAGGCTCGAACACCCGCTGCCAATCGCTCTCCGGGATTCCCGGTCCTTCGTCATCCACAATCAGCTCGTAGGTTGCGGGCGTTTCCTCCAGATGCACATCCGCTTTCTTGCCATAGGCAATCGCGTTCTCGATCAGGTTGCGGGCGGCGCGGCGAATTTCATTGGGCCGGCAGGTGAGTGGCGCCGCGCCATCCGTCGTCCACGTCACCGGCTTGTCCATCTCTTCCAGATCGGCGCACAGGCTTTCCACCAGCGCCGCAAGATCGATCCGGCGCATCTGCTCCCAGCCGACCCCCTTGGCCGCCGACAACACGGCTTCCGTCAGTTCCTGCAGCTCTTCGATGTTTTTGGTCAGCCGTTCGCGGGTGTCCGCGTCTTCCACGAACTCGGTGTTGATGCGCATGGCCGTGATGGGCGTGCGCAAATCGTGCCCCACGGCGGAAAGCAGCTGCCGTTGACTCTCCATCGTGCGGGTTACCTGATCGGTCATGGCGTTAAAGGCGGCTGCGGCGCGGCGCACATCCTCCGGCCCTTGTTCCGGTACGCGCGGTGCCGTTCCGCCACGCGCCACTTCCGCCGCCGCGTCGGCCAGCTTCGACAACGGCCGCGCCACGCGTCTCGCCAGAAGAGCCGCGGCGAGCGCCGTCACAACGATCGCGACGGTGGCGGCCGCAATGGACTGGATCGGCCAAGGTTGCGGCGGTGGTTGAAAGAAACTCGTGATCAGCTGCGTGCCGCGCACAAGTGGAATGGTGATTTCCGTCACCGCAATCGGCAATCGCGGACGCTTGCGTTCTTCCTCCGTCGGAGCGCGATATTTCACGAGCACCGCTCGGTGCGTCTTGGTTTTGGGGAGCAAAGCTTCGATGCGGTTCGCCAGGGCCCGTTCCGCGTCTGTCATCGGCGCCTGAGGCGCGCGCCCCTTGCGGATGCGAAAGTCCCAGGCATTCGAGCCCAGCGCATGCGCGGCATTGGCCCGTTGCTTCGCGGGAATAGAGGCGAGCAGGGTAGAGGCAGACACGGCGCGGTCGATCAGCCGCTCGGTGATCGAGCTTTCGGTCAACTGCTGCTGGCCGAGCGCGAACCAGATCGCCACCGCGATATTCGAGACAAGCACCGCGGCTGCAGTGACGATCACCAGCTGGGCTGCAAGCGTGCGCGGCCAAAGGCGCGGCCTCATTCGAATTGCGGATCCATCGCGAACATGTAACCCCCGCCCCAAACCGTCTTGATATAGCGCGGATTCTTCGGATCCGGCTCCAGCTTTCGTCGCAGGCGGCTCACGTGATTGTCGATGCTGCGATCGAACAACTCGGCGTCGCGGCCCTTGGTGAGGTCGAGCAGCTGGTTGCGGGTGAGCGCGATTTTCGGCCGCTCGATCAGCGCGCGCAGCAGGCTGAACTCGCCGCTGGAAAGTGCGGTGGCAACGCCATCGCTGCCGACCAGTTCGCGCTGACCAGTGTCCAGCATCCAGTCGCCGAAGCGGATGCGCTCCGCTTCTGGCGGCTTCTGTCGCGGCGGTAACGCCTGGGTACGGCGAAGCACGGCGGCGATGCGGGCGATCAGTTCCCGCGGGCTGAAGGGCTTGGGGATGTAGTCGTCCGCGCCCATTTCGAGGCCGATGATGCGGTCCACCTCCTCGCCGCGGGCTGTCAACAGGATCACGGGCACCTGCGACGTCTCCCGGATGGAGCGGCAAAGGCTGAGCCCGTCCTCGCCTGGCATCATGATGTCGAGCACGACGAGATCGATCCCCGAATTGCGCAGAACCTTGCGCGCCGCCAGCGCATCGGGGGCCGTGGTCGTCCGGTAGTCATGCTCGCGCAGATAGCGCGCCAGCGGCTCGCGGATGTCGCGGGCGTCCTCCACGATCAGGATATGCGGCTTGTTGTCTTCCCGGACCATCTTCGTCTCCGGAAGAGACGATGGGGCGGCTTTGGCGCGAGCGCAATCTGCATTTGTCGCAAATCTTCGCCGGGCCATTGGCTACCCGAACCATGCGACCAATGAGGTTTGTTGAGACAAACCTTCGCGACAGAGGTGGTTTTATGTAAGGATGCGCGAGTGCAAAGACAGGGGGGGATATTCATGCACAACTGGATACGTCATGGTCTGGTGGCGGGCGCCGTTGTGGTGGCCGCCGTAGGAATTGCCGGGGCAGCGATGCAGACTTCGCCGCCGGGCAAGCATCCGCCACAAAGCAGTTCGCACCCGCCGTCGCGAAGCCATGGCCGCGGCGGGCAGCGTTTCCTTTCCGAATACGATCTGAACCACGACGGCAAGGTCACCCGCGACGAGTTCAACAAACTGACGGCGCAGCGGTTTGCGGAGGCCACCCACGGCGCCAAGGCGATGAATGCGCAGCAGCTCGAAGCCTTCCGCACCCGCAGCCTGCACCGCCATGCGGACCAAACCTTTCGGCGCGCCGACTGGAATGCGGACGGCAAGCTGAGCTTCGATGAGTTCGCGAATCCGATCCGCGCCAGCTTCGCGCGCGCCGACAAGCAATCGAGCGGAACGATCGCTTGCCACGGGAAGAACCCGCCACCAGCCGGGCAGGGCACACGCCGCCGCGGTGGTTCGCGCGGCGCAGGGATGTTCTGCACGCGTGACGATCTCAACCATGACGGCAAGGTCACGCGCGCGGAACTCGACCAGGCGCTGCATCAGCAGTTCGCCGCCGCGGCAAAAGCCGGCGCGCTCAACGAGCAGCAATTCACCGCCATGCAGGGCTCGCGCGCGGCAAAGACCAGCGCGCGTGCCTTCCAGCGGCTGGACCATGATCATGACGGTAAGCTCTCGCAGGCCGAATTCAGCGCGAACCAGCAGCGCACCTTCGAACGCATGGACAAGAACAATGACGGCGTGATCACCCGCGATGAGATGGTGTCGCGCCGGAATTACGCTTCCCGTTCGGGCGGCCGAACCTAAGGCTGCTCAGGCTGTGGCGCGGGCGGCGGCGTGCTCCGAAGTGCCGCCCGTGCGCAGTTCCTGCGTCACCTCCGCGAGGATGGCGATGGCGATTTCCGCCGGTGAGCGAGCGCCGATGGCAAGCCCGATGGGGCCATGGATGCGGCTCAAATCATCGTCCGAGAAGCCATGCTGCTTCAGCCGCTCGCGGCGAGCGGCATGGGTTTTCTTCGAGCCCAGCGCGCCGATGTAGAAGCAGCCGGATTTGAGCGCGGCCGTGAGCGCCGGATCGTCCACCTTCGGGTCGTGGGTGAGCGCCACCAGCGCGCTCCGCGAGCCGAGCGGTGCCTTCGCCAATGCTTCGTCTGGCCAGTCGTGTGAAAGAACGACGCCGGGAAAGCGCTCGGCGGTTGCAAAGGCGGTGCGCGGATCGATCACCCGCACGGTGTATCCGGCCAATGCCGCCATGGTGGAAAGCGGTTGCGCGATGTGCACGGCGCCGATGATCACCAGATCGAGCGGCGGATTGTAGACGGTGAGAAACCAGTTGCGGCCCCCGACCTCCACCGCCATGCTTTGATCAGCGCGGGCAGCTCTGGCGGCCTCGACGCCAAGCGGCGAAGAATCGTTCGCCGGATCAATGAGCCGTTCTTCGCCAGAGGTGAGATCGACGGCGCGCACGATGGCTCTGCCATTGCGCCGCGCCTCGTTCAGCGCCTGCAGAGCCTCACGCTTCATTCCGAGACCGGCTCGACGAAAATCTCGATACGGCCGCCGCAGGCAAGCCCCACCGACCAGGCCTGTTCGTCGCTGACGCCGAATTCAAGCTTGCGAGTGCTGCCGTCACGCATGGCGGCCTGCGCTTCTTCGATCACGGCGCCTTCCACGCAGCCACCGGAGACGGAACCGGCGAAGGCGCCGTCATCGCGCACGGCGATCTGGCTCCCGGCCGGCCGCGGCGCCGAGCCCCAGGTCTTCACCACGGTGCCAATGGCGACGCGGTGCCCGGACTCGATCCATGCTTGTGCGGAACCTAGGACATCGTCGCTCACGAAAACCTCAATGGGCGCTTTCGAGCGCGGCCGCGACGGCGCGCTTTGCCATTACCGTGACGAGGTGCGCGCGATATTCGGCCGAGCCGTGAATGTCGGAGTTCAAGTCGTCGGGAGAAATCGTGATCGAGGCGACCGCTTCTGGTGCGAAATTCATCGCCAGCGCTGCTTCCATTTCCTGCACGCGGAACACGCAAGGCGCGGCGCCGGTCACGGCGACACGGATGTCTTTCCCGAAATCCGCAACGAACACACCGACCATCGCGTAGCGCGAAGCGGGATTGGCGAATTTCATGTACCCAGCGCGTTTGGGTATCGGGAAATCGATGGCCGTGACGATCTCGCTTTCATCGAGTGCGGTGGAGAACATGCCGGTAAAAAAATCGTCGGCCGCGATGCTGCGCCGGTTTGTTTTGACCGTTGCACCCAGCCCCAGAACGGCCGCCGGGTAGTCCGCCGCCGGGTCGTTGTTCGCAACCGAGCCGCCGAGGGTGCCCAAATGACGGACCGCCGGATCACCGATCTCCTCCACCAACGCGGCAAGCGCGGGAATTGCGTCGCGCACCAGATCGGAGGTCGCTACCTCAAAATGCTTTGCGCCGGCGCCAATGGAGATCACGTCGCCATTGCGCCGGATGAACGACAGCTCTGGAATTTGCGAGATGTCGATCAGCGCCGCGGGGTTCGCGAGGCGCAGCTTCATGGCCGGGATCAAGCTGTGTCCGCCGGCGAGCAGTTTTGCATCCGGCGAGCGCGCCAGCAGCGCTTCTGCCTCAGCCACTGAATTCGCGCGATGATAGGTGAACGGGTAGGGGATCACGCCGCCATGCCTTTCGCCGCGGCCTCGATGGCGCTGACGATGTTGTGGTAGCCGGTGCAGCGGCAGAGGTTGCCTTCCAGCTCTTCGCGAATGGTCTGGCGGTCGAGTTCCGGCTTGCGCCGGATCATGTCGATAGCGGTCATGATCATCCCCGGTGTGCAGAAGCCGCATTGCAGGCCGTGATGCTCGCGAAAGGCTTCCTGCACAGGATGCAGTTGGCCATCCTTAGCCACACCTTCAATGGTGGTAATCTCCGCTCCCGATGCCTGCACCGCAAACATCGTGCAGGACTTCACGGCGCGGCCATTCAGCAGCACCACGCAGGCGCCGCACTGGCTGGTATCGCAGCCGATATGCGTGCCGGTGAGGCGCAAATTTTCGCGGATGAAATGCACCAGCAAGGTGCGGTCTTCCACCTCCGCGCGATGCGCCTTGCCGTTCACCGTCAGCGTCACAGCCGCCATGAAAAACTCCTTTCCGCAAGTCTCAGTGCGGCGTGTTGCAGCGTCAAGACAGCGTCACAACACCAGGCCGAACAGGACAAGCAGAATAACAATGACGGCGATGAGCCCGACCACCCAGATCTCCGGCGCCATACCTTCCCGCGCTGGCGCTTCCGTCGACGGTTCCTGAAGCACCTGCGGTGGCGTGGCGAGCGCTGTTTCGGGCGTCGGCTCCGCGGCTGACTCGATGGTGGTGAGTTCGGCCGCGAAGCGCGAAAAAAAATCGTCGGCAATCTGCCGCGCCGCACCATCAATCAGCCGCTGGCCCACTTGCGCCAGCTTTCCCCCGACCGTTGCTTTCGCATTGTACGTCAGCTCCGTGCCGTCACCCTCCGGTGCGAGGAGCACTTCGGATTCGCCCTTCGCGAAGCCGGCGACCCCGCCTTGTCCTTCGCCCTTCAGCACGCAGCGATGCGGCGGATCGAGTTCGGTCAAATCCACCTTGCCTTTGAAGGTGGCGCTCACCGGTCCAATTTTCAGTTTGGCCGAGCCCGCCAGGCTGTTGTCGCCTGTGCGTTCCAGCACTGCGCAACCCGGAATGCATCTCTTCAGCACTTCGGGATCGTTCAGCGCGGCCCAGACGGCTTCGGGCGCAGCGGCGATGACGTAGCGGCCGGTGAACTGCATGTGGGTTCCGGAAGGGACAGTCGGTCGCAGGGTTGGTAGCGGGTTGTAGCACTCCGGACAATGGCACCGCGCGAATCACCCTTTGCGGAACTATGTCATTTGTGTAAACTCAAGACACAAAAAAGAAGTGGGGGACCTCGTGAGTGCGGATGGGGGGATGGCTGTGCTCGATGCGGGGCAGCCGGGGTTAGAGATTACCGGCCTGGTAAAGTGGTTCGATACAACCAAAGGCTATGGCTTCATAAAGCCGTCAACCGGTGCGCCCGGGGATGTGCTCCTGCACCAGACCTGCGTGCGACAGTCCGGATTCAAGGCGGCTTACGAAGGCGCGAAGGTCGTCTGTGAAGCCATTCAGGGCCCGAAGGGCTTGCAGGCACGGCGGTTGCTCTCTCTCGACAACTCGACCGCTACGCCCGGCGCCGGCCTCAAGCCTTTGCGCAATGCGCCGGAGGCATCTGGCCCGGCCTTCGAGGCCACGGTGAAGTGGTTCAATCGTGGCAAGGGCTACGGCTTCGTTTCGCGCGGGCCCAACACGCCCGACGTGTTCGTGCACATGGAGACGCTCCGCCGTTACGGCATTCGCGAGTTGCGCCAGGGGCAACGGGTGCGGGTGCGTGCGGGCGGAGGGGCCAAAGGCGAGCTCGCCGCGGAAATCACCATCCTCGAGCCCTGATTACCATTCCGAAAACATGCCAGACTCCGCTTGATCGCGTGGCCCCGTTTGCTAATTGGCTGCATTGATCCTGGGGACTTGCCGAATGCGGCTTCTTTCGTTGACTGCCACAGCGATGTTGGCCGGTTTCGCCGCCATCGCCGCGCCTGCGCCGATTCCGCTGCCGCATTCCAACCTTTCTATCGAAACCCCGAAAGGCCCGGTGCATCTCGATGTGGAGGTCGCGGCAGATAACGCGTCACGGATGCGCGGCCTGATGTACCGGACGAAGCTCGCCGCCAATGCCGGCATGCTGTTCGATTTCCAGAACGAAGACTACCGCTCCTTCTGGATGAAAAACACCATCCTGCCGCTGGATATGATCTTCATCCGCGCGGATGGCACGATCGCATCCATTGCACCGAACACGACCCCTTACTCGGAGAAAGTGATTTCCTCGGAAGAGCCGGTACGCGCGGTGCTGGAGATCAATGCCGGTCGCGCGGCTGCGCTCGACATTCGGGCTGGCGAGAAAGTCCACAGCGTCGCCTTTGCCAACGCGCTTCCCGGCCAATCGCCGCATTGACGGTAGTACCCTTGCGCCGTCTATGACAGTTTGGAGTGCGAGCGGGCGAGCCATGGCACAGTGGGTATATTCGTTTGGCGGCGGCAAGGCTGATGGCAAGGCCGACATGCGCACGCTGCTGGGAGGTAAAGGCGCCAATCTCGCCGAGATGAGCAATCTCGGACTTCCGGTCCCGCCGGGCTTCACCATCACCACCGATGTCTGCGCGCACTATTACAGGCATGATCGTACGTATCCCAACGATCTGAAATCCGCTGTCGATGCGGCACTGGCGCGTATCGGCGAACAGATGGGCGCGCGTTTCGGAGACCCGGCGCATCCGCTGCTCGTATCCGTGCGCTCGGGCGCGCGCGCCTCCATGCCGGGCATGATGGACACGGTGCTGAATCTCGGCCTGAACGCGCAGACCACGGAAGGGCTTGCGGCGCTCACCGGCGATGCTCGCTTCGCTTACGATTCCTATCGCCGTTTCGTGCAGATGTATTCGAACGTGGTGCTCGGTCTGGAGCACGGCATGTTCGAGGAGATTCTCGAAGACGAAAAGGAAACCAAAGGCGTCGAACTGGACACAGAGCTGGACGCAGAGGATCTGAAGCGGATCGCTGCGCAGTTTCGTCACCGCGTGGAGAAGGAGACGAAGCGGCCCTTCCCGGAAGATGTGAACGAGCAACTCTGGGGCGCGATCGGCGCAGTCTTCAGCTCCTGGCAGTCTCCGCGGGCGAAAACGTACCGCCGGTTGCACAACATCCCGGAAGAGTGGGGCACCGCGGTCAACGTGCAGGCGATGGTGTTCGGCAACCGCGGCGATAGCAGCGCCACCGGAGTCGCCTTCACGCGCGATCCCTCAACCGGCGAAAAAATTCTCTACGGCGAGTTTCTTATCAATGCGCAGGGCGAGGACGTCGTGGCCGGCATCCGCACGCCGCAGCCCGTTTCCAAACTCGTGCGGGAGCGGCAGGGTGGCCGCAAGCCTTCCATGGAGGAAGCCCTGCCTGCTGCCTACGCCGAGCTGAAGGGCATTTGCGGCAAGCTGGAGTCGCATTATCGCGACATGCAGGACGTGGAATTCACGATTCAGGAAGATCGTCTCTTCATGCTGCAGACCCGGTCCGGCAAGCGCACGGCGGAAGCGGCGCTGAAGATCGCTGTCGACATGGTGCAGGAAGGGCTGATCGACCAGAACACCGCGATCGGCCGCATCGATCCGAATGCGCTCGATCAATTGCTTCATCCCACACTCGATCCCAGCGCGCCGAAAGAGCTGATGGTAACCGGGCTGGCCGCCTCGCCAGGTGCGGCCACCGGCGAAGTCGTCTTCAGCGCCGATGAAGCGGAGAAGCGGGCGGCGGACGGACGCGCCGTCATTCTGGTGCGCGCGGAGACGAGCCCGGAAGACATTCATGGCATGCATGCCGCCAAGGGCATTCTGACGGCGCGCGGTGGCATGACCAGTCACGCGGCCGTCGTGGCGCGGGGCATGGGGAGGCCCTGTGTTTCAGGCGCCGGTGCGCTCAAGATCGACCCCGGCGCGGGAAGCATGATTGCGGGCGGGGCGACCATCCGGCGCGGCGAGGTCATCACGCTCGACGGCAGCACCGGGCAGGTCTTCAAGGGCGCAGTGCCCATGCGCCAGCCGGAACTGACCGGCGATTTCGGCACCTTGATGGGCTGGGCGGATTCCATCCGCGCGCTCAAAGTCCGCACCAACGCCGACACCCCGAGCGATGCGGTCACTGCGCGGCGCTTCGGGGCCGAAGGCATCGGCCTTTGCCGTACCGAGCACATGTTCTTCGACGCCGACCGTATTGTCGCCGTGCGCCAGATGATCCTGGCCGACGATGAGCAGGAGCGGAAAGCCGCGCTGGCCAAGCTGCTGCCGATGCAGCGCAGCGACTTCGTCGAAATCTTTCGCGCCATGGAGGGGTTGCCGGTCACCATCCGTCTGCTCGATCCGCCGCTGCACGAATTCCTGCCGCAGAAGGAGGACGAGATCGCCGACGTGGCGCGCGCGGCCGGCAGCACGCCGGCCAAGCTGCGGGCGCGTGCCATCGCGCTGCATGAGAGCAACCCGATGCTCGGACATCGGGGCTGCCGCTTAGGCATTACCTATCCCGAAATCTACGAGATGCAGGCGCGCGCCATTTTCGAGGCGGCGCTCGAGGTGGAGCAGAACGGCTCAGCACCGGTGCGGCTGGAAGTCATGATCCCGCTGGTGGGGTTCAGGAGCGAACTGGATTTCCTCAAGGCGCGGATTGAAGGTGTGGCGCAGATGATCGTGCAGGAGCGGGGGAAGTGCCCGTCCTATCTCATCGGTACCATGATCGAGCTACCGCGGGCGGCGTTGCGCGCGGCCGAGATCGCCGAGACAGCCGAGTTCTTCTCGTTCGGCACCAACGATCTGACTCAGACCACGCTTGGTCTGAGCCGCGACGACGCCGGTACCTTCCTCACCGAATACATGGCGAAGAACCTGATCGCACGCGATCCGTTTGTGTCGATCGATCAGGATGGCGTAGGCGAGTTGGTGAAAATCGCGGTGGAACGGGGTAGGGCCGCTCGTGCGAATTTGAAGCTCGGCATCTGCGGCGAGCACGGCGGCGACCCCGATTCCATCCGCTTCTGCCATCAGGCCGGGCTGGATTATGTGTCCTGCTCGCCCTTCCGGGTGCCGGTTGCCCGGCTGGCGGCTGCCCAAGCAGCGCTCACAAATCCCCGGGATTCCGACTAAAATCCCCGCGATGGGTCTCTAAATATGGGCCCGTTAACCGAAGCTGACGCGGTGTCAGGTTCCGGTCAATTTTCATTTGACCATTTGAGCGTAGGTTGGCAGCCTTAGGGAGTGGCCGCTGAAGGGGAGGCGGCCGTTCGGACCAACGTCAACAACGCCATATCCGAAGCGAGCAGATCCCGTATGAGTTACAGACTGAGTGACGCGTTCCGTCGCGCCAACCTGAGCCTGGCAGCCGTCCTTTTGGTGGGCTTCAGCACCACCGCAGCGGTAATCGCCTACACCCCACCAGTTTCCAACGCGCCGAAACCGCCAGCGTTCCGGCCGACAGTCCTCGAAACCGCAGCGGCAGCGCAATTGCAGCCACCGCCTGCCATCGATGTGGCACCGGAAGTCATGCCCGCCCCGCGGCCGCAGCCGTCGATGCTGAGCCGCTTGAAGATCACGGTCGCCCTCGAAAGTCTGGCAGCAGAGACGTCATGCCTTGCCGAAGCGCTTTATTACGAGGCGCGCGGACAGGGACTATTGGGCGAAAAGGCAATCGCCGAAGTGGTGGTGCGCCGGACGCACAAGGCCGGCTATCCCCGTTCGATTTGTGGCGTGGTGCATCAGGGGACGGGTTCCTCCTGCCAGTTCTCGTTTGTGTGCGACGGAACGATGAACAGGCCGAGGGTGACGTGGGAATGGAACCGGGCCGTGCGGCTCGCCACCCAGATCATCAATGGCGTGCTGCCGCTGACCAACATCACGCAAGACGCTGTTTCCTTCCACGCGGCACGCATCGCGACGAATTGGCCGGGCATGGTGCCCACCGCCACCATCGGCAACAATGTCTTCTACCGCCGTTCCGGTCGCAGCCCGGAGAAGGCGCAGTTGACGGCATCCCGGCAAATACCGGCGATCCTGCCGTCAGAGATCGAGGGCAACATCCAGGCTGGGAGCGGAGTGGGTGATGCTGCCGGAGGAGATGTAGTCAACCCCGGTCTCGGCAATGCCTCGAACGGCGCCGAGAGTAACCCCGCCGGAAGCCTCCAGCAGAGCGCGGCCCCGGCTCAGAGCGACAGCCCGGCGCAGGTCATCGAGACTCATGTTGTCCAGCAGGATGGTGTCAGCCCCAACTGACAGCGCTTCCTCCAGCTGCGCGAGTGTATCCACCTCGACTTCGATTTTGGTCATATGCGCCGTACCGGCCCGAGCACGCCTCACGGCTTCGGTGATGGAGCCGGCGACGGCGATGTGATTGTCCTTGATCAGTACCGCGTCGTCGAGCCCGAAGCGGTGATTGAAGCCGCCGCCGCAACGCACGGCATATTTCTCCAGCGGGCGTAGGCCCGGCGTGGTCTTGCGGGTGTCGACGATCCTTGCCTTTGTGCCTTTCACCGCGCTCACCAGCGCGTGCGTGGCGGTGGCGATCCCCGAGAGATGGCCCACGAAGTTCAGCGCCACACGTTCGGCGGTGAGGAGCGCGCGGGCAGGGCCTTCGATCTTCGCGATTTCGCTGCCGCCGCCGCAGGGCGAGCCGTCCGGCAGTTCGCAGTGAAAGGCGATTGACGAGTCCACCAGGCTGAACGCGCATTCCGCTGCGACCACGCCTGCGATCACGCCGGCCTTGCGCGCGACCAGCTTCGCTGAAACCTTGGTGTCCGGCGGGATCACGAGATCGCTGGTGATGTCGCTGGCGCGGCCGAGATCTTCTTCCAATGCGGAGCGCACGATTGGCTCGACCTGCAGTGGATGCGGCGGCCGCGTGAAGGGCAGGGCGAGATTCATGACTGTCCGCGCAGGGGCTCGCGCGAAACCAAATCAGAGGATGCAATCCGGTTTGCATCGGCCAAGGTCTGTATGTTGCGTTTGAACGTGTTCTCCGGCTGCGGGTAGTCGTTGCGGAAATGCGCGCCGCGGCTTTCGCGGCGGGCCAACGCCGCAGCGGCGACGAGTTTGGCGGCCGCCGTCATGTTGAGTAGCGAGGGTTCGCCATTCGCAGCGCGCTCCATTGCGGTGATTGTCGAGAGCGCGGCGCGCATACCTGCGTCGTCGCGTTCGAGCCCAAGATATCTAGTCATGACTTCGCGCAACAGCTTTGGCGGCGGCGCCAGCGCGAAACGCTGTGGCGCGGGCGGCGTGCTTCCCTGCAACCGCGCCGCGACTGTGCCACGGATGTCGTCGGCCACGCGCGCTCCGAACACCAGCGCTTCGAGCAGCGAGTTGGAGGCGAGGCGGTTGGCGCCGTGCAATCCGGTCGAGGCGCATTCGCCGACCGCCCACAATCCTTCCAGTGAAGAACGGCCGTTTGCGTCCGTGGCAATGCCGCCCATGTGATAGTGCGCCGCCGGAGCCACCGGAATGGGCTGTGTGGCGGGATCGATCGCCCCGGACATGCACGCCGCGTACACGGTGGGAAACTTCCGGGAGAAGCCCGCGCCGATGGCTTCGCGGCAATCGAGAAACACCCGGTGGCCCTGCGCGATCTCGCGATGAATGGCGCGCGCCACCACATCGCGCGGTGCCAGTTCGGCGTCCTGATGCACCGCGGGCATGAAACGGCGTCCGGTTTCGTCGATCAGCACCGCGCCTTCGCCGCGCAGCGCTTCGGTGGCGAGCGGCGCGGGATCGCGTCCGACGGCGATGGCGGTGGGATGGAACTGCACGAACTCCGCATCAACAATCGCTGCCCCCGCCCGCGCGGCCATGCCGAGTCCTTCGCCGCGCGACTCCAGCGGATTTGTGGTGACGGCGTAGAGCGCGCCGATGCCGCCGGTGGCAAAGATCACGGCGCCCGCGCGGAAGAGCACCAGCCGTGCGTCCGTGCCGGAACCGTAGCGCGCGAACACACCCGCCACGCGGCCGTTCTCCAGCGCCAGTTCGATAGCATGGAAGCCCTCGCACAGCGCAATAGATGGAGCGGCAAGCGCCCGTTCCGCCAGCACGCGCGAAACTTCCGCACCGGCGCGATCGCCGGTGACATGCACAATACGCGCGGCGGAGTGTGCCGCCTCGCGGCCCAGCGCCAGCGAACCATCCGGCTTGCGGTCGAACGGCGCGCCGTAGGCAATCAGATCTTCGATGCGTGCCGCGGCTTCGCGCGTGACAATCTCCACAATCCCGGGATCGCAGGCGCCCGCGCCCGCCGCGATGGTGTCGCGCGCGTGGGCCTGCCAGCGGTCGCCCTCACCAACCGCCGCCGCGATGCCGCCTTGTGCCCAGGCACTGGAGCCCGAGTGCCCCGGCCGCGCGCCGGCGATGACCGTCGCAGGGTAGGGCGTCAACTTCAACGCGGTGAACAGGCCCGCTAGCCCCGCGCCCAGAATGAGCGCGCCTTTGCATTCGATGACGTTGTCGGTGCGCATGTTACGCCGCCGCGCGCTGTGGACTCGTCTTCACCGCCAGCATGCGCTCTACGGCAGCACGCGCCCGCGCGGCAATCGCCGGATCGACCGTCACTTCATGCGTCATGGTCTCAAGCGAATGCAGAATGCCGGGAAGCGTGATGCGCTTCATGTGCGGGCAGAGATTGCAGGGCCGCACGAAATCCACATCGGGGAATTCCACCGCCACATTGTCGCTCATGGAGCATTCGGTGACCATCACCACGCGCGCGGGGTGGCGTTTGCCGACGTAGCTGATCATCGCCGATGTGGAGCCGGCGAAGTCTGCTTCCGCCACAACCTCCGGCGGGCATTCCGGATGCGCCAGCACCACCACGCCCGGATTGGCTTCGCGATAGCCGCGAATGTCTTCGGCGGAAAACCGCTCATGCACTTCGCAGCGGCCCTTCCAGGCGATGATTTTCACGGGCGTCCGCTTCGCCACATTGGCCGCCAGATACTCGTCCGGCGTCATGATCACGGTATCGACGCCGCGTTCCCGCGCGATGTGTTCCACCACCGCCACCGCGTTGGAGGACGTGCAGCACACATCGCTCTCCGCCTTCACCTCGGCCGACGTGTTCACATAGGTGACAACCGGCAGGCCGGGATATTTCTCTTTGAGCAGCCGCACATCGGCGCCGGTGATGGAGGCGGCCAGCGAGCAGCCGGCGCGCAAATCCGGAATCAGCACCGTCTTCTCCGGCGAGAGAATCTTCGAAGTCTCCGCCATGAAGTGCACGCCGGCCTGCACGATGACCTTCGCGTCGGTGCGCGCGGCCTCGCGCGCCAGCTGCAGCGAGTCGCCGACGAAATCGGCGACGCAGTGGAAGATCTCCGGGGTCATGTAATTGTGGCCGAGGATCACGGCGTTCTTCTGCCGCTTCAGCCGGTTGATGGCGTCCACATAGGGCGCATGCACGGCCCATTCGATTTCCGGCACCACAGTGGAGACGCGCTCGTAAAGCGCGCGCGTGCTGCGCGCGATTTCCGGCGTGAAGGGAAGAACGGCGGCGGATGCCGTTGTGAGTTCCATCTCAGTGCCCCTTTATACTCGAATTGAGTATATATATGGTCCGAAACTGCCGGCCTTCAAGGCCGGCCCCGTTATGCTATGCATGAGCATTAACCTGTCAACGCCTTTCCGGCGCCAGACGTGTCAAAAGTTATGATGAGCATGTGCCCAATACCCCTTCGGCAGGTGGTCTGGTTGGCTTCGACTTTGCGCCCGCCGGAAATATCGCTTCCAGCTATTGGGATTTGGACATGGGCATCAGCGATCCAAGTCAAGGTGCTGCCAATATCGAGAACGATCCGGGCATCACTGGACTTACCGACCAGCAGCTGAAATCCGGATTGCCAGCAGGGTTCGATCCGAAAATCTGGGGCAGTGATCCCAACATCAACAACGGCTATCCGTATCTGCTCGCCAATCCGCCGAAGTAACTCCACCATTCACCTCCCCCTACGTGGGGAGGTCGACACATGAGCGAAGCAAAGTGTGTCGGGTGGGGGATTTGCATTGCACACTGCCCCCCACCCGGCTCACCTTCGGTTCGCCGACCTCCCCACGATGGGGGAGGTGAGTGCAAGCCGATGCATTGACGCCTCCATTCACCACGGAATCGCTGAAAGCCGTTTCAAATCAACGGCGAAAATAAATCATTCCCCATTGCGATTCCGGCCTTACACTTGGGGCATGAGTGTGCTGTCCACATCGAGCATGCGCGCGTACAGCGCGTGGCGCCTATCGCAATTCGTCATGGCCGGACTTGTTCCGGCCACCCATATCCGCGTTGCCGATCGTGTTCATGGATGGCCGGCAAGCTTGCACTCCGGCCGCGCCTAGGGCGGACCGGGCGGCCGGCCACGACGAGAAAGGAAAAAAGCGCGCGTGCAATTCATCGAGATTCTTCACTTCGACTGCTCGCATTTCCGCAAACCATAACATGTTGTGCGGTGGAGAATGCAGACGCGCGGAAACGGGTGGGACCCCACCCCCCCCGTTTTTGCAAAACAACTCCGCTGCCCACCGCCAGGGGAGGGGGATACGGTTTCCGGAGGTTCGAATGGGAACTTTCGCAGGTGGCGAAAGGGAGAGAGACGTCAGCCCGCCTTTTTCATCGTGTACACATTCTCCGCGCCGGGGAATGTCCGCGCGCGCACATCCGAGGCGTATCCCTTCACCGCGGCTTCGATGTCCGGCCCCATCCTCGCGTATTCGCGCACGAAGCGCGGTGGGTTGGGGTTCAGGCCGAGCATGTCTTCCAGCACCAGGATCTGCCCGTCGCACTCCGCGCTCGCGCCTATGCCGATGGTGGGAATGGAAATGTCGTGCGTGATCTTCGCCGCCAGGGGTTCGGCCATGCCTTCGAGCACCACAGAAAACGCGCCGGCCTCGGCCACCGCTTTCGCATCGGCTTCGATCGCCGGCCATTCGGCCTCAGTGCGGCCTTGCGTTTTGAAGCCGCCCATCACCTGCGTCATCTGCGGCGTAAGACCGATGTGACCCATCACCGGGATGCCGCGGCTGGCGAGATACGCAATGGTCTCCGCCATGCGCAGCCCCCCTTCCAGCTTCACCGCCGTGCAACCAGTTTCCTGAATGACGCGCGCAGCATTGCGGAAGGCAATCTGCGGGCTCTCTTCGTAACTGCCGAACGGCATGTCGACGACGATCAGCGCGCGCTTCGATCCGCGCACCACGGCCTTGCCGTGCAGGATCATCATGTCGAGCGTGACGCCGAGCGTGTTCTCCAGCCCGTGCATCACCATGCCGAGGCTGTCGCCCACCAGCATGAGATCGACGTGCTCATCCAGCAGCCGCGCGGTGTGCGCGTGGTAGCAGGTGAGGCAGACGACGGGCTTCGCGTTCTTGTGCGCGCGGATTTCGGGAACGGTGACTCGCTTTACTTGAACGACGGCGGACATCGCTTTCTCCGCTGGCAGAACCGACAGAGACTACCGGGAATACTTCGATTCCGAAAGCATATCTTTCCAGTCCAACTGCGCCGCTTGACGCTTGCGTCGCCTGCCATTAGCCGTCCGCGGGACAAAGCACAGAAGGAAGTTGCCTTGTGAACGGTCGTGCAGCTGGAAATTTCCGCCAAATTCTCTTTGCAATTTGCACGGGGGTTGCGATCGCTTTGTCGGGGGGATCCGCTGCGGGCCACGATTTCAAGGTACTCTATTCATTTTGCGGGAAACCCGATTGCGCGGACGGCGTAACGCCCGAAGCGAGCTTGCTGCTTGATGAAGCTGGCCACCTGTTCGGAGTGACTTCTGACGGTGGCAGACACCATTATGGTGTCGCGTTCAAACTTACCCAGGACGATACGGGGGGGTGGGTCTACAAAGTCATCCACACTTTCTGCACGAGTGGAAAAAAAGTGTTGTGCAAGGATGGCCTCGAACCCCGCGGCGGATTGATTATGGATGTGGCCGGCGATCTCTATGGCGTAACGCGACAAGGAGGTGTCTCGAACGCGGGGACTGTTTTCGAACTGGTTCCCCGCAGCGGCCGCTGGCAGTACAAACTTCTTCACAGCTTTTGTTTTTGCGCCGAAGACGGCGGGCTGCCCCAAGCGGGCCTCGCCTATCGGGGACAATCGTCAGGCGCGCTGTACGATGGCATCTCACCGCTATACGGAACGACGCGGGAGGGCGGGGTATACGGTGCTGGTACGGCGTACGTAATCATACCGGTGCAGAACGCGGTACGGTGGCGCGAGAAGGTCATTCATGATTTCTGCACAAATGATGTTTGCGGCGATGGGGCCCATCCGTCATCCAATCTCGTAATGGACAATAGTGGCATCCTGTTTGGAACCACCGATGACGGCGGCGGCAATTTTGGCTTCTTCGGTCCGGGTGCCGGGAATGTCTTCCAGCTCAACCTGTCCGGCAAGCAGTGGACCGAGACGGTGCTCTACGATCTTTGCGCGCAGGAAAACTGCACCGATGGTCAGGAACCCGGCCCTCTGACATTGGATTCCTCGGGAGCCTTGTACGGGGTCGCATATCTTGGGGGTACTTCTTGTCCCAACAGTTATGGTTGTGGGACAGCATTCAAGATCGTTCCAGATGGAGCACAATCGCAGTTCAAGGTCATCAACTATTTTTGTTCACAGGAAAACTGCACCGATGGTCGCGACCCGCAGGGCATCGTCATGGGGAACTCGGGCCATTTGTTTGCGGTCACAAGGTTCGGCGGCGGTAATGACATCGACGACAGTGGCATCGGCGGAGGCGCCATCGTTCAGCTCGGAGCTTCTCCAAAGACAGTGCTCAGCTTTTGCGCGAAGACGGATTGTAAGGATGGAGAATACCCCTCGGCCAATCTTGTTGTAGGCCCATCGGGAAGTCTTTTGGGAGTCACGCAGAGCGGTGGTGCCAACGGGGGACTATATTTCGGTACGGTTTTCGAGTTGAAGCCGTAGCTCGCATGACGCAACGCCGCCGCTTCGGGACATCTCGGACTATCTCGGCTGCTGCTATGCTTGGGAGGTGGCAGCAGGTCCAGGGCAGTGAGGGCGCCGAGTCATCAGGGCATACCGCGTGCAATGCGTGGCGCGGCGAAAGAGACTGGAACCTGGAAAGCGCCTGTTTGTTTCTGTCTCCGCTGCAGCGTTTCCTAGAATCTGATCGATGATCGAACAGTCCATTCACACCTTGATCTGCTGGTTCATCCTGCCGCTGTGGCTAGCGGCGGGATTTGCCGACTATATCTTCCATCGCCGGACGCACATCGAGGAGAGCAGCGGCGTGCGGGAATCGCTCATCCACCACGTGATGATGGCGGAGGTGGGACTGCCGCTGGTCATGGCCGCATTCTTCCGCATCGACGCCGCGCTGATCCTGATCTTCATTGCTTGTCTCATCGCGCACGAGATCACCACAAACATCGATATCCGGTATGCGGAAGATCACGGCCGGGAGGTGAGCCCGACCGAACAGCAGGTGCACAGCGTCTTGGAGGTGTTGCCGCTGACGGCTGCGCTGTTGGTGATCCTGCCGCATTTCGGGCAGGTGCTGGCGCTGCTCGGCCTCGGGCCGGAGCACGCAGATTTTTCGATCGCGCTGAAATCGCCGCCGCGGCTTTGGCAGATTCTGCTGACGGCCGCGGCACTGCTCGTGCTGGTAATTGGTCCGTATACGGAAGAAACCATCCGCTGCGCCAGGGCACAGCGGATGCGCAACCGTGTCGGCTTCAAACCGGGGGAGTGATCAGGCCCCTTCGGCTTCCGGGATGGGAGCAGCGCCGTCTTCAAAGAGGGCTGCGGCATTTGCCGCGGCTTCTGCAGCCGCCTCTTCCTGCGCGGTGCGGTCGGCGAGCACGTCTTCGCCGCGTGCCTGACGTTCGGCTTCGTCCTCGGTGCGGGCGATGTTCATCGTCACCTTCACGCGCACTTCCGGATGCAGCACGACGGAAACCGGATGCAGGCCGATCGACTTGATGGCGTGATCCAGCGGCACCTGCGTGCGGCTGATCGAAAATCCGCCGGTCGAAATGGCGTCCGAGATGTCGCGGGGCGACACCGAGCCATAGAGCTGGCCGCGATCGCCAGCCTGGCGAAGCAGCATGAAGGTCTTGCCTTCCAGCTTCTCGGCGACCTTCTGCGCTTCGCTCTTGCGCTCCAGGTTGCGCGCTTCCAGCTGCGCTTTCTGCGTCTGGAAGTAGTCGCGGTTCGCTTTGGTGGCGCGCAGCGCCTTCTTCTTGGGCAGAAGGAAGTTACGGGCGAAGCCGTCCTTCACCTTCACCTCGTCGCCCATCTGGCCGAGCTTTTCGACACGTTCGAGCAGGATCACTTGCATGGCGTTCTCCTACTTCACGACGTAAGGCAGCAGCGCCATGAAACGCGCGCGCTTGATGGCATTGGCAAGCAGCCGCTGCTTGCTGGTCGAAACCGCCGTAATGCGCGACGGCACGATCTTGCCACGCTCGGAGATGAAGCGCTGCAGCAGCTTCACGTCCTTGTAGTCGATCTTCGGCGCATTGGCGCCGGAGAACGGGCACGTCTTCTTGCGGCGGAAGAAGGGACGGCGCGCACCGCCGCCGCGTTCGCCGCGATCTCCACGATCACCCCGCTCGCCGCGTTCACCACCATAGCTCATTGCACCGTCTCCTGTGCCGGCGCGCCTTCGGTCTTGCCTTCCTCGCGCTCACGCTTGTTCTTGTTCGAGGACTGCTCGAACTTTTCCACCTTCACGCTCATGTAGCGCAGCACGTCTTCGTTGATCTTGAGCTGGCGCTCGAGCTCGTGAATGGCGTTTGCCGGCGCGTTGATGTTCAGGAGCACGTAGTGCCCCTTACGGTTCTTCTTGATGCGGTAGGCGAGCCCGCGAAGGCCCCAATATTCGTGCTTCTCGACCTTGCCGCCTTCGCCTTCGATGATGGTTTTGAGGTGGGTCGCGAGCGCGTCCACCTGCTGCGCGCTGATATCCTGGCGCGCAATCAAAAGATGCTCGTAAAGAGCCATGGAGGTCCCTTTCGCTGGATCGCGGAGCCGGATGGGGCAGGGCTGCCCGCTACCGCCTATGGATCGTGAGGACGCCGGACCATCCGGCATTCCCGCTGGAAAAGCGGGTCTTACGACCGCGAAACCGTGGTGAAGCGCGGGCTTATAGTCGACCACCTACTATACGGCAAGTCCCAGCTGCGCAACCCGTTGCGTAATAATATTTCAAGCATCAATACCCCATTGAGTGAAACAGACGGGAGACCTAAAGTAGACAGGTGCTCGTTAAGTGGGGACAAGATGGAGGGGGTAAGCAACGGCGTTTTAAATGTATTGGCAGATTTGTTCTTTCGCCTCGGCCCGTTTTTTCTCGCTCTGTTTCTGCCGCTAGTGATCCTTACGAAAGCGCGTGCGTGGTACAATGATGCGGTGGTCCGGCAGAATCCGCCTGCAACTGAGGAAGAAAAACAAACCTATCGTTTTTATTTTCTTGGAAGCGTCGCAGCCAGCGCCGTTGTGTTTTCACTCTCATTGCTGGCTTGGTGGCTACTCAACATGGCCCGCGATCACACCTATCAGGTGGCTATTCTCGATATTCCGCAGAACGTCAATTTGGATTCCCGGTACTTCTATCGAGATAGCTTCCGGCAAACGCTGGCCGGCAGCATGGCCCGCGACAAGTATTTTCTAATCGATCAACCGGGACCGTTTAAGGCAAACCAAAAGTTTCTATTCGATTATTACGTTCAAACTCAAACTAGTCCGTCCCTTCTTGGGAAAGGGACTGTCCCCATCCATTTATCCATAGAGTACAGGGGCAAGAGTAGTGAGAGTTTTCATGTTGCAATAGAAAAAGGTCGCCCCGCCCTTGTGCGGGACGATTCGGACAGTGGGTCGGTAGTAGTCGCTTCCAAACCGGCCTCGGTCGCGCGCCTCGCCGATACGGGCGCAACTCCAGATTCAGACGTCTTTGAGATTGGGAGCCAGCAATGATCCGATCTTTTGTGCTTCTCTTCTTCGCCTCGCTTGTTTTCTCGCCACAAGCATTTGCTCAACAGATTTGCATGACGACAGTTGGCAGCTGTCCGATCCAAGCTGGCATACCTGGGGGTTCTTGTGCGTGCTTTAGCGCGATGGGACCAGTACCAGGAATGGTCGGCGGCGGCATGGCTTACACGCCACAGCAGCTCCCCAGTTACTGCTGTACGCCGGCGGGAAAAATAGGCCCGCTACCCAATTTTGGAATCGGCGTAGGGCAGTATTGCACCGCCACGTTGCCTACCGGTCTGCCCGTCGCGGGGCAAGCCTGCTACTGACTCGAGCGCAAAGGGTTCTCGACCTTCCGAAATTCATTGCGTGTCACTTGCCGCAGTATGTTAGATTCGGAATAGGTAGTACTCCGGAGAATGCGGTGCATGCGCGTGTTCGCCTGTTTGTTTGGTTGTGTTGCACTGGGAACAGCCGTGGCGCAGGCGGCGCCCGATTTCCCCGCCGGCGCCGAGGCTTTCGAGCGGCAATCCCTCGCCACCCTCGATCCCTACTGGCAGAGCTGGGTCAAGGAACAGGCCCGTACGACGGTCTCCTCCGGGCGCATTTCGGAGGACCGGGCTCGCTCGGTGGCGCAAGGGGCGCGCATCGCCGCCCATGCGGACGTGAACGTCATGAGCTTCCTCATTCTCATGCAGGCGGCGCGCGATGCCGACGCCGATCTTCAGGGCACGATGGATCGTCAGCGCGACGCCTGGGCAGAGCAGGATGAATTGAGCAACATCGCGCGCAGCCGTGCGCCAACGATATCGCAGCTCAGTCCCGAAACGCAGACTGTGCTCTCGCAAAAAGGCCGCGTGCGCCCGGTGATGACATGGCAGTCAAATGGCGGGCCGGCGCAACAATCGCCGCTGTTGTCGCCATCGGCGGATGTGGACCTCAGCATCCATCTCGACATGCAGACTGCGATGGAGCACGAATCCGCCGCCAGCGAGGCGTTGAGCGCTGCAGCCCAGCGGATCACTCTAAATAAGATCGCGTCACCTGCGCCGTAGTTAGCGGCAGCGTTGAAAGACGAAGGGCGCTGCCTCGGCAGCGCCCTTCGTCTTTGCGGCCTCAGCACTTGGCTTGAGACCGACCGGCCCGGCGGGCGGGCCCGTCTTTCGCCCCTGATGCCTCTTCGGCTGGGCAGGAAAAGTCTGCGACTCCGAGGCTTAACCGTCAATCCGCGGTGCGATCACGAATTGCATCCCGCAGCGCAACACACGCCGGAACACGCCGCAACTTCAGGGCGTTACAAGAACATGCTGGATGAAGAGAACGAAATTGGCACTGAGGAAACTCAAGCCGCCGATGCGCCGGAGGCGAACAGGCTAGGTCGTCATGGTCCGACGAGACCAGCAATTACCGCGCTGAAATGGGGCGCGGGCGTTCTTGCCATTGCTGTCGCGCTTATCCTGATTTTCTTCGACTGGAATATGCTGCGCGGCCCGATCGCGCGCTATGCATCGCATCGCCTGCATCGCCAAGTGCGCATCGAAGGCAATCTGCATGTGCACCTGTGGTCGTGGACGCCGCGCGTCGACGTAGGCGGCATCCATATCGCCAACACCAAATGGGCCGGCGGCGGCGACATGGCGGATGTCGGCCATCTGGCGGTCAGCGTGAAGCTGCTGCCGCTGTTGGGCGGACATCTCCGCCTTCCGCTGGTCGACCTGGAAAAGTCTTCATTCCTGTACGTGCGAGACATGTCGGGCCGCAGCAACTGGCAGTTCGACAAGACGGCATCCAATAAGCCGCTCAAGCTCCCTGCCATCAATCACTTCATCATCAACGATGGGCACGTGAAGATTTTCGACGCGCGCAAGAAGATGCGGTTCACCGGGACCGTTTCATCGAATGAGAGCACGACGGGTCGCGGCAGAGGTTTCGTGCTCACTGGGGACGGTACATTGAACGGTCAGAAGTTCACCGCCGACGTGCGCGGCGCACCTTTGCTCAATGTCGATCAGAGCAAGCCTTATCCGTTCACCATGGATGTGCATGCGGGCTACACGCACGTCGCCGCGCGGGGCCAGATTACACATCCTTTCGATCTCGGCGGCCTTGGGGCTTCCGTCAGCTTCTCGGGGCGCGACGCTGCTGACCTGTATTATCTAACCGGGTTGGTGTTGCCGAACACGCCACATTACGAAGCGAACGCGCACCTCGACCGCGACGGTCAAATGTATCGGATCACTGATTTCTCAGGGCGCATGGGAAGCACGGACGTGTCGGGGGTGCTCACCGTGGATGCGACCGGCGACAAGCCGCTGATGAGTGGAGATTTGCACTCGCGCCGCGTTTATTTTGATGATCTCGGATTCCTGTTTGGCGGCCGGATCAAAGCCCGCGCCCCCGCTACGACGCGCGCGGCGGCTGCCTCCACGCCGGGCATCGCGCTAGCCGGCGATACCGCTCCGGTGGCGCAAAGCACCTTGCTGCTGCCGGATGCGCCGCTCGATGTCGAGCGCGTGCGGCAGATGAATGCCGACATCCGCTACCGTGCAACTGCCATTGTTTCCCGAGATCTTCCGCTTCGCAGCCTGAAGGTGCATCTGCGTCTGAATGAAGGCGTGCTGCGGCTTGAACCGATGGAAGCTGCATTGGCGCAGGGTACGGTGTCCGGTCATGCGAAGCTTGACGCAAGCCGGAAGGTGCCGGTCACCGACCTCGATGTCCGCGTCCGCGACATCAAGCTCGAAAGCCTCGTCCATCCGGTGAAGGGGCAAACGACCATCGCCGGCAATCTTGAAGCGCGCGCTATCCTGAGCGCGGCCGGCAATAGCGTGCATCGCGCGGCTTCGAACGCGAATGGCTCGGTAACCGTGGCGATTCCGCATGGGCAGATGCGTCAGGCATTTGCGGAGTTGCTCGGCATCAATCTGTTGAACGGCGGGATCGCGCTCCTTACGGGTGATCAGGCGCAGACGAATATCCGCTGCGCCATCGCCGCTTTCAAAGGCCATGGCGGGGTCTTCAACTCGCAGAACATCACCCTCGATACCGATGTCGAGCGCGCGTCCGGGCGCGGCTGGATCAATCTCAAAAACGAAACAGTGGGCGTAAGCCTTGCGGGCGACGCCAAGAATTTCCGTCTTCTGCGCATGAACGCACCGATTACCGTTACCGGCTCGCTGAGTCATCCAAAGGTGGGTGTGCAGGCGAGCAAGGCGTTGGGGCAGGGCGGAATCGCCGTCGCCCTCGGCGCGTTGATCAACCCGATTGCCTCGCTGGTCGCGACGATCGATCCAGGATTGGCGAAGGACGTGAATTGCGGAGCGGTGATGGCCCAGGCCAAAGCGAAGGGCGCGCCGGTTAGCCGGCAGGCGACCACGACAAGCGGGAGCCCGCATAGGCAGTTGCAAACAACTCCAACAGCCGACCGGGCGATTCGCCGGCCCCATTAAGGAAAAGGGAGCGGGGGTTTCGATCCCGCTCCCATCTGTCCCTACCAGTAGCGCCAGGTGCACATGCGGCGATGATGCCACATGCGGCAGTGCCATGCCCTGTGGTTCCAGTGACGGCCGTGCCAATACCAGCGTGCATGATGGCCCCGCCAATGGGGATGGCCGGGACCTACTTTCACGACCACGGCGGCTGCTGAAGCCGGGACGGCGGTGATGGCAGCTATGGAACCTGCGCCAAGCATGACGGCAAGGCTCGCAGCAATCAGAGTCTTCATGGAGAAATCCCCTGTGAGTGAAAGGGACGACTACCAGATTCGTCCCGTGACTGAAACGGACCACATCATATGATGGTTGCAAATAGGTTGGTAGTGGCTCATTTTGAATTTTCGGTCCATGGATGATGACCGGCGACCAAGTTCTCCAAGAACTCGGTAAAACTGCCCCCAGTCGGTATCGCGTTTTCCGGGTCACCCATTCCGATAAATGGAACTTGAACGACAGCCCAAGGGTCTTCTCGCGTATCAAAAGCGAACGCCTCGCCGCCACCGTCGCTGCCGAACAAGAATAGGTGCGGCGCGACGCACGTGACCTCGTACGCCGCGTTCAGTCGCTCAAGATCGTCCGCCTTCCAGAGGGAGACAAAGAATTGCCCGATGAAGCCATGCCCGCCATTAGAGGAGCGGAGAAATTCCTGGTAATCTTTCGGAAAATCCTGACCAAGAGAACTCAGCGCGGTGTCGAGCGCATGTTCGGATATTCCCGGATTTAGCATTAGAGCCAGGGCACTAATCTCGCCACTCACGCCGCCTTTTTCTTATATGGCCCGCGTTTCATTACAGGCGCTTCCTGAGCAGCGATAAGAGCCGCTACGTCAGACATATCCCAAACCCTGTCCGTCACTCCCGCTGCCATTGCTGGCGTCACCCGAAGGCTCTTGTGAATGCGGCAGAAATTATAGTGCATGTAGTGAAGGGCCACGGAAAGCGCGTGGTTCTCAATCCGCTTGCTGAAAGCGTTTGTCAGGCGGGTAAAGCGCCGCATGCTCATTCGCATTGTCAGGTTCTGGCGTTCCACAAAGGACGTGCTGACGTGGCGCATATCGGGGTTGCCTTCGATCCGGCGGCCAAAACAGCCCGTGCATTCGGCGGGACTATACTTGCGCGGGCCCTTTTCTGGAACCTCGCCGAACACCTTGATCAGCATGGCGTAATCTACGTCGCAGCCGAACACGCCTTCCATTGCTTCCAGATATGCCTTGTGCCCGTCCGTTGTGATCTGGACGCGATTGCGAAGGCGGCTCGCGAGATCGGAAACAAACGCGAAGGCCGTTTGAGAGGAACGGTCGCCAACGTGCCACGAAGGAACAAGCTTCGTATCGGCATCAATGGCAACCCAAGTCCAAACGTCGCCCGCGTTGTCCGGAGCCGCCTTGGCAGCCGCCACGTTCTTCTTCTTCGCGTAAACGAAGCTCCAGATTTCATCGAGCTGTAGGCGCTTGCATGGCAGGTCACGAAGCGCCTTGTCCTGATATTCCGCGCAAACCCGTCCGGCTTCTGCGGCCAGCTTACAAACCGTGTTGTAGGAAACGTCCGCAGCGCGGGCCGTGGCGCGAAGGCTCATGCCTTCCACTAAGAGCGTCAGAACCTTTGTGCGATCTGCCAAGGACAACCTGTTCATGCCCACTGATATAGTGAGCTTTCCTAGAGCGGTCAAGCATCAGTTTTCATTTTAATCTAGTGTCAAAGCGGTGCGAAATTATCGTTTGCTTGCAATGCGTTAGGGGCAAGATTGCAAAGCGCCTCCATAGTTTCGCGGCTCAAACCTAGGTCCAAAACTAATTCATCGGGATGCTTCTTTCCTGCTTCTAAGACCATCTCCACGGCCTTTCGCAGGAGGCGTGGCTGCTCGATGGGCAGGATGGAAGGATCGTCCAGCGGCTCCCGCGTCCGCCACTTTCGATATGAAATTTGCTTGTACAGATTTAGGGCTTGGTCTGGGGTGGCAATTCCGAGATCGCCGCACCTATGGACCATAGCTTGAATGGATGTGCGCCAGCGGCGCTTCAGCGGCAAGAACGCATCCAGACGCAACGTATAAACCTCATTGGGAAAGGACGCGCGGGGCAGAAGGAAGGCACCAGCAAACAGATCAGCCTCAGCCTCGATCTGTTTCAGTGTCTTCGAATCCTCCAGTTCCTGCTCGTCAATCCAGCGGTGAAGAATCAAGTGCCCTAATTCATGGGCTAGGTCGTATCTTGCCCGCACTGCTGATTCTTTTTCAGATGCCATAAAGACGAAGGGACGGGCACCGTTCCAAAAGGAAAACGCTTCGACGCGCTCCCCGGTCATTTCGTAACGGCAAACGGCAATTCCCTTACTTTCCAAGAGCGCCAGCACATTGGAGATTGGCCCCAGCCCTAGCCCCCAAGCGGAACGGCACGCCTCTGCGGCGTCTTCGATTTCTTCGGATGTGTAGCGATCTCCGGCAGGTGCGACTTCAGGGACGCTAACGGCGGGATAGTTTACCAAATCGTCTAGGTACCTGGTTATCTGGACAAACCATTCTCCTAGGACGTTGCACGCCTCATTCCGCCGTAAGGTGTCAGGCCCGAACTTTCGGTAAAAGCGAACGCTGTACTCGCCGAACGTCTCTGGCGGCTCCTTCGTAAAAAAGAGAACAGGCTGATTTAGGGTGCGTGCGATTTTCTCAAACGTTTCGGGCTCTGGATTCTTGTCGCCGCGCTCATAGGCAGAGACCGCTTGTCGCGACACGCCAATTGCATTGGCAAGATCGACTTGCGAGAGCCGCAGAAGCTTGCGGGCTTCCCGAAGGCGGCCCGGAATCAAACGCCGCCCGAGTCCGTTTGTTCGGGCGGCGTTTGGAAACGGGAGGATTCTGTTTTCATCCCGCATTGTCGCGCCGCCACTTATCGATCTCTTCTTTGAGCGTCATCACCGCTTCGATGTCAGTGTCCTCCATCGGCGGTTCCGTCACAGGAACGACGTGCGGTAGCAACATCAAATTCGGGGTGCGGTACTCAAACCCATCGGCGTGCGCCCCCTTTGGCATTCCCAAATGCGCAAAATTCAAACTCTGATGACCGTGCAGAATGAGAGCGTGAGGCAGGCCAAAGATCGCCTTTTCATCCTCCGGTTCCATGCCCTCCAGCCAAGTCTGATTGTTCAGCCGTTTGTTCGCACGGAAGCAGACGTCACGCGGTTGTTTGCTTGGATCAGCAACTTGGCTGATCGTCATCACCAAGTATGGCGCTCGAATTTCGAGGTAGTGGCCCGTGCCCCGTTCGAACTCTGCCCAGCGATAATCAAAGGGCCAGCCACCGGTCTCTATAAGCGTTTGGAACCCGAGGTCCACGGCATATTGAATGATGCGTCCACGATTATCCTGCGCGCTCGGGACATTCAGAATCGGATCGCTCTTAATCAAAACGTCAGCCGCCGCATAAGCCGTCTTCAGCGTGGGCGGGATTTTTGCGCGGAGCGGAACGGGCACCTGATCCAGTAAGAAAGCTTGGGCGCGGTCCATCCAGTCCTTCGAATCGGTTGCATAGCTTACAGAGCAACCTTATCCGAAAAATGTCTCGTTTTGTCAACCACGCTTCCAACGGGACTTGGCGGCCTTCCGGGCAATTTCCTTGCGCCGCTTGGCGGAAAGGGCTTTGGCGCGGGCCGCCCCGCCCTTCAAGCCGCCACGGCGGCCAAGGGCCACGGCGGCAGGGTCTTTGCCCGTATCATCCGGCGGCGGTGACATGGCTTCCTGAGCCTCGCCTACGGACAGGTCCACGATCAGCTTGGCAAGCTGGTTTGCGTCGCGGGGTCTTTGAGGTTTGCTTGACCGCTTAGGCATGGGCCGGACATGGGCACGCGGCCGGTGCCAAGTCAACGGCGGCAGATTTCAAAATGCGTCACTACCAATAGGTTGTGTGACTTGACGCGCCTAAACCGGCCTGATTTGTCTCGCCGCCCATGACTCGCGCTTTCCTTTTTCCCGGCCAGGGCAGCCAATCCGTGGGCATGGGAAAGGCTTTGGCAGAGGCTTTCGCCTCGGCCCGCGAGGCGTTCGAAGAAGTCGATGAAGCGCTGAAGCAGCGGCTCTCCCGCCTGATGTGGGAAGGCCCGCAAGCTGATCTGACCCTGACGGAGAATGCCCAGCCCGCGATCATGGCTGCGGGCATGGCGGTGGTTCGCGTGCTGGAGCGGGAGGGCGGCCTTGATCTTGCGAAGCATGCGCGGCTGGTGGCCGGCCACTCGCTGGGCGAGTACACAGCGCTTTGCGCCGTCGGCGCCTTTTCGCTGTCCGATGCGGCGCGCCTTCTGAAGCAAAGGGGCCGCGCCATGCAGCAGGCAGTCCCCACGGGCGAAGGCGCGATGAGTGCATTGCTCGGCGCGGAGATTGAACTGGCAGAAGCAGCCGCGAAGGAGTCCGTGGACAATCCGCCGGAAGCAGAGAAGAACCCGGTCTGCGTCGTTGCCAATGACAACGCACCCGGTCAGGTGGTTATCTCGGGCACGAAGGCTGCGGTCGAACGCGCAGGCGACATCGCGAAAGCGAAAGGTGCGAAGCGCGCCATGATGCTGAATGTCAGCGCTCCGTTTCATTCACCGTTGATGGAGCCGGCTGCGCAAAAGATGCGCGAGGCGCTCACCGAAGTGACGATCCGGCCGTTGGCAGCGCCGTTGGTTGCCAATGTCACGGCGACAGAAGTGAGCGAACCGGAAACGATCCGGCGTTTGCTCGTGGATCAGGTGACAGGCCGGGTTCGCTGGCGTGAAAGCGTGTTGACGTTCCGTCATTTGGGTGTTGGCACCACGGTAGAATGCGGTGGCAACAAGGTGCTAACGGGCATGGTGAAGCGCACAGATCGCGACCTGGAAACCATCACCCTCGATACGCCTGCCGATATCGAAGCCTTCGCGAAGACATTGTGATGTTCGATCTTACCGGAAAAACGGCACTTGTCACTGGCGCCACCGGCGGCATCGGCGGCGCCATTGCGAAGGCGCTGCATGCGCAGGGCGCAGGCGTGGTGATCTCCGGCACGCGCGCCGAAGCGCTGGAGGTATTGAAGAGTGAATTGGGCGAGCGCGTGTTCGTCGCGCAGTGCAATCTCGCCGATGCTGCCGCGGTGGAGGAATTGCCGAAAGCGGCGGAAGCCGCTGCCGGTGCACCGGTCGACATCCTCGTCAACAACGCCGGCATCACGCGCGACAATCTCTTCATGCGCATGAAAGATGCCGAGTGGGATCAGGTCATCGCCGTCAATCTTGGCGCCGCCTTCCGGCTCTCGCGCGCCGTGCTGCGCAACATGATGAAGAAGCGGTGGGGCCGCATCATTTCCATCACTTCCATCGTGGGCGTCACCGGCAATCCAGGGCAGGGGAACTACGCAGCCGCCAAGGCGGGTCTCATCGGTATGAGCAAGTCGCTGGCGGCGGAAGTCGCTAGCCGCAACATCACGGTAAACTGCGTGGCGCCCGGCTTCATCACCACGCCGATGACGGACGCACTCACGCCCGACCAGAAGACCGCTCTGCTCGGCCGCATTCCGGCTGGACGCATGGGGGAATCGAACGATATTGCCGCTGCTGTCGTTTATCTAGCGAGCGACGAGGCCGGTTACGTTACCGGCCAAACGCTGCATATCAACGGCGGCATGGCAATGATCTGATTGAAAAAACAACAACTTAGTCCGCGGTGGCGGGCCCGGGGGGATTATGTTACCAACCGTTACAGCCCCTGGCCGCCAGTGCGGGAGGGGCTGGCCGCGCGCCCCAATCGCGGCACCGGAAACAAGGAGAGGTTCCAAACAACAATGAGCGATACGGCTGAGCGCGTGAAGAAGATCGTGGTCGAGCATCTGAATGTGGATGCCGACAAGGTCACGGACAACGCCTCTTTCATTGAAGACCTGGGCGCCGACAGCCTCGACACCGTCGAGCTGGTCATGGCGTTCGAAGAAGAATTCGGCATCGAAATTCCCGATGACGCCGCCGAATCAATCGTCACGGTGGGCGATGCGGTGAAATACATCGACAAGACGCAAGCGGCTTGATGATCGGGGCGAACGGCTCCTCTGCACGACGCGTAGTGGTGACTGGCCTTGGCCTCGTGACGCCTCTGGCGTGCGGGGTTGAGGAAAGCTGGTCGCGGCTGCTCGCCGGGCAGTCGGGCGCGCGCCCGATCACAACCTTCAAATGCGACGACCTGCCGACGAAAATCGCCTGCACCGTTCCGGTGGGCGATGGGACAGACGGCAGCTTCAATGCCGATCAGTGGCTCGATTCCAAGGAGCAGCGGCGGGTTGACCAGTTCATCATCTATGGTTTGGCTGCTGCGCAGCAGGCCGTGGATGATTCCGGCTGGAAGCCTGGGACGGAGGAAGACAAGGACGCCACCGGCGTTCTCATCGGCTCCGGTATTGGCGGGCTCAACGGCATCGCGGAAGCGGCGGTCATTCTGCATGAGAAGGGCCCGCGGAAGATTTCGCCCTTCTTCATCACCGGGCGGCTGATCAATCTGGTATCCGGCTATGCCTCTATACGCTTCGGCTTCAAAGGGCCGAACCACGCGGTGGTGACGGCTTGTGCCACCGGCGCCCACGCCATCGGCGATGCCGCGCGTCTGATTGCGCTCGGTGATGCAGATGTGATGCTGGCGGGCGGCACGGAAGCCGCGGTCTGCCGGATCGGCATTGTCGGTTTCAACGCCTGTCGTGCGCTCTCGACCAACTTCAACGACACGCCGGAGAAAGCATCGCGGCCATATGACCGCGACCGCGATGGTTTCGTGATGGGCGAGGGTGCTGGCGCTGTGATTCTTGAGGAATACGAGCACGCGAAAGCGCGTGGCGCGAAGATCTACGCCGAAGTGACGGGCTATGGTTTGTCGGGCGACGCGCACCATATCACGGCGCCGGCGGACGACGGCGACGGCGGCTATCGTGCCATGAAGATGGCGCTGAAGCGCGCCGATCTCTCGGCGTCAGACATCGACTACGTGAACGCGCACGGCACTTCCACGCCGCTCGGCGACGAAATCGAACTGCGCGCGGTGGAGCGGCTGTTCGGCAACGCCACCGGCAAGATGTCGATGTCCTCCACCAAATCCTCCATCGGGCATCTTTTGGGTGCAGCAGGCGCGGTGGAAGCCGTGTTCTCCGTTCTCGCCATCCGCGATCAGATCGTTCCGCCGACGTTGAACCTCGACAACCCGTCCGTGGAAACGGACATCGATCTCGTGCCGCACACTGCCAAAAAACGGGAGGTTAAAGCCGCGCTCTCCAATTCGTTCGGCTTCGGCGGCACCAACGCTTCCCTGATCTTTACGGCCCTGCAGTAATCGCCGGCGTCCGCTTTACGGGTCGTAAATACAGTCGCGCGAAACTCGGGCGGCTATGCTGTCGAAGGTCCCGGCCGAGTTCGAGACGATCTTGCCTTTCATTACGGTGGATCGGGGACTTGCCTTCGAGCGCCCGCCTAACCGGGCCGCTCTCGCCTATTGGCATGCGTTGCGCGGGGGGAGGCCAATGCCCGCGCGTGCGGAACTCAAGCCGGCCGGAATGCGCGCATTCCTGCAATTCGTGAACCTCGTGGATATCGATCCCGAGGACCGCAGTTACATGGTGAGCCTGCAGTCGCCGCACACGCGTGAGGTCTTCGGCGATCTGACGAAACGGAAATTCCGGGAACTGTTCTCGCCATCGGTGGCGGAGCGCTGGCGCTATTGTTTCGATCTGGTGGGCAACGAGAGTGGGCCCGTGCGGCTCAGCACGCAGGTGGGCACCCAAGGCCAGCTTTGGCTGCAATGCGAAGTGCTGATCGCGCCGCTCAGCGAAAGTGAAACGAGTGCCGCGCTCGCGTCCCTGTTCTGGATCTTCGTCTCGTGGCCGCGAGATGGTTTTGACGAGCTTGAGCACCGACATCTGCGCGGCACAACGCGATTCATCGGCGAGGCCTGAGGCACGTTACGCAATGCCGAGATTGTTCTGGATCGGCGTCAGCGTGTTCGTGCTCGGGCAGACGCCGCTGGTGTTCATCATCGTGGCTGCAGCGCTGGGATTGTGGCCTGACCCGAATCCAAATCCGATGGGTCCGGGACTGCTCTCGTTTGTAACTTTTTGGCCCGGCCTCGCGCTGATGCTGCTGGGCTTTCTGCGTCGCCGCCGCCGCGAAACGTAATCAGGCGGCGTGGATCATGCTCCGCTCGATCAGCGTAGCTATCTCTTCAGTTGCGCTGTGATGCACCATGTGTCCTGCGCCGGGCACAAGCTGCAGCGAAGCGATGCGCAATTCGCGTTGCAGGCGCCGCGCCTGTTCCGGCGAGACGATGCGGTCTCCCTCTCCGGCAACGACCGTCACCGGCGCGCGGATGTGATTGTACGCCACGGACAACCGTTTCGCCGCCGGAATCATTGCGGCCGTGTCTTCGGCGATGGCGCGCACTTCCTGCGGCCGCAACGCGAGCGGTTTGAGGCAGCGCGAGAGTTTCCGCGAAACCGGAGCAGGCGCGAACAGCCGGCGCATCACGGGCTTCCAGGTGAGCCGGCTGATCAACGGCCAGACGGTATAGGACAGCACGTCGCCGACGACGGGCACTGCAGGCAGCGAAAGCAACACCGCATCCGGCCGCGGCGTGGGGAAGTAGTACCCGGAGGCAAGCACCAGCGCCGCCACAAGATCGGGATGCCGCAGCGCGAGCGCCAAGGCCACCAGGGTGCCCCAGGAATGCCCGAAGATGACGGCGCGCTCCACACCCAATTGGCGCAAAGCGCCGGCAATGAGATCCGCCTGATTTTCCGGCTGCGCCAATCGTCGCGTGCCGCGCGGGCTATGACCGAAGCCGGGGCGGTCGATGGCGATCACCCGGTGCGTTGCGGCCGCGCGGTCGATCAGGCCACTTACTGCGAAATCTTCCACCGAACTGCCGTTGCCGTGCAGCAGCACGAGCGTCTTGCCATCGCCGCGATCCACCACATGCAGCCGCTCGCCGTCGACCTGAAGGAAGCGACCCATAGGCGGACGCTCGCGCTCGGCTTTCCGCGCGAGCAGCACGTTGGCGATTGCTGCCGCCGCGAGCGCCGCCGCACCGGCAACGCTCCAGCGAACAATCGGCCGTGGCAAAACATTTGACATCATCATGCGTGCGCATCCGGATTGGGGGAGATATTGCAAACCCGTTGCGCACGCTCCGGTTCCTGCCACCAACGTCGCAGCAGGGCAGCGCCTGCGCGAGCTCTCCCTCAGGCACGCCGATGAGGTGCAAGTGATCTGCGCGCATGATGCGGTGGAGCTGGAAGCCTGCCAGCGCGGCCAACCGCTAAGCTCGCAACGTTAGCTATTCAATCGGCGTGAACGCAGAGCCTTTCCTAAACGGCTCCTTAAGGCTGGCCCCCGTAGCGTGCCCGAGTTTTACGGGAAGGGCGGAGCATGTTCGGCAAGCGAATGAGAACGGACGATCGCGTGGTTGCCACACCGCCGACCGATTCCGACGGCAAGCGGCGCGTGTTCGGCGAAGCCGTGTTCGCCGGAAAGCACGGCACCATGCTGCGTGCGTTGGGCTTCGGCCTCAACGACCCCGCCAACGTCATTCCGGACGCCGCCGAGTTCGACCGCCGCGTCAAATATTCGCTCGAGAAGCAAGATGCGCGGCGCACGCAGATCGAAAGCGATCTGCTCCGCCGCCACGGCCACAACGCCATCCGCCCGTTCTTCGTTCTGGCCGAGCCGGTGTTCAACAGCGAGCTCGGGCAATGGTTGATCCGGCTGATGAATCTGCTGCCGTACGACGACTGGAACATCGTTTACCTGCCGATGGACCGCGCGACGCAAAGCGCGATGGGCGGCGGCCTGCCGCTGCATCCGCGCCAATCGATCGGCCCGATCGACGAGTTGATGGTCCAGCGGATCGGCGAGCTCTACAAGCAGTTCAAGGATGGCAAGAGCCAGGTGGATGTGCATGTGCGCAAGGTGGGCCTGACTGCGGCGCAGCCGGCCATCGAGGCGTTCGTGACATATGCCGACGCTATGCCTGAGCGCATTCTTTCGTTCGTCGCCGAGCTGCGGCCGATGCTCGTCGCCCTCATCGCCGACGTGCAAAGCAAAGCAGCCTGACGCCAACACGCCTTCAGGGCATACTCGGCTGGACGGTATGAGGTTCGCCATGATCTGGAAGACACTCGGTTTTCAGGCGACAGCCATTGCGGCCGTGGTTGCGGCGATCGTATTTCTGGTACCGCTGTCCGGCCAGCAGGCGAGCAATCCCGGCACCACCGCAACATCCGTTCGCGAGCCAGGTTCGACGGCCCTACCGAGCGCGAGCTCCGCACCCGTCGAGGACACGCAGCCGGACGGCGGTGCCGGAACAACTCCGTACGGTAACATCCAACCGGAGTGGTCACCGGGCCCGGAGCATGACGCGCACGAAAACGCCGAGCATCACTGGCAGAAGCATGGCAGCGAATTTTCGGAGTTGCACAGCGAGCGGGACTACACCAACGCTGCGCATGATTTCGTCAATCATCCGCCGCCCGGTGCGGAGATCAAACACGACGGTCGAGGCAACACGCTGATCTACGATCCGGACAGCAACACCTTCGCGGTGCAGGCGCCCAATGGTGCACCGCGCACCATGTTCCGGCCGCGCAGCGGGCGTACGTACTGGGATCGCCAGCGTTGACGGCACGCCATAAGCATGCATGCCCGGTGTGCGCCCAACACACGTTGGGCGAGCGTGGCGCTTACGAAATCTGCAACGTGTGTGGCTGGGAGGATGACCCGGCGCAATCCGCCGAACCCGATTTCGCCGGCGGCGCCAATCGCGAAAGCCTTAACCAGGCCCGCGACAGGTGGCGAACAAGCTGCGCGTAACAGCCTAAGGCTGTGGGATAATTCAGCTGCCAATCATTTCGGCGCCTGGAAGCTTTGCGGCGCGGGCGTCGAAGGTGAGCATGCCGCGGCACCCCATGCGGCGGTACTGCGCCAGCATCAGGCACTCCGCGAAATCCGCCTTGCTGTGTTCGTACGAAAATACCGCTTCCTCGACCGCCTCTTCGCTTTCGAACAGAAGATCGCGCGCTTCCAGCAGCTGCTTGAAGATGGTAAGAACGGCGGCCTTTTTCAGTTTGGCGCGCGAGCGCAGCACCCATTCGGTCTCTGCGAGCGTGACGAGGGACACGGCAGCCGGCTCGCCGCTGGCCACCGCCGCTTCAATGGCCGCGCGCGCGACCGCTGCCTGCCGCCGGTCGTCCCGCAGCAGAAAGCGGACGAGGACGTTGGTATCCAGCCCCCGCATGCGGGTCTCAGCGCTTCAGCTTGTTCAGAGGAAGCGGCCGTCTGCCGGGCCGATGCAACGCGCCATAGAGCGATGCAATGCTGCGTCTCTTGGCGCGCATGATGACGGTGCCGTCTGGCAACAGCGTGTAGTGAATCTCGTCTCTGGGCTGTAGCCCCAGGCCATCCCGGATTTCCTTCGGAATGGTGGTCTGGCCCTTGCTGGTTAGCGTTCCGCTTGCCATCGCCTCTCCTTACGTCCTTACGATTTATCGTATTGTAAGGACACGCGCAGGACAACGCTATTCAATTCCGTCAACCCGGCTCCTGCCATTTGAGACCGGGGAAGCGGGCGTAGTCGCGGTCGAAGGTGATGAAGGTGCAGCCGTGCTCGATGGCGAGCGCGGCATACCAGACGTCGCTCACGCGCGGCCCTCGCGTTCCGGTTTTCATGCACAGCTCGCGAAAGATGCCCCAATGCCGCTCACCCGGCTCAACCACGCTGCAATGCGGCTGGCCGAGTAGATTGTCGCAGTAGGCGAACGCTTTCTCCGGCGGAGTTGGCGCGCCAAAGGCGCGCGCGTTGGTGGTGATGCGGACCACCGCAGCTAGCGCCAGTGGTGAGATGCCAAACCGCGCATGCCCCAGAACAACGCCATCAAGCCACGCCTTGCTTACCGCATGATGGGAAGCATCGGTACGGAAGGCATAGACGAGGACGTTGACGTCAGGAAAATCCATTGCGGAGGCGCTCGATATATTCGAGATCGTCCATTTCCTGCAGCGCCGCCGAATTGCTGAGGTCGATACCGGGCATCACGCCACCTGTTTCGCTACTGACCGGCGGCAGAACGCGCTTCTTGCTTGCCGAGGCAGCGCCGCCGTCCAGTACACGGCGCACGCCGTCTTCGATCAGCGCGGTGAGTGTCCGCCCCTCGCTGGCCGCTCGCCGCTTGGCACGGCGGATGAGCTCTTCAGGCAAGCGGACGGTGGTTCTCTCTGCCATATGTCTAGACATACGCTGGCAGTCCGCGTAGGTCAAGGTTTGCCCCAGCGCGACAGGAATCATGCCCTACGTCATCAAAGCCCATGTGCCGGATGTGCGGGCGAAGGTGTTCGTCTTCACCGCGCAGAAGACGATGTATGGCGGCAAGCACATCGTGCCGGGCGACACGGTGTTCGTGTTCGCCAGCGAGACCGAAGGCGGGCAGGGGCTTTGCGCCCGCGGCATTGTCACAACGGTGGAAGCGGTTGCGAAGAAGCGCGGGACCGAGCGGCAGACTCCGCGCGTGAGCATCAGCGTGCGCCGGACAGCGCTGGCCAAACGTCCGCTGGGGCGGAGCGAGTTGAAGGCGTTCAGGAATTGGGAGGACGGCCGGCCGGAAACCGAGCTCAATTTCAAATTCTACCGCCAGGCCACCAACAAGCTCGCGGGCATCTCCGAGTCCGCCGCCGCCTTCCTCATGACCTTCTTCTGAGTTGCCCGCTTTGCAGCTCGCGCTGATATTCCTGTTTCGCCGATCAGTTGACGGGCCGGTTCATCTATCTGAACGGCTGATGGAGAGAATCTTCTTCAGCAATCAACATCTTGCGCCGATGAGATTTATACATCTGCATCTGGTGAGATTGCGAATTGGTCGCGACAATTTGAGACGAATAGTGTCGTGCGCTTGCCACGGAACGGTGGCATGGTCCGCGCCTTCAAGGGTGGCTCATGGCGCGTATCAAAGTGGGGACGGGCGAAATTCTGCCGGGGCAGCAATGGGTTGCAGGGCGCTACATGCTGCAATTCACCGAAGCCGGGAACCTTGAACTTTGGAACCGGGTGGCCCGCCAGCTGCTCTGGCAAAGCGGCAGCAAAAGCCTCCGCGTATCACGACTGGCGATGCAGGAAGACGGCAACCTTGTGATCTACGACCGGGACGGCATGGCCCTATGGTCTTCCGGAACGTACGGCCATCCCGATGCGTATCTGGCGGTCCGGGACGACGGCAATCTCGTGATCTGCTCTCGGGACAACCGGCCGATTTGGTCGGCCACCTTGCCTGTCGCACGCAGGCCGATCGCGCAGGGCGCGCGCGCCTAGTGTTCTCATTTTGTACTTGACTGGACCTGCGCTTGGGGTAAACTGAGCGCGCGAGGTTTTCCGAGGCAAACGGTTGGTCGGACCATCGGCAGAGGGTACCCTCGAAACTTTCCGAGGTTCGAATGGGAACTTCGTCGCGGGAGTGAGGGGGGACCCCACCCCCCTGTTTTTGACAAACGAATACCGGTGCGACCCTTCGGAGGGAGAGGGGGTATGGCAAACCGGAAAACGAGTCGTTGTGCAGGTGGGTGGGAAGAGGACCAGATCTAGTCTTTGGGGGCCGCAGCGGGCTTCTTGAGGCCCAGCATCGGCCGCCACAGGCGGGTAGGGATTTCCTCAGTTAGCCCGGGATCCAGCTGGCCCAAATGGAACGGCCCGAACTGAATCCGGATGAGGCGAGCGACCTTGCAGCCGAGGGATTCCATCAGCCGCTTCACCTCGCGGTTCTTGCCTTCCTTCAGGCTGACCGTGGCCCAGGCATAGGCGCCGCGGCTGCGCTCGAGATCGGCGATAACCGGCCCGTAGCGCACCCCATCCAGGGTGGTGCCGAGCGCCAGCTTGTCGAGGTCGGCCTGGGTGATCTTTCCGAACAGGCGCGCGCGGTACTTCCGCTCCCAGCCGGCGGCGGGCAGTTCCAGCTGGCGGGCGAAGGCGCCGTCATTGGTGAGAAGGAGCAGGCCTTCGGAGTTGATGTCGAGGCGGCCGACCGAAACCACCCGCGGCATGCGGAGCGGCAGCTTCTCGAACACGGTGGGGCGGCCTTGCGGGTCGCGGTGGGTGGTCACCAGCCCCGCCGGTTTGTGGTAGCGCCACAGGCGGGTTGGCTCGGCGTGCTTTAGCGGCCGTCCGTCGATGGCGATGGTCTGGTCGCCGCGGGCGCGGGTACCCTGCTGGACGACCTTCTGGCCGTCCAGTGTGATGCGGCCGTCGGCGATCAGCTTCTCGGCGTCGCGGCGCGAGCAGATGCCAACCCGGGCGATCATCTTGGCGATGCGTTCGCCCGCTTCGCTGCTATCGTCGGCCAAGGAGGGCGCTCGCATGATGGATGACGCAGACTGGATAGCAGAGGCGCTGCGCGAAGCGGAAGCGGCCGCCAAGCGCGGCGAGGTGCCGGTCGGCGCGGTGCTGGTGAGCGGCGAAGGTGAATTGCTGGCGGCCGAAGGCAACCGCATCGTCGAGCGGCGCGATCCGACGGCGCACGCCGAGATGCTGGCGATCCGCGGGGGCAGTCGGCGTATGGACAACGAGCGGCTGGTCGGCACCACGCTGTATGTGACTCTGGAGCCGTGCGCGATGTGTGTGGGCGCGATCTCTCTAGCGCGGGTCGCGCGGCTGGTCTTCGCGGCGGAGGATCCGAAGGGCGGCGCGGTGTTGCATGGCCCGCAATTCTTCGCGCAGCCCACCTGCCATCACCGCCCGCAGGTTGCGCGGGCGGGCGATGGGGAGGCCGCTGGCGCCCTGCTGCGCAAGTTCTTTCAGGCGCGGCGTGCTTGAACTTGTCACACGGCACTGACACGCTAGTGGCAGGAAACTGGTGGAGGGAAAAATGGCGTTGATCGTTTATGGGGCGAACTTATCGCCGTTCGTGCGCAAGGTACGTGTGCTGCTGGCCGAGAAAGGGCTGCAATACTCACTGGAGGCGATCAATCCGTTTTCGCCGCCGCCGGACTTCGCCGACATCAGCCCGCTGAAGCGCATTCCCGCGTTCCGCGACACCGATTTGCCCGAGCCCAATCATCTCGCCGATTCCTCGGTGATCTGCGATTACCTTGAGCACAAATATCCCAGCCCGGCGCTCTATCCGGCGGAGCCTTACGCCCGCGCTCGCGCGCTGTGGTTTGAGGAATACGCCGACAGCCAGATTGCCGCGAATATGGTGCGCCCGCTGTTCTTCGAGCGCATCGTGAAGAAACTGCTGCGACAGCAAACGGATGAAAGCATCTGCGAAGCGGCGTTGCGCGATCATCTGCCCGCCATCGCGGACTATCTGGAGAAGGAAATCCGCAGCAATGACTTTCTCGTCGGCAACGCGTTTTCGATTGCCGACATTTCGATCGGCACCATGCTGGTGAACGTGCATCACGCCGGTGAAGGGATCGATGCCGCCCGCTGGCCGAAACTCGCAGCGTACGTGGCGCGCCTGCATGCGCGGCCGTCATTCAAGGCGGCCATCGACGAAGAATCGCCGTTCGTTCAAAGCTTGCGCGCTGCCGCCTGAGCCTTCGCACGGCGGCGCGCGACGAGCTGGTTGAGCGCCTCCACGATTCCGGAGAACGCCACGGCGAAATAGAGATAGCCGCGCGGGATGTGCACGTGCATCCCGTCGGCCACCAGCGACATGCCAATCAGCAGCAGGAAGCTCAGCGCCAGCATCTTTACCGTGGGATTGCGATGGACGAAATTGGCGACCGGGCCGGAAGCTGCCAGCATCACCAGCATGGCGATCACCACGGCGGCGATCATGATGGAGAGGTGCTCCGCCATGCCGACCGCTGTGACGACCGAATCCACGGAAAACACCAGATCGAAGATGGCGATCTGAACGATGACCCCAAAGAATGATGCCGCCGCGCCCCGCTGCTCTTCTTCGTCGCCTTCCATCATGCCGTGAATTTCGCGGGTTCCCTTGGTGAGCAGAAACAGGCCGCCGGCGAGAAATACGAGATCGCGCCACGAGAATGATTCGCCCCACACTGTGATCACCGGAGCCGACAGGCCGATGATCGCAGCGATGCAGGAAAGCAACGCCACGCGCATGATCAGTGCCAGAGAAAGGCCGATGCGCCGTGCGCCGGGCCTGCGTTCTGGCGCCAGGCGATTCGAAGCGATCGAAAGAAACACGATGTTGTCGATGCCCAGCACGACTTCCAGGGCCGTCAGGGTCGCAAGGCTCGCCCAGGCGTGCGGATCGGTTAGAAGATTCATCATGTGTCAGAACCAGGGTTGTGACAGATCGGGAAACAACAACAGTACCGTTTCGCGCGATGCAAGCAGCGCAATGCCTGCGCCGATGAAAACATCGCTGAGATAATGCGCATTCAGAACCGCGCGCGTGAGCGCAAGGTAAAGTGCCACCGCGAGCCACAGCGGCGCGAGCGAGTGAATTGCACCGGACAGAATCACAGCGACGCAGAAGATGGTCATCGCGTGCCCGGACGGAAAGGAGTCGTGCTGCCAATCGTAGTGGAAGAGACGGAAGCCGTAGAGCTGGTGTTCAATCTCATCGCGCGGCCGCCTGCGCCCTAGCACGAGCTTGATACTGTGCAAGAGGGCGCTGCTCACCGCCAGACATGAGAGGAAGGCTAGCGAGGTGCGCCAGATGCGCACGAAGATCGGCAAATCGCCCCACATTCTTCGCGCGATCCAGGAGAGCGCTAATGCTAGCAGCGACGCGATCAGCCAATGCGCACCTTTGGCGAAATCGGTGGTCATGCGGATGCGGTGAAACCAGCCGGACGAAATACGGTCGTGAAACACATGCGCGGCCCGCCGGTCGATGGCGAAACAGGCAACCCCGATCAGAAGCGAGAGAATCCCGGCCCATAGCAACATGGGCGGCGTGCATGCCGGGAGTCATGGCGGCTGTCAAACCCGCGCCTCGCAGACTAGAGTAATCTCAATCGCTATTGGAATTCGGAGGGCAAAATGGATTTCGATTATTCGCCGCGGCAGCGCGAATGGCTGAAGCGCGTCGGCGACTTCATGGAACGCCACGTTTATCCGGCAGAGCACACCTACCACGAGCAAATGTCGGCCGCGCGCGAGAAGGGCAATCCGTGGATCGTCGTGCCCATCGTCGAAGAACTGAAAGCCAAAGCGAAAGCCCAAAGCCTGTGGAACATGTTTCTGCCGGAGAGCAAGCACGGTGCCGGCCTGACCAATCTCGAATACGCGCCGCTGTCGGAAATGATGGGCCGCGTCGGCTTCGCATCCGAAGTGTTCAATTGCTCGGCACCGGACACCGGCAACATGGAGGTGCTGGATCGCTATGGAAGTCCGGCGCAGAAGGAGCAATGGCTGACACCGCTGCTGGCGGGCGAAATTCGATCCGCCTACATCATGACGGAACCGGCGGTGGCCTCATCGGACGCCACGAACATCTCTACCCGCATCGAGCGGCAGGGCGATCACTACGTCATCAACGGCCGCAAATGGTGGTCGTCGGGGGTAGGTGATCCACGCTGCAAGATCATGATCGTGATGGGCAAGACGGACCCCAACGCTGACAAATACCGTCAGCAATCGCAAATCCTCGTGCCGATGGACACAGCCGGCGTCACGGTGAAGCGGATGCTGCCGGTCTTCGGTTTCGACGACGCGCCGCACGGCCACGGCGAAGTGGTGTTCGAGAATGTAAAGGTACCTCCAGAGAACATGATCCTTGGCGAAGGCCGCGGCTTCGAAATCGCGCAGGGCCGCCTTGGGCCGGGCCGCATCCATCATTGCATGCGCACCATCGGGGTAGCCGAACGCGCGCTGGAGCAGATGTGCCGCCGGCTTCTTTCGCGCACGGCTTTTGGCAAGAAGATAGCGGATCACTCCGTATGGGAACAGCGGGTGGCGGAAGCGCGCACCAACATCGACATGTGCCGCCTGCTCACGCTGAAGGCCGCCGACATGATGGACAAGGTGGGCAACAAGGTCGCGCGCACCGAGATCGCGATGATCAAGGTGGCGGCGCCGCGCATGGCGCTGCAAATTATTGACGACGCAATTCAGGCGTGGGGTGGCGCCGGCGTCACCACAGACTCAGGCCTCGCGCGCATGTACGCCAGCATGCGCACGTTGAGACTGGCCGATGGCCCGGACGAGGTGCACAACCGCGCCATCGCGCGTCTGGAATTCGCCAAATACATGAACCTTCCACGCAAGGAAGCGGCGGGATGATCGCTTAGCGAGAAATCCTCTTTGTAGCGACGACGGCGTAGTTGACGTCGAGGTCTTGTGTCAGGCGCCAAGTCCAGGAGAGCGGATCGAAGGAAAAGCCCTGGCGCTGAATGACGCTCAGGCCGTTGGATTCAATCGCCTTGCCGAGTTGTGCCGGCGGGATGAAACGGTTCCAGTCATGCGTGCCGGCCGGAAGCCAGCGCAAAATGTACTCCGCGGCAATTTTGGCAAGCGCCAGCGACTTCAGTGTCTTGTTGATGGTGGCGATGATCAGGAGCCCGCCCGGCCTCACCAGCTCCGCAACTGCGGCTAGAAAAGAGTCAACATTCGTTACGTGCTCCGCCACTTCCAGCGCCAGCACCACATCGAATGTTGCGCCTTCGGATACGAGTTCTTCGGCCGTGACGCAGCGATAGGTGAGGGCGAGCCCTTTACTCGCAGCATGCGCTTCAGCGGCGCGTACCGTGGCCTCGCCGGCGTCGCAGCCGGTCACGGTGAACCCGAGGCGCGCCATCGGCTCCGCGATCAATCCGCCGCCGCAGCCAAGATCAAGCAAGGACAAACCTGCGAACGGCCGGGCGCCGCGTGTGTCGCGCTCAAAATGCGCAGCTGCCGCATCTCGAATGAACTGCAACCGTACGGGATTGAACTTGTGCAGCGGCGCAAAAGGACCGGAGGGGTTCCACCACTGGTCAGCCAGCCGCGCAAACTTGGCGATCTCGGTGTCATCGAGTGTCGTCACAGGGAGCACTCGTACATTTGGCGGTTCATGGGGTTGCCTGTTCGAAGATTTAGCTCTGCACGATACTCGGTTTGGCGCGGCGTGCCTTCAGAATGTCATACGAAACCTCGCCAGGCGGAGCCAATCACCCAGCTTCAGCCGGAACCCTGGTCCGCCCGTCGGCTGCTTATGAAGGTTGCGGCTGGAAATCGCGGAAGTGGCGCTTGCCGGCAAGCGCGCGGCGGTATTCTTCCTTGCTGAGGATGTTTTCATCGAGCCGCATGTCGGTGCGGCAATAGTTCTGGAAGAATTCCGCGATGCGCTCGGGGAACGGTAGCACGCCATCGCGGATGTAGTTGATGTCGATGTTGATGCAGATGGCGCCCACCACGCCGTAATCCTTGCGCAGGATCGGCACCGTGGTGCACTTGAACCGCCGCGCGCCGATGTCGAGCTCGTAGTTCAGCTTGTCCTGCTTCAGATTCACCCGCCGCATCAGGTCCACCAGCAAGGTCGTCGTACCCATGCCGACAACGCGCCCCGTCGTCTCGCCGCCTTCAATCGTCGTGATCGAGTGCGTGGGATTTGAGAGGTCGTGGATCAGCACTTCGATGCCCATGTTGGGAAACGTGCGGCCGATCAGGCGGGCGATGTTGCGATAATTCTCGAGGAACTCCTGTGCGTCGTCTGCGACGCCCGCACCTTGATATTTCGCGAGCAGACGGTCATAGGCTTTGCTTTCCGCTTCGCCAAGCTGCTGACGCACAGCGTTCTGCTCGCCGATAAAGATGAGCTGGCGCGCCGCACGCGGATCGCTGTTGCGCAGGAAATAGTGCATGGCCAGCCGGAAATCCTTAAGGCTGAATTCGGCGAAACGCTCAGGCGTGGCAACGTAAGGATAGAAGTCGTACTCCGTGAGGGCTTTGCCTAGCTGCCGTTTGCGCTCGCGAAAGCGGCCGAACACGAAACCGCCCAGAAGCAGCACCAGCGACGCGAGTACATTGGTGAAGACCGAACCCATCCAGTCGGTAGCAAGCGTCATGGCGATCTCCGCAGTTAATGAATCGGAGTGTATGCCACCGCCCTGAAATTGCACCCGCCCGGGCCGCTGGCGCATACTCGGCTGCTGTCAAGGGAGTCGGGAATTCATGCTGGTGGCGACGACGGAAGGCGTGGCGGGACACCGCACAAAACAGACGCTGGGGCAGGTGTTCGGCGTGGTGGTGCGCTCGCGAGGGCTGGGCGGGAACATCGTTGCGGGGTTGCGCTCGCTGGTCGGCGGCGAAATCCATGAATACACGCAACTGCTGGAAGAGACGCGCAAACAGGCGGTGGACCGCATGGTGCGAAACGCGACGTTGATGGGCGCCAATGCGGTCCTGATGATGCGCTTCGACTCCTCGGAAATCGGCCAGACCATGAGCGAGATCGTGGCCTACGGCACGGCCGCCATCGTGGAGCCGGACAATGCTGTGTAGTGCGGGATCCTCAGCGTGTGTTCGTCGTGCAGGTTGTACTGGTGGTCAGCGCTGAAGTTATGAACAGATAAATGCGGAAGGTGCGCCCCCAGGCAGGTGGACATCGACTTCACTGGAGCAGGCCGGCGGGGCTAGCATGCCGGCGGGATGGAAGGGGGCGCACAGCCCTATGGACGCCACCAGCGATGTGGGCCTGAGAGAATCCGACTCGCCTCCCGGGCAGGTGGCAACGCGTCCATTTCACGTGGTGTTCGACGTCAGCGATGTCATCAATTATTTCCGCAGCGCGCGGCTTCCCACAGGCATTCAGCGCGTTCAGATCGAGATCATCGAATACGCCATTCGCGACGCCAGCTTCGACTTCTCAATCGCCTGCTTTACCAAGGAAACGAACTACTGGATTGAGATACCGCAGGAGCTGTTCGCGGCGCTCTGTACGCTGAGCGTCGGCGAGGCTGCCGAGAACGCCTGGACCGCGTTTGTCGCGAGACTTGAGAACCTCATTTCAGATCCCCGACCTTTCCGTTTTGCGGTTGGCAGCATCCTCCTAAATCTTGGCAGTTCGTGGTGGCTGCCAAACTATTTCCTCGGCGTGCGCGATGCAAAAGCACGATACGATGTTCTGTACGTACCCTTTGTTCACGACCTTATCCCGATTGCGATGCCAGAACTCTGCGTGGCTGAGCTGCGCAACAACTTCGAGGAATGGATCGAAAGCGTTTTCGATCATGCCGACCATTTTTTGGTGAATTCGCAAAACACACTTGCCGATCTGCAAAAGGTCGCAGGGGCAGCGGAGACTGAGCGGGAAATGGCTGTGGTCACGCTCGATGCCGATTTCCGGGCTGCCCCCACTGCCGGCGGGCAGCACGTGGGTGGCGATCCGGAAATGGTGCTTGAGGATTTAGGGCTGGAGCGTGATGGCTTCGTGCTCTTCGTCTCCACGATCGAGCCCCGCAAGAACCATTCGATGGTGTTCGACTCCTGGCTGAAACTTCGACGGCGCCATGGCGCGGAGAAGTGCCCCAAGCTGGTTTGCGTGGGCCAGCGGGGCTGGCTGAACGGCGAAGCTCATGCGCGCCTGGCCGCGAGTGAAGAACTCGCCGAGCAAATTATCATTCTTTCCAATGTCTCCGATGCGGTTCTGGCCGTGCTCTACGAGGCCTGCATCTGCACGCTCTATCCAAGTCTTTATGAAGGTTGGGGATTGCCGGTCACGGAGTCGCTGTGTTTCGGCAAGGTGCCCATCGTTTCGCGTGTGGCATCGCTGCTGGAGGCGGGTGGCGCATACGCCGAGTATTTCGACGTCAACTCGCAACGCACCTTTATGCGAGGCGTCGAGTGCCTTGTATTCGATACGGAATACCGGCTGCAGCGTGAGCGCGCGATACGGGCTGAATTCCGTCCACGCCGGTGGGAAGATATCGGCAGGCAGATCATCGCGCAGCTGCGGTGCTGGGCAGACCGCAAGCCGCCGGCGATCTTATCCAGGAGCGCTCGCGATCGCGTCTATCCGGTCGCCGCTGAGACAGGGGTGTTCTATAGCCTTGCCGGCGAAGTCCAGGGTGCGCGCGGAGCGAATGCGCAGCGTGGCGAGGCGTTCCGGAACGGCAGTGGCTGGTGGTGGCCAGAGCCCTGGGGTTGTTGGATCCGCGAGCGGGGCCCGGCTACGCTCGCATTCGTTCTCAGAGATTTGGGCGGCGCCCGCGTATCTCTGTATCTGGGTTTGAGAGGCGTACAAGGGCATGACTCGACATGCACCATCCGCACGTCTCAGCGGCAGCGGATCGTTGTCCCGCTGAGAAGTGAGGAGGAGAAAATCGTTCCGATCACGCTCGCGCCGGGGCCCGAGCAAGAGCGGCAGATCAGGCTGACCTTCACGTCCAGCGTGGCTGCCGATTTTCGGGTGTCCACAGACGGCCGCGACTTCCGCGTCTGCGGTGTGGGTGTCAAATGGTTCTATGTCCTCAGCGCGGACGATCTGAAAGAACGTGTCGATCTGATCGACACAATAATGACGGAAGACGCCGCCTGGCTCGGTTGCAAGAAGGAATTTCGCAACCGCTGCACCCTGGATCACGATCTAGGCGTGCCCTGCCCATCTTCTCCTCCGTTGATCGCTGCCGCAACTGACGGCTCGACGGCGATAATCTCTCACCCGGTCCTGCCCGCAGCCAGGTTGGATCGGCTGCAAGGTGCTCCTCTCGCACTTGGAGGCGCTTGAGGGCATAATCGGGTTGTTCAGGAGATATGACCATGTGTGGTGGCAAAGGCTCCCGCGATAGCACGCGAAATAGATGCAATGCTCCGTAGCTGGACGATCAACATCGCCGCTCTGGCGTTCCTTTGCGGCATCGCGGCGTTGTTCGCGCATATCCCACCGGGCTGGGTGTTCGTCTTCTGGGGTGCGGTGATCGTGCTCTCGATTGTCTACGAGCGTGTGATTTACAAGCCGATCGAAAACGGCGCGCCGGGACCGGGTTGGACGAAGACCGACGAACGCTTCATCGACGATGCAACGGGCCAGCCGGTGACGGTATGGCACCAGCCGAATACCGGTGAACGCAAGTACGTCCGCGGCTAGACCGCGCGCATTCGCAAAGCTGTGATCGGCTCCGCGTGCGCCGCAACTTGCATTGCGCGCGGATTAGCTTAGGTGAACCTCCGCAGGCCAAGAGGGGTTTAGACTGATGTTTCGTACCGCGTTGTTGAGCTGCGTTGCCGCAAGCGCCATGAGTTTGTCTGCGCAGGCGGCTGTTCTGATTCCCGTTCCGGCGGCGCCGAATTCCACGGCCACCACCGCCTTCGGCATCAACGATTCCTTCCAGATTTCCGGCAGCTATGTCGGGGCGGAGGACGGCATCGAGCACGCCTTCTTCGGCGCGCTCGACGGCAATTACACCAGTTTCGACGCGGGCGACGGCGGCAGCCAGGCCCGCGCCATCAACAACAACGGCTACATCGTCGGCTATTCCAATTCGCAGAACGGCTTCACCTCCGACACCCCGATCTTCGAGCGTCTGCCGAGCGGCAAGCTGCTGACCGTGCCGGATGTGTTCGGCCGCGCGCAGGGCATAGACAACGCGAAGAACCGCTTTGCCGGCACGCGCTGGGATTTCAACCTGCATCAGGCCGTCGCCTTCAAAGGCATGCACGGGCAGTTCCGCAAGGATGTGCGCATTCCCGAAGTGCATCAGGCGAGCGAAGCCAATGGCATCAACAGCGATGGCGTGGTGGTGGGTGACTATTTCCGCCCGCCGACGCACGGCTTTGTCGGCAGCGGCAATCACATGCAGATCGTGGATTATCCTTCCGATCAATCCTCGGGCACGGTCATGGAAGGTATCAACGACGTTGGACAAGCGACCGGACAGTGGGTGGATTCTTCCGGCAACACGCACAGCTTCCTGCTCGACATCGCGAGCAACACCTTCACCGATATCGCTGTGACCGGGGCCACCAATGTGTACGCCTGGAACGTCAACAATGCAGGTGCCGTTGCCGTTTCGAGCGACGCCGGCTCGTTCGTGTGGTGCAAGAAGAAGAGTGCCTGCCCCAGCGCTGGAGCAACCATTGCCGCTCCGGAGCACAAGGCGAAGGTCACCCGATAGCGCGTATTCGCGGGAGCCTATGGGCCGCTTGCGCGTAATAGCGTTGCGGCTCTAGAGCTTTCCCCATGCGCCTTGACGATCTACGCCCCAGCGAAAACGTGGAAGACCGCCGCGGCGGTTTTGGCGGCTTCGGTGGCCCCGGCATCGCAGTGGGCGGCGGCGGCTTGGGCCTTGTCGCCGTCGTCATCATTTCGCTGCTGTTCGGGGTCGATCCATCGAAGCTGCTGGGCGGAGGCGGCGCGCCGCCGTCGCAATATGGCGAGCAGCGGCAGGGGCAGGGCGGACCGCACGCGGACGATCCCGCCTTCCAGTTCGCGCGGCGAGTCATCGGATCGGCAGAAGATGTGTGGACGCCGCTGCTGCAGCAGAAGGGTGTTCAGTTTCAGCCGGCCACGCTCACCGTCTACGACTACCAGACGCCCACCGGCTGCGGTGAGGGGCAATCCGCCGCGGGGCCGTTCTACTGTTCGGCCGATGCGCGCGTTTATCTCGATCTCTCGTTCTTCAGTGAGCTGGCGGAGCGCTTCGGCGCGCCGGGCGAGTTCGCGCAGGCCTATGTGATCGCGCACGAATACGGCCACCACATCCAGAACCTCACCGGCGTCTTCGACCAGCATGGCGACCGTGGCACCGGCGCGGAAAGCGATTCCGTGCGGCGCGAGCTGCAGGCGGATTGCTATGCTGGCGTCTGGGCGTATCACGCCAATGCGCAGTTCCGGATCCTGCAGGAGGGCGACGTGGACGCCGGCCTGCGCGCTGCCGCCGCAGTGGGCGACGACACACTGGAGAAGCAGACGCAAGGTTACGCGGTGCCGGATTCCTTCACCCACGGCACCAGCGCCCAGCGCGTTCGCTGGTTCAAGCGCGGCCTCGCCGACGGTGACATGGACAGCTGCGATACCTTCAACGCCGGCGCTCTCTAGGCGAGATCGGTCGCAGCAAAGTCGTTGCCTTTGTAGAGCAGCATAACTCCCAGCGATTTCGCGCAGGCATAAGCGAAGCAGTCGCCCATGTTCAATTGGGCCTTGTGCCGGCCCTTGTCGTACTTCTCGAACGCCTCCAAGGCCATGATCCCGATCTCCCTGGTGATCGGCACGGTTTCGATACCGGCGATCCGCAAGGCGCGTTCGACGGCACCTTGCGCCTCCGGCAAGGAGCAGGCGCGTTCGCGCATGATGGCGCAGGCAATTTCGAAAACGGCGACGGGGGACGTAAACAGATGTTCGGCGTTCTCCAGCGCGCGCGAGAAACGTTTGCTGTCAGGTTCCTTCAGAAGGATGGCGAGCAGGGCGGACGCATCGACGAACATTACTGGCCGGAGAGCGTATCGAAGAATTTCTTGTCGGCCTTCTTCCCGGTCTTGGGCGCGCGGGCAATTTCGTCCGCGATTTCGCTCAGGCGCTCATGCAGCGAAGGCCTCGCGTCGAGCGCCTTGAGCTTGTCGCGCACGGCGCTTTTGACGGCATCCTTCAGGCCGACCTTCTCCTTCCGCGCCAGTTCGCGGACCAGCGCATCGGTTTCCCTGTCGCGAATATGAAAGGCCATTGCCAAATAGCCGTATCGGATATCCGGATAGCTGTCAAGGATATCTACCGGTTACGGGCTGGAGGCGGTGGATTCGTCGGCGTAGTCACTGGATGTTGTCGTGCGGCGAGCTCTGTCATTTTTCAGTAGAGACACAGTATTGGAAGCAATATATTTATGATAACTGCTCCGGCTTCTGGCTGGAGCGGGTTCATGGCCACAACCGTCTATTTCGCCACTAATCGCATCATCAGCGGGCCGGCCGCAGACTACAGAAACTACAGCCATCACATCGTCTCGCCCAGCGATCCCAATGCCATCACCTACGGCACCGCCTTTGTGGACGACGCCAATCTGACCGCCGACACCGTTGGCGCCATCAAATCCATCCAGGATATTTCGCACGGCCAGTTCCGCGCGCAGGCGACGGCGGATCTGTCCGATCCCGGGCGCAACCTGCTCATCTTCATTCACGGCTTCGCCAATTCGTTCGAGAACGCCATCACCCGCGCGGCCTTCAATCAGCAATGGTTTGCGAAGTCCGGCGTGGCCGGTGCGAACACCACGGTGATCGCCTTCAGCTGGCCGTCGCTCGGCAAACTGCTGTCGCTGCCATTTCCGTGGGCGGACTATCAGCACGACCAGATGATGGCCGGACAATCCGGCTTCCATATCATGAGCTTCTTCTCGCGGCTGGAGCCCATCATCAAAGCCGCGCGCACCAAAGGCCGTCGGAGCCTGCTGCTGGCGCACAGCATGGGCAATCTCGCGCTGCAGGCAGGCGTGGAAAGCTGGTTCGCGCACGGGCAGGGCGCCGCATTCCTGTTCGATGAAGCGTTTCTCGCGGCTGCCGACGAACGCTACGACAGTTTCAGCTTCCCGCCGCCGGCCCGCCTCAGCGATCTCAAGCAGTTGGCGAAGCGCATCTCCGTTTACTACAGCACGGCCGATGCCGTGCTCTGCCTCAGCATGGTGATCAATCTCGGCGCCAAGCGGCTGGGGCAGGAAGGGCCGCACGACCGCTACGATCAGCAGCTGTTTCCGCCGGCGCAGTACCGGCTGATCGATTGCTCGTCGTTGACCGATTACAACCGCGACTTCCAGGGCTCGCACCAATACTACCGCCGCTCGCCACACGCCCGCACCGACATCGCAAGCGTGATGTAGGTGCAAAGGCGCCGTCACTGGCGCAGGTAGGCGTGTCCGGTGGTGTCGTCGCTGTAGTCGCCGATAATGATGCCGTTGCTGCTGGCGCCCAGCACGACCGTGTCGGCAGACCCCGGCGGATCGAATTTCTTGATCGCTCCATCTGGCGTGCGCAGGAAGCCGTGCTTACCTGTCAGATAGGTGTTGTGGGCGAGATAAAATCCGCTGACGTTGCCGTCACTGTCGATGCCGCTCACCTGCGCCGAGTGTGCGCCAGGCGGATCGAACGTCACAATCGTGCCGTCCGGCGAACGCACGAAGCCATGGTAGGCGTGAAAGCCGTGGCAACACAGCCCTTGCCCGAAATGCCCGGCCACAAATCCGGAATCATTGATGGCAATGGGAATCGTCTCTTTCGAGCCCGGCGGATCGAACGTGGCGATCGTGCCATCGGCAGCCCGCACGAAGCCCCGGCGCACATTGTTCCTGTCGACATATTGGCCCGTCACCGCGCCGCTGCTGTTGATGCCGACAGGCGAAGTGCCAGGTGCATTGGGGACGTCGAACGTGGTGAACGTGCCGTTCGCGTCGCGCAGGAAGCCATGAGTGTGGAAATGGTCCGGTGCGTCGTAGAACCCGGCAATCGTTCCCGCATCGTTGATGCCATAAATGATGGTGCCCACAGAGCCGGAAATATCCAGCGATATGATGCTGCCGCTGGTGGACCGCGTGAAGCCGTGCGCCGTGCCATCCTTGTCGAACCAGTAGCCCGCGATCACGCCCGCGCTGTTGATGCTGCGCGGATAGGTGATGACGGAACCCTGCGGCTTGAAGGTCGTGAACGTTCCGTCGGCCGTCCGCAGGAAGCCGGCCTCAAACTGCTTCATGTGCTTGTCGTACTGGTAGAACCCGGAGACGGTACTGGATGCGTTGACGCTTTGAGGCTGTGTGGCAATAGCGCCCGGAACGTCGATGATGGTGTAAGTGGGCTTCGCCGCGTGCGCCGCAGGTGTCCCCAGGGCCAGCGCCGCCAGCCACGCCGCCGCGCTTTTCCAACCCAGGTTCCCGGTCATCGAACTTCCCCTCGCGCAACCAGCCCACCGTGTCAGGGGACGTTGCACCCACTCGTCCTATTCCACCAGTGCCTCCAAAAGTGCTCGTATTGACATTGTATATACAGCAGGTTTAGAACTTTGACATGGTACGGCGGCAGTCAGGATTTTCGGAGGAAGAGCGTACGTTCGATGCAGTGGCGGAGCGGAATCCGCCGGCGGACGCCAAGGGCAGCATCAATCTGCGCATTGAAACCGGCACCCGCCAACTGATCGACGACGCCGCCGCCACGCTCGGCAAAACGCGCACCGAATTCATGATCGAAAGCGCAAGGCGGGAGGCGATCGACGTGCTGCTGGACCGGCAGCTCTTTGTGCTGGGCGCGAAGGACTACGACGCCTTTGCGCGCGAGCTCGACAATCCGCCAGTGCCGGGACCGAAATTGCGCGCGCTGCTGCGCCGGGTTCCGCCATGGAAGCGGTAAGGGGCGGGCCGAAGGCTCGGCTTTCGCCGCCCGTTCCGCTCACAGCAGAACACGACCTGTCGGAGTTCGACTGCGGCGCGCCTGCGCTGAACGATTGGCTGCGCCAGCGTGCGCTGAAGAATGAGAGCCGCTTCTCGCGCACCTATGTGGTGTGCCTAGGCAACCGGGTTGTCGCGTACTATTGTATTTCCGCCGGCGCGGTGAAACGTGAGGCGGCGCCGGGCAAGCTGCGGCGCAACGCGCCAGATGCCATACCGGTCTCGGTCATAGGGCGTTTGGCCGTCAGCCGCGACCATTCGGGCAAAGGTTTGGGGGCCGATCTTCTTTTGGATGCGCTGCGCCGGATTGCGGTGGCCTCGCAGAGCATCGGCATCGGAGCGGTGCTGGTGCAGGCGAAAGACGAAGCAGCCAAACGCTTCTACTTGAAATGCGCGGAGTTCATCGAATTCCCACACGACAGCCGCACCCTGTTCCTCCCCATCGAAACGGTGATGGCGGCGTCGCGGTAGTCGAATTCAGGAATTCTGCGGCTGTTGCGGCGGAAAATTGATACTTTGTCACCCCTTTCGCCCCCCGTATCGCCATTGGTTTTGGGCGAAGTTCCTCGGCCGCTTCCGGCTGTTCTTTCGCTACAATTCGCGCGCCAGGCTGATCGTGTATGCGTGGGTGAGCGACGAGCGCAGCCTGCGCCAGAGCGGCGGCAAGAACGAGCCGTATGAGGTCTTCCGACGCATGCTGGAGAGGGGCAATCCGCCCAACGACTAGAACGCGATGGTGAAAGCCGCGCGCAAGCCGCCGAAGCGCACAGCACAAGAGAGAAATTAGTATGGTGTTCCCGTATTACCGGCGACACGCGAGTTTGGGCCTGCGCTTCGATCATGATTGACCAGTGGGGATCACTTTTGAACGGCAGCGTGATAACGAGTCCGGTCAGCTTCGAGGTTCGCTGGCCTGGACCTCTCGGGATTTGATACCGTGTCCCTTGGTTCTGTCAGGTGTGGAGCTTGCATGAAATTGAGGTTTGGGAAGATGCGCTTTGCTTGGTTGGTCGCTATGCTGACTTGCGTGACGGCTGTTCATTTAGCCCGAGCAGGAACGGTAGTCTATTCCTTTACCGGCGAAGCGGATGGCAATACCCCCATCGCCGGCGTAATCAAAGATCGCACGGGCAATCTTTATGGGACGACGCTAAGCGGGGGCGGCTACGGAGGCTGCGGTGGATTCGGTTGCGGCGTTGTTTTCAAGCTGGCACCGGATGGCACGGAAACTGTGCTTCATACTTTTAAAGGTGGAAAAGATGGCGGCAACCCCAATGCAGGGCTAATTGTGGATAGCGCGGGCCACTTCTACGGCACCACGTACAACGGTGGCGGCAGCAAGAACTGTGACATTGGCTGCGGCACCGTTTTCGAGCTCGCACCGGATGGCGCGGAGACCATCCTGTATTCCTTCGCGGGGAAAAAGGATGGCGCGCATCCGATTGCTGGCCTGATGACGGATGAAGCAGGCAATCTGTACGGAACCACAGGCTATCGCGGCAGTGTCACCTGCAATGAAGGTGCAGGATGTGGCACTGTGTTCAAGCTTTCGCCAGAGGGCGCACTATCGACGATTCACACCTTTGCAGGCGGTTCGGACGGAGCCATTCCGGTGGCAGGCCTCATCCAAGATCGCAAAGGCAATCTATACGGAACGACGATTTTCGGTGGCGGCGGAACGGATTGCGCCGGCGGCGGCGACGGGGGCTGCGGCACCGTGTTCGAGATTGCGCCAAGTGGTGAAGAAACGATCCTTCATGCATTTGCCGGAACCGACGGTTCCGGTCCGGAAGGGCCGCTCCTCAGCGATCGCTCGGGCAATCTCTATGGGATAACCGTTGACGGCTACGGCATTGGCTGCGGCGGAGTCGGCTGTGGAACAGTTTTCAAACTTGGGCGACGTGGAGAATTCACAACACTCCACGTTTTTCTTGGTCTTGAAAAGGGCGACGGAGGCTTTGGCACTGGAAACCTGATCATGGATAAATCCGGCAATCTTTATGGCACCACCACCGAAGGCGGGACGGGAAGCCTTTGTGCCGGCGGGTGCGGGACGGTTTTCAAAGTTGAACCTGATGGCACAGAAACAGTGCTTCATTCTTTCCAAGGCTCGGACGGGTACGGGCCGCAAGGCGGCTTGGCGGCTGATAACAAAGGACACCTATTCGGTACCGCACGCGGCGGATCCTACAACCATGGGGAGGTCTTTGGGCTCTCGAGTCCTCAAATTCATCCGTAGGCGGATCGACCGTCGCCGCGCGCCGCGGTGCCCTCACATAGCATCGACATCGGCGTGGTATGGTTCGCGCGAAGGATGATGCCGTCAGGCGCTTCTATAAAACGTGCGCAGACTTCTTCGAATACGGAGCTGGTATGCATGCCTTCGCAACGCAGAGGGCTAACAGAGGAGCATCTTGCCGTCGAAAATCGCGTACGTCGTGTAACCGCTACACCATCGCCGCTTCATTCTCCATATTGATCCGTAGGCGGAGGGAATTGGCTGCGTGAAATCAGCGGCTTAAAGAAAATTTGCGAGGCGCGAGCGCACCACCGGGGAGTCCTGGGTTATAATGCCCGGTTATGACTCTGAGACGTGGGCAAATTCGAGAAGATTGGCGGCGGCGGGTGTCGCGTGGGAGCGTTGCGTCGCGAATCCTTGCGCGCGCGCAAAGAGTCCGATTTCCTCAGTTCGACTGCTGCGGAGGTGCTCCAGCCACAACATCTGGCGTGTTGGGGAATGGAGTGGGGGCCCCCCCCATTTTTCGACAAACAAACCGAACAATTGCTCCTCCCTCGCGAAGCGGGGGAGGGGGACCATCGAGCGCAGCGAGATGGGGCGAGAGTTGCGCGGCGTTGCGCCCCCCTCGTCGCCTTCGGCGACACTCCCCCCGCTGACAGGGGGAGAACCATTGGGTGGGGAGGGGGGATTCAGTTTGCAGAGGTTCGAATGGGAACCCCGCATCAAGTGCGGGGCAAGCTTTGGTTGCGGAGGGGGGAGAGGGCACAAAATTCGTAAAACAACCTCAGAAGGATTATCGAGGCGGAACAAGAGATTATCGGCATCCGGCCGGGACAGTGGAGAACAGAGTGCCCCCTCACCCAGCCCTCTCCCCCGCTTCCGGGGGAGAGGGAGAGTCACATGGAATACACTGGGCGGCATCGCTATGAACGGCGCGGCAATTGAGGTGACGGCATGATCGACCAGCGCATCACGGTGTTTGGGGCATCGGGCTTTGTCGGGCGCCATGCGGTGCGCGCGCTCGCCAAGGGCGGCTTCGGCTATCGCATCCGCGCCGCAAGCCGCAATCCCAACACAGCGATGTACCTCCAGCCGCTCGGCCATGTGGGGCAGATCCAGCTGCTGCGCGCGAACGTGCTGCGGCCGGACGATATCGCCCGCGCGGTGGCGGATTCGCACGCGGTGGTGAACCTCGCCGGCATCCTCAATCCGGGCGGCCGCCAAAACTACCACGCCATGCATGTGGAGGCGGCACGCACCATCGCCCGCGCGGCGCGCGAGGCCGGAGTGGCGTCGCTGGTGCACATCTCCGCCATCGCTTTCCAGCACATTGGGATCCTAAGCTTAGAATTCCACGTGGACAAGTTGTCG
>JADMIO010830123.1_pt1 | contig 108983 bp, 86 predicted proteins | sample 8958161 | NCBI WGS metagenome assembly JADMIO01 (sample SAMN16585339, study PRJNA669376) | soil metagenome | isolation source: Crop rotation soil | place: USA: Cullars Rotation, Alabama | collected 2011
GCGACAACTTGTCCACGTGGAATTCTAAGCTTAGGATCCCAATGTGCTGGAAAGGGGGTCGTCGCATTGCTCAACTTTGAACGGTACTGCGTCACCAGTTCATCGAGCTGGCCGACAAATTCATCCGTCTGCGCTTTAAGCTGCTTCTCGAATTGTGGACGCAAACCAAGCAATCGGGAATACATTTCCAGACTCGCCGCCTTGACCATCACCGGATCCAGCCAGAGAAGACTGATCTGCTGGTTGCTCGACAGTTGAGCGGCAGGGGGCAGCGCATCGAGTCGGATCATGCGCATGGGCTGGAGTGAAGGCCCACTGCCTTCAACGGCCCAGGGCTCGTTGACGCCGCTCATCAGCACGATGCTGGCGCTACGCAGCTCGTTGCGATCGCGGGGGGTGATTTCAAGGCCGCGCAGGGATTGCCCGGTCTCCAGAATCCAAAAGACCTTGACGTAATCCCCTCCAACGCGCTGAGCGACGCTGGCGAGCGGGAAAACGGTCGCGACAACCGGGACCGGCGCGACGGGGCGGGTCGTCGGGGGCGCTTTATCACACCCGCCCAGAGTCCCAGCGATACTTATCGCAAGGAAAAATAAGAGTTTGGAGCAAATGACTTTCAGAGCGTTCGGTTCCTATGAGTATTCACACCCAACCGGCGTAAGAGTCTCTTCTAAGATCGACGAAATTGGTCGCCAGATTTCCCGTTTGCCGCTGGGGGGGTCGAATGATATAGTTGGGTGAGCAAATCACATGCCCTTGTCGGCATGTTATAAGTCGTTTATATATATGCAGTTATCACAGTCACTTTCGATGCGGATGGATCAGCGGCAGCTGCTGACCCCGCGCATGATTCAGAGCATGGAGATCCTCCAGTTGCCGCTTTTGGCGCTGGAAGAGCGGATCGAGCAGGAGCTGGCCGCCAATCCCGTTTTAGAGCTGCGCGAGAACGAACCCGAGACCGCCGGGGAGAATCACCAGGAAGGGGTCGAAGCTCGACAGGAATTCTCCGAAGGCGAACAAGCCCTTGTCGTCAAAGAGAATTCCGACGGCGCCGACGACTTTGAACGCCTGGCCAAGATCGGCGAGTTCCTCGAGAACGAGGAATTCAACACCAACACCGGCACGAGTTTTCGTCAAGCCTCTGCCTACGACGGCGAGCGCGACAAAAAGCTCGACGCCATGAACAACACCGCCGCGCGCGGCGAGAATTTGAGCGAGCACCTGCTCAATCAATTGTTGTTCCTGGAGATTCCTCCCAACCTTCGCCGCGCCTGCGAAGCGATCATCAATTACATTGACGCTGAAGGCTATCTTCGAACGCCACTCGATCAGATTCAAAAGGAATCCAAGGAGCCGATCGCTGCCGAGGATTTGAGTCGGGCGGTCAAGCTGGTGCAGGACCTCGAACCCGCCGGCGTCGGGGCACGCGATTTGCGCGAATGCCTCATGCTCCAGCTCAGCGCGCTGGAAGACGATGAAGAACTTTCCGAAGGTCACGATTTTGATCTCGAGTATTCACTGATCAGCGATCATCTCAAGGATCTGGAGATGAATCGTTATCCGCAGATCAGCAAAAAGCTCGGCCGAAGCATCGAAGACATCAAGGCGGCGGTGAAACGTCTTTCGCGATTGCACCCTCATCCCGGTAAGCAGATCGGCCGCGACGAAGCGCCGCCGGTCACTCCCGATGCGATCATTTATCGCGACGAGGACACCGGTAAATACGAAATCGAAATGACCAACGATCCGGCCCCGAATCTTTACATCAGCGGCATGTACCGCAAGATGCTCAAGGATCGCGGGGTCGAGAAAAAGACGCGCGAATTCCTGGCCAACAACGTTCGAAACGCGCGCTGGCTGATTGAAAGCATCGAGCAGCGCCGCGGCACGATCAAGCGCGTCATCCGCGCCGTCGTCGATGCCCAGACCGAATTTTTCGACAAAGGCCCGGAACACCTCAAGCCGCTGCCCATGATCAATGTGGCCGATCAGCTTGGCATTCACGTCGCGACCGTCTCCCGCGCGGTCAGCGAAAAATGGATTCAATCCCCGCGCGGGGTTTTCCCGCTGCGAAAATTCTTCTCCGGCGGAACACAAAGCGCCGGCGGCGAAGACATGAGCTGGGACGCGGTCAAGGAAAAACTCAAGGTCATCATCGCTGAGGAAGACAAGAAAAATCCCCTCAACGACGACGAAATCGTCGAAAAACTCGCGGCCCAGGGACTGACCCTGGCGCGCAGAACCGTCGCGAAATACCGAAAGATCATGAACATCCCCACCGCACGGCAACGCAAGGATTTCTAAGACAAGTTTTACCGCGGAGACGCAGAGACGCAGAGAAGAGTGCAAGGCCGGGTTCCTGTGAGCTCGACCGTCCGGCGATGCAGCCGATCGACTACAAATGTGATTAAGCCACCGATGAACACCGATAAACACAGATAAGATTCGGTGTGCTTGAGGGATCCACCCCATACACCTTAAGCGCATCTCTTATCTGTGTTCATCCATATTCATCGGTCGTTTCATCATCTGCTTCAGCTCTGCCAATTCCCCAGATCGTCTTCGGTTCCGGCGCTCTTGTCGGCGCCGATCGAGGACAGGTCAAACGACTTTGGAAAATGTGGTCCCGGCGCCTGATAGACATAAGGTGTGCCCCATGGGTCGCTGGGCACCAGTTTCACATAAGGCCCGTCCCAATTCGGAATTCCCGGATCGTTCACCAGCACGCCCAGACCTTCGTCGTTGGTCGGAAATCGCCCGCAATCAATTTGAAACGCGCCTAAACACGTCTCCAAATTCTTCACATCCGTCCTGACCTTGGCGAGATTGGCACGGTCCCGGTACCGACTCACGCCGGGCACCATGATGGAAGCCAAGATCACCAGAATCACCATGACCAGGATCAATTCAATCAATGTGAAACCATTGAGCCGATCGCGTGCGATCCTCATCGTGAACCCCTTTCTGATTTCGCTTGTCGTTACACACGTAGAGTTGCGCGGGGTTTACGATTTCTTCCCGAGTGAGGTGAAGGATCGTCAAATTCTCCATTCCGCCGCGAATCCGGGTCTTCGATGAGTACATCTCAGACGCCGGCGTCTGAGGTACTCCGAAGACCCGGATGGATTCCCATCAGTGGGTTCGTTTTGCATTGTTGCACTATGTTGCATTATGTTGCATGGGTGGGTCCGTTTGATGCGGAATGGTGGGTGGTACGTGAAGAACTGGAAACTCGATTCGGTGGGTTCGTTCCGCATTCCTTCATCCTTCATCCTTCTGCCTTCATCCTTTCCCCCCGTGGGTTCGTTTCTCATTTTTTCATTGCGCGAGTGCCAAACTGCGCCGTTTCGCGCCGAATCGCGCCGTTTTGGGCAAACCTTGTGTCCTTTCTCCCTCGCCCGTTGTACTCAACGGGAGAGGGGTGGGGTGAGGGTTCTGTCTACTGCTTCGAACACGTTTCGAGTTCTGGGACAGAACCCTCACCCTCCCCTCTCCCGGAGTACCGGGCGAGGGTTCTGATAAGACTGGTTCTGATAAGCGGTGGGTTCGTTCCACATTTTTCCTTCGCGCTAGTGCCAAACCGCGCCATTTCGCGCCGTTTTGGGCAATTCCGTTCCTCCTCGAGCACCGGACCGGCGTGGTCGCTTTAGACTTCGACGAGCTCAGTCGAGTCGCGACAACGGCTTCGCTTTGGGTTGGTTCCCCACTTGTTGCACCGTGTTGCATTCGGTTGCATGGACTTCCCCTTCCCCTTTCGCGAACCAGTGGAATGAGAACTGCAACGTCGAAAGCGCGAGTGATGAAAGCGCGCTCCCATCCACGGACTGGCGTCCGCGGCTACGATAAATCCTATCACCCCACCCCCGAAAAGTCGGCCATTTTCCACGTAAATGCTGCATCCAGGTCGAAGTCTGCGCTCTCAACCAAGTAGGAATGTCCGGAACCAGCTGACGGACTAATTGCTCGGCAGAATCCGGGTCTTCGGCGTACCTCAGACCCGGCGTCTGTGTGAGCTATTAAGCATTGGGATTTGGTCATTTATTGGGCATTCTGATTTGGTCATTGGTCATTTCGACAGACCCCTCGATTTCCGCGCGCCGCTGACCCGGCGTTGTCGTCTATATTGATGACGGCGCCATTTACGTGACGGGGCCAACGCATGAACCATGGCGGCAATGAAGTTGAGCTCGCGCTGGTGATCCGAAGTCGCTCGGGGGATCGGGCGGCCTTCGAGCAGCTGGTCCGCAACACAGCCCGCGGACTTTACACGCGAATTTATCTGGATGTTCCAAACGCTCACCGGGCCGAAGACCTGGTGCAGGAGGTGTATCTCCGCGCCTGGAAACATCTGGATGGCCTCTCTGATCCCAAGGCGTTTCGCGGCTGGCTCATGCAGATCGCGCAGGCGGTGATTCTCGACGAAGCCAGGAGCGGGGCACGGAAAAAGAGGGGGCGTGCCCGCACGAAAAACGAATCGCCGGAAATGCTTGAAGTGCCCGACCCAGCCGCGAGTCCACAGGAGCTGATCGAGCAGGCCGAGCAGCGCCGCGAGATGCTCCAGCTGCTCAAAAGTTTGCCGGAGGAATACCAGCAGGTGCTGAGCCTGAGATATCTCACCGGCGCCGATTACCAGGAAATCGGCAAACAGCTCGCGATCAGCAACGGCTCGCTCCGCGGGCTCTTGAGTCGTGGAATGAAACTGCTGCGGGAAAAGATGCAGAAGACGGATTTAACCACAGAGGCACAGAGAACACAGAGATGAAAGCAAAGCGAATAGTAATTCCTTGAATTCTCTGCGTCTCTGTGTCTCTGTGGTGAAAAAATCTGCGAGGACGCGCTCATGAACATCACTGAAAACGAACACGACTGGTTTGAATCGCAGATCGCGACCTATCTCGCCGATGGATTGGGCGCTGAGGAGAAGTCGCGGTTTGAGTCGCACGCACAGAGCTGTGCGGAATGCGCAGCCGAGCTGGCGCAGGAGCGCGAGCTGGAAGCGCAGATGAAGAACCTGTTTGAAAAATCGGCGCCGAGTGCCGATTTTGAGGATCGCCTGGTTGAGCGGCTGCGATTCAATACTCGCTCGCGGATTTGGGTTCATCCCCTGGTGAGAAAGAGCGCCATCGCCGCCGCTGCGGTGATCGTGGTCGGCGGGATTGGGTATGTGGGGATGCGGGATATTCCGGATTTGGGAAGGAGCGATGCTCCTCCGCGTGCGCTTGCTCTTGCTTTGCCGACAACGCGTCCAATGGCCGGCCGTCCCGAGGTGATCGACGCCGCTAGTGCGACGGTGGGTGTGGATGCGAAAGCCGTCTCCGGATCAGGAACCTGGAACTTCACGTCAGGAAGTGCAACCTGGGATACCATCTCTGCTTGGGTGGGCGGCGTTGTTCCCGGGACAGAGGCCGGCGACCGCACGATTTTTGACTCGAACCAACAGTTTCTCACCGGCGTCCCGGACTCCATACGGAGCGGCGTGCTAGAAAATGGTCAACGCGCTCAGACTATGGGTGGGGCAACGATCATCGCCGCGGGGGACGGAAAACTCGCCAACATTAGCCTCAGTGGCGGCACCATTTTGTTTGCGGGCCAAAATGCAAACATCGCAGTCAATAGCGGTACTCTTGCCAATGGCACGACAACCGCAGCCAATGCCACGCTCGCTACCATCAATGGCAACGTTGATCTTGGACCCGGTCCAGCCAACATACGGGTAGGTACTACTCAATTTGGTCAAATTGCTCCGACCAGACTCGATATTATTGGCAATGCAAAGGACTCCGCGGCGCCGGCCAGGTTGGGCTTGGGTGAAGTTCGATTTTCACAAAGCAATGAAGGGAATTTGACGAAGGTCGGCGGTGGAACAGTCGTACCTGGTGGAAGCCCTACCATCAACGGCGGCTCGTTGGAGATCGAGCTTTCGTCGCTGGGATCGATAAACGCTTCGGGTGGCGAGGCTTTCCGAAAACGATGGCGGCTTGAAAGCGATGGGAACTCGGGCAGTATTTTCAACTCCGGCGCCACCACTCTTAGTGCCGGTGCGATCCGTCCGCAAAGCATCAACGGCGGCTCGCTGGAGATCACGCAGCTTTCATCGAGCAGCCCTGAAGCCGTGATCTGGTCCGGTGGTAATTCCTCATTGCAGCAGAGCACGATTTCGTCCAATGCATACATGGTTGGCAATCTCACCACTGCTGGTGCGTCTACGATCAACCTGGATGGCCGCGTGATGATCAACGGCGCGGACCGTGCCTTCACGGTTGGCTCCGGTTACACAGTGGTTGGAGGCACGTTTACCGGTGCCCGTGGGGCGAGCGGTCCTGGAACTCTTGCGATTCGTAACTCCAATGCCGGCTACAACGGAACGGTTACGGCGGCCAATGGCACGATTATGACCAGCGAGAACATCGGCACCTTTGCTGGCCGGGTCGCGGGATCGACTGGAGTGCTCAGCCCTGCGCCGCAGTCCGGTTCGTTGAATACACAAGACCACCTTGCGCCAGGCGTGCTTACAAGCAATCTGGATCTTCAGATTGTTGACGGGAAAGTCGTCTTTGACGGCCAAGGTCAAAACGGAAATAAATCAGCCAACACCGCCATCGCCATGAACACCCAGGACGCGCAGCCGGGGCGGGCGACCAGTCAACCAGGCCCTGCCGCCACTGCAGCAGCAACAGCGAGCGCGCCCGCGACGGCGCCGCAGATTCTTCGTCGGGTGATTCGTGAAGGGACGATGGAATTCGAAGTTGAGAGCTTTGACGCGACCTTCAACCAGATCGGCAAAATCACGGCCGAAGAGGGGGGCGTGATTTCATCGGCCGATTCGGACAAGTTGCCCAATGGGAAGGTGAAGGGAACGGTGATTGTCCGTGTGCCGCCGGAACGGTTGGATGTGCTGGTTCTTAAGCTCCGCGCGCTGGGGGAATTGAAATCGCAGCGGCTGGGGTCCAAGGACATCAGCAAGGAATACACCGACCTGGAAAGCGAGCTGCGGGCGGCCCGCGCGATGGAAGAGCGATTGATCCAGATGATCAAGAGCGTCGACGGCAAAGTGAAGGAATTGCTCGAGGCGGAAAAGGAGCTTTCCACCTGGCGGACCAAGATCGAAAAGATCCAGGGGCAGATGAACTATTACAACAACCTGGTTTCGATGGCCACGCTTCAGATCAGCGCCTACGAGAAGGACATTCGCACGCCGGCCTCGCTGAATCAGACAGAGGACATTAACGCCGGGATTGAAACCAATGATGTGGAGGGCGCGCGGGCCGCGGCGCTGAAGAGCATTGACGACGCCAAGGGGCGAATCATCGAAAGCAATTTGCAGCAGCTGGAGGCCGGTCAATACGCGGCCAAGATCGTGGCGGAAGTGAAGCGCGAAAACGCCGGGCCGATTGTCGATCGCTTGAAGCAGCTTGGCCGGGTCGCGCGGCTGGATATGCAGCGTAAACAAACGCCAAGCTCAACGCCGGGCACCAATTCGGCGGTTCTGTCCAGCAAGATCGAAGAAGCGCCAACGCGCATCATCATTTCGATGTACAACCTGGCCAACGTCGCGCCGCGTTTGACGACGAATCTCTACTTGGCCGGCGAAGATGTGGAAGCGACCTATCGCGGAATCCTCAAGCGCATCGATGACGCCAGTGGCCGGGTGATCAGCAGCAATCTCAATCGCCAGGATGCCAATCAAACCTCCGGCTCGATCCGATTCGAGGTCAAATCCGCTGAGGCTGATGCGGTGCTCAATGATCTGCGCCAGAATGTGCAGGTGATGCAATTGAGCGTGACGGAGAACCCGGACACGGCGAATATCACGACCGCCAAGCAGGCGTTTACGGTCCAGATCGTCGGCGTGTCGCAGATTCCGCCACGCGAGACGCGTGGATTGTCGATCCAGGCGGACGATGTTGAGTCGGTCGTGCGGAATTTGATTACGGCCGCGAATAGTCTGGGCGCACGCTCTCCCGATTCGGCGCTTCAGCGCGATGCCGATGGCAAAACGATCGCCCGGCTGTCGATTGATCTGCCGCTGAGCAAGGCCGATCAATTTCTCGACGCCGCGCGAAAGCTTGGAAAAGTGCGCCTGAGTGAGTCGGGTCGGAATGTGCAAGTGCCGGAAGGGCCGCTCTCGCGAGCGCGGATCAATCTGCTGGTCGGCAGCGCCGAGACAATCGTCCCGGCCGAGGGTGGACTCACCAGCACAGTTCGCGAAGGACTGACCACCAGCGTGAAAGGGTTGCTCTGGAGTTTGCAGTTGATCGTGGTCGGGATTTGCCTGGCGGGACCTTGGGCACTGATCGCGTGGGGTGGATGGAAAGTAATAAAGCGGAATCGAAAGCTGAAAGCAGTCGCGCCGGCGAGTGCAGGAGCTCCGTAGCCGCGATGCGTGACGTCGCGGCCACGGATGGCTCGGTTGTGATTATTCCTTCTTCTGCCCTCTGCCTTCTGCCCTCATCCCTCTGCCCCCGTCCTTCGTCTGATAAACTCTGCTTTGCGCTTCCCAACCGATCCCCATTTTCTGTCGATAATTTCGACAGATGCACACGCTCACACTGCCCCGAATTTCAGCGCTCGATGTTGAATCGAGCTCGAATTCCACATCGGAACCCGTCTCCTTCAGCGCCCGTCACGGCGATTATCGGATCAAGATCTTTCGCGGGCCAACTGGGCTCAAGCTACTTTCGACCGACTGGGATGACCTGGTCTCGCGCATGAGCGGCGGACATTTCTGGCATCAGCGGGAATGGTTTGAAGCGTATGTGTATACGCTGGCGCCGAATCCGGAGAACGTCGTCTTCTGTGCCATTTACGATTCGAGCGATACAGTGATCGCGATCCTCCCCCTTCAGGAGGAGTCGCGCACGATAGCCGGGCCGATCAAGGTGCGGACGCTGGAATTGCCGCGGCATGATCATCTGCACCTGCGCGATATCCTGATCGCTGATGACGTTCGTGCGCGGTTATCGCTCACGACGATCGTCAACTTGCTGAAACAGTCCAGGGATTTGAAATGGGACATCCTTGCGCTCTGGCATGCGCTGGATGATTCTTCCGTGATGACGGCGACGCGCCTTGAATCACCTTGCGCGAGCGTCTCGGTACCGCGCTTTCATTGCAGCTATCTGGACCTGGGATCGTGGGATGAGATCAGCCAGCGGCTCTCCAAGAGCTTCCGGCAAAACCTTCGCACGGCCAACAATCGCGCCACCAAGCTTGGCGGCATCACGATTGAATCGTTCAGCCGAACTGCGGATCTGACAACGGCGCTGGAACAATTCATTGAGGTCGAAGCCTCGGGCTGGAAAGGCGCCGCCGGCACCGCGACGGCCATCAAGCTCGATGCGAAACTGACCGATTTCTATCGTCAGCTGATCGCACGATTTGGCCCGTCGAATCAATGCGAGATTCACCTGCTCAAGCACAACGGCAAAGCGATCGGCGGGCTATTCCTGCTGCTGACCGATCAACGGCTGTATGTTCCCAAGGTCGCGTACGATGAAGAGCATCATCGATTGAGCCCGGTGCAATTGCTGCTCGAGCACGCGTTCAAGCATTGCGCCAAACATCATCCAAGGATCAAGCAACTAAATCTCACCTCCGATGCGGGTTGGTTCGACACTTGGCAGCCGATCAAAAGCACAGTGGGCAATGTCTACGTTTTTAATTCCACGCCCATGGGCTTAACCGCTGGCGCTGCAATGAAACTGCACCGGTGGATCAAGTCGCACTAAATCTGAGTTTCAACGCCGTGACGCGGAGATGCAGAGAAGGAATTCGCGGCCGGTTTTCCGTGACATGCTCGTCTCGAGCATGCAGGCGGCTCTACCCGTAAATTATTTCTACCACAGAGTCACAGAGACACGGAGAAGACCAATTCATGCAATCTGTCTTCTCCGTGCCTCCGTGCCTCCGTGCCTCTGTGGTGCAATTTCTAAGGAGTTGATCGCTCGCGCGGCCGGGACGGCCGTGTCACGAGAAGCTCTTCTCAAATTCTTATTGCGTCTCCGCGTCTCGGCGAGAACTGATATTCAGGCGGCTTTTGCGATCGGAGATTCTGGTTCCTGAGGCGTAACCGGGGTGGGTTTCTTCTCGTACTCGAAGAACTTCTTGAGCTTGAGGAACTGCTTTTCGTAGCAGTGCCAGCTCGCGAGCGAGACCAGTACGGTGATGCCAGTCAGCGTGGCCATGTGAAGCAGGAGCGACACCACTGGCACGGATGGGACAAACCAGAATCGGCTGTCCATCCAGGGTTGCAGCAGGTAATGGAAGACGTACAAGCCGTAGCTGTATTTGCCAAAGAAGCGTAAGGTCGAGTTGTTGAGCAATTTTGACCAGAAGCCGTTGGCCGTGACCGCGAGGATCAAAATTCCGGCAACCGTCACGCTGATGGTGAAATGCCCGGCGCCCGATAGGCTCCAGATGCTGCCGCCGGTTGAGCCAAACAGTCCCTTGAGAATCAGCGTTGCGGCGCCGCCTACCGATGCCAGCAACAGGGCATGGAATTGCAGGCTCGATAATCCTCCGCGACCGCGGGCCGCGGCCGCGAGAAGCGCGCCGATCGTCAAACCATCCAACCGGCAAAACGTCAGGTTGGCCGCCAGTTCAGCGTCGACCAAACCCGAGCTGATCAGCAGGCATCGCAGCAAAAGCGATCCAATTGCAAGCCCCGCTGAGAGCTTGAGCAATTGCCCGCGCGAGAGCACAAGCACCACCAATGGCCAGGCGATGTAGAACTGCTCTTCGATCGCCAGCGACCAGAAGTGCGAAAAGACCGGATAAAACGAAACGTGAGCCAGCTCGGAGAAATTGGCGGCATACAGCCAGAGCCATGCCTGCGTCTTTACAAACGGCTGAAGGATCGGCATCCAGAAGAGCAACCCGAAGCAGACCGCCAGCACACCATAATAGAGCGGAAAGATGCGCACCGTTCGGCGCAGATAAAACGTTTTGAAATAGCTGGGGCTGTCTTTGGAATCGAGCAGGATGCCGGTGATCAGGAATCCGGAGAGGACAAAGAACATGTCCACGCCGTAAGAACCCGTGAGCATGAGCTTGAGCACGATCCATGACGCTCGGCTATGCTCCTGATCCAGCAGTGGCAACGCAAAGTGATAGAACATCACCGCCACTACGGCCCAGCCGCGCAAACCATCCAGAGCGGGCAGGTGTTTGGCGGGTTGCGGTTTCGACAGTGGGGGTAACGTATGAATCATCTGGCCTAAGAAATATCGACGCTGTCGGGCCGCTACCTAAGCGACGAAGTGCACACACCCAGACCGATAATCCTCAACTTGTCGATTGATTGCGGGTATTTATCTCCGCATCGCCCCATCGAACCGGTCTGCTTCAGCGAGGAAACCGAGCATGCGAAAAATGCGCCGTATCGTTTTGCTTCCCATTCTGATCTGCGCCGTCACGACGCTCAGGGCCGCGGAAAAACCGTGGCAGAAGCTATCGGACCCAACCGTCAGCGAGGTGGCGGCGAAATTCAAAACGCCGCCGTCGGAAAATAGCAATTCCGTCCTCTGGGGATGGGTCGGCCCGGTCAATGAGGAAACGATCGTGTGTGATCTGGATACGCTGCACGCGCGCGGCTTTCGGATCGTGACGATCGAAGCGGGAATCGGCATGGCCGAGCCCTATCTGTCAGAAGGGTGGTTTAAGCTGGTTCGCTTTGCCGCCGAGCAGGCAAAGAAGCGCGACATGCGCGTGATCATCATCGATGATGGCAAATACCCCAGCGGATTTGTGAATGGAAAATACACGCTTGAGCGACCCGAGCTGCGGATGAAAGCGCTCGCCTTGGCCGAGCGCGTGGCAGCGCCGGCGGGGGAGACGATCGAGCGCGACCTGGCGCCGGAGATCGTCAGTGCGATCGCGATTGACGCTGAAAATCGCAAAACGCAGACGCTCGACATTCGCTCGCGCAAGATTCAATTCAAAGCACCGGCCGATGGGAAGTGGGAGGTGGTGCTTGCAAAATGGCAATTCTCAACGCCCGACACGCGCGCAGTACGCACATTGGATGGCTCGAAGACCAAAGAGAATTCGATGGGGGATTTGATTGATCCGGAAGCGTCGCGTTTGTTCATCGAATGGACCCACGAGCAATACAAAAAGCACATGGGCGATCTTTTTGGTGATCCGATCGTGGCATTTCGCGGCGATGAGCCGGAAATGACCGGCGTTCCCTGGACGCCGAAAATTGCTGAGGAGTTCTCAAAGCGCAAGGGATACGACGTGACCGCCTACATGGCGGCGTTTGTTCTTCCGCCGGCGCAGATGAGCGACGAGCAGAAGCGCGCCAAGGCCGATTACTTTGATGTCTGGTCGGAATTGTTTGCGACGTATTTCTTCGACGCGCAGGCCGAGTGGTGTGCAGCGAACGGCATCGAAGCAACGAGCCATTTGAACAACGATCATTTGATGCCGAGCCTGGTCCGCACGACCGGCGATTTCTACCGCGCCTTTCGCAAGTATCAGATTCCCGGCGTCGATGTGATCTGGTCGCAGGTGTATCCAGGAAAATCAGCCGATTTTGTGAAGTATCCCTCATCCGCGTCGCATCTATTCGGCCGGCCTCGCGCTTTGAGTGAGAGTTATGCGGCGTACTACGAAAACGAGCCGGCCACGTACGATGTGGCGCGGTTTGGCGTGAACTACCAGGTGGTGCGTGGGATCAATCTGTTTGAGTTCATGTCGTTTCCTTCCTCGGCGCGAGGCGCCGCGCGCGGGCCGGCGACAGCCCCGTCCCGCGGCGCCGGCGGCAACGCCACTGTCCCTGCTGGTGGCGGGGCACGCGGTTATATGAACGATCCAAAGGTTGCTCAGCTCATTGAATACGCGAATCGCCTCACGTACGTGATGGCCCAGGGCAAGCCAACAGCGCCGATTGCCATCCTCATGCCAACGATGAGTATGTGGCTGGGCACGCAGCAGGAAAACACCGCCGCCAACAATGCAACGCTCAAGATCGCCGGCCAGTTGCTCGCCAATCAACGCGATTTTGATTTCATCGATGACATCAGTGTTGCATCCGGGATGAAACTCAACGGCGGCGAGTTCATCAACGCCAGCAACCAGGCGTATCGCGCCGTGCTCATTCCAGCTTCATCGGTTCTTTCAAAAGGCGCGCTGGATCGATTGCAGATCTTCGCCAAGGCCGGTGGAAAGGTGGTCTTTTTCGGACAGGCGCCCAAGCTGATGGTCGAAACGACATTCCTACGTGCCGCACCGGCCGGCGATTTAAGCTGGGCTGCGTCCGAAGCATCCGGCGAAATCACGCCGGCCCTCCTTGCCTCACTCCCCAAGCCGGATGTGAGCTTTGCCGCCACGTGCGAGCCGGTGAAGGTGATGCATCGCAAGTGGAAGGATGCGGATGTCTTTTTTGCCTTCAACGAAATTGATCAACCTCAAAGCGTGGATGCGACGCTGGTAGGATCCGGCCAGGTGCAGCAATGGGATGCACAAGACGCGACGATCAAAAACGTCGCCAGCGCATCGTCGCAAAATGGACAGGTGAAGCTGAAACTCGAACTCGGCCCTCATGAAGCGAAGCTGATCGTGATCGGTGCACCCGGCGTGGCGTTGGCGCAATGATCGAAGAAAGGGCGAGTTTCACGTGACACGGCCGTCTCGGCCGTGCGCGCGATGTTATGCGTTGATAAATCGAAGCCCCATTGAACTTCGCTCACATGCCCCGGCGGGCTTAAGGTTGCGGCGCGCCGCCGCGCGCTTCAGTCACTCCAAAGCCGGATGCTCTCGCCTGCATCGAGACAATTTTCGCGTTGTCGACAGTGATCGGCCCCTGGAGGTCAAACCAGGCTTGCTTGCCTTCCAGCGATTTGGCTTTGTCGCAGTGATCTTTCCAATTGGTGTAGCCACTGCCGGCGTCGGCGTCGTGGCGAACGATCGTCACGACGCAGTTCTTGAGGTCGGATCGGACCATTCGCGCGGTGCCCTGTGCCTGTGGCAATGAGAGATCGATCAGAAACATTTCGCATGGGCCAGAGAGGATCAACACCATTTTCGTGTCATCGACAATCACCTGATTGACGGTCACCGCCTTGGCGTGCAAATCCGGGCCGCCGGCAAAAGCAGACTGGGTTACGAACACGAGTAGACAGCCAATCAGGATTGCGAATCGCATTTGACCTCCAATCAAGTGTACTCATTCGACTCTACGACCACCCAATGAGTCTTCAGATCATGAACTGACAAGGATCACGATATTCACGCAGACGAAAAGAGCACAAAGCACCAGCCCAGTGATGGCCAAACCACTCGTTCCTTCCCGATGAATTGACCAAAGCGACAATCCTGCGCCCAACGCGGCAAGAATCAACCCAAGCAGAATCATCGCCACCGCGACATCCGGGCCGGGATGGAGACTCTGGTGAATCGAAATATAGAGCGCCAGATGCACCAGCGGCGTCATCGCAGCGCAACCGAGCCCCCGAATCGCCAAGCCGCGCCGCCGTGGCTGCGGCAGAGCATAGGAAAGAGAAATCGGCTTGGTCGGTGCTCCTTGGCGCATCGCTTGAAACTATTCATCCAGCACGCCTTACACAGTTGCACAGTTCGTCTATCCGATCATCCGTCGCGCCAAGGGTGGAAGGGTAAGCAGAAAGAGCAGCACCGGCATGCACACGGCGTCCAGGTGCTGGAGTACAAAGGAGACCGCGGCCATGGGATTGGACCAGGACCAATACGATCCTGTCGGGTTCACGAGCGTCGAATAAACCGCGATGCTGCTGAGAGTCAGGAGAACGATCGTTGACGTACTGATGCGAATGATCAGGATGCCCACGGGCAGCAGACCGAGCAGCATCACGCCCCCGGTGAGCAGCGCGAAATGCGCAAGGTTGGAAACGCACCACAATACCAAAAGCCAACCGCTTGAAAGGCTCCAACTCGTGCTCGGTGGGCTGGCGGCCCATCCCATGGCCAGGAATACATGGCAGGCCGATTGCAGCAACATCCAACCGCCTTTGAGGATTGCTCCCCACGCGACGATCCGGCGTAGTAGTCGATCGGTCGTTTGTTCTGGACCGGCGGTTGCGTAGTCAATCAGTGGTGTCTGTTGCGTCATGCAAAGCACCTTTGGCTGGCCGAGCATACCAGATGCAACCGGCGCAGCGAATAAGATCTTGCCGAAGCACGTTGGTAGAGATACCGTACCCATTCCCATGTCAAAACATACCGCCAGTGTAGCACTTGCCGTCGTACTTTGGTTTGCCTCGATGCTCTTGGCGCAGTCGGCGCGACCAACCCAGGAACTGATACGCGATGCGACGACGCAGGCTTCGCCGCGCGTATGGACGGCGGAGGACTTGTTTCGGCGGAACATCCAGACGCCCGCTCAGCAGCGAACACCTTTTACGCCACACAAGATCGTCGGCAACATTTATTACGTCGGTACCGAGGCGCTGAGCAGTTTTCTCATCACCACCCCGCAAGGGCACATCCTGATCGATTCAACCTACGAAGGAAATGTTCCGGGAATAAAGGATTCAGTCGAGAAACTCGGTTTCAAGTTTTCGGACATCAAGATTCTCTTGGGCAGTCACGCCCACGGCGACCACCAGGAAGGGGACGCGATGGTTGTCGAAATGACCGGCGCCAAGGCGATGGCCATGGCCGAAGATATTGCGGCATTGAGCAGCATGCGCACGCCCAGCGGCAAAGCGCGCCCGAATTACCAGCCGCTGCACGATCAAGAGCAGGTTAAGCTCGGCGATATGACGCTGGTGGCACATCTCACGCCCGGCCACACCCATGGCTGCACGACCTGGACCCTCCAGGTGATTGAAGACGGCAAAACCCACGATGTGGTGATCATTGGCAGCATGGGAATCAACAGCAATTCCGTCCGCATGTGGCAAAACGGAGCGCTCACCTCGCTCGGCGAAGAATACGCACGCGGATTCAAAGCGATGCACGAGCTGCATGGCGACGTCGTGCTCGGCTCGCACCCCGCCATGCACGGAATGCAGGAAAAATACGCCAGGCTCAAAGCCGGCGGCACTCCCAATCCCTACATCGATCCAACCGGATACCAGACCGAACTCGACTTAGAGGAAGGCGCTTACAAGCTACTGATTCAGACCCAGCAAAAAGAATCGCCGCAGCCCTAGCCAAAGCAGAATCTGGCCGATCTCCCAACTTTCGCATTTGTTTTGGCGCCGCCAAAATCCAGTCGGACGAGTATGTTGAAAGCATGAGCCAAGCTGTCTTCTCCTTCCCGACTACGGTTCTGTTTGGCCCGGGGAGATTGCAGATGCTTCGCGAGCGGCTAAGGGGATTGGGCTCCAAACGTGCACTCCTCGTGACCGATGCCGGCCTGGTGACGACGAACGTCTTTCGCAAAGCCGCTGCAGCCGCGCCGGATGGGCATTGCGTATTTTCAAAAGTGCAATCCAACCCATCCGCCGACGATGTTGAGGCGGCAACGAGCGCGTTCCTTGCTAATGGCTGCGATGCAGTCATTGGCGTCGGCGGTGGTAGTGCGATTGATGTCGCCAAGATCCTGCGATTGCGTGTTCAGCGCAAGGAGTGGCGATTGGAAGATCCGCCGCCGTCCGATGTGGGGCAACTGGCGCCGTTTGTTGCTGTACCGACGACCGCGGGCACGGGGAGTGAAGTGGGGCGCAGCTCTGTTGTTACGATCGCCGGCGAAAAGCACGTCATTTTCCATCCCGCGCTGCTGGCAAATCTGGTGATTCTGGATCCGGAACTGACGGTGGACCTGCCGCCAGGGCTGACCGCCGCCACCGGCGCTGATGCGCTCACGCACTGCATCGAATCCTTTACTGCACCGGCGTTTCATCCGATGTGCGATGGCATTGCGCTGGAAGGGATCCGTCTTATTGCCGACGCGCTGCCGCGTGCGGTCATCGAGCCTGGGGATCTGGATGCGCGCGGAAAAATGCTCGTCGCGGCAACGATGGGAGGTGTTGCCTTCCAAAAGGACCTTGGGGCCGCACATGCACTGGCACATCCGCTTTCGGCCTTGTGCGGGTTGCATCATGGCTTGGCCAACGCGCTGGTGCTGCCGGTCGTCATGGAATTTAATGCCAAGCGCAAGCCCGGTTTGTATGCGCGAATTGGCCAGGCATTGGGGCTGGCTGCGCCCACGGATGCCGCGACGATTTCGGCGGTCCGCGCGCTTCTGGAGAAGATCGGCGTAAAACCGGGATTGCGGCAACACGGCGTGAAGGAGACTCAGATCCCGGCCTTATCGGATCAAGCGTTTCGCGACAGTTGTCACGAGACGAATCCCGTTGCGGTGACACGAGAGGATTTGGCGCAACTCTATTCCGACGCGATGTGAGGAGTTGGTCGATGGCTCTACCCGACGCACCGTTCATTGATGGCGCATATCTCGGCCGCTCCGACGGCGAGCCGATGCCGATCATCAATCCTGCCACGGAACAGCAATGGGCCGCGGTACGACCGTCGGTGGCGGGCGACGTGGAGCGTGCCGTATCGGGGGCACAGCGAACCTTCGAGCAGCAGTGGCGCGATCTGCCGCCGGGAAAACGCGGCGAGATTCTATTCAATATTGCCAGACTGATTCGAGAGCGGCGTGACGAGCTGGCGCAACTCGATATGCGCAGTGTCGGCAAACCGATCGCTGATGCGCGGGATGAAGTGATGCTGGGCGCGCGCATTTTCGAATATTACGCCGGCGCCATCGCGATCTTCGGAGGCCAGACGATCCCGGTAGCGGCGGGCGGATTCGATTTCACCCTGCGCCAGCCGATGGGCGTCATCGCAGCGATCGTTCCGTGGAATTTCCCGTTTCCCATTTCATGTTGGAAGGTGGCTCCGGCGCTGGCGGCGGGGAACACGGTCGTCCTCAAGCCGGCTGGATATTCTCCGCTCTCGGCGCTGCTGCTTGCACAAATCGCTGTTGAGGCAGGACTGCCCGCAGGTGCGCTGCAAGTGCTTCCCGGCGCCGGCTCGGCCATTGGTGAAGCACTGGTTACGCATCCACTGGTGCGCAAGGTGTCATTTACTGGTTCCACCGTGGTTGGTTCGCGCGTCATGGAACTCGCGGCGCGGGATATCAAGCGTGTCTCGCTCGAACTGGGAGGAAAGTCGCCGAACGTCATCTTTGCCGATGCGGATTTGGAACAAGCCGCCAGCCGATCGCCGATGAGTGTCTTTGCCAACGCCGGCCAGGACTGCTGCGCTCGCAGCCGGGTGTTTGTCGAGCGCAAGGTCTTCGACGAATTCGTCGATCGCTTTGTCGCAGCGACGCGCGCGATCGTCGTCGGGGATCCGGAGAATGAGAAGACACAGGTTGGCCCGCTTGTTTCGGCGGGGCAGCGCAAAACCGTGCAGGGATTCCTCGATTCCGCCCGGAGCGTTGGACGGCAAGTTGCGTGCGGTGGCACGTCTCCGTCGGCGCGCGGATTTTACCTCTCCCCGACAGTTGTGCTCGGCTGCGACGTTGAAGACCGAATCTGGAAAGAAGAAGTCTTTGGCCCGGTTGTCTGCATCCGTCCGTTCGAAAGCGAGGAGCAGATGCTACGCGAAGTGAATGATTCGCCTTACGGGTTGAGTGGATCGCTCTGGACGCGCGACCTTGCGCGCGCTCTGCGCGTCGCGCGACGTATCGAGAGCGGCGTGTTGAGCATCAATTCCAACTCCAGCGTGCATGTCGAAGCGCCGTTTGGGGGTTTTAAGCAGAGCGGTATCGGGCGCGACCTGGGGATGGCGGCGCTGGAGGGGTACACCGAACTGAAGAACATCTATGTCGCAAGCTAACAAATCATCCGAAGCACCCGCGCTGGATTTGACCACGCTTCGTCGTTTGGTCAACGATGGCCAGGTCGATACGGTGATCACTGCGTTTCCCGATACCTACGGACGTCTTCTGGGCAAGCGATTGACCGGGCGATATTTCCTCGACCAGTGCGCCGAGAGCGGAACGCACGGCTGCAATTATCTGCTCACGGTAAACCTGGAAATGGATCCGCTTGAAGGCTTCGACCTGGCCAGTTGGGAGCGTGGCTACGGCGATTTTGCGATGATGCCCGATCTTTCCACGTTGCGACTGCTTCCTTGGCAAAAGGGAACGGCGATGGTGATTTGCGATCTGCAGCGCGACGATGGGGCATTGGTGGATGAGGCGCCCCGTTCCATCCTCCGACGGCAGGTCGATCGGCTGGCGGCGCAAGGGTTGACGTGTCGAATCGCAAGCGAGCTGGAGTTCTTCCTCTTCAATGGAACGTACCATCAGGCACTGACCGAGCGCTACACGACGCTTGTCCCATCCAGCGATTACCGCATCGATTACCACACGATGCAGCCCACGCGGGATGAGCCGATCATGCATGCGATTCGTCAACAAATGGGACCCGCCGGCATTCCGGTTGAATCCACCAAAGGGGAATGGGGCAAGGGACAACACGAAGCGAATTTTGTTTATTCAACGCCCTTGGCGATGGCGGATGGTCATTGTGTTTTTAAACAAGGCGCCAAGGAAATCGCCGAGCAAAACGGCAAATGCCTCAGCTTCATGCCCAAGATCAGCGCCGACGACGCGGGCAACAGTTGTCATATCCACATCAGCATCTGGCGCGGGAACGAAAATCTTTTTTGGGACGACGCGGCGCAAGGCGGATCACGCTTCTTTCGCCAGTTCCTCGCCGGCCAGTTGCGCTACGCGCGCGAGCTCTGCTATTTCTTCGCGCCAACCATCAACGCCTACAAACGCTATCAAGCCGGCAGCTGGGCTCCAACCCGAATGGCCTGGTCCATGGACAACCGCACGACCGGTTTCCGCGTCGTCGGCCATGGATCGTCTCTGCGAATCGAAAATCGAATGCCCGGCGGCGATGCCAACCCCTACCTCGCGTTTGCTGCGATGATCGCCGCAGGCTTGGCCGGCGTTGAGGAAGACCTCGACTGCGGCGAACCGTATCACGGCAACGCTTATATTGATCCCAGCCTGGTTGCGCTGCCCTCAACGCTGGCAGAAGCCGCATCGCTGCTGGACTCCAGCATGCTGGCGCGGCGATCGTTCGGCGACAACGTGATCGACTTCGGCGTCCAAAGCGCCCGCCACGAGGTCAAAGCCTTCAACGCGGCCGTCACCGATTGGGAGCGACAACGTTATTTTGAACGAATTTAGCGTAAGCAGTTCCACATTCCGGGCAACGGTCGGGTGAAGCGCGAAGGTCATAGCCGCATTGAACACATTGTTGTAAACGCCGGCGAGTGCGGTCGCGCCGCATGCGGTGCGCTCTGAGGATGAGCCCGAGCAGCGGCAACAGTGCTGGCGCGATCAGGGGCGTCAGCCCGTTCGGGGCCGCGATGCCCATGCCCGAATACGTTGGCCAGGACCGCGGCAAAATGCGATGGCCGCTTGCATCCGGAGGAATCTGGGACCAGAAGAGGACCAACGCGCCCTTAAAGCGAATCATCTGGAGTCCAAGTCGCTGTGTTGTCGCGAACGATGTCACCCCGGGTGGAAGGGCGCCTTCGATGCGCGGTGCTAATGGAACATAGTCCGCCGGTATTGACTGGGGCTTGGTTTCCCAGCCCAGCGGCCGCTCGTCCGGCCAGTTATCAACGGTTGTTAGTGACAGTGCGGAAGGAGAAGCCGCGACCAAGTAGAGTTGCCCGCCGTGCTTAAACCAGATTCGGTCGTCATGGCTGCGGCTTCGCAGCCAGGCGCCGACCACCACCAGCCAGCAGAGGAGCGAAAGAATGACTGCGAGGTTGAATAGCCGGCGATTCATTTGGCGGATGTCGCAACAGCTGTTGAAATTGCTCCACATTCCGGACAGCGCCCCGGCGAAGCGCGAAGGTCATAGCCGCAGTGCAAACATTGGCCATGCCTCTTGCGCGACCAATCTCGTCGCCAAAGCATTCCGGCGATGGCAGGCATAACGCCAAACACAATCAGCAGGATCCAGTCCGGCAACACAACGTACCAGCCGGATGTGCTTTGCGGATTCAATGAATGAGTCCCCCAGATCGGGGTATAGATCCGAACAGCACCCTGCTGTGGCTCGCTGTGCTCCAGACTTAGGCCCGGCACGAATTTCTTGCGCAGGATAAAGGCTTGCCCGGTGAGCTGGTAGTTCAGCTGAACCGTGCCGTACGCCTGACGTAACGAACACGTTTCATATTGCGTGAACCTCGGAAGTTGAGAGCAACGGCGAAACTCGATTGCATCACCGATCCAGTAACTTCGAACCCAGAACACCCCAATCAAAACAAACAGCGTCAGCGACACTCCCGCCGCGAGGTTAAACAGCCAGCGAAGAAGACGTTTCATGTTGGCGCCTCCTTGGCAGTCCCGGCGGCCGTCCCACATTCCGGACACCGCTCGGGTGAAGCGCGCAAGTCATAGCCGCACGTCTTGCAACAGTCGGCAAGGCGCTTTGATTGAGAACGATGATGGAAAAAGACAATGCCCCAGATGACCGGCAAGATGGCGAACAGACCCACCAGAAGCGATGGGTGGATCCCAAAGCTGAAAACGCGAGCGCGGCCGCTGCCGCGCTCCGGGGGAGAAAAGAACTCGTTGGTCCCACTCCACCAGGGCAGCGTTGAAGTTGAACCGGGATTTCGTTCCAGCTGATGCTCCAACACCTTTGCAGGAAACCAATTCTGCTCGTAATGTCGAAGGTTGTTGTAGACGTATCCGATGTGAGTGACGTAGACCCCTCCGCGGTTCCAGCCGATGCGATAAATCCCGGCTGTGTACCGTGACGGATCGCGTGCAAGGTATCGCCAGCTTTCGGGTGTGTAACTTGCTCGGACCCAGACCCAGCACGAGATCGCGCAAAGCGACAACGACACACCGGCCACGAAGTTAAACATCCACCGCCGGAACCGTTTCATCGCCATGTCCGCCAGCATTTCCTGGGACAGTTACTAAGGAGTTAGTATGTCGCCATGGAGATGCGCGGTCAACGATGCATCCGCTCCGATGAAACGCATTGAACCCAAAGTCTGCCCAATTTGTGAGGTACAGTGATGTAGATCCCGGTTTTTTCGCCGGAATCACGCCTCGTGACGAAACGTGGGGTAGAGTTAGGCCATCGGAAACGGGCGGGGTTGAAAGGGCGGGGTGTTGGCCGGCGTCTGTCCCATAACTAGGATCAGCGGGGGCTTTCCAAATCGACGTACTTGAAGCCCCCCTTGCAGATCAATCCGCGGCGGAAAGGTCGCGCCTAAATTGACCTTAATATTTAACGGTGCAACATGATTCGTTTTGATCCGCTGGAATCTCGATGTCTGATGTCCGCAACGACGGTGCATGTGACACCGGGCACGGCCGACAGCATCGCGTACAACTTTACTGAAGTGAACGGCACCGTCTTCTTCACTGCTAAGACCGAGCTGGGCGCTGAATTGTGGCGCACCGATGGGACGGATGCGGGAACTGTGCTGGTCAAAGACATCCATCCCGGCTTTGCCCCCATCGGGCCCAGCGATCTGACCAACACAAACGGCCGGCTATTCTTCATGGCCGACGACGGAATCCATGGACAGGAACTCTGGACCAGCGACGGCACGTCCAATGGCACGCGAATGGTCGCCGACCTGACTCCCGGAACCAACAGCACGCCCGGCGACATCCTGGGGACGCTGGACGGGAAGGTCTACTTCTCGCCGCAGAACAGCCAGGCTGTTTTTGTGTCGGATGGAAACGGCGCTTCGCTGATCAAACAGGGTACGGGCCATTTCCAATGGATGTTTTCAACCAGTGACGGCACGCTCTACTTCTCCGAGCAGGTTTCGGGAGGCAATTATCAATTGTGGCGCAGCGATGGAACTGCCGGCGGCACATCAATGCTTGCTGAGGGCGTTGCCAGCGAGCCGGTGGAGTACAACGGGCAAGCGTATTTCATCACGACCGCCGGTGAGCTGATGCGCAGCGGCGCGACCGGACCGGCGCAATTGCTGGCCGATCTCAGCCCGATTTCCTCCCACGTGCGCCATCGTCCTCTGGCCGTTTTGAATGGAAAACTGCTGGTCTCGACCTACGTCACTGACAAGACAATGACGCTCTGGCAATACGACGGCAGCGCTGCGACCCAGATCGCCACGATCGACAGCGGATGGGCGTTTTATGGTTCGGTCGTCGATGGCGTGCTCTATTTTGGAGCGCTGAACAAGACGTCCTCGCTCTGGCGCACCGACGGCACCGCCGCCGGGACGTTTAAGCTGACCGATCTTAATCCCGCTGGCGGTCTGCTCCATATGCAGCACGCGGTGCTCAACAACCAGTTCTACTTTACGCGGCGCAATGCGACGGCCGTCCCGGAGGCGACCGAGCTCTGGACCAGCGATGGCACGGTCGCCGGAACGCGCCGCATCACCGAAATCGCGCACGCCACTCGATTGGACGATAACTCTCGAATGGTGGAACTCACCGCGGCCGGGGGACGGTTGTATTACCAGGGCGATAGCCCGGAGGCGGGTTGGGAACCGTGGACCAGCGACGGCACCGCCGCCGGGTCAAAGCTGCTGAAGGACGTCAACACCAGTGTGGCCGACGCCAACTCGAAGGTCGTCGGTGTGGTCAACAATCGAGTCGTCTTCAGCGCCAACGGCGGCGCTTTTGAGCGGCAGCTTTGGTCGGTCGATGGCTCGGGTGTGCCAACGCTGCTGGGTGATCTGGATGTACGATCCAATGATTCCCCCGCGGGTAAAATCTTTGACGGCATGCTCTATTTCCACGCCGTTGATCCGACCGATCTGAAGCTCAAGCTTTGGAAGACGGACGGCACAGCAGCTGGAACGGTCCTGGTTGGGATGAAGCTTGGCGCGATCGAATCGGTCATGTTCAAGGGCGCGCGCTATTTTGTCGAAGGCGGAAGCCTCTGGCGCGGTGATGGCAACGACGCCAACACTGTGCTGATCACGCACTTTGCCAACTATTCTGAGGGGTATCTGACGGTGGCCGGCGATCGCATGTTCTTCTCCGCCTTCACCGGCTATTACCGCGCCGGTGATACGAAGACCAACGACGGCCGGGCCGGCACCGAATTGTTTACTTCCGACGGCACGGCGGCGGGGACGTACATGGTCCAAGACCTGGACCCGCGCCGGCCGTACATCGGGCAGGGCAGCTCAGTCCCCAAACAATTGACCGAACTGAACGGAAAGCTACTGTTCGTTGCGACCTACCCCGGCGGTTTGTACACAACCAATGGCGCACCCAATAGTGCGACAAAGATTGGTCCCGGTGGAAGTTCGCTCGTGAAGATGGGCTCGGCGGTCTATTTCATCTCCAGCGGTCATCTCTGGAAGACCGACGGCACGGCCGCCGGAACAATGCTGGTGACCGATACGCTCCAGATCAACAGCGACCTGACCCTCTCGACCGACGGCACGACGTTGTTCTTCGCCGCTGTCATCGATGGCCAGGGGCAGGAGCTTTGGAAGAGCGATGGCACCGCTGGCGGAACCGTCCTGGTCAAAGACATCAACCCCGGAAAGGATGGCTCGTCTCTCGACGAGATTCAGGCCATCAACGGCTCGATCTTTTTCCGGGCCAATGACGGCGTTCATGGCGATGAACTCTGGATAAGCGACGGGACGGCCGCGGGCACTCACCTCGTTGCGGACGTTAACCCCGGCAGCGATGGATCCTCGCCGACCACAATCGGGCTTGCCGATGGACATGTTTTCTTCGTCGGGGCCAACCGCATCGAAGGTCAGCAGTTGTGGATGGTCGATGCCGATCACACTCCGCCACCGGTCGTCCCCACGCCTAACATCGCCCCGGCGCCGAGCTATTCGCTGGTCAACCGGATTCTGAGCATTCGGGGCACAGACGGAAACGACACGCTGATTGTTCGTCGCAGCGCCGCCAATGCCAGCCGCCTCGAGCTGGTTCTGAACGGTGTCGTCAAGGCCGGGATCGATCGCTTCTCCGATCTCGCATACATCCAAATCGACGGTCGTGGCGGAAATGACAAGCTTGGCTTCGATCCTGCTTCCGCACCGCTCGTGATGAAAACCAAGCTCCTGGGCGGCGCCGGCAACGACACCATCTACGGCTCGGCTGGCTCGGACAATATCCGCGGCGGTAGCGGCAACGACTGGATCAGCGGCGGCGCCGGCAATGATGCCCTGTACGGCGAAGCTGGAAACGACAAGCTCTTCGGTGGCGCCGGAGACGATCTGCTCGACGGCGGAACTGGAACGGACGCGCTTCGTGGCGATGACGGGCGTGATCGAATCTTCGGAACTGTCGGATTCGACGACTACACCAAAAATCGCGGCGACATCCTCACGCTGTCACATTGAGCGATAACGATTCGTCGCAGATTCAACGCCCCTGCGTCAGCCACTCGCGAAATTGATACGCGACTGGATTCGGATCGTCATCAATGTTGGTCAGGACCACCACGGTGTAGCCGGCGTCGGGATACATCTCAAACCAGTTGGTGACGCCCGTCCAACCGCCGCCGTGACTCACGAGTTTTTGGCCGTTGTACTCGGCGACGATGCAGCCATACCCATACTTGCCACGTCCGATGTATTCCTTCTTTCCCGTCCAGACTTTTTCCAGCGATTCAGCGCTGAGCAATTTGTGATCGCGAAGCGCCAGCGCGAATTTCACCAGGTCCGGCGCGGTGGAATAGCCACCTCCGGCTGAGCTGCCTTTGGTGAAGGTGTTGAGGATATTGCTCCGGCGCCCGCCGGGCGCGTCCATGTAACCGGTGGCCAGGTTGGGTGGTTCGGTGTCAATTTCGTAATAGTCGGTGTCGTTCATCCCGGCGGGTTTGAAGACGTGATTGCGAACGTAGTCAAAGAAATCCTCGCCGGATGCGTTCTCGATGATCGCGCCCAGAAGCGTGTATCCATAGTTGTTGTATTCAATTTTCGAGCCCGGTTCGAACTTCAACGTGTCGAGCGGCTCCTTGGGAAGATAATCGTTGATTTTGAGACTTCTCCGCAAAAGGGTCGCCGTGAGCGAGTCCGCGTTGGCAAAACCAGGATTGGTAATCCCCGAGGTATGACTCAACAGGTGGTCCAGCGTGACCTTCGCGCCGAGCTCCTTGTCTGGATAACCTGGCAGCATTTGCGTCAGCGTGTCGGTGTAATGCAGCTTTCCCTGTTCAACCAGCTGCGCGATGCTCACGGCGGTAAACATCTTGCCGATCGAAGCTAGGTTGAATTTTGTGTCGATTCGATTGGGCTGGTTCCACTGCCGGCTGGCAAAGCCAGCGGCGCGGGCATAGATCGGCGTTTCCCCGCGTGCGACATAGAGCACCCCTGAGAATTTGTCGTCAGCCACGAGCGCATCGATCAGACGATCGGCGCGCTGAGTGATTTCAGAATCGCTCAGTTTCACGTTCGGCAGTAAATGCGCCGGCAGAGCGGTCTGCCGCATCGCGATGCCCTGAATTTTGACAGGATCGCCTGGCGCCAGGGACATGCGAATTTCCCGCACGTATCCGGTGCGCCGGTCGCGTGTGAAGGCAAAAACGCTGCGACTGTCAGCCCGCGTAACGGCCTGCAAGTCCAGCCCGCCGCTGGAAGCAAACAAAGTGTCTTTGGCGGCCTCTTCCGGTTTGGGCGGCGTCACAAAATTCGCCTCTGCGAATCGCTGGCTCGTCCCCACATCCCCCGAATTCACCGCCGCCAGCCAGGAAATGAAGATCTTCTTGCCCGGCGTATCCGGCAACGTCGTCGGCCGGGTCGTTTGCGCTGTGGCCAGGATTGGCGCCGCAAGGATCCCCAGAATCAAAAATGCCCGCCGCGTCATCCAATTCATAGCCATGAAAATTCCTTCGCAATCCAGCAGTCTGTCTATCTGACGCAAGCGATGGAATTCTCTAACACAAAATATCCGAATGACCCGTCAGGGTGCCGATGAGGAGTAGCATTTCCGGCGACTACTTGCTTCCCAGCCATTTCACTTCGCCACTGTCCAGGCTGTAGACCGCGGCTTCGATTTGTACCTGGTGCTCATCGACGGCTTTCTTGATGGGTTGGCTCTTGCCGGCCATTTCCAGCGCCTGGTGCAGCGTGTTGTGTTTGACGGCCTCCGGAAGCGCTTTGGATTGGTCAGCGGGGAGATCCTTTCCGGGGTCGATCTTGTGGATCAGCTCATCAAGGTTGCCGTGCATCGCTTCCCTGGAAAGGGCGGCCGTGACCGCGCCGCACTTCTCATGTCCAAGCACGACGATCAGCCGGGAGTGAAGATGCTCGATGGCGTATTCGACCGATCCCAACACGTCCGGATCCACCACATTTCCGGCCACGCGAATGACAAACAGGTCGCCAATGGTTTCGTCAAAGACCAATTCCGGCGCAACGCGTGAATCGGCGCAGGCAAGGATGATTGCATACGGCTGCTGCCCGTTGGCCGTCGCGGTGCGTCGCTTGGCCAGTTCCTTGTCGGAAAGCTTCTGTTCGACGAAGCGCTTGTTGCCGGCCTTGAGTTTTTCCAGCGCCTCCTGCGGGGCGACCCCGGCCGTGGCGGCGTGAGGATCCTCGGCAAACACCGCAACCCCAATCCCGCCAAGTGCAATGGCGAAGAGCAAGAAGAACGACACCACCGCTCGCCGTTGAATTCGCAGCCATGACATGAGGCCACCTTCCTGGAGGAATTAGAACCGAACCACAGCCGATGGAATGCTCGCGCGCGAGCCGGGGAGTGTCAAATCAACTCGAAGATCCTTTGCCGCCGTTCGATGCGATCTCAAAATGGCAACGAGGCCGTTCGCCCCTGTGACATTTTTCTACGACCCGCGCCCCAAGAATGCCGCTTAGGGTTCCTGCAACGAGCTGGCAAAGCTGCGGATGCGAAGCGGTCACCGAGGCGAGCGGACAACTGCACGCGCGGAGAAGCGGTGTGTCGGATTCCACCTCCAGTGCAACGCCGGGGGCAAATGGCTCGATTCGTTTCATGAACTCGCTCAATCGCTGCCGCGAGTCGCCGGCTTTCAGTTTGCCAACGTGCTGCTGCGCCAGACGGCGCAATACCTCGTCCAAAAGATTGCGCATCGCCGACTCGGGAAGCTGCTGGTTGGCTACATTCAAGACTTCCTGAAGCAGCGGTTCGTAGGCGGTGGGAAAGAGGCGGCGCGCTTTGGATGTGATTTCATAATCAGCGTGCGGCTTTCGAACCCCCGGGCGGGAGCCGGCAAGCCGTGCTAAACCGTCACGCTGAAGCCGTTCCAGTTGAGCCCGGACGGCGTTGGGGGTCAGGTTTAAAGCAGCAGCAAGTTCACCGACGGTTCTGCGTCTTCGGCAGAGCAGAATCAGGATTTTCCCTCGGGATGTGCTGAAAAGCCGCTGAGTCATTTCATTATTCTAGCAGCTTGAAAATAACCAAATACCCTATTGACTATTTCAAGAAGGCACGCGTATTTTTTCTTAGCTGTTTCACAACGGAGATCACTTCCATGCAAGCCCGTGCAAAAATTCTTGGTCACCCTATTCACCAGATGCTCATCGTTTTTCCACTCGGCTTACTCGGTTGGTCGATCATCTTCGACATCATTTATCTTCTCACCCGAAATGGGAAATGGGCGGAAAGCGCCTTCTGGATCATCGCGATGGGGGTCGTCAGCGGATTGATCGCCGCAATCTTTGGGCTCATTGACTGGCTGGCCATTCCGTCAGGAACGCGCGCGAAAAAGATCGGAATTCTGCACGGCCTGGGAAACGTCGTGGTGGTGCTGCTGTTCGCTGCCGGCTGGTTCTTGCGGCGCCCGACACCCCAATCGCCGCCCACAATCGCACTGGTGCTTTCGTTTCTCGGCGTTGGGCTTTCAGTGATCACCGGCTGGCTCGGAGGCGAACTGGTGGACCGGCTTGGCGTGGGAATCGATGACGGAGCCAACCTCAACGCGCCTAGTTCCCTTTCCAACCGGCCAGCCGATGCCGGAAGCGCAGGAGGGTCCCGGTAATGATCTAAACGCTTTTCTCCGCTTCAGTCGGCCAAGCGCGATCGGCCGCGCCAAGACGAGGCGCGCGTGCCACAACGATCCTATTTGTGATCCTCACCACTCATCGTCGGAGACGTCCTATGCGAAAATTGAATTCTCAAATCGCGCTGCCGCTGATCGTCATGTTGCTTGGCTCGCTGGTGCTCACCCTGTCCTGCTCGTCAGCGCCGAAGGGCGTGCAGACGGATCCCGCGGTCAGCGCTCAAAAGTTTCCCCGAGAAGAAATTGAGAACAAAATTCAGGACAACGCTCAACGGATGTTGACCGATGGTCGCAAGATCTTCCGCTACGATAGCTTCGGCAGTGAAGCGTTTTGGGGAGATCAACTCCAACTCCACAAGGCGATTCTCTCGGATAAAAAGGGCGGTATTGGTCAAGGGCTTTCCGCGCGACAGGCGCTTCAAGCTGGTTTGAAAGTTGATTCGGGTAAGGTTCCAAAACTCCTCGTGGAAGTGCTCAAGGAGGGCTCGGTCAGTCTGGATAGTCCGGACACGACACTCGAACTTCTGCGCGCGGATGCGGTGGTGGGTATCAAGGGGGTGTTTGACAAGCAGGACAATCTCACCGGCATGGGGATCACCTGCGCCCTCTGCCATTCAACCGTGGACGATTCGTTCATGAAAGGGATCGGTCGCCCGCTGGATGGATGGCCAAATCGTGATTTGAACATCGGAGCGATTGTGGCCAAGGCACCCAATCTCAAGCCGGTTGCGGACATGCTCCAAGTCAGTGAGTCGGATGTGCGCAATGTGCTCAACAGCTGGGGACCTGGAAAATATGATGCCGAGCTCAACCAGGACGGCAAGGCGACTCGTCCCGACGGCAAATCCGCTGCCACGCTGATTCCGGCGGCGTTCGGATTGGCGGGGCAGAACTTACACACCTATGCCGGCTGGGGGTCAATCCCGTACTGGAATGCTTATGTAGCCAATACTCAAATGTTCGGCAAAGGCACTTTTTTCGACCCTCGTCTCTCTGACACAGCGCGCTATCCGGTGGTTGCTCGCAGTGGGTTTGCCAACAAGCGCGATAACCCGGATCTTATTACCCCAAAGCTTGCAGCGTTACACTTTTATCAGATTGCGATCCCCGCACCCGTACCGCCAAAGAATTCCTACGATAAGACGGCGGCTGGACGCGGTGAGTCCGTCTTTAAGGGAGCCGCCAAATGCGCCACCTGTCATGTCCCGCCACTGTTTTCCGAACCGGGCTGGCCGATGCACAGCGGCGAGGAAATCGGCATTGATAATTTTCAAGCAGACCGATCGCCAGAGAAAAAGTACCGCACAACACCATTGGCCGGTCTGTTCGCCCGCTCCAAGGGCGGTTTTTATCACGATGGACGCTTCGCGACTCTTGGTGATGTGGTGAATCACTATGACGGACACTTTAAGCTGCAACTGAGTGACGCTCAGAAATCCGATCTGATCGAATACCTCAAATCCCTCTAACAACACAAGGACGGCGATGGCGGAGGGCATCATCGAAAGGATTCACCGCATCAGACGAATCAAATCTCGGCCAACAGGCGCAGCCCCGCACCTTCGGGGTCTTCCTTGATCGTACTCGGAGCGTTGAAGACCATGGTGGGTCGCTTTCGCGCATCAAACGCCGGCCAGTTGGGCAGGCCGGAATGGTTCGGGTTGCCGGTGCGGGCAAAATTCGTCCAGGCGCGGCTCATGTTGGTGGACAATTCCAATGCGTCCGGTGCGAGGCAGGAGTAATTGACGCACAGGTCGGCGTTGTCGAACACCATCGCAATCTCAGCGCTGTGAAATGTGCCAGGGCGACCTTCGAGTGCGGGCGTGCGCCAGGCGTAGAGGTATTCAAACGCCGGCGCAGCGCCGAGTGCCGCTTTCTTTTCGGCTTGCGCCAAGGCGGCGCGCCGAACTTCCGAGGCCGCAACGGCCGCCCAGATCCCAAACGGGCTCTCCTTGGGATACTCCTTGCGATAGGCTTCGGCGATCGCCATCGCCTTGTCTTTGTAGCGCTCCGTTAATCGCGTCGTCAATTCCGATTCGGTCATCGCGGCGGCGTTGGGATTATCCACGGCATTGACCGATTCATTCAGATTGGTTCCGACGATCAGCGGCACATTCGCCGAAACCGCGGGCGCAGTTTGATCCCAGAAGCTTGGGAGGATTCGGCCATCAATGGCCGGGCCAAAGCCGCCGAGTGCGGCGGCGCCGGATTTTTGAAGCGCCGCGCGATATGCCGCCAGGAGGGGTTCAACTGGCACCTGTTGCAGCTTGTCCACGTCCTTACGACCGATTCCCAATTCGTCGAGAAGCGCAATCGCCATTTTGCTCTCTGGCGTCTTGCTGTTGCCGCGCGGGGATCCACTCTGAATCGCAGCCTTGTGGAACAACCCTTGAGCTGCGGGCATCGCCATGAGCGTGCTGACTTTTCCGCCGCCGCCGGATTGACCGTAGATCATCACGTTGCCGGGATCACCGCCGAAGTTGGAAATATTCTCCTTTACCCAATTGAGCACGGCCACCAGATCGAGCATGGAGACATTGGCCGAGTCGGCGTACTTTTCGCCGCCAAGCCCGCGAGATGCAAAAAGCCAAATAGGTTGAGCCGGTGATTGTGCGTGACGACGACCACGTCGTGTCGCTTGGCCAGATTTTCCCCGTCGTAGGAGAGCAGGTCGTTGCTGCACCCGCCGGTGTATCCGCCCCCATGCATGTAGACCATCACCGGGCGCTTGCCGTTGGAATTGGCCGCCGGTGTCCAGACGTTCAGCCGCAGACAGTCCTCTCCATATCCCTGCGGTCCCGCAGAACGGTAGAGCAGGAAGGCATCCTCATCTCCCTGCGGCTGATTCGTCGCGCTGGTCGAAATGTGCGACAGTAGTGGGCAGGCCCGGCCATACGAGAGGCAACTGCGCACGCCCGTCCACGGCTGCGGCTTGGCCGGCGCCAGAAAACGTCGGGGTCCATCCGTCGGTGCGCCGTAGGGGATGCCTTTGAACGTATCGACGCCATTGAGCGAATAGCCGCGGACCTTGCCGGCCGTGGTTTCGACGATCGGTTTTGAAAGCGAGGAGACGGGCGCGCCGGATGCACTCGCACTACTCTGCGCTCGCGGCGCCGGTGTTGTATTCTGTGCCTCCAGCCGCGAACCAATCACGCCGCCAGCGGCCGCCGTTCCCACGGCCTTGAGTACGGTGCGGCGGTTTAACAATCGGGCAGACGTCGATTCCTGTTGAAGCTTGGGCATGGCGATTCCCGGTAAATGTGTCTGTCGGCCAAATCCAATGAGGCGCTTTCCACTGCAGCGCTCATTGATGCGTATAAGAAGGTACCGTTCAAAATGTCCGTTGTGGCCATTTCAGTCTTTGAATCGCCTTGCGTCTAATCACTGTCCGCCGGATCAACCCCGTTGGATTCTTCGGCGGCCGAGCGAGCGGAGCAGCGGAATGAATCCTCCTGTCAACATCGCGAAAATACCGGGCTCGGGAACGGCGATCGCCGGCAACCCCAGGCTACTGAGCGCTAACTCGAGCGATGAGAAAACCGGTGCGACCACGCCCGCCTGCCAGTTGGACACTAGCAGCGTTAAGTCCAGGACGTTGACATTGTTGTCATAGTTGAAATCGCCACTGGTCCAGACCTTGCCCGTTGTGTTGTAGTTGAGCCCCAGGGCGCGCAGGTCCCGGATGTCCACCAGGCCGTCCAGATTCGCATCGCCAAAATAAGTGTATTTGAGGAGAGTTGTCGTGTTATCGATGTTGTTCTGATCCCCAAACATCGCTGGAAAAGAACTATAGATCGCCGATGCCTCGGCCGAGGCGATCGCGAAATGAGAATTCGCAGCGGCGCTTGAGGAGTTGATGCCGTTGCCGTCCCACGCGCCTCCATTGTAGCCGCTGGCCAGCAGAGCACGCACCTGCGTCAGGGTCGTGAGCCCTCCGGTGTGGTCATAGATGAGCGAGCGGTCGGCCATGTCGAGCTTGCCAGTCCCGCTGATCGAAAGTGATCCAACGCGGCTCGGATCAACATTCGGGGTGAATGTCGAGTCGAGATAGACATTGGCGCCGGTCTCGATCACCAGAGAGCCCTGTCGGATAGTGTGGGCACGGACGACCGAGCCGGTTTTGGCAGTGGTGCGTCCGGTGCCGGTGATGAACCCGGCGATCGAATTGCCGCCGGACTGCGTAACAAACGATCCGTTGTTGGTGATCCATCCCGAGCCGCTGTTAAGCGTTCCGGCGCCGTTGACGTTAAGCGACCCACCGGCGGCGATGTTGATTGTGCCTGTGTTGATGACATTCATGCTGATCTGAATCGCGCTGGGGCCGCTCTGGAAGATGTTGGCATCGGTGGTGAGGCTTTGCAGGGTTACGTTGTTGGTGCTAATGGTTCCGCCGCCGGCCCCGAGGATTCCGCCGCTGATAAACGGATTATTCAGGAATTGTACATTGCTTCCCGGGTCGAGCGCGCGGATGACGGCGGTGCCGTTCTGGGTGAAGTTGCCGGTTCCACCGTTGATGACGACCACGCCCAAGTCAATCGCTTCGATGATTCCGGAATTGAGCAGCCCTTCAGTGGCCGGATCGAGCGTGAGAGGATTGGATTGTCCGACATTTCCGCCATCGCCACGGATGCTGCCATCGTTGATGATCTGAAGTTCATTGTTGCCGATGTTCCCGGCGCCTTGCATTGTCCCTCCGTTGTACAGCAGCGGGGCCGCGGCTTCGGGGCCGACGGAGGCAAAGGCTGCCGGGGCAAACGTCCCGCCGGAGCCGGCGCCGAAGATCACGCCGGGCTTCATCTTTGTATTCAGGTTCAGTGACGCGCTTTGCTCGATGTCAAGGGTTGAGCCGATGATGTCCAGCGATCCGATTCCGTTGAGCGCGCCGCGAATGCTCAGGGCGCCGCCGGCATTCACAACAAAGTGTCCGGTCATGAGACTGGGGCTGTCCAGAAACGCATGATTGGCCACAGGAACGACAAAGCTTCCGTTGCCCGTGGACGCAAAGACGCCTCCGACGGTATGCGCGCTGTTCATTCGGACGGCAGAATTGTTGGCGGCGAGGAAGGTGCCCGAGCCGGCAAAGTATTCGTTGCTGCCGGTCAACGAGAGCGTTCCGCCGTCGGCGGTCATTGTTCCGTTATTGAAAAACCCTGACCCCGAATCGATCGTGAGAACACCCCCGTTGGCGCGGATGACGCCATTGGATGCGTTGATGATGCTCATCGTGCTCACGCCGACATTTCCGGTTCCGATGATGGAGTTGTGATTGGTGAGTGTTGCCGCATTTGAGCCGACGCGATTGATGCTGCCGCCGGTGAGGAAGATCGTCCCATTCCCCGCCAGCTCTGCCTCAGTGTCGATGCGGATTTGACCCGGGACGGTCATCGACCCCGTGTTGGTGATGACGCCGCTGAGGATCAGCGCCCCGTTGACGACCGTGTTTCCTGCGCTGGTCAACGGACCGGTGTAGGTCGTGTTTGAGGAAATGAGGATGGTGCCGTTCGCGCCGGTGGTGATGGTTCCGCCGGTGACGGTCGGCGAGACGGTGAATTCAACCACGCCGCCGTTGTCGGCCACGATCGTGCCGCCGGTGTTGTTGAAGTCGCCGCGCAGCGTCATGTGCCCGAGGTTCCGGGCCTGAAGCGTATTGGTGTTGGTGAATCCGCCGGCGTTGGTATAGATGTTGAGCGTTCCGATGCTCCCCGGCGAAGCTTCGGTGGCGGCCATAACGCCGTTGTTGAAAATGGTGAGGACTCCCTCGCCGATGTTGCCTTCACCTTTGAACGTATTGTTCTGGTTGATCAGCGTTCCGCCGCCGAGGATCCGCGCCGAACCTCCGCCGCCAAGCACGACCGCGCCGCCGCCGGAGACGGTCAGCGTGTTACTTGAGGCGATCCCCACGTAGGCGCTGACTCCCAGCGTGGTGGGGATGATTGAGAACGTGCCGGTGTTATTCAGGAATGCGTTTCCGTCACCGGCTCGGAAATCCCAACTCGTGAATGTGTCCACCGCGCTGCTATTGGTCATCCCGGCGATGTCGAAAAGGCCGCCATCAATAATCACCGGATGATCGATGCTGACGGTGTAGTAGATTGGCGGGATGGCGCCGGTGTTGTTGTCGGGAATGACGTTTGGCGTCCAATTGGCCGCGATGTGCCATTCGTCGCCGGAAGGTCCGCTCCAGACAACACCGACCTGTGCAGTGGCGAACGACGAAAGCGAGCTAATTAGCCCAATTCCGAGAGCCAGACAGGACACATGCCGCATAGGTCCTCCTGGGATAGGCACAAATCCTACGTCGTGCATCGGGGACTCAGCAAGCAAAAATTGGAAACGAATTCCTCCGGTACCGTTTTATGTTACCTGCCGCTCGCTGCTGAAGGCTCAAGCCCGCACTCCGGACAGCGGCCGGGTGAAGCACGCAGGTCAAATCCGCAATTCAAGCACAACTTTTCACGCTGCCGATAGGCGGAAAGCCATCGCCTGCGCCGATAGCCCAGGATGGCGGCGATGACGATTACTCCCATCACCACGGCCCACAAAGAGATGCGGAGTCGGAACAGATAGTTGTGGTGAATCATGTTGAAAGGCCCTTGCGGTAACCCGTTGTCGTGATGGTAGCGGTAATCAAAAACCAGCCACCGATGGTCGTTGGGATAGGAAGAAAAGACGGCGATTGGCACGTCAGTATACCAGCCGCGTGAGGGGCCCATAGTGCCTACCCATCCTGCGCCGAGCGGTTTGGTCGCAGCCACGCTCGGCGGTACGGTCAGCTCGTCGGCGTTCCATTGAAAGAAAAACCATCCGTTCGATGCGCCAGTGACGTAATAATTCCTGGCTCCCAGCGATCCAGGCGACGGGCCCCTGGCAAAGTCGTGCCACATGTACTGGATGCTGCGAAAATGGCTCGCTCCGGCCAGAAATAACAAAACCAGCCCGCTCAATCCTGCCACCCCGAACGACAGATCGAGAATCTTTTTCCGCACGTGATTGACCTCAATCAGAGACGGTCAAGAGTCGATGAGGCTGAGGAATCGTGCCGCATTCCGGGCAGCGCTGCGGCGACGCGCGTAGGTCATACCCGCAGCTGATGCACTGGCCAAGACGAGATCGACGGCGGCGCAAGACCGAGCGAGCAAGGTACCGCGTAGCCAACAGCGCGGGCAGGGTCACGATCACCATTGCCAGCCAGTAGGGGAATACGACGACCGAGTTGCGCAGACCAAAACGCTGCACTCGGTACGCATAAAACTGGGACGGAGTAAGGGAAATTGCCTGAGGCAGTGGCGGAATGTAGCCGCCGTCCAGGAAGAGGGTGTTGAAATAGTAGGTCGTCCCACCTCCTATACGCAAAGCAGACATGTAAACAGGCGTCCCGCTCCGTCCTGAAGAGCCGGAGGATTTGGATCCGCCAAGGGTCGGGGCCTGGGTGAACGATTCTCCCCCTGGGAGTGACGTCGGAGTTTGCGGTGCTGCCGGCTCCGGAGACAAATCGAAGCGACTCATCTCGACGGCGGGCGCGGTCAATCCAATGGCTGACGGATTGGAGGACGGAGGGGTTGCACGAGCGGCGCCGGAGCCGGAGCTGACGGGCGCCCAAGAGGGTGTGCCGATTGCTCGGACGCTGTTGATTGGCCCCCACGCGCGCGGGTCAGGGTAAACCGGGTCGCGTGCCGAGCGCCAGAAGACGCGGCCGCCGCCGAGCTTCCCGTCGAACGCGCGCTGGCCGACCGCCAAAAGAATCCCGCCTTTTCCAGAGGCGGCGAGTGTGTTCCAGGAAGGTCCGGTGCGCGTCACGGCATCGGCGCGCCAGTAACTTCGAATCCAGAGAACCAGCATCGCCATCCAGACCGATAGCGTCGCAACGGCCACGAGGTGAAACAGCCCGCGTCCCAACCGTTTCATGGCGGAGATTTTACTATGTTTTTAGTTGTAATGGCTGACATTTGTTCCATGCCGCATTCCGGGCACCGATCGGGCGAGGCGCGAAGGTCATAGCCGCAATGCGGGCATGGCTTTAAAACGGCGCTTCTGTCAAGGTTGCATTGCCACCCATGCGGGGGGAGGAACATTGCGGCAATCAGAAGTACCCACGAGGAAGTCGCTGTTTTACCTGGGACAGCATCAGCAACAACGGACCAACCCTCCTATTTTGACCCCGAAATGAGATGACCACGATCGGGGCCGGATTCCAGTTCTCAACCAAGTTTCAACGGTCTGTATCATGACGCTCCAGGATTTCATTACAGTTTCGCTGATCTTCTCCCGAGGATTTGAAGAGCGGATGCCGTCGTTGGCCCACCGTGGCGCTGCGGGCGGAGTCCTGGAACGAAGAGGGGTTCGATGCGTCAGTTCTTCGAAATGCCCAGGAAACAGGAGGGGAGTAAGCTCGAATTCAACGCGGCCCTCGTAGCCCCCACAGAAATCGATGGGGAGGCCATCCCTTGCTACGAATGCGATTATGATCTGCGAGGCACTTCCGAATCAGCACGCTGCCCCGAGTGTGGCGCTGATGCGAATTTGTCGCGAGAGCGTCAATCACTCTTGCGCAGCGGCCAGCCCGTTCCGCTGTTTATGACCTCCCGCAAATGGTTACGTACGATCGCGGCGGCGAGCGGTCTGGTGGTCATCGGGGCCTTGGTTTTTATGTTGGCCACCGGCGCGTCCTTGATCCAGACCCACGCGATCAGCAGATCGCTCGGCGCTCTTGGATCAGCGTTGATCGCAATGGGCTATATCATCTCCGGCGTGCGCGAACCGGCATCGCCAGCGACCCGGTCGACGCGCACTCTCATGATCGCCGCATGGCTCGCGCCGCTGATGGGGCTGTTGCTTCCAATGGCCTCCACGCGCATTGCAACCCTCACTGGTTTGGTTCGTTATTCAGCGCCCATTTTGTTCGTCAATTCACTGTTCATCGGCGCAATCACCTGGGTGCTGCTCTGGAACATGGCGAAGCTGGCGCAGCGTGCCGATGCCGAATACCTTCGAGTCTTTCTGTCGCTCTTAAAGTGGATCGCGCCCGTTGCATGGTTATGCCAGCCGTTCTTAAGCACGCATCTATTCCTCCATCCCCGCTTCTGGGTCGGCGTCACACCCTGGGCGCTAATTGGCTACGCAGACTCGGTAGTGATGGTGCCATATTCGATGGCTGTTTTTCCGAGGCTAACTCTGGAGCTGGCGTCCATGGCCGGCCAAGCCATGATCTCGTTCGACATCCTGGTAGCCCTGACCTGGTTTTCGTGCGTCCTGCTGCGATTGGCATTGAAAAAGCAGGAAGATTCTCTGCCGACCAGTTAGCGCGCGTCATTTCTATCTCATCTGTGTCCAATCAGCGCGATTCTGGCAGATGCTGGGTTCAGCAACTTGGCCTGAAGGATATCGCGTGTTCCGTGCCGCATTCAGATCGTCCATTTCGAGCCTTCAACACCATTATGCCACTGACAGCCAAAACGGACAGAAATATAAACGGCGGTAATAATCAATCGCCGGCCAAGTCCCGTCCGCCTCCGTTGCCTTAATTCAAACCGAGTGATGTTCATCGTCCGCGCGCCAAGCGAAAACATGGCCAGAAACATTTGCTAAGTTAGCAAGACCAGGGCAGCCATGGTCAGGAACTACAGACCAGGTGCCGCGCGGAGGCGGAGCAAAACGACAAGAACACATGTGTAGCAAGTTAGCTGCGTCCTCATTTCGTTGTCCAAAGCGACGGTCACGAGGAATCTCTCCACAGGAGTCTACTCCTCGGTTTCCTAACTGCGTCCAACTCGGTGTGCCTAGGATGGGTAGCGTTTCCTTTTCCGTACCAGCGGTGGGCCCAGGTACCCGAGGAGGGCTACTTCCGTGGCTGCGCTCAGGATGGTTGGCTCGGGGACGTTCGTCGGCAATTCCAGCCCAACCAGGAGCGCGCCCAGCGACTCTCCCGCCGGCGCGCTGACGCCGGCCTGCCAATTGCGAGCCAGCAATCCCAAATCATCCGCATCGACCACGCCACTGCCGTTGAAGTCCGCGCCCAGCCAGTTGGCGCTGCCGTGATAGTGCGTCGCCAGCACACGAAGGTCCCGGATATCCACCCTCCCATCGAGGTTAGCGTCGCCGGGCAGCGCCGAGGCGATCAGCGTCAGGGTGGTTGCAGAATAGCTTTTGGCGAACGACAGCCCGGCGAATCCGGTTTCGTTAACGACCGAGATATCACCGCTGCGCGAGCCGTAGCCGAGCACGGCAAAAGTGTCCCCTGGCAGGGGAATAAACCCGCCGAGAGTCGAAAACGCCAGCGTGCCGTCCAGAGTCGCGTTTCCGGTGATGTCGATGGCATCATACTGCGTGCCGCGATTTTTGCCTGCCAGCTCGATGTGCAGCTTCGACTGCCCGCCGATTGAGACATTGCCGTCAATGCTGATGGCGGCGGGTGAAAAGCCGGGGGTGATGTCCGATTCAAAGTAGACGCTTCCCCCGCCGGTGATCCCGCCGCCGCCGTAGGCGCCGAAAAACGTCGCGGCTGATCCGGGCGACACCTTGATGCTTCCGCCGGCGTTGTTGGTCACATCATCCCAGAAGCTCACATTGGCCAGCCCGCTGAGGGTGATCTTTCCACCTGAGTTGTTGGATAGATCGCCGTAAACATCGCTGACCCCGCCGCTGAGCACCACATTGCCGCTGTTGCCCAAGCCGGTTCCGCCGGTGCGCAGGATGCCGCGCCCGGAGATCACGCCGGTGCTGCTGTTGGCCAGCCCCTGGGTGAACTCGACCTGCCCGCCGTTGAGTACGTTGATCTGCCCGTTGTTGGTGTTGCTCGCGCCAGTGAATTGAATCCAGTCGCTGCCCGTGGCGCGGATGGAACCGCTGGGGGAATTGATCAGGTTGTTCGATATCCGTCCGACGCCGCTGATGATCCCGTTGTTGGTCATCGACCCGCCGCTGAGCGACGACGTCAATCCGTTCATGACCAGCAGCGCTCCCGGATCGACGGTGACCGGCGATCCGACGATGTCGATGTGCTGGTTGGCGTTCAACTGAAGCACATTGCCGAAGAAGCCTGAATTGCCGACGGTCAGGCTGGAACTGGTCAGCCGAAACGTTCCGCTGTTGAACTGAAAGAATCCACTGCTGAGAAGCGACCCGGCGCTAAAAATTCCCCCATCTACGATGATGGATGATCCGCCGGGATTGGTCACGGTCCCGGAGACGATCAGCCCCTTGTTGGCTGGAAGATTGACCGAAGCCCCGACCAACTGCCCGGTGGCGAGCGTCAGATCAGAATTGGTAAGCGCCAGCACGCCGCCGGTCCAGTTGAAGCGAGAAAGGTTGCCGTTCATGTCAATCGACCCGGCCGAGAGCGTGCCGCCGGAGAGATTCAGGGCCGTGCCGGCGGTATCCCATACCTTGACCAAATTGCTTACCGACATTGATCCGCCGCTGACGTTGAGCACGCCTTTGCCGGAGGGCACCCCGTCATTGCCTCCGACACAGACGTTTCCGAACACGCTCAACGCGCCCGTACCGCCGAGCGAAAGCGTCCCGGAGCCGCTTGGGAAATTGCCGATGATCACAGCCGCTGGGGCCGCCATCGATCCGACGGTATGCGTTCCGCCGGTCTGAATGAAGCTTCCGGTCCCTGCATTTCCGATAGACTCGCCAAGACCGAGCACGTTCAAGACACCGCTCCCACTGAGCAAATAGGTGCCAACCGCGCCCGCGTTAACGCCAATGGAAATGTAGTCGGAATGAGTCGCCGAACCGAGATTGTGGACGCCACCGGTCTGAACGAAGGTCCCGATTAGATACCCTCCTAACGCCTCAACCCCGAAGACGTTCAGTGCGCCACCGCTGAGCGAATAGGTGCCATCGAAATACTGTCCCAGAATCAGGCTGGAGAAACCCGTTGCCGAGCCGAGGTTGTGCGTCCCACCGTTTTGGATGAAGTTGCCCGTTCCAGCGCCACCGATGGACTCAGTTCCGAACACGTTCAATGCGCCGTTGCTGAGCGAATAGGTTCCAGCAGACCCTGAAGCATTGCCCAAATATATAGTGGAGGAGATCGACGCCGATCCGAGATTGTGCGTGCCGCCAGTCTGGATGAAGTTGCCCCGTCCTCCGTCTCCGATGTACTCCGTCCCGAAGACATTCAACGTACCGCCGCTGAGCGAATACGTTCCGTCGCCAGCGCCGAGGTACACGCCGAGCTGCATGCTGGAGCTTGCCAACGTGGCCGAGCTAAGATTATGGAGTCCGCCGCTTTGGATGAAAGTTCCCGTTCCGACGTACCCGATCGCTTCGACGCCGAACACGTTCAACGTGCCGCCGCTGAGCGAATAGGTACCGACAGCATCCGGGCCGTTGCCCACGGACATGCCAGCCGCAGCGGCCGCCGAGCCGAGGGTGTGTGTTCCACCGCTCTGGATGAAGTTGCCCGTTCCGGAATTCCCGATGTACTCGCTTCCGAACACATTCAGAGCCCCAACGCTCAGCGAATAGGTTCCGGTAGAGCCAGTATTGTTCCCCAACGCCATCTCGAACGAAACGGTCGCCAAGCCGAGATTGTGTGTCCCGCCGCTCTGGATGAAGTTACCGGTTCCGAAGTTCCCAATCGCCTCCAACCCGAACATATTCAGCACACCACCGCTGAGCGAATTAGGTTCCGCGAGCGCCGACCGAGTAACCGAGATACATGCTGGAAGTCGTCACCGTCCCCGAGCCTAGGTTATGCGTTCCGCCATTCTGGACGAAATTCCCCGTTCCGAAGTTCCCGATGCGTTCGGTTCCAAAGACGTTCAACGTTGCGCTGCCGCTGAGCAAATAGGTTCCGGAGCCGCCGGATTGATTGGCCAGAAACATACTGGAAGAGACCGTCGCCGAACCAAGATTGTGTGTTCCGCCGCTTTGGAGGAAACTCCCCACTCCGGCGTTTCCGATCACCTCGGCGCCGAACATGTTCAGTGTGCCGTTGCCCAGCGCATAAGTTCCGGCGGAGAGGGTTGAAAAACCCAGGTACAGGACGGAGGAGGAAACCGCTTCCGAGCCGAGGTTGTGGGTTCCGCCGTTCTGGATAAAGTTGCCAGCCCCAGCGGTTCCGATGGTCTCAACGCCGAAAGCGAACAACCTTCCACCGCCGGAGAGGGAATAGGTTCCAGCCGAGCCGGAGAGAACACCCAGATCCATTGCGGCCGATGCCGTCGCCGAGCCCAGGGCGTGCGTGCCGCCGCTTTGGAGAAAGTTGCCGACTCCACGGTATCCGATGTTTTCGTTTCCAAATGCGTTGAACACGGCGGTGCCCAGGAGCGAGAAGGTTCCGGAAGAGAGGCTGGAATTGCCAAGGTACAGCAGAGCGGGCGCGAGCGCCGTGCCGAGGTTGGCCGCGCCGCCGCCGGTCAGTGTGTAGGTTCCGGCGCTGCTGCCGGAATCGCCGACGGAGACGACGCTGTCGTAGGTGTCCACCCCGTTGCTCTGGTTGAGCGCTCCCTTGCTCGTTGCGCCTGCGCCCAAGGCCAGGCTTGCGGTGTTCAGATTGAAGTTCAGATTCTGCAGCAGCGTGTTGCTGCCGCTGCCGGTGTTTCCGATGGTTAGCGAGTGGAGGGCGGGGGTTGAGACGTTGAGCGTGACCGTGCGGCTGGTGGAATCGTTGCTGATGATGAACACATCATCCGTTGCAAGGGGCAGGCCGCCCTGCCAGTTGGAGACCCCGCTCCAGGTGGAGCTGCCGTTGAAGGTCCAACTCTTGTTGGCGGCCAAGGTCACGTTGCTGAACAGGGAGGGCGCTGCGGCAAGGAGCAGGATCGGCGCCCGGCGAGATCGAAACTTTCTTCGACTCACGCACAAAAGAGTATCGGCACCCATGAGCGCGCTCCCATCCAGACAAAAAGCAAGAGAAATGACTCTGCGTGGCGAGAAGAAAGACAGGCCAGCCCCGCCCGGGAGGCGGGAACATCATATTAGCCACTCAGCCCCTTAAGCACAGCAAAATATTGAAAAGCACGACGTACGGAGAGTCCCAAATGCCCCATCCCAAGATTCCCTGCATTGCCCCGGGCATGGTGGCCAATCCCTCTGAGCGCATTCAATCCCGATACGCCTGGTGGCACGCGGTGCAGCTCGCATTGACGCGAATCAACGCGGCTCGGGCGGCGGACGGATTGAGCGGTTTGGACTCGAGGGTCAATCGAAGCTCTGTGGTGGCGGCTTCGCTTTCATTCAGCAGCCGCTGGAATTCGGGGTACTTGGTGATGGCCGCGTCCGTGCGGGGGATTTCGTGAAGCAGCTCTTCCAGTTGCAAGGCTTCGTGGGCGGGGTCCAGGTCCGGATGCTCGGGCACCGGCTGCCACTGATTGGCTTGAAGGAGCTTGAGGTCATCCGCGCGCTGGTCGATTTTGACCATCGTTTCGGGGATGGCTTCGATCTTTTGGGTCTCGTGGTATTCGACCTTGACCTCGGCCAGCGCCTTTGGATCAGCCGGGCGCGCCTCGAGGGCGGCTTTCCATAGACCCAGATAATTCTTCCCGGTGCCAAAGGCGTCCAGCACCTCCTCCGCATCCGCCGGGGGGATCATGCCGTTCATCACGCACGCCACCGCGACGGCGGCAGCGCTGCGATGCTTGCCATGATGGCAATGCACATAAATCGGCCCGGGAAGTTCCTGGAGTGCCTTGGCCAGCGCCATCCCCTGCGCCTGCGTGACCGTGGCATAGGTCATCGGCAGATGCACGTAGCGCATTTGATATTTCCTGGCCGTCTCGACATCCGGCTTGGCGCCGTCCACGCTGATGATCGTCTTTACTCCCAGAGCCTTCAGCGCCTTGAACGATTCTTCCCCTTCGGGCTGCGCGCCGGAGATCACCTTGGCGGTTATGAAATGCCCATTGACCAGATGCTCCTGGTCCGGAACCGGCTGAAACGGATGGACGATGGGGGCAGTCTGCGCGCGCACGTTTCGGCTGAGCAGAACCCCCACGATCAGCATCGATAACCCGAAAGCAAAAAACAATTTCAGGTGTTTCATAAGCAAACCAAGATTAAATATAGATACTAATTCATCAGTACCAAAATCGAGTAGGTTTTGCACGAAGAAACTGCCGGCGATTGAGGTCGTTTCGTCACGCCAATTCCGTCAAGGCAGTCCTCCGGACTGGCGTGCGGGTGGGAGTTCTCGCCGGAAGGGATGCCGGCAATGCGGGGCTTGGCGCCGTCAATGTCTGCTGCCAGTGCCGGGCGAGGATTCCAAGGTCGATGTCATTGACGATCCCATCGTAATTGAAATCGCCCTGGCCGAACGTTTTATTGCTTTGTCCCCAGTTGCTTGTCATCGCGCGAAGATCGTTTAAATCGACATCGCGGTCATGATCGGCATCGCCGGCCAGCATGAAAAAGTCGAAGCTGGAATCACTGGTCAGCGAAACGCCGTAGGTGTCGGAAACACTGCCAGCCAATAGCGTGGCTCGATAATTTCCATCGGCCAAATCAATCGGCAGTGTGAAGCGAACGGTCTTGGACGTCGGATCGTAGCTAGCACTCAGAACGCCAACGGTTGCGCCAAGCGAGCCATCGCCGAGCACCGTCTGAACCCTAACATTGCCGACAGCCACGCTCGAAGCCGCCAGCACATTGTTCACACTGAATTGAACCGAAGGCGCTGCGGCGTTGAGGATCAGCGTGCCGAGGCTTGCACTCAGCGGCAATTGCCGCTCGTAGGCGCCTATGTCCACGATGGCCCCGGGATCGCGCAGGCCGGGAATGTCGATGAACCGTACGTTGCCTTCGAGGTCCGTCGTCACGCTCGCGGGCACGGCCGCGTTGCTCCCCGCATCAATGCAGGGTGAACTGGGTTGAAGCCGCAAATCGTCATCGGCCGTGCCATAAATGTTGTCAGCCCCATCGGCGTCGACGAAGAGCGGGTCAAGACTCATATTGCCGACACCGACATAGCCGCCCTGGATGTCGGAGTAGGTAACGGTTGGCTTGCTGGAAACGTCAAAGTTCGCGATCGGGGAGACACCACTTCCCCAGATGATGCAGTTGGTAATCGTTGGTGAGGATTCAAGGTTGGCCACAGCGCCGCCAAACTGGCCAGGCGTATTGCCGCTGAAGGTGCAGTTGGCCAAGGTCGGCATTGAGTTAATGTTGTACATGCCGGCGCCCGCAGCAGCCTTGTTTCCGGTGAACGCGCAGTTCGTGAAAATCGACGACGTTGTCCTGTAGTTGTATACGCCGCCCCCAGAGTTGGAAGCCGTGTTACCGCTCAACGCGCAGTGGGAGAGCATCAGCAACGAGAACGAGGCACTGTATATTCCGCCGCCGTCGTTGGCAGTGTTCCCGCTGAACGTGCAACTAACTGTGCTGAGCGACGCGGCGTTGTAAATCGCACCGCCAGACGTGGAAGCCGTGTTCGCGCTGAAAGTGCAATAGGCCAGCGATGGAGGCAAGGAGCAGTCACTGTAAATAGCGCCGCCAAAAGAGGAGGCCGTATTGGCACTGAACACGCAGTTCGTCAGCACTGGCGAGGCGTTGTTGCCGAGATAGATTCCTCCACCGAGGTTTGCCTGATTTCCCGTGAAGCTGCAATTGCTCACGATCGGCATGCCCGCGATGCAATACATCCCACCTCCGAACTGCGAAGTGGATGATCCATCAGCCATTCCAGCTGTGATCGTAAAACCATCGAGGATTGCAGTGGAATTGGTTGCGCTGCCAATGACCACATGATAACTGTTGTCCAGGCTGCTGCTTGCGGATCCGATATTTCCCGAAAGAATGGATTTATTGCCAGCCACATCGCGTGCATCGGGATTGGGTGCGCCATAGCCAGCATAGCCACCCCGCACACTCACGCCGTTTTTCAAAACGAACGAAACAGTCCGATCGGTGTTGCTGGTCGGCCTGTACGTCCCGTCGGCCACTCGAATTTCAGTACCGCTGCTTGCGAAAGCCAGAGCGGTTTGCAAATCAACATACGCAGTCGCCCAACTTGTGCCATCACCGCCCATTGGGGCATTCAAATCCACGAAAACCAGTGTCGGAGCCGGGAGAGCAATTGCTCCTTCGTATGCTCCCATATCCACGGTGCCGCTCTGGATACGGGGATTTCCGGCCAAGTCGGTGGTAACGCCCGCCGGAATGGCTGAATTCAAACCGGCGTTCAGCGCTGGAGAGCCCACCTGCAAGCGCAGGTCACCGTAGTCATCGTCTGCGGTCGCAACGATTCCATCGGGCCCAGCCCACGGGGATCGCACAAACTTCGGCTCCGAGTTGATGTTGCCAACGCCGCTGGCGCCGCCTTGAATATCGCTGTAGGTGATCGTCGCCGGATTGAGTTTGTTGTAGATGGGATTGGCGCCGCACCCCCAGACGATGCAATTCGTGAGCGTCGATAAGCTCGAATTGTACATTCCGCCGCCGCTCGACGATGCGAAATTGCCACTCAAGACACAATTCGTGAGAGTCGGGGAGGCGGCGAAGTCATTGTAAATGGCGCCACCGTTTGTGGCCGCGTTTCCGACGAACGTGCAATTGATCAGTGTTGGGGAACTCTCGTAGTTGTACATCCCACCGCCATTCGATGCAGTGTTTCCTATGAATCTGCAATTAATCAGCGTGGGCGAGGGATTGTAGGAATTGGACATCCCAGAACCGGAATTTCCACTGAAGGTGCAATTGGTCAGCGTCAAGGCGGAAGAGTTAGCCATCCCAGCGCCGGTGTTTCCGCTGAACGTGCAGTTATTCAGGGTGCCGGTGGAAGAGATATTGACCATCCCAGCGCCGGAGTTTCCGCTGAATGTGCAGTTCGTCAGCGTCAGCGAGCAGGAGTAAGTCAGCATTCCGCTGTCTGAGTTTTGGCTGACAATGCAGTTGGTCAGCGTCAGCGACGAGGAAGAGTTGTAGATCCCACCACCGTTGCCGAAGGTCGTATTCCCGCTGAACGTGCAATTGCTTAATGTTACCGCACTGGAGCTGGTAAACAGCCCTGCCCCTTTGTCCTGATCCCTTCCATTTCCCCTGGCACATCCCGAAGTGACCGTTATTCTATCGACCGTTGCACCGCTGATCCCCGTGGCGGTGACAACGTGATAGCTGTTGTCGGTGTTTGTACTCGTAACCCCAATGTCACCGGAGAGGATCGTCAGCAGCGCAGGGATATCCTGCGCATTCGGATCGGCAGCCCCGTAACCGGCGTACCCACCCAGCAGAGCCACGCGGCTTTTCAGGGCAAAACTCTGCGTTCGGTCCGTACCGGTCGTTGGCTTGTAAGTTCCATCGGCGATCCGAATGGTATCGCCGTCGATCGCGGTCTGAATGGCCGCCGATAGGCTAACGAAGGCATCGGTCCAGCTTGTGCCGTTATTAGCCCCCAGGGCATTGATGTCCACATAAATCAGCTTTGGCGCCGCTGCAGTGAACGAGCCCTCGTAAGCGCCCATGTCCACCGTGACGTTCTGGATGCGCGAATTGCCGGCGATATCCGTGGTGGTCCCTGCCGAGTTAACAATTGTATTCGTGCCTGTATTCAGAGCCGCAGATCCCGTTCGCAAACGCAGGTCACCGTAGTCATCATCGGCTGTTCCAAAGGCGCCATCAGAACCCGCCCAGGGGGATCGGACAAACTGTGGATCGGCATTGAGATTGCCGGTTCCAGGATAGCCGCCCTGAATGTCGCTTCGCGTAATCACTGGAGCGCTTGAAGCGTAGTTGTAGATGGGGCTGCTGCCACAGCCCCAGACAATGCAGTTTGTTAGTCTGGTCGAGGAGCTGCCGTTGTAGATCGCGCCGCCGTAAAGTGCCATGTTCGCGCTGAAGCTGCAGTTGATCAGCGTTGGCGAGGAGGATGAATTGGAAAGTCCGCCGCCTTCACCGAACGACGTGTTCCCAGTAAAGACGCAGTTAATGAGCGTCGATGAGGCAAACTGGTAGCTGTACATTCCGCCGCCCGAGGAATTGGCTGTATTCCCGCTGAAGGTGCAGTTGGTCACGAGCAGCGAAGGGTAAATCCACCTGAGCAGAGTCTGGTTCCATGCGGACGAATTGTGAATCCCGCCGCCGGTATTGGCGGTGTTCAGGCGAAAGGTGCAATTGTCCAGCCAAGGGGTAACGGCGGAGTCGTTGTACACCGCGCCACCGGAGGTCGTCGCTGTGTTGGCGATGAAGGTGCAGTTATTTAAAAATGGCGAAGATGAATTGGTAATGTACATTCCGCCGCCAACCGCGGAAGCTGTATTTCCGTTGAAGCTACAGTTGATCAGTACAACCGAGGCAGAGTTGGTGAGATAGAGGCCTGCGCCTTGGTACGCCTGATTCGCGGTGAAGATGCAGTTACGGACCGTGGGCACGCCGGCATCGCAATACATTCCGCCGCCACTGTATTGGGGCTCTGATGAGTCATTGGCGGCTCCGCCGCTGATTGTGAACCCGTCAAGGATGGCAGTGGAATCTGTCGCACGGGCGACCACCACGTGAAAGCTATTGTCAAAACTACTGCCCAAGGAGCGGATGTTTCCGGAGAGAATTGACTGATTCACGGCCAGGTCCCGTGCATCCGGATCGACCGCGCCGTATCCGGCGAATCCTCCAAAAAGGCTTACGCCGCTTTTGAGCGCAAATGAAATGGACCGATCCGTTCCGCTGGTTGGCTTGTAGGTTCCATCGGCGACATGGATTTCGGTATTGGAGTTGGCTGGCGTCGCCGCCAGCGCTGTCTGCAAATCCCGATATGCCAGCGCCCAGCTAGTGCCATCACCGCCAATTGGAGCATTCAGATCCACGTAAACCAGCGTGGCAGCCGGGAGAGCAACTGCTCCTTCGTATGCTCCCATATCCACCGTGCCATTTTGAACTCGTGGATTACCCGCCAGGTCGGTTGTAATCCCCGCCGGAATGGCTGAATTCAAACCGGCATTGATTGCCGGAGAACCGGTTCGCAAGCGCAGATCGCCATAGTCATCGTCTGCGGTTGTAAAGACTCCATCGGGTCCAGTCCAGGGGGAGCGCACAAACCTGGGATCAGAATTGATGTTGCCGACGCCAGTATAGCCGCCCTGAATATCGCTGTAGGTGATCGTCGGTGAGGTCGAAGAGTTGAAGATGGGGTTGCCGCCACAGCCCCAGACAATGCAATTGGTGAGCCTTAGCGAGGAAGAGGTGGCGGAGTTGTACATCGCACCGCCGGCGGTGGACTGGTCTCCGGCAAAGATGCAGTTGGTCAGTGTCGGAGAGGCAGAGCTGTTGTACATCCCACCGCCACCATTGGAGGTTGGGGAACCGGAGTTGGGCGTGATCGAGGTCGTATTCCCGCTGAAGGTGCAATTGGTTAGTGTCGGAGAGGAACCACTATTGTATATGCCGCCGCCACCGTTGGCGAATGAAGAATTGGAGTTGAACGTAAGAGAGACGGTATTCCCGATGAAGGTGCAGTTCGTCAGCTTCGGCGAAGAGGAGAATGAATTGTACATTCCGCCGCCACCGTTCTCCGAGCCCCCGGAGAGGAAGGTGTAGGAGACCGTATTTCGATTGAAGATGCAGTTTGTCAGTATCGGTGAAGAGGCCTCATTGAACATTCCACCGCCCCCGGAGCCGGAACCGCCGAGTAAGGCAGAGTAGGCCATGTTCTTGCTGAAAACGCAGTTGGTCAGCGTCGGTCGGGAGTTCGCGGTGTTGAAGATGCCCCCGCCGAGTAACGCGGTGTTCTCGCTAAAGGTGCAACTGTTGATGGTTGGGCTACCGCCGTTGTTGTACATCCCACCACCGCGTCCCCAATCGTTGAACGACCCTTCGGCCATTCCCTTGGTAATCGTGAACCCGTCGAGGAGGGCGGACGAATTGGTGCCGCTACCAACAACCACGTGAAAACTATTGTCCGCACTACTGCCAACCGAACCTATATCGCCGGAGAGGAGGGTTGAATTCGCGGCCACATCTCGCGCATCAGGGACCGCTGCACCGTAGCCGGCGTAGCCACCCATCAGGCTTACGCCATTTTTTAAAACGAAGTAAATCGAGGAATTACTGTCGCTGGTTGGTTTGTACGTTCCATCAGCCACGCGGATTTCAGTGCCGCTGGTGGCGGGAGTGAGCGCGGCTTGTAGATCCGTGTAGGCGGTTTCCCAGCTCATGCCATCCTGCACCGTTCCCGGCGCGTTGGCGTCGACGAAGACCGTGCTGAGCAGGACGCGCGATTCCAGGGATTGAAACAACGATCGTCGGCCAGCCCGAACCCTCTTCCTGACCAACATCATCAGCCCCTCGGCTCCGCCCCGATTTGCGGGAACGCAGAAACAAAATAGTACAGCCGAAGGCGCGATCGACGACTTCGACATTTAGAGAAAAGTGGATCGTACTGAGATGCAGATCGCTCGACAACAGAATAAAGACTCGAAGAACCTTTGATTGTTGCTGTGATCATCAATGAACGGAAGCTGGCGGATTGGGCCGTTTGCGCAGAGCTTGCTTGGACCGGATTCGCAGCGAACGCGTGAATTTCAGTGTGATTCACCATGCATTTGACAGGTATTTCTTAGGTATTTTCTGGGTATTTTCGATGCATTTTCAATGCATGTTTGGCGGAGCCCAGCCGGGCATCTACTTTTTCAGCATTGGGGCGCGGGGTCGGTGGCGTCCTTAGTCGTCCGGTAATCAAATCCTTGGGAAGGAACTCGACCGGACTAAAGGTTTTTGCCGACTTACCCATGTTGCCACGTTTTGTGCTTTAGGGCACAATGGTTTGCGGCTAGGGACGGTAGACTGCATCAGGCCAATGCGTGCGAGTGCGGTAGCATCGAAAGGAGCTCATCTTGCGATTCTGGCAGATACATCGAACTGGGGCAGGGTTGCCCGTGCTGAGCGGCGTGTCGTTAGTGGCCGCCCTGATGCTTTTAGGTGGCTGCGAAACCAAAAGCTTTTTTGATCCTTCTGAAATGGGTCGCTACAGCCACACGCCCCATATCATTCAGATTCTCAACAACTTAGACACCGGCTTGGAAGAACCGGATGAGCGTTTTTCCAACGCGACAGAGGTCCGTCCTGCGGATCTGACACGGGTCAAAACCGACTATGTGATCGGTGCCAACGACCTGATTCAGGTGTCGGTTTCGGACTTGGTTCCGGGATTGCCCGAATCCTATAAGACCACCCGCGTGACCGAAAGCGGGAAGATCAGCCTGCCCATGATCAACCAGATCCAGGCGGCCGGATTGACCGAAGCCCAGCTGGAACAATCAATTAAGCAAGCCTACCGCGACGCTCAGTTGCTGACCGATGCGCGCGTCTCGGTGGTGACGGTTGAAGCCCGAAACCGCACCTTCACCATTTATGGTGCGGTGCAGGCCCCGGGGCAATATCAGATCCTCGATTCGGATTTCCGATTGCTGGATGCCCTTGTGCTGGCAAGAGATGCGACGGTTCCAGTGGGGATCGATTACATCTACGTAAAGCGTCGGATTGAAAATGAGCCAGAAGATACGGGGAATATCATGACCCCGCGCACCGGCTCGGGGACACAGCCGACACCGGACATTCTGGCGCCGCGTTCGGAAGGGCCCAGGACTGGCCCGGTGTTGATGCAGGCGCAGCCCGCGACCCCGCCGGCGGGCGCCGTTGAAGGCCAAACCATTGTCATTGATGGACGTGCGATGCGGATTCAGAACGGGCAGATGGTTCCCGTGAATCAGCCAGCCGGAGCAGCCGCCCCTGTGGCGCCGGGCACCGGAATTGGCGCCGTGCCTCCGTCATCGCAGCCGTTTGAATTCAACACTCCTCGCGAGCCGGATGATGTGCGAATCATCCGCATCCCCTTTGATGCTCTCAAGCGTGGCGAACTCAAGTACAACATCGTGATTCGACCACAGGATTTCGTCTGGGTGCCCCAGCCGGCAACGGGTGAGTATTACATGGGCGGCCACGTGCAACGCACTGGCGTTTATAGTCTTACGGCCCGCACGATCACGCTGAAACAGGCGGTTGTTTCCGCCGGCATGCTCGATCAGCTCGCGATTCCACGCCGCACGCAGATCGTGCGTCGAATCGGGACCAATAAAGAAGTCTTCGCTCGTGTGGATCTGGACAAGATCTTTGCAGGTGAAGAGCCCGATATCACCCTCAAGCCCGAAGACGTTGTGATGGTGGGTACAACGGCATACGCTCCGTTCCTGGCGGCATTTCGTAACGGATTCCGTATAACGTATGGCTTTGGCTTTATTTATGACCGCAACTATTACAACAATCCATAATTCGCGGTGAACCTGTAAGCGGAAGAACACTGGACAGGGCGTAATCGTAGCAACGAAGCGATTACGCCCTGTTCGTTTTAATGCTCTGTTAAGAGAAGCCGGATCTCTTTACCGGACGCGTCGATTGGGGCAAAATCGATGTAACTTCCACGGCCGGCGCGCGTTGTGAGTTTCGGCGGTCCTGAAGCTTCTGGCGTCCGATCGATCTCGTCCGGCCGATATCGTAAGAAAAGAACATCTAAATAGGTCCTGATTCTGAACCGCGACGTTGAAAAAACTTCGTCCGATCGCCTGCCGACCTTGCCGAATTCCCCGGCAACGGCGCTGCCGCTCGAGCCGCAATACCTCGGCTTGGGCGCTTCCGCCTGGGTTCGAATTGGGATCATCGCGCTGCTATTTGTCTGGCTTTTTTATGTTCCTTGCCTGCGCCGACTCTGGCAGAAGACCAATCCAATTTCCGGTGAAGCCAACTGGGGTCACTCGGTTTTCATTCCGCTGGTCGGTCTTTATTACCTCTATCTCAATCGTGATGAGCTTCTCTCCAAATCAATCAAGCCACTGTTGATCGGAAACAGCTCTGCTTCGCGCTGGCTTGGTGGAGGCGCCGCGCTGCTGGTTGGATTGCTCGGCTATTTCGGCGCCGCGCATCTTATGCCCGACAAGTTTGTTCCCTACCTCGAGTCTGCCGCGCTGGGTTTGGTCCCCATGGGCTTGATGGTCCTGGCGCTGGATTGGGGAATTGGGATGATCGCCTTCGGGCTGTTTGTTTTCGCGTATGGCATTTATCCCGGTCAGAACGATTTTGTGAAAGACCTGGGGATGATCATCACGCTCTTTGGCACCGTCCTTGCGCTGTGCGGTTGGGGTGTGATGAAGATCGCGTGGTTCCCGATCGCGTTTTTGGTTTGCGCGCTTCCATGGCCGGGCTTGTTCTACAGCCAGGTTGCGATGCCACTGCAAAACCTCGCAGCGCAGGTGGCGGTAGGTGTGCTTAACATTTGTGGTGCTGAATCCGAGCGCCTGGGAACCAAGATTGTGATTTACCGTGGCCTGCTCCCCCCGCGCCAATTGAATGTCGCCGAAGCCTGCGCGGGGATGCGCTCGCTGATGACCTTTATCTCTGTCGGCGCGACGATGGCATTTCTTTCCAGCCGGCCGTTGTGGCAGAAATTGATCCTGACCCTTTCGGGCATTCCAATCGCGATCTTCTGCAACGTGATGCGCGTATCCGGTCAGGGCTTACTCGATCATTACGCCAGCGAAAAACTCTCCGAAGGCTTTGCCCATCAGTTCGTGGGAATGGTCATGCTCGTGCCGGCGTTCTTCCTGCTGCTGGGCGTGGGTTGGGTTCTGGATCAGATCTTCATTGAAGAGGTGGATCATCCCAAGGCCACAACGATCAAGGTGAAGCGTCCGGTTTCAACGCAAGCTGCAGCGGCGGCGACCGCGGATGAGCCGCTGGCGACGGCGCCGCGCCGACGGCAGGCTGTCACACCGGCAGGGGAGACCCAGGCATGAACCCAACCAATCCGCCCAATCCGACCGCTGCATCCAACCCGTCGGGCTCGATGCTCCGCCGCGCCTTTTCGCAACCGGCGTTTCTGGTCGTGGCGCTGGTTCTATTTGCCGCCGCCGCCGGACTCAACGCTTCAACCAATTATCTCAAATGGCATTTCCGTAAGCTCCCTGTGCCGCTTGCTCGTTCGCTCAACGAAGTGCCCCAGCAACTGGGTCCCTGGAAACAGGTCAGCATTGATGAGCCTTTGACCCACGAATTTCAGGATGCGCTGGCGACCGAGTTTTATGTTTTTCGTGATTACGTCGACACGCGGATGGTGACTGCCGAAGAGCTTGATCTGTTCAAGGATCGCTCACCGATGGAGTGTCGAAAGATTGCACAATACCTTCAGCTTCAGAAACCCGGCGCGGTGGTCAGCCTGGCGCTGACGTATTACACCGGGCTGGCGGACACGGTGGCGCACATTCCCGATCGCTGCTACGTCGCCGATGGATACGAGCCGACCAAGTGGGAGGTGCTGAGCTGGGATTCGCTGAAGGACCGGCCCGGCGATGGAAAGCTGCGGCAAATTCTTTTTGAGGATTTGATGGCCCGGGATGCAGGCCTGCACGTCAATTCCAGCGTAAAGGTGAATGTGGCCTACTTCTTCAACTGCAACGGCCGCTACGTCAACGATCCGCTGGACGTGCGCAAGAGCATGGCTGATCTGCGGCATCGCTACGGGTATTACATGAAGGTCGAGCTGAAGATGCTGAAGGTCGACCCCGAGCAGGCCAGCCGGGTCATGAACGATTTTCTTTCCAATGCCTTGCCCGAATCAGAAAAGTGTCTTCCCGATTGGTCCTACTACAGCAAGGCCGATTGAAACGGGTCGCAATTCAGCGATCCGCGAATTGGTAACAATTGAAGGTTAGAAGGGGCTCGACAGGGCCGGTTAATATGGCGAAGAAGCAACGACTTAATGTCAAGTTCGTCTCGATCCTCGGTGGCGTGGTGGCGCTGGGCGTGCTCGTGTTCGTCGCACGACACACGCTGCCCAGCTACTTCCCACAGCTTAAGTGGTGGATCCGTGGAACACCCGCGCAGCACGCCGACCGCGCCAAGGCTCTGTTCGAAAGCGGCAACTACTCCGATGCCTCTAAGGAATACATGCGCGCCATTCAGCTCAAAGGCGCGCCCGACGCTCCACTGATGACCGCGGTCGGTGACTGCTATTCCCACATGGTGGTGCAGGATCCGGAAAACTTCCGCTTCATGGTTTCCTTCTGGTCCCAGGCGCTGACCATCGATCCCAACTTCCTTCCCGCTCTTCAACGACTCCTTTCGCTCTACGAGTCGATGGCAGAAGTGCGCGGCGGAGTCGAGGCCACCAAGCAATGGGACCAGGTCCAGCAACTGGCATCCAAAATCATCGCAGTGGAGCCAAGTGATCAGCATGCCCGCATCGCGCTGCACCGCGGATTGCTGATGCGCTGGATCAACGGTGTCGACACCGATCCAAGCAAGGTTGACGATGCCATCAATTCGCTTCTTCAGATTGGAAAGGAGAATCCATTCCCCTCCGAAGCGGTTCACTACGCACTCCAGGGTCGGGTCAACCGCGGCGTGGATCGGCTCAAGAACAACGACCGCGGCGGCGCTTCGCAGATCTTTTCGGAAGTCATGCAGACCATCGACGATACATCGGCGGCTCATCCCAACGACGGTGGGTGGCGCTACCGCGCGGGAAATCTGCTGGAAATGCTTGGCCGATTTGAAAGACCCACCAGGTCCGGAGAACGAAACAAGTATTACGACCGCTGGCGCGAGGAAATTGCCAAGGCCGCCGAGCTGATCAAGCCAGGCGATCCCAAGTACGTCGATGTGAAGCTGAGCATGGCGCGCAGCCTGATGCTGGAAAACGACAATGCAGGCGCCATCAAGCTTTACCAGGACCTGATGAAGGAGATGCCCAACGACCTGGTGGTTCGTTTGTCACTGGCGGATGTGCTGGCGCGCGACGCGGCGACGCGCAAGGAGGCGATCTCACTGCTGGAAAATCTGCCGCAGCCCGACCCGCGGGAGGTCGTCGGGGTGAGAGCGGAGATCAATCGCTCACAGCGCACTTCGGCGGGTTTGACGTTGACCGAAGCGCTGATGGAATCGCTTCAGGATGTTCGCAACGATCCCGCAGCGCAGGCCGCCATCATCAAGCACGCCGAAGATGTCTTCGCTGCGACCACTGCCGCTCCGGGCATCAGCGAAACGCCCCAGGCGCTGACAACGCGCGGGCGTTTGGAACTGGTCAAGAACAACCCGCTGACAGCAGTGCAGGTGCTGGAACGCGCCAAGCTCACCTTGACGCTGGGCGCCGGCGATTTGCGCATGCGGATTAACAGCCTTTTGGCTACGGCTTATTTGATCACCAATCAGACCGGTCAAGCCAAACTGCTTCTCAACGAAATTGTCGAGTACAGCCCGGGCAACCAGGTTGCCCGAACGATGCTGGTCAAGCTCTTGCTCGGTGAAGGGAACAATGCCGAAGCCAGGCGCCATCTGGATGTGCTTGTAGCCGCGACTCCCGATTCGGCGGAAATCGTACGACTTCAAATCATGGCGCTGGACCCGAAGCGCGACGCCGACAAGATCACGGCGCTTTACAATAAGCTGCCGGAAAAAACCCGCGAGGATCTGATCCTCAAGGGGCAGATCGCTGACCAGCAACTGGGAAAGCGCGACGAATGGGTGCGATTGTTTGAACAGGTCCGTGCTCAGTTTCCAGAAGATTTGAATGCGACGGCCGATCTGGCGCGCTATTACACCGAAATCGGTGACAGCGAGAAGGGTCAGGCGGTTGTCGAGCAGGCGATTGCGAAGTTTCCGGATCGGCCGGAGCTGAAAATGCTACAGGCCGAGATCGCCGGGCAGGACATGGGCGTGGTTCGCCAGGAGTTTGTGGATCGCGTGACTGATCCACTGCGTAAAGAGTTGTTGCAGTATCAGCTGGCTGCGCAGCAGGGCAAGACCGATGAAGCCCTGGCGCACCTCAAGACCGCCGCACAGATCAAGCCCGACGACAAGAACGTCCTGACGCTTCAGTTCCAGAATGCGGTTTTGTCGCGCGATTGGGATGAAGCGGCCAGGTGTGTGGAAGCTTTGGGGCGGCAAAATGTTGACCAGGCGGATGGAACTCTGTTCCGGGTGCGCCTGGCGATGGCCAAAGGATCGCTGGAGGAAGCCGCCGATCTGGCGCAGCAATTGACCCGCAAATATGGGCAGTTCTCGCAGAGCTGGATTGCCCTGGCTCAGGTCCGTCGCGCCCAGGGGCGTCTGAGCGACGCGGCGTCCAATTTCGAGACCGCGATGAAGTATCAGCCGCGAAACCTCGAAGCGCTGCGAGGACTCATTGCCGTAAACTACGAACTGAATCAACCGGCGGCCGCGCGGGGTTATATCGACACCGGCCGCAAGCTCTTCCCCAAGTATCTGGCGTTCCAGGAACTGGAACTTCAGCATGAACTGCGCTACGGCGATCCGGAAAAGGCCATTCAGCCGCGCAAGGACATGCTCAAGCTTGCCCAGGACACCAAGGACCCCTCCGAAGCTCAAATGTGGCTGGCGCTGGGTGAAACGTATCAAGCCGTCGCTCGCTCCAAGGGCGCTTCAGCCGAAGCCAAGCCTTTCCAGGAACAGGCCCGCGACACCTTCAAGAAGGCTCTGGAAAAATGGCCGGACGAGCTGCGATTCGCCCAGCTCTACGCCGACGCTTCGCTGCAACTGCGCAATGTCGCCGACGGTGAAAAGGCGCTTCGCGATCTGGCCGCGCGGGATGCGTGGAAGGACAAGCCCGATCCGGTTTTGATGCTGGCGGACTTTTTCGGGCGCGCTGGGAAACCCGCGGATCAGGAAAAGGTCCTGCGCGATTACCTGGTGACCACGCCAAGTGCCGTTCCCGCGCAGATTCGATTGTCCACCCTGCTCTATTCTCAGAAGAAACTGGATGAAGCGCTCAAGCTCCTGGAAACCAACGCTTCGGATCCAGCGGTTCGTCGGCAACGCATTGAGCTTCAGCTCAGCGGCGATCGTCTGACCGATGCAGAGAAGGAGATTCAGACCGCGCTGGATGCAACGCCCAATCCCGGCCCGGTGCTGATGAATCGTCTGGCGTTTGTTTACATGAAATCGGGACGGACCACCCAGGCGCTGCAGGTTTTGGAAAAGGTGTTGGCGCAGACCCCGGCTGAGCCGGAAGCACTGTTCTATCGTTCCTCCATCTGGGTGGCGAACAAGAAGAACCTGGACCAGGCGATTCGCGACCTGACCTCACTGCGCGATTTGCCCGGTTCGGAAATCAATACCCGCGTTTTGCTGTCCGAGGCGTATTACCACACCAACGATCAGGAAAGCTCGATTCGCGAATTGGAAGATGCGGTGCGTTTATTCCCCGCAGACAAGGATTCGCGCATTCGTCTGCTCAGCTCTTATATGAAGGTCGATCCGCCGCGCTGGAACCTGGCGGAACGAGCGCTGCGCGAAGCGCGCAGCCAGCCGCAGCTGGCCAACGATGCAGACTTGACTCAGATCGAAGCCAGCATGCTGGTGAAGCGCAGGGATTACGCTCGAGCGACGGAAGTGGCGGCGGCGGCTTTGAAGCAGGCGCCAGGTAACCAGGCGCTGTTCCGCGTTTATTGTGAAGCCATGTTGCTGGACCGTAAGCTCCGTCCACTGCTTGCTGCCACCGATGAGATGGCCAAGAGCAAGAAGGCGGCTCCCTGGGTTTATCAGTTCCGTGGTCGGGCTCAGAATCAACTGGGGGATAAGCAGGAAGCACTCAATGAATTTCAGGCCGGCCTGGATGTAGCATCCGCCGCCCAGGATGATGTGGCGGTCGCGTCGATCATCGAGACGATCAGCTCGGAGCTGAGCGTCTCAGCCGCCAAGATGCGCACCATCACCCTGGCCGAGAAAGGCGACAACCGCTGGCGGATGATGATGAGCTCGCTGCTGCAGGCGGAGAACGATCTGCCCGGCGCCATCGAGTGGGCCGAGAAGGTTGTCAACGATCCCAAGATTGATCCGGCTTATCTTGACACCGCTCGTCAGCGCACCGCAACGCTCTACCTGCGGATGACTCCCCCCGATTGCGGCAAGGCGGTCGCGCTCTATCGAAAGATGCTGGAGAAGAATCCCAACGACTTGATTGCGCTGAACAACATCGCCAGCGCCATGATCCTGCCCAAGAGCGGATACAGCGCCAAAGAAGCGCTCGAATTCAGCACCAAGGCGTATGACCAGGTCAGCAAGGACCCGGTCTTGAATCACGACGCCAATATTGCTCCATTTATCTATGACACGCAGGGATATGTGCTGGTGCTGAGCGGCCGCATGCAGGATGGGATCGCTTTGCTTCGTCAGGCGATCGATATCAAGGCAATTCCTGAGGCGTGTTATCACCTCGGTGAGGCAACCATGTTGCCTCCCTCCCCGGATTTCAAAGTTGCTCAAGAATCTTTGCAACAAGCGCTGAATGTTCTGAATGCTAATACCAAGGAAGAGGACAAACCCCTGGATGCCGAGCTCAAAGGCAAGATTGAGAAGGCTCTGGAAAAGGCCAAGGCAGCTCCGGCGGAGGCGACCGCAAAATCCTAACGCCATCTTGGCAGGGTTTTGAACCGCTTTTTATAGGACGCGTACAGAAAGTGCGGTCCGATTGGGCATGGGCGCAAAGTACGGGGTAAAATAGAGGATTGCCTTTTCGAGTTGTTGCCGATGGTGATCTCTGTCCCGTTTTGTCATCTGGGGCAGAAGCCGTAGTAGTAGCAGGAGTTGGCCATGACGACGTTGCCGCAAACGACAAACCTTCATTTGCCCCGCCCGGTGGGCCCGACCTCGATGGCCCCGGCGACCCACGCTGGAGCCGGCCCGATGGGTCTGGCGCACCAGCAATCCCAACTCACCGGCGCCGACATCTGGCGCGTGATTCGAGCCAACATCTGGCTCATCGTCGGGGCGGTCATTGCCTCGTTCGTTCTGGGTTTTGTGCTCAATATTTACCTGAACCGTTTTCATGCACGTTACACGGCCACGGGTTATGTTCGTGTCCAGCCCAATCCGGGCAATGCCATCACGCGCGTGACGGGCAACAACCAGGACGCCGTGGGTGGCGATGATTCAGCGACCCTCATCGTCGAGCAGCGTACGCAGGCGCAGCTGATCCGCAGCGAAGGCCTTTTCTCCAAGGTGCTGACCAATCCCAATTCCAAGCTGCGCACGACCAACTGGTTTAAGCAGTTCCGCACGGGTGACGGTACGAATCCAAATATTCCTGAAGCCAAGGAAGATCTGCAAAAGCATTTCGGTGCCTCTCCGCTGGCGGACTCCAAGCTCATCGCCGTGACCATGACGTTCAGCGATCCGAAGGATTGCTCGACGATCGTTGAAGAAATCGTCGGTCAGCACCTGGAAGATCAGCGCAAGAACGCCTCGGAAAAGATCGTTGAACAGAGCAACGCGTTGCAGCAGATGAAATCGCGTTACGATGCACTGGCGCGCCAATCCAAGACCAAAAACATGGGCGACATGCGAACGATGGCCGAAGGCGGAGCGGCAGGAATGCGCGGCGCCAGCCAGAAGGAAATCGAGCTCGCCCAACTCACGACTGACCGCCTGAAGGCAGAAAACGAATACGGCCAGATCCGCAGCGCCTTCGAATCCGCCCAGCAGACCATCGGCCAGGGTGGTACCCCCGGCCAGGTCGACATGATGGTCAACAACAACATGATGGTCATGCAGCTGAAGATGAACCTGGCGTTTCAGGACATCCAGCTCAAGTCGATGGCGATGAATGGCCCCAACAGCACCCAATACGTGCAGGTGTTGGCCTCGCGCAATGCCACCGAAGACCAGCTCAACGAATTCATGACCGAAGAACGCGCGCGCAACACGTCGGCGTACATGGACAATCTCAACGGTCAGCTCAAGGGCTCCCAGGACTACGTTGATGCCATCACCAAGCAGATCGACAAGATTCGTCTGGACATGGCCGACATGTCTGCCCGCATGGCGGAATACCTCTCTGAAAAAGACAACGAAACGGCGCTGCGTGAGCAGATCCGTTTGATCGATCAGCGCCTCGCCGCTCTGGGCACAGCGCAGGACCGCCTGGAAATGAGCACGGTTGCCTGGATGCAGCCGCCGGTTACTCCTGACACCCCCAGCTTCCCGGTTCTGAAGTGGACCCTGGCGGCGTGCGTGGCGTTGGGATTGACTCTGAGCCTGGGCATCAGCTTCCTGCGTGAGATCATGGACACCTCGGTTCGCTCGCCTCGCGACATCGCTCGCGTCGGCCAGCTCAATCTCCTTGGCATGATCCCGCACGAGGATGACGATCCTCAAGCGGCTGGCGTTCCGCTGCCCAGCGTCATCTACGCGGCACCCGCGTCCATGCTCGCCGAGCAGTTCCGTCAGGTCCGTACTCGCTTGCAGCACACCGCTTCGCTGGAAACGACGCGCAGCATCCTGGTCACCAGCCCCGGACCGGAAGACGGCAAGAGCACCGTGGCATGCAACCTCGCCGCCGGCTTGGCGCTCAATGGCCATCGCATTCTGCTGGTCGATGCCAACTTCCGTCGTCCGGAATTGCACAAGCTGTTTGGCTTGAGCAACGAAGCCGGCTTTAGCAACGTGCTCAATGCCATCGAAAACTTCGAATCCTCGGTCCGTCAGACCAAGGTTCCGAACCTGGACATCATGACCAACGGCGTCAAGCCCGCCAATGCGACTGAGCTTCTGGAAAGCCAGCTGCTGACCGATTTCATCGACCGGGCGCTGGAAGAATACGACCATGTGATCTTCGACTCCGGTCCGATCCTGGTCGTCTCGGAAACTGTCGCACTGGCTCCTCGCGTCGATGGAGTGATCACAGTCGTGCGAGCTCGCAACAACAGCCGCGGGCTTCTGCAACGCATGCGAGACAACCTCCGCCAGCTCAAGGCCGAGCACCTGGGCGTGGTTCTCAATGGTGTGCGTTCGACCGGCGGCGGTTACTACGGCCGAAACATCAAGACCTACTACGAGTACCAGAACGGTGCGTCGGCCTAAGGTCACGAACATTGGGCGGTATCAAAGCCCCAAACGGCGTCGAGTTTCTCGACGCCGTTTTCGTTTTTACACTTCCCGATCTGCGACGGAATGACTGCCTGCCGATAAGGCCTTGCGGGATCACACGGTGCGTGATCTGCGATTCTCGCTCTCGTGGCTGCTTTTCCGCGAATCTCCCTTTGCTACGTCAAATCGGCATTCCATTTGCTCTCAGTAGCCTGGTTTAAGTACGTTTCGACGTCTGCGCTGTCAGCGCAAGCGCGCCAGAGGTGATTGCAATGAATTCCAGGCATCACAACCCGCGCCGGTTGGATTCTTCCACCACCGCCTCGTTCAACGAGCTGTGGAATACCGCCGGCGAGCAGTTTGCCCGACTCACGCAGTGGATGCAGGAGCAGGGTGGTGAGTTTGTCGAGCAGCAAAAGAGCAGCGCTGCCGAGGAAGTTGCCAAGGTCGGCGGCGCCCTGCGACGTGCTTCGGAAAAGCTCGGCGATCAGCAGAGCGATGCCGCGGCGCATTACACCCAGCTTGCGGCCGACCGTGTCGAGCAAACGGCGCGATACCTTAAACAGCGCCAGGTTAATGAATTGCTCGACGATGCCTCCGAGCTTGTGCGGCAAAAGCCGGCGCTTTTTCTCGGCGGCATGTTCCTGGCCGGACTCGCGGCGGCGCGATTCGTCAAAGCCGCCTCCACCGAAGCTGAGACCTCCTCCCACTCACGACGAAAACCCCATTGACCATCAAACCACGGAGATGCCATGGCCAAGCGAAACAACGGATCACGGACGAATCAAACCGAAGCGACTCAGGGCGTCGAGTCGTCAAATTCAGCCTCAGCGGCCATGAGCACCCGGCGCATGGGCGCATCGCGTGGTGGCGGGAACACGCGCAATGGCCGCCGCGCCCAGCAACGCCGCGCCCGCAGGGAGCAGCAGCGCGAATCGGGGATGGAAGAGCGCAGCCAGACGCGACTGGTGCGCGCTGCCAATTCAACGAGCACCGCGCTTCGTGATGCAGGCTCGCGCGTTGTCGAGGCGGTTACTGAGAATCCGGTGCCGGCGATTTTGATCGGCGCCGGACTGGCATGGTTGCTCCTGGATACACGCGTGGCACATCGCGCCGAGCGGAAACTGCTAAACCAGGCCCGCAGCGCCGTCAACAAGCTCGGTGAGACGATCACTGAACTGGCGGGTAGCGGACGTGAATCCTACAGCCGTGCGAATCGTCGAACCCAGAACCTCCTGAGTGATGCGGCCGAAAGCATCAAGCAGAGCGCTTCGGCGCTGGCACACCAGGCGCAGCACGGCGCGGAAGTCGTTGGCGAATCCGCGCAGGCTGGATACGAACGAAGCAGGGAAGCCATCGCCGGAGCGTGGGAAAAACACCCCCTGGCCGTAGGCGCATCAATCCTCGCGGCAGGCGTGGCAACGGGGATGATGCTCCCCGCGACCGTCCGCGAAGGCACGATGTTTGGTGATGCCGCCAGCAATGTCGCCGAAAAGATTCGCTCGACCGGCTCAGATCTGCTGGAGCGTGGCAAAGACCTGGCCACTTCCTCCGCGCAAATGGCCACGCGCGTCATCAAGCGCCAAGGCTCGTCGCGCCGACAATCGAAGCGCTAAAAGGGTGGTGCGACCCGGGAGCCAGCATGTTTCCATTGGCCGGAAAAGATATCCCCACATCGAACGAAGAACTGCAGGAGTCCATCAACGGTGCGCTGTCAGAATTCTTCGCGCTCAATGGCTCCAAGGGGGGCGCCAGCGTCTCCGGCGGGAAATACCCGAGCATCAAGGCCGTCAAGATCAATCTCGACGGCGCTGAAGTGAGCATCGATTCGCCACCTCCCAGGCCTAAGCCCGTTGGCAAACGTCAGAAGGGAATCACCGTCGAGAAATTCGATTTCTCGGGTGAACCAATTCGCTACGAAAAAACCAAGCTTAATTTATGCATGAGTGGCAACGGTTTGGAGTTTGACTTCGGCCATGACAAGAAAGGCCAGGCGCTGCTGATCCTCACCAATGCCGACAACGGGAAGGTGGAAGCGAGGATCACCAAGAAGGATTTGCAGGAACTGCTGCTCGCCGCCGCAGAACTTGCAGCAAAGCAGCAGGGGGTGACGATCCAGGATCTGGATCTCACTCTTGAAGCGGTTGGCCCACGCTCGGTGGCCCTCGATGTACGCGTCAAAGCCAAGAAACTGATGATGAGTGGCGTGGTTCGCGTGCAAGGCCGGCTCGACATCGACGATGAGCTCAATGCCACGCTCTCAGGGTTAAGCTGCACCGGCGAAGGAATGATCGGTTCCGCGGCCGCAGGATTTTTGCAGAAAAAGATCCAGCAATACGAAGGGACGGAAATCCCACTGATGGCATTTTCCCTGGGAGACGTGGCGCTGCGCGACCTGAAGATCTCGGTCAAAGACAGCATCTCCGTCAGCGCGACGTTCGGAAAAGCCGCGTGAGTCTTCGCAAGCGCTTGCCGCACAAGTAACAAATCAGATAGCGACGACAGCAGCCCCGCCCACTCCAAGTCCATCGCGCTGGTTAACGTTCGGTGAAGACCCCATTTGGTTGTACAAAAAAGGCACCGGAATTCGGTGCCTTTTCGTTCCCTTGCTCAATCAAAAATCGGTTACGGGTTGACCACCGCGTTGGCCCAGTCGGCGTGGTCGCTGTCTGCGCCATTGCCGCCGTCGGTTACGACCAGGCGAAGCGTTGTGACGTTAGTCACGCTCACGTTGACACCCTTGGTCGGGCTCGGGCCGGTCATCAAGCCGCTGTCGTAGATCTTCACGCCGTCGGCAAAGACCTGGAAGAAAACGCTTCCGCCGCCACCTTTTTCGTCGTCAACACCGATATCGCTTGTGAAAGTGCGGAACTGTTTATTAAGGTTAAAGCTGATATCGGAGAATGCGTGCACGCCGAGTCCCTTGGTGTATTGCACGCCGTTGAGCGTGATCACATTGCCGTCGTTATCGCCGGTTTCGCCATTGCTTCGATCCTTTTCATAAGCGCCCCAGCCGTTGACCACAGTGCCAATGGGGGTCATGTCGGACAGGAAAGTTCTCGTTGGCGTGGGTGCCGGGATGTTCACACTCTTTTCGGGAGAGGGCGACGAATCGCCGGCGGAATTAAACGCGAAGACTCGGTAGAAATATGTCGAAGAAGCCGTGAACGGGCCGGAATCCGTGTACGCCGTCGAAAGCTTCGAGAGATTGTCAGCAAGGACAGCCCATGTGCCGTTCGCGCCCAGCTTCCGCTCGAGGCGATATCCGGTCTGGTTGCCGGTGGTTGGGGGGCTCCAGTTAAGCTGAACCCGCTTGGTGCTGACGTTGTAGACCGCGTTAAAACTTCCCGGCGCCGGCGGCGCGGTGGTTGTCGGTGGGGGCGGAGGAGGCGGATCGGTCGGTGTGGTACCCGAGCCGCCAAGCAATCGCGCGCCTGCCCAGTCGCCGTGATCAAAGGTGGCTCCGTTACCGGCATCGGTTACCATCAGCCGCAAGGTCGATTTACCCGATGTATTGAAGCTGATTTGTTTGGTGGCGCTACTGCCGGTCATCACGCCGCTGTCATAGACCTTCACGCCATCCAGATAGACTTGAAAGATGACGCTGCCACTGTTGCCCGCTTCATCGTCGACGCCGATGTCGGAAGCAAACGTGGAATATTGCCCACCCAGGTTGTAGGTGAGATCGGAATTCGCGTGCACGCCAAGGCCTTTGGTGTAAGTCGTGCCGTTGAGCGTGAGGGTGTTCCCGTCGGCCGGGCCGGATTCGCCGTTGCTCTTGTCACGTTCGTAACTTCCCCAGCCATTGGTGGCGCTGGTCGGGTTCAGGACGCTAAGGAAGGTTGTGGTGTTCTCCCCGGGAGGCGGCTCGGTCGGGGGTGTCGTGCTCAAACTCAATCGGGCGTTGGCCCAGTCGGCGTGGTCACTGTCGTTGCCGTTGCCGCCGTCAGTCACGACCAGCCGCATCGTCTGCACATTGCTCACGTTCAGTGTCACCTGCTTGGTCGCGCTGGAGCCGGTCATGGTTCCACTGTCATACGCCCGAACTCCGTCCAGATACACTTGGAAGACCACGCTGCCAGTCGACTTTTCATCATCAATGCCGATGTCGGAATTGAACTGCGAGAACTGTTTGTTCAGGCTGTAAGTCAGATCCGAAATCGCGTGCACGCCCAGCCCCTTGGCGTAGGTCACGCCGTTGAGCGTGAGGGTTCGGCCGTCGCCGGCACCGGATTCACCGTTGCTGCGGTCTTTTTCGTAAGGACCCCAGCCGTTGGTTGTGGTGCTGGGGACCATATCACTGACGTAGGTCACACCGGACGTCGAGCCGTTGATCGTGATTGGCTTGCTGTAGCTGAATCGGGTGTGCCCTTGATTGTCGGTGATCCTTGCTGCGACGTAGTAGCTGCCACTGCTCACGCCACTGACGACGCCGCTGAGGCTGGATCCCGCGGCGCTGTCGGAGGCACTGAATGTGGCGTTGCCGAGGTTCTTGGCGAATGCTCCGTTGTAGGGGTTACGATCGGCATCGAGGAAAAACGTGACGGTGTTGTCGCTGTCGCGGTCTTGATGCAGATAGCTGATATTGATTGTTGACGTGCTGTTGAAGACAGTGCCGTTGGTGACTCGCACGTCGGTGACGTTGGCCCATTGGTTGCCTTCCCAGCCGGTCTCGGTGCGCGTGCCAGTTCCGCCGGAGGCTTCCCAGACACCGCTCAAGGGGCGTGTCGCGCCGATGATGCTGCTGTAGATGAAACCCGTCTGTGTTCGCGCGGGTTTGTCGGCGGTGGTTCCATACCACTCTGGATAGATCGGTCCTTCGCCGCCGTTGGTCGTAGTGGTGTTGATCGTGCCGACATAATAGCCGCCGGGAATGATGTGCTTGGTTTCCCAACCAGTGGGATTATTGTCCAGCCACCAGACGTTGAGGTTGTAGGCGCCTGCGACGGCGCTGCCATTGGTGCTCTGGTTGTTCGGATCTCCATCCCAGCGCCAGTAGTTGTCAACAAATGCAACATTGTCATAAACAGTGGGGGACGCATCGCCCATTGCTTCCACCGGATTGGGATCGCAATAAGTCAATTGATCCACCCAGACACCGTTGTGACCCAACGACCAGGCGACCTCGTCAAGCAGGCCGGTTCCGCGGCTGATGGAAACGCCGTGCAGCGGAAGCTCGGCCAGTCGCACGCCGTCAACAGTCGTGTTCATGAAGACGTTGGTGATCACGTCGGCAATTCCAGACAACTGGTAATTGGGGTTGTCATCCACGCTGGTCCAATCGACCAGGAGGATGATCTCGCCGCTGGTGCTGGCTTGTGGCGAGCCGGTGCCGGCGACCTTGGTGAGGGTCGGAACCAAAGGCCCGTCAGCTGTAGTTGGGGCCAGTTTCAGGAGGTATTGCGGTGCCTGAGCAGGACCGCCAAGCCGGGTGGTGATCTCATTAGCAACGGTCTGGTTAAAGCCCCAGATGTGGCCATCGCGTCCATGCGTGATCAATGTGACGCCCGCCAAAAGCCGACGAGACTCCAACGATTCAAATAATGCAGCACACATTCGCAACTCTCCAATGGATTAGCTCTCACCTGCAACAGACGAGTTGGGTGGGGGCACTCTTTCGCAATGCATGTTGCATGCCTGAAATAAAAATCGTCTCCTAAGGGAAATGAGAAACACCCACGGATAAATCTACAAGGGAATCACGGCATTTTGTCGGCAGGGAGCTTCGATTTGTCCGGGAAAGATGAACGCTCCGTGAGCCAATGCGTGAGCCAAGTCTGTTAAAGCAGGTAATTTATGGTTTTGGAAATCCCCAAGCGGCTGCCAAGGCATCGGCAGCAAGCTCGGGATCTTCTTCTGGAACCCGGCCTTCATGGCGGAGGTATGCATGTGCCAGTTCGTGGGCGATGACCCATTGCGCAAATGGGATCGAGCGGCGTTTGATCGTACGTTTCAGCACGATGGAGCGGCCGGGTTTCCCCCGGCCTACCAGCCGCATGGGGACGTGAAACACTCGCGCGGCGCCGGGCTCAAAATCACATACGACAAAGCTCGGATCCTCCATCAAATCGGATCGCACTTCGGCGGGAAGATTCGACATGACGACTGCCACGTGCGTACGAACCCATTCGTCCAATGGAAATGCGCCCAGCCAGCGATCGATCTTCTCCATCACCATCTCCGTATTGTAGCAACCCAACTGAGACTATTTGCCTGGAGCTTGTTTTTTGGGATTTTGAGCTTTCGGATTACGATTCGGCTATGCCCATCAGCGCACGCAATCAATTTCCCGGGAAGGTCGTTTCGCTGAAGACCGGCGCCGTGATGGCCGAAGTCACCATCGAGATCAGAGGCGGACACCGCATCGTCTCGCTGATCAGCGCCAGCTCGGCCAAACGATTGAAACTCAAGAAGGGAAGCGACGTCACGGCCGTCATCAAGGCAACCGAAGTGATCGTTTCCACCGAGCCGCCCGAGGAGCAGTAGCATGCCGCGTCCGACCAAGCGCCCAACGCTGCGCGGGCGGATCTGGGTGCAGATCGGCACGACGCCGGCCTTGACCGAAGCGGGGGCGGATTTGCTTGAGCAGATCGAAGCCTGCGGCTCGCTTTCGGAAGCGGCCCGACGCCTCCGATTTGCCTACCGTCGCGCCTGGCTGCTGGTCGATGGGATGAACCGCGCCTGGCCGACGCCGCTGGTCACCACTGCCACCGGTGGAAAAAGGGGCGGCGGCGCCAAGCTCACTGAGCGCGGCAAACACATCCTCCGCACCTACCGCGACCTCCAAGTCCAGGTGGAACATCTCCTCGACAGCGCGGGAAATCCCTTCGACTGATCCGGCCCAAAATTGTGGAGTAATGACGCCCTGATAACCGAGATGGATACTAGGGGATTCTGCCTATGGTGCAACGTTCATGCCCGCGAAAGACCTATTTGAGCGAGAGACTTGAGGGCCGCTACCTGTTGGCCAGCGTTGCATGGAATGGTGGTGGCGATGGGAGAAACGGGTCCGATCCTCTCAACTGGCCAACCGAATCGATCCCGCTTGGCGAGGACGATGTAGCCATCGCGCCCGCGTCCCACGGGAATCCGTCCATTGCGGCTCCATCGGCTTCTCTCGTGGACACTCTGACGGTTACTGGGACGAAGACCATCGGGAGCCGCTTCGCACTTACCCATCTGGTTCTGAACAATGGAACCCTCCGTCTGATTGGGGACTCCTCCGGTTATTTGTTTTTCACCGGCGCGGCGGATTGTTCCATCTCCGGCAATGGGCTGATCGAGATTTCCGGGCACAACAACGGAATCTTTTGCGACAACGACCAACCTGTGCCCGTCACCCTCACGATCGGCGCTGATGTGACCATCCGGATGATTGAAGGAACAAAGTCCAACGTGCGGGCGGCCGACCTGGTCGGCGGGGGCGCGATCATCAATCATGGCACCATCGAAGCCGCGGCACCGGGCGGGATTCTTTCCATTGGCGGAGTTCCGCATAGCAGCTCGTATGCCGGGATAACGTTCTTCAACGATGGAATCCTGAAGCTGAGCAACGGCGCCACCATGGAAATCGCCGGAACCTGGGATTCAACCACGGGGATTCAGGCGGGCGATGGATTGCTTTGGCTCATGGGAAATATCTCGCCGGGCGCGGTCTCGAAGATCCTCCGTACCGGAACCGGTGCGACGCGATTGGACGGCAACATCGATCTGGCCAAAGGTGACCTGGCAATCTCCGACACCAGTGGAACGATTCAACTGTACGAGAATGGCTACCTTCAAGGGCCGGGAAGCGTCATTACCTCCGGAAACGCCGAATTGAGCTGCATTGGCGGAACGCTTCTCAACGGGCCGACGCTCCAGGGGCGCGTCGTCTTAACACAATACACCACCGCGGTCCGGGGAATGGTGATTCTGGATGGATCGTTGATCTTCGACGGCGGACAACTGTGGCCCGACGGCGGCTGGACCATCGACATCCTGGCTAAGGATGGCTCGCGCATTGTCGGCGGCGCCATTCCCGGGACCGTTACACTTGAAGACGCCAACGCAACGCTCTTTGTCGAAAATGGCTTGAGCGACGCTCAGATTCAACTGCGCGGCGATGGTTCAAGAGTGGTCGCGGTCGGGTCGCAGACATGGGTTCGATCCTCACTCCATTTTGACGGCGAGCAGATCAGTTCGCTTATCCTGAAGAACGCATCAGCCAGCGAGGGCGCGGTATTCTTGTTCCAGGATGGGACCATCGATGGCGCTAACGGCGAAATCATTGATGATCCATGGAACACAGCGCCGGCTTATTTTGAAAACGACGGAACCATCCAGGCCGACGCCGTGGGAGAGTTGCGGATTGCGGCCGGGATCTTCACCAATCTCAATTGGGTCGGCGCGAGCAATGGCGGAACGCTTCGATTCCTGGTCACGCCAACCAATCTCAATCCGCTGACCCAATCCCGAACTGATGGCAGTTGGCAAGCCGGCCTCGGAGGCACGCTCTTGCTGCCTTCCGAGGTTGCGACCAACGCTGCGTCGATCTACTTCGAGGGCGTCGGAGCATCGATTCCGGCGATGGATCATTTGCAGACCAATCAGGGGTCGATATCGCTTGCCGCCGGAGGCGTTCTCTCCATCGACGGCGATGTGATGTTTTCGCAACAGGCGCGCCTCTTCATCACGATCTCCGGTCCAGGTCTCATTGGCTCGGGGCTGCTCCAGATCAGTGGAAAGGCGACGCTGGACGGACCCTTGGATGTCCAGATCGTGGGAACTTATCGGCCAACGTACACCGAAAGTTTTCCGGTTGTGCAGGCCGCGTCCATCGAGCGATCGTTTCGGGGAATTGGTTCATCGATTACCCCCGACAAACGCCGACTACGAATACGAAGCACCGCAACAATCGTGACGATCGGCATCTCGCCAGTGAACCCGGCCAAGCCCACACTCACAGCAGAGACGGACACCGGCACGAGCAAGAGCGACGGAATTACTCAAAATCACGCACCCAGCATAACCGGCACGATTTCTGAGGGTGTGAGCGTTCGGGTTTATGTCGATGGGGCATTCGTGGCCACGGCGCCGGCACCGGGCGGGAACTACACCGTATCTGTTCCGCCGCAAGCCGAGGGAATACACAACGTCACCGTGACGGCCGTTGATGTTGATGGCGATGAGAGCGGTCAAAGCATTTCCCTGCCGGTGACCATCGATTCAACACCGCCGGTTCTGCGTCAGATAAGCTTTGGACCACTCAATCCGACACAGGTGCACGCGATCACGGTCTTGATCCTGGATGCCTCGGCTTTTGCGCCGCCGGGCAAGCCGCAGGTATTCAATCTCACCACAAACACAGAAGTGCCATCGACCTCCATTTCGCTGTGGAGCCTCGGCTTTTTCACCGCGCGGTTTGTATTTTCCGGATTGGAGCGCGGAATGCTCCCAGACGGAAACTATTCGGTGAGCTTTCCCGGTTCGTCGATCTCCGATGTGGCCGGGAACTCCATGGTGGATGATCCCATCCTCAGCTTTTTTGTTCTTGCCGGCGATGCCAATCAGGACCGAGTGGTCAACGATGTCGATTTGGGAATCCTGGCCCGGAATTGGCAGGGGACTGGTAAGACCTTCGCTCAGGGGGACCTGAATTACGACACCACCGTCGACCTGAGGGATCTCAACATTCTTGCTGCACATTGGCAGCAGTCTCTCCCGCCGGCGGCCGCGCCACTGGCTGCTGCGTCGCGGGCACCCCGCCGGGCTGCGGCCCGCGCGCTCGATCAGATCATAAATTCTCCGATTATCACCTGAATGCTTATATCAAATTGCCCGAGGAGCGACGGTTGTACACAAATCGATTGAACCGCTGTATACTTAGGTATACAAGGACATCATGCGCCCGTTTTGGATCCTCTTCTTCAGCTTGATTTCCGTCGTTGGCGCTGAGGCACAGCCCCTGCGCGTGGCGGCGGCGATCAGCCTGCGCGAGGCGATGCAGCAGGTTGGCACGGTTTACGAGTCTTCCGGAGGAAATAAGGTTGAATTTGTCTTTGGTTCTTCGGGCCAACTCCTGGCGCAGATCAAAAGCGGCGCGCCGATCGACCTGTTCATCTCCGCCGCCAATGCCCAGGTCGATGAGCTGGTCAAAGACAACCGCGTCGTGCCTCAGAGCCGCCGAATCATCGCGACCAATACGCTGGTCCTGGTCATCCCATCCGATTCAAAGCGCACGTCACTGCGATTCAATGAATCGCTGGCGGGGGATGACGTCACTCGTCTGGCGATTGGCGATCCTAAGACGGTGCCGGCGGGGCAATACGCGATGCAGGTCCTGACGAAATTGAACCTCAACGACAAACTCCGGGATCGCATCGTCTACGGCGCCAACGTGCGGCAGGTGCTCAGCTACGTCGAGCGCGGCGAGGTCAGTGCTGGGATCGTTTACCGCACCGATGCGATGGAATCCGGCGACAAAGTTCGCGTTGTCGCGACGGCCGATCCGGCGATGCACGAGCCGATCGTTTATCCAGCCGTGATTTTGAGCGATTCTTCGGCGCAGGATGCGGCTGGGAAGTTCATCAAATTTCTCGCATCCCCTCCCGCCCAGATCCTTCTTGACCAGAAGGGATTCTCGGCCGCTTTGGCGAATCAGTCGAACTCTGCCCGATGACCCCGATTACTCAACCCCTCTGGCTGTCGGTCCGCATCTCGTTGGTGGCGACACTGCTGACGATGCTGGTGGGAATCCCGCTCGCGTTTGTGATGGCCCGGCGGCGCTTTCGCGGCAAGAGTCTTCTTGAGGGGACGATCATGATGCCGCTTGTGCTGCCGCCGACGGTGGTAGGGTATTTTATCATTATGGTTTTGGGCGCCCGTGGATGGATCGGGCAATGGATTTACCGCTGGACGGAATACTCCATCATTTTCCGTTTCGAAGGCGCTGTGCTGGCGGCGGCGATTGTGGCGCTGCCGATGCTCTATATCCCCGCCCGGGCGGCGTTTGCTTCGGTCGATCCCGACTTGGAAGACCTGGCCAAATCGCTCGGCGCCAATCGGCTGCAAATGTTCTGGCACGTGAGCATCCCCCTGGCCCGAAGGAGCCTGGCCTCTGGAGCCATTCTGGCTTTCGCACGGGCCTTGGGGGAATTTGGCGCGACAATGATGGTTTTTGGGAACATTCCCGCGCGCGGCGTGACCCTTCCAATTTCCGTGTATTTGGACGTTGAGCAAGGCAATCTATACGCCGCGACAGGTTCGGTGCTCGCCCTTGTGGTGACTTCACTCACGTTGATTCTGGTTTACAACAACACCATTGCACGTACGGACCGTAGGTAGCTGTTTAGAGCAAATCCTTCGATGCCACCGCGACCTTGGTGCGGTTGAGGGACGTGAGAATGGCGTCGCCGCTGCGTTCGTTGAGAGTGACGCTGGTCGGACCGGAACTGTAGATCAGCCGCTGGTACGCCCAGTTGCCTGAGCTGATGCGCGTGCCCGAAAAAATGGCCTGTTTGCTTGCCAGATAAAACGTAACCACCGGCTGATTCGAGTCGGTGAAATAAATCTGCGTGTTGCCGCTGATCTTGTTGCTGGCCACGACCGGTTCGGTGAACCAGTCAGTGAGTCGATAGGCGTATTTCACCTGGCCGGTCTTGTTTTCGCGATACGAGATCTGCGCCTGCAATCCGGAGGTGGTTGGCCCGGCGTGCAGGTTCAAATCAATCCCGCTCACTCCGGTCGTGTTATCAACGATTGCGACGAACCAAGTGGCGTTGACATCGTCCACATCCAGCCGCGCGTATTTCAAATCGCCGTTTGTGGAATCCGCATAAGCGATGGCAACGGTCGTGTCGTATTGCGTGAAAAACCCACTGCGGAACGCAGCTTCGCCAACATCGAGGCTCAAAAATGAACCCACATTCGCGCCACTGGTCCCGGCGTCAACGACGGTGCGCTCCCACTGATTCGTATCGCGCGTGAGATGCGCCAGTTTCAAATCGCCGCTGGTCTTCTGGTAATACGCCAGGTACGCATCACCGTCGATCGAAAACGCCAGCGACGGATACGCGCCGACATGCCCGGTCGATTCGACCGTGGTCTTTGACCAGGCCGTGCCGTTGAAGCTCGCAAACTTTATAGCGGTGTTTGTCCCATCGAAATAACCGATGCCTACTTTCCCCGTCGGATCAATCGCAATCGAAAGCTGCGAGCCGACCACGCCGGTCGAGTCGATGATCTGCTTGTTCGACCAATATCCCTTGATGCTTCGGGTGGCGTAAAGCAGGTCCCCTTTGACCGGATCGTAGTACGCCGCGTGCAGCACGCCGTTGGAATCCAGCACCGTGTCAAACGTCGAACCGAGGTTAAATGTGCTGGCTCGTCCGATGCGCTGCGTCGTGAGGGTTAGTGCAGCGTCGATGTCGAGCCGGGCAAAAAGCAGTCCGGTGGTATTGCCGGTCTCGTTGTTACCATCGCGGTTGATCTTCCCGCTGGACATGAGGATCGATCCAATGTCCCCAGCCCGGGCGCCCGACCAGGCTTGTTTAATCAGCGCTGCGGCTCCCGCAACGTAAGGTGAAGCAAAGCTGGTTCCGTCTTCGGTAACAAAGCCACCGCCCTTTTTGGGCATGACAATGTTTTCACCCGGCGCCAGCAGATCCAGCTCATCGCCGCGCTGCGACCAGGTGGTGATGATGTCACTGGCGCTGACGGCACCAACCGCAAAGACATTTGGATCGGCCGCGGGGAACGAGACGCCATCCTCGCTGATCGGCCCGGACTGTTCGTCGTTGCTATTCCCACTGGCCGCGGCGACGAAGATCCCCAGGTCATGCAGCGTCTTGAATTCATCGCTGACCGTCGCGTCGGTTTCCGGGTCGGTGTAATTCCCCTGGCCAAGCGAAAGATTCACTGCCACGATCTTGTAGGTCGCATAGTTGGTGATGATCCATTGCAGGGCTTTTTCGATGTTGGTGTAGGAGATGTTGTCTTCGGTTCCGACCCGCAGCGCAACCAGGTTCGCATCGGGCGCAATGCCTTGATAGGTGATGCCATTAACGGTGTACGGCTTGGCTGCGATGACGCCGGCGACAGCGGTGCCATGGCCATCTTCATCCATCGGATCGGCATCGTTGGCGTAAAAATCGTAACCCGCGACGACCTTCTTTCCCGTGCCAAATCCGCCGCCAAGGCTTGCCTGGCTGTAATCAATCCCCGTATCGATAACGGCGACAGCCAGACCCTTGCCGGTGAGCGTCGGAAAATCCGCCGCCGCGTCGTCCTGGTTGACCAGCCGCGCGTAATTCGCCCAGGCAAAAAGGCGCCGCTGCTCAAGGGGTTCAAGGGTCGTAGAAGTTCGTTGCTGTCGTCTCATGGGTGCGTCAAAGTCCCGCGATTATAGGGATACACCGTCTTAGAGAACTTTTGGAGCAAGATTCTTCCCGAAAACAGAAAAGGATGAACGATGAACTCGAAAAGATAAAGGAAAAACCGGTTACGAGGCATTCCCAGCAGACTTTGCTACTGAATTCACCATTTTTACATTGGCTTGGCTTCGTTCCTTCATCCTTGTGCCTTCATTCGTTCCGCGATTCCCCGATACGAGTCCCACGAATAGATCGCCAGCGCGGCCCATATGAAGCAAAAGCTCACCAGATCGCGCGGATCCAGCGGCTCGTGAAATGCAAAGACCGCCAGCAAGAAATGGCACGTTGGCGTGAGGTATTGTAAAAAACCCATCGTCATGAGGCGCAGCCTTCGCGCTGCGGCCGCAAAGAGCAACAGCGGCACAGCCGTCACAATCCCCGAGAGCGGCAGGAGCATCCACGTTTGCCGGTCATAGGAGGGGTAACGGGTTTCGTAGACGACGATGCCGGCCATCGCCGGGACAAACATCATCGCCGTTTCAATCGTGAGCCCGGCCATGGAGCCGGCGCGCACGGTCTTGCGAAGCAGCGCATACAGCCCAAACGATCCTGCCAATGCCAAAGCGATCCACGGAACTGACCCGTGAGCCCAGGTGAGATAGACCACACCGATCGCCGCCAGCACCAAACCCACGCTTTGCCACGTCCGGGCGCGTTCGTGCAGAAATATCATTCCCAGCAGGACACTGAGCAGCGGATTGATGAAATACCCCATGCTCGCCTGCACGGTGTGGCCGGTATTGACCGCGAAAATAAAGACAAACCAGTTAATCGAAAGAAAAATCGTGCTGGCGCAGAGCATCAGCAGCGCATTGCGATCCCGTACGACGCGGCCCAGCTCCTCCCACCCGCCACGAACAATCGTGACCAGCGCTACAAGCAGCAGCGACCAGACGATGCGATGAGCCAGGATCTGGCTCGGAGGCACTTGGATTACCAGCTTCAGATACAGCGGCAAAAATCCCCAGAGCAGGTGCGCGCTGGCGCCACAGAGCACGCCGGTCCGCGCAACGTCGCGCGGCGGCTTCGTGGCAATATCCATAGCGATCGTGGGAGAGTCGCTCATCGGGCTTATCCGCGCCCCACGAACGGCATCTTGGTGGCCATCACGTTCATGCTCAGTACGTTTACGTGAAGGGGAAGACTGGCGATGTAACGAATGGCATTGGCGACATGCTCCACCTCAATCGTCGGCTCGGCGGCAATCGTACCGTTCGCCTGTGGGACGCCGCCTTTCATTTTCCCGCCCATCGCGGTGTCGGCGTTGCCGATGTCGATCTGCGACGCGGTGATGTCGTGCGCGCGGCCATCCAGGGCGATGCACTTGGTCAAACCGGTGATCGCATGCTTGGTTGCGGTGTAGGCCGCCGAGTGCGGCCGCGGCACCTGCGCCGAGATTGAGCCATTGTTGATGATCCGCCCGCCGCGCGGCGATTGCGATTTCATCAGCTTGATCGCTTCCTGAGCGCAAAGAAAACAGCCGGTGAGATTGGTGTCGACGACGTCTTTCCACTGCTGTAGTGAAAGCTCTTCCAACGGAATCGCCGGTGTCCCACGCCCGGCGTTGTTGAACAGCACATCGACCCGGCCAAAAGTCTGCTTCACTTTCTCAAACAAGCCGCGCACCGAGGCTGGATCGCACACATCGGTCGGAACGGCCAGCATCGAGCCATCACTCTTGCCGGAAAGCTCAACGGTTTTTTTCAGCTCCTCTTCGCGCCGTCCCGCCAATGCAACGCCCCAGCCCAGTCGCGTCAGCGCCAATGCCGCCGCCTGACCGATTCCGCTCCCGCCGCCGGTAATGACCGCTACTTTTTCCCACGTGGGCATCGGGGGATTCTAACGGGGTACACGGATGTTTGAAATCCGAGCAACCGAGAAGGAAATTCACTTCGACATCACGCGGAACATGTCCCGCGCTGCATGCACGACACGGAAAATTTCCATGCCGTCGGATAGAGGCCGGTAGAGGACAAGATAGGATCGAAACCGTTTGATTGGCCAGAAGCGCAGTTCCGGAATCGCTTGAACGGCAGGCTCAATGCGCGGACCGGCGCCAGGAAAGGATCGGAGAAATTCAATCGTCAGTTCGGCGGCATCAACAAAACGCAGTGCCGCTGCCAGATTGTTTTTTGCGATATGATCGGAAATCAATCGGATGTCCTGCCGGGCCTTGTCGTGGACGAGTAGCTGCGGCATTACCCGGCCTTGGCTGGACGGTGGCGAGCAATCAAATCGGCTCGAATCTCCTGCCACTCTTTAGAAGACATTTCGCTGGCCGGGCTGTGCAGGCCCTCAAGGACAAGCGTTTCCAATTCCGCGCGTGTACGAGCTGTTGCCGATTTTGGAGCGCCGAACTCAATTTGTTTCGCTTCATCATTCAAGAGCGCCGCAATATAAGCTTCTAGAGAAACATAACCCGATTCAGCAGCGCGTGATTCAAGCTTGCTCTTGATGTCCTCAGAAATGGGAATACTCAGACGGGTCATAATACCCAAGTCTATCGATGCTAAGTTGGGGCGGCAATTGAAATCTAATTCAACTACATCTTCAGAGCACCTGGCACGGCCGAGATGGCCGTGTCACGGGAAGCGCGCTCGTCTTAAGTTTCCATGTGTCATGGGCTTTAGCCCATGTGGACGATCCAAAATCTACATGAATCATCCAAATCTCAGAATGAGCGCCAAAACCAGATTGCTCACGAACAGCAGGTGAAAGGAGATATGCAGCAGATTTGGTCGAGGGTTGTCACCGTTTGGCGGCAGGACGTGCCGCGTGCCGGCGTACATTTGCGCATACAACTCACGCGTTTTCGGATCGCAGCCGATCAGATACGGCACGTACCACATGACGATGGCCGAGCCAAGCGTGATGGCGCAGTAGTACATCCAGTAATCGACGACAAAACCTGGCTTTGGTCGATGCCAAAACCAAAACGCCAGCGCCACGGCGGTCGCGGGAAACAGTGCATTGATCAGCGTTGCGATCAACAGCTTGCGCTTTCCAATCGCCGCCTGCACCTGTGAGCCGTGCGTAAATCCAGGAATCTCCAGCCAGTCGTGGGCCACGATGACAAGGAACTGAATCGTGATCAAAACCGTGAAAAGCGTTTGCATGGAGCGCAGATCTTACCGCAATCGCCTGGCAAAGACATGAACCACAGATAAACACAATAAACACGGGTGAAAGAAAGAGTGTCACCATAACATGGGCGCCTCACCCCTGCGGCCGCCGCAAGCATGGGCGAGACGCCCATGTCACGAATGAAAGCCTTTTCTACCGTGTTCATCGGTGTTTATCTGTAGTTCCCAACCCTCCATCAGTTTTTGATTTCTTTGATCTGAATGTGTCTGTACTCCATCTGCCCCCGGTCGGCTTCTAATCCGATCGGGCCGGTTTCCGGGAGTTTTAGCGCGGCTTCTAAAACTTCGCCGTTGCATTCGCATTTGGCGACGCCGTCTTTGACTGTCACAAGGATCGTGTTCCACTCCTGCGGCTTGTAGTTCTTCAGCGTCTTGTACGGGCCGGCCACCAGATAATCTCGGCATTGCAGCTGAGGTTTGCGAAGGAAAATCCCGCTGTCGGCGTTGGGCGCGGCGCGGAATTCGAGCTTCAAAACAAAGTCCTTGGGAAATTCCTGATTGGTCCGAAGCTGACGCAGCCGCTCACCCTTGTCCGGATTGTGCGGATTGACGACCAGTGCTTCGCCTTTTGCGGAGTACCGGCCATCGCTCGATTCGGTCTTGCCAGTCAGCTTCTCATCGGCGGTGTAGCCCCAGCCGGTCAAGTCCTTGCCGTTGTATAGCGCAGTAAAACCGTCATCCGGTTTCCATTCCTGTGCGAGCAAATTCTGCACGGCCAAAAGCGAGACGATCACCGCCAGCAGCAATGTCGAACGCACCATCGATTTCTCCTTGTAGGTTACGTTTGTTGTACGCGGCGGCAGGATGAATGTTGAAGTGAGCCGCGGTCCCGGTGGCGGTGAGGCGCAGAGCCGCCGGGACGGCGGCCACTACAGCGCCACGGTGCGCTCGGCGAAGGCTCACGCGTTGGCTGTCGATGCGGACGTGATGGCACCGCATTCGGGGCATCGATCTGGCGAGGCGCGAAGGTCGTAACCGCAACGGGCGCACAGGCCGCGCCGACTTCGGCGATATTCCGCAAGGCGGCGGAGCAACCAGTAGGGAAGATAGAACAACGGGGGAAGCAGTGCAGTGTAAAGCAACGCCGCCCACCAGTTGATACAGAACGTATTCACAAACCCGATGGTGCGCACCGGAGGCAGCGGACCCGTGCTGTAGAACCCTCCGCCGGAGACATGTCCGCCGGAGACGACCAAAGCATTGATGGCCGTTTTCTCCAAAAGCACGCCGGCGTGAGTTCGGTCGAACCAGAGTTGTGGGAGTGAATCCAGATAGGGCTCGTCGCTCAGAGCCAGGGGATGGTCCGAGATCCACGATAAAGGCTTGTCAATCGAGGCCGGCATTTTGGATTGGAAAACCAATCCATTGTTGCCAACGACGAGGTAATATTCACGCCCAGTTCGCGTCCAGCGGAATGCATCCATTCGGAATCGGCTTCGCACATACAACCCGGCGGCAGATACCCACAGAAGTAGAGAAACTGCAACGAGCAAGGTTGTCAGCCGCCGCATAAGACTATTGTATTAGCCTCCGACCCCGTTTACTTCCTGCGTTCTTGACCTAAAAATGAGGGAAAAAAGGGGTTGAGGCTCTCTATTCCAACGAAATGAAGGCGTGGGGTAGCGGCTGACGCAGCGTTACAACAGCGGGTACGGCTCATTTTGATTGCGCGGGCTCTTCGACGGGCAATTGTTGCAGATCGTCTGTGGCTGGGCCCATCAGGACACGGCCGTCGGGGCCGAAACGCGAGCCGTGGCAGGGACAATCCCACGTGTGCTCGACGTGGTTCCAATGCACCAGGCAACCCAGATGCGTGCAGTTGGCAGAGCACTTGTGCAGATGGCCTTTCTCGTCTTTGTAGACAGCGATCTTTGAAAGTCCTTCCCGGATCAGTGCGCCATCGCCAGGAGAGAGTTCGCTCTCGTTTTTCACTTCACCGGGCGTGAAATAGTCCTTGAACTTGGCCACCACGTTGGCGTTTTCGGCGATGAAATCGCCGATCGCGCTGGTCGGTTTGCGGGAGGGATCGTAAAGATCTTTCCACGGGTTTTCTTTGCCCACGATCAAATCGGTGATCAACATTCCGGCGATGGTTCCGTGGGTCAAACCCATACCCGAATCACCGGTCGCGACATAAACGCCGGGCTTGCTGACCGGAGCTTCGCCGATATACGCCAAGCCATCGACGGGTTCCTGCACCTGTCCCGACCAGCGGAAGGGGATGTCAATGACCGGATCGCCGAGCTTCTCGCGGGCCCATTTTTCCAGGGCCATGAAGGGGGGATCGTTCTCGGGGAATTGACCGACCTTATGGTCTTCTCCCCCGATGAGGACCACATCGTGCTCGTCGACGCTCGATTCGACACGGACGTAGTGATACGGATCGCCGGTATCCCAAAACAGCGCCGGTGGGAAACCCTTTCGCGGAATGCGCACGCCGATCAGGTAAGTGCGATAGGGAGCCTGCTTGGTGTAAATGCCGGCCCAGCTTTGAATCGGAGCCGGGGTGTTGGTGGCAACGACAATGGCTTTGGCGCGGACGGTGGGCCCGGCCTCGGTGGTTGCAGATCCCCAGCCATCGTCGCCGATACCTTGCACATCGCTCACGCGGTTGCCGCAGTAAATCTGCCCGCCATCGCGCGTGATGCATCGCGCCAGGCCGGCCAGATATTTGAGCGGATGAAATATCCCCTGATGTTCAAAGCGCAGGCACGGGCCGGTGTCGATGCCGACCGCGCTGTTCATCCTTTCAATATCGGGTACACCGATGAGCTCGCAGGCATCAAGTTCCAGATCCAGAATCTTGGGATCTGCGCCTTGGTGGAGAAAGAGGTAGCCATCCACGCGGCAAAAATCGCAGGCGATGTTTTCATCGTGTGCAATACGCTCGATGGTATCGATCGCGGCCGCGTGGGATTGGTACGCAAGGCGCGTCTTTTCCTCGCCGTGCATGCGATACATTTCGTAGAAACGATCGTCGATTACGCTGGCCAGGTGAGCGCTGGTGCGTCCGGTTTGGCCATCCCCGACTTGTCGCTCGCATAGAACGATGACGCGCTTACCTTGGCGCTGTAGCAGGTATGCGGTGGTCAAACCCGCGATGCCGGCGCCGACAATGCAGACATCGGTCTGTTGGTCCGATGTGAGCGCGTCATACCGTGGAAGGTCAGCATTGAATGGCCAAATGGATGAGGTTGTTCCGTCGGTGAGGTACATGCCTCTTCGATAACTCTGCGACGGAGCGATCGTCATCGGCAAAAACGGAAGGAAATGGTATTTGGGAGTAACTTATAGGTAATTTGTGCATCATCCTCTGGAATCCGCACTCAAGAAGTCCTATATTAATTGAGATGCTGTCTCTGCCGAAAAAGGTCGATTATGCCCTGTTAAGCTTGGCCTATCTGGTCGAGCACCGGGGTCGAATCTCCTCGGCCAGAGCAATCGCCCAGACGCACAAGCTCCCGCTGCCGCTGCTGATGAACCTTTTAAAGACCTTGCATCAGCGAGGCATCCTTTGCAGCGAGCGCGGCGCTAAGGGCGGTTATCAGATTTGTGTAAATCTTGATGAAGTATCGCTTTACGATCTGATCGAAGCGATTGACGATACCGAGGATCGCCAGACGCCCGTCGCAAGGCGCTTGTCGGATCAGCCCCCGTTGCGGGCATTGCAATACAAGTGGATGCACTTTCTCAAACAAGTGCATTTGTCGGATCTTGTGGTCCCCGGCCGTCGCATCGAGGTACCCTTGGAAGGGATTACCGCACGCAAGTGCCAATGTCAGTCGCATGCAAAAGTGAAAACGAAGCCACCAAGCGTGACGGTGCGCTCGCTGAATTAGCGTTAAACATCTAACGGAGAAATAGTTATGTCGATTTTACTATCCGAAACCGCAGCCACCGAGATCAAGAAGATCATCCAGGAGCAGAATCTACCGGCCGACCAGACCCGCCTTCGCGTCGGCGTTAAGGGTGGCGGCTGTTCCGGATTCAGCTACATGCTCGACCTGACGGAAGAGCCCGTGGGTGAAATGGATGAAGAGATGGACAGCCAGGGCGTGAAAATCGTCGTCGACCAGAAGTCCTACCTCTATCTCAATGGCGTCGAGATCGATTTCAAAGACGAGGTGATGGGCCGAGGATTCGTCTTCAAGAATCCCAACGCCACCAGCACGTGCGGATGCGGCAGCAGCTTCACCGCATAAGTTTGCGGTTGGCCGCGACGCGCATCGGAGCGCGTCGGCGTCCGTGCGCTCCGCTGCGCGTCGCGGCTAACCCGTGAGTGAAAGAAGTTCGCAATGCCTACAGCAGAAACTGAAATCGAAACGCTTGCCAACCGTGAGTATCGGTGGGGATTCGTCACCGATATCGAAGCCGATTCTGCGCCGCCAGGTCTCAACGAGGAGATCGTCCGTTTCATCAGCCACAAGAAAAACGAACCCACGTGGCTGTTAGACTGGCGTCTTAAGGCGTATCGCCACTGGCTGACGATGGAAGAGCCTCACGCCTGGCCGATGATCAAATATCCGCCAATCGATTACCAATCGACGATTTACTATTCGGCCCCCAAGCAGGGCGGCAAGTACAAGAGCCTCGAAGACGTCCCCAAGGAAATCCTCGAGACCTACGACAAGCTCGGCATCCCGCTCAACGAGCGCAAGGCGCTGCTGGGGATTCAGGAAGAAGGCCAAACCCCCGTCGCGGTTGATGCGGTATTCGATTCGGTTTCCGTGGGCACGACGTTCCAAAAAGAGCTGGCAGCCAAGGGGATCATCTTCTGCTCGATGAGCGAGGCCGTTCAGCATCACCCGGAGCTGGTCAAAAAATACCTCGGCTCGGTCGTTCCCTATTCCGACAATTTCTACGCGACGCTCAACACCGCCGTTTTCAGCGACGGGAGCTTTGTTTACATTCCCAAGGGCGTTCGATGTCCGATGGAATTGAGCACCTATTTCCGCATCAATGCCAAAAACACCGGCCAGTTCGAGCGCACGCTGATCATCGCCGATGAAGGCAGCCAGGTGAGTTACCTCGAAGGCTGCACCGCTCCTCAGCGGGATGAAAACCAATTGCACGCCGCGGTGGTTGAACTGGTCGCGCTCGACAACGCCACGATCAAATACAGCACAGTCCAGAATTGGTATCCCGGCGATCCCAAGACCGGCCGGGGCGGAATTTACAACTTCGTCACCAAGCGCGGTGCCTGCCGGGGCGTGAATTCAAAAATCACCTGGACGCAAGTTGAAACGGGTTCTGCCATTACGTGGAAATATCCATCCTGCATTCTCCAGGGCGATAACAGCGTTGGCGAGTTTTATTCCGTCGCTTTGACGAATCATCATCAGCAGGCTGACACCGGCACGAAGATGATTCACATTGGCAAGAACACCAAATCGACGATCGTGAGCAAGGGAATTTCCGCCGGCCTGGGTCAAAACACCTATCGCGGCCTGGTCAAGATTCTCAAGAATGCAACCAATTCGCGCAACTACACCCAGTGTGATTCGCTCCTGCTCGGTGACAAGTGCGGCGCTCATACGACGCCGTACATCGATGTGCACAACACGACCAGCCGCGTCGAGCACGAAGCCAGCACCAGCAAGATCGGCGAAGATCAACTGTTCTATTGCAAAACCCGCGGCATCAGCGTGGAAGACGCCGTCAACATGATCGTCAACGGCTTCTGCAAGGAAGTCTTCCGCGAATTGCCCATGGAATTTGCTGTTGAAGCGCAGAAGCTCCTGGGAGTGAGCCTGGAAGGCAGCGTCGGATAAATTAGGTTCACCGCGGAGACGCAGAGACGCGGAGAGCACAAATTATTCTCTGCGTCTCCGCGTCTCTGCGGTGAAGAGACTGAAGGAAAATGATGTCATTGCTTGAAATTAAAAACCTCCACGCCGGGATTAAGGATCGACAGATTCTTAAGGGTGTGGATCTGACCATCGACGCCGGGGAAGTTCATGCCATCATGGGCAAGAACGGCTCCGGTAAATCCACGCTCGCACAGGTTCTCGCAGGGCGCGAGACGTACGAAGTGACCGAAGGTTCGGTCTCGTATAAAGGGCAGGATCTGTTCGAGCTTTCCGCCGAGGAACGCGCTCGTGAAGGCGTCTTTCTGGCGTTTCAGTATCCCGTTGAAATCCCCGGCGTTTCCACCAGCTATTTCCTCAAGGCGGCGGTGAATGCCGTTCGCAAGCATCACAACCAGCCCGAGCTCGACGCGGCCCAGTTCATCAAGCTTGTGCAGGACAAGATGAACCTGCTCAAGATGGATCGCAGCTTCATGAACCGCGCGGTCAATGAAGGCTTCTCCGGCGGTGAAAAAAAGCGCAACGAAGTCTTCCAAATGGCCGTCATGGATCCGACGCTTTGCCTGATGGATGAAACCGATAGCGGCCTGGACATCGACGCTCTCAAGACGGTTGCCGCCGGCGCCAACACGCTTCGCGGGCCGGATCGGTCGATCATCGTCGTGACTCATTACCAGCGATTGCTCGATTACATCGAGCCGGATTATGTGCATGTGATGCTGGATGGGCGGATTGTGAAATCGGGCGACAAGAACCTGGCGATGGAACTTGAAGCGCGCGGGTATGACTGGATCGAGCAGGAATCCAGGGCGTCGGCCGTCTAACTTTGAATTCGAGTCTTAATTCATGCTGACTCAACAAGATTATCTATCCGACTTTGCCCGCCTGGAGAAGGCGATAGCTTCGCCCGGCTGGATCGAGCGCCTCCGCCGCGATGGGATTGAACAATTCAACCGCGTCGGTTTCCCATCCAACAAGCTGGAGGATTGGCGGCAGACCAATGTTGCGCCGATCGCGCGCACCAATTTCATACCGGCCCGCATCGGGCACGATCTGACGGCCCATGACATCCGCGCCTTCAGCTTTCGCGATGAATCGCTCTGTGAGCTGGTTTTCATCAACGGCCAATTTTCGCCAGGCCTTTCGGATCTTGGACAGTTGCCTGAAGGATTGCGCGTAACCAATCTGGCCGCTCTGATCGGCTCGGGAAGCAAGCGCCTTGAACGACATCTGGGGCATCATGCCCAGATCGAGAAAAACCCGTTTGTCGCGCTCAACACCGGGTTTGTACGCGACGGCGCCGTGGTCTACGTCGATCGGAATGTCAACATTGATCGGCCGATTCATCTGCTCTTTGTCAGCACAGCCAATGGCGAGCCGACGGTGTCGCATCCGCGGGTGCTGATTGTCGCCGAAGACAACTCCGAAGCGACGATTGTTGAAACCTACGCGGGCCTGGGTGATGGGGCATATTTCACGAATACGGTGACGGAAGTCGTCGCCGGCAATGGTTCGCGAATCGATCATTGCCGCCTGCAGCATGAAACGCGCGACGCTTTCCACGTCTCAACGACCGAAGCGCAGATTGGCCGCAGCGGGGCGTTTGTCACGCAATCGGCCACGCTCGGCGGGCAGCTCACGCGCAACGATCTCAATGTCGTTCTCAGCGGCGATGGCGCCGAAGCCACGCTGAACGGGCTGGTCCTGATCGACGGCAAACAGCACGTCGATAATCACACGCTGCTGGATCACGCGGCCCCCAACTGTCCAAGCCATGAGCTGTACAAGCACGTGCTGAGTGGCGCATCGACCGGCGTCTTCCGCGGCAAGATCCTGGTCCGGCAGAATGCTCAGAAAACCGATTCGAAGCAGACCAGCCGCTCGCTGCTGCTCAGCGACGATGCGGACATGAACAGCCAGCCGGCGCTGGAGATTTACGCCGACGATGTGAAGTGCACGCACGGCTCAACAATCGGACCGGTGGATGAAGAGATGATGTTCTACATCCGTAGCCGAGGAGTGGATGCCGGATCGGCCCGGGCGCTGCTCACCTACGCTTTTGCAGCCGACATCACACGGCGAATCCGCGTTGAGCCGGTTCGGCGTTACCTCGAAAACTTCATGGCCGCCCAGCACGATCTTCCTCAGGATCTGAGAATCACGGATCTGGGGCGTCACGATGAAAAGCACCGCTGAAACAACAAGGGCAGAGGGCAGAGGGATGAGGGCAGAAGAAAAGCCTGCCTTTGACGTACAACGTGTGCGCCGAGACTTTCCGATTTTGCAAACGAAGATGAATGGTAAGCCGCTGGTTTACCTGGACAACGGCGCTACGACGCAGAAGCCGCGCGCGGTGATCGATCGCATTGTCCGCTATTACGAAACCGAGAACGCCAACATTCATCGCGGCGTTTACAAGCTCTCGCAAACCGCCACCGAAGCATACGACGCAGTGCGCAAGCAGGTGGCTAACTTCATCAATGCTCGTGACGAAGCCGAGATCATCTTTGTTCGCGGCACGACCGAAGGCGTAAATCTCGTCGCGTCGAGCTGGGGACGAACGGTCATCGGCCAAGGGGACGAGATCGTCGTCTCCTCGATGGAACATCACTCCGATATCGTCCCCTGGCAATTCATCTGCGAAGCCAAGGGCGCCAAACTTCGCGTCATTCCCATCAACGACAACGGCGAGCTCCGCTTGGATGAATACGAAAAGATCCTGCGCGAGGGAAAGGTTAAGCTCGTCGCCGTTACGCATCTATCCAATGCGCTCGGCACGATCAACGAGGTGAAGCGCATCACCCAAATGGCCCATGAAGTTGGTGCGAAAGTCTTGATCGACGGCGCTCAGTGGGTCGCACATTTTCCCACGGACGTGCAGGACATCGGCTGCGATTTCTACACGTTCTCCGGCCATAAGCTGTATGGCCCGACGGGGATTGGCGTGCTGTACGGCAAGCGGGAGCTGCTCGAAGCGATGCCGCCATTTCACGGCGGCGGGGACATGATCGAAAGTGTCACGTGGGAAAAAACCACCTACGCGCCGCTACCGAACAAATTTGAAGCCGGGACTCCTGATATCGCCGGCGTCATCGCGCTGGGCGCCGCGATCGACTATGTGAGCTCTGTCGGATTTGAAAACACGATTCCCTACGAGCACGAGCTTCTGGAGTACGCGACGAAGAAGATGCAGGCGTTGCCCGGCGTGCGAATTGTCGGAACCGCGAAGAACAAAGCCAGCGTGCTCTCATTCGTCGTCGAGAACCCTGCGATGTCGGCGCTGGACATTGGTATGAAGCTGGACGCCGAAGGCATCGCCGTGCGCACCGGGCACCATTGCGGAATGCCCCTCATGCAGTGTCTGGGGATCAGTGCAACCACGCGCGCGTCGCTTGCGATGTACAACACCCGTGAGGATATCGATGCGCTGGTAAATGCGATGCAGAAAATTCTTTCCGCGCGGAAGGTTCCGTCGACGCCAGATCCTGCTTCAGCAGCACCTGATTTAAGGTTCCCCGACGCTTCTGCGCCCTCTCCCGGCGTGTCAGCGGATGAGCTAGCGGAAGTCTTCGAATTTTTGGAAGAGCGTGACGCCCGCAACCAGCAGGTCCTCGATTATGGCGACAAACTCCCTCGCTATTTCGATGTGCTCAAACACCTGACCCAGCGCATTCCCGGCTGCATGTCGCAGGTGTACCTCGTCTCGCGCAGGAAGCCTGGAACGACCGATCGTTTCGAGTTTATCGCCGACGCCGATGCGGATATCGTCCGCGGCGAAATCGCGATGCTGCAAAAGCTCTATTCCGGCCAAAAAGCGGTGGATGTGTTGAATTTCGACATCGAAAACTTCTTCCGTCGCATCGGACTGGAGCAATTTCTCAGCAGCCAGCGCCGGAACGGATTGGCTGGCATGGTTCAGCGCATCCGCAACGACGCGGCAACCATTGCCAAGGGATAGAATGAGTCAGCCACCGATGGGGCACCGATGAGCACCGATAAGAAAAATACAGCGGGGTTGACTGTGACATGGGCGTCTCGCCCAACACGTCGTATTTTTTTATCGGTGACCATCGGTGCCCCATCGGTGGCAAAATCCTTCCTGAGTGACTTTGATGGATGAGCAAACTCCAAAACCTCCCGAGTCGATACTGCATCTGCCGGTGTTGCCCAATTCCGGGAAAGTTGAGCAGCTTCGCGCCGAGATGAAGACGGATGGGCCAAAGAATCTGAATCAGCAAAATGTCGTCGATCGCGCGCTGGATCAAACCAAATCCGCGAAACAAAAAGCGATTGAAGAAAAGGTGATCGAAGCGCTGCGGACGGTTTACGATCCTGAATTGCCCGTGAACATTTACGAGCTGGGGTTGATTTACGAGATCGATGTCGATGAAGAAACCAGCAGCGTCTTTCTGAAGATGACTCTTACCGCGCCGGGTTGCCCGGTCGCGGGAACGTTGCCCGGCGAAGTGCAGCGAAAAGTCGAATCGGTCCCCGGCGTAGCTCAAGCCGTCGTCGAGCTGGTCTGGGATCCGCCGTGGAGCAAAGATCGCATGTCTGAAGCCGCGCTGCTGGAACTGGGATTGCTGTAACCCAACTGTGTCACGGACTTCAGTCCGTGCGTTATGAATCAACCCACATGGGCTGAAGCCCATGACACGATGAAGGGTTCATTGTTCACCGTTCGCAATCCATTTTCGGGCAGTGAAATCGCGAAGCTTGAGTTCGCGAATGCAGATCAAATCGACTCCGTGATCGAGCGCGCCCATCAAGCATTTCAAAAAATGCGCTCGACCAAAGCCTTCGGGCGGGCCGAATTGCTTTCCAAAATTGCGCATGCGCTGCGTTCCCGTCGCGATGAATTTGCTAGAACGATCACGGAAGAAGCCGGCAAGCCGATCGTCCTTGCAGAGGCCGAAGTCGATCGTGCGATCGTCACCTTCACCGCCGCCGCAGAAGAGGCGCGGCACAGCGCCCAAGGTGAATGGTTGGATCTGGAGGGCTTTGCCACGGGAAAGGGATACGTCGGCCTGGTCAAGCGTTTCCCGATCGGCGTGATCTATGGCATGACGCCGTTCAATTTTCCGCTGAACCTGGTGGCGCACAAAGTCGCTCCCGCCATTGCCAGCGGCAATTCGATCGTGATCAAACCTTCGCCGCGCACACCACTGAGCGCCGTTAAGCTCACGGAACTATTTAAAGAAGCGGGCGCTATCGATGGCGCAGTTGAGGTTGTGTTATGTCCCAACGAACTGGCCACGCGGCCGATCAACGATCCGCGTGTCAGGCACATTTCCTTCACCGGCAGCGCACCGATTGGTTGGAAGCTCAAGCAAGAGGTAAAAGGCAATCGCCGGGTGACGCTCGAGCTTGGCGGCAACGCTCCGCTGATTGTGCATGAGGATGCGAATCTGGATCAGGCCGTCGTTGCCGCCGCAACAGGAGCATACAGCTACGCCGGATAGTCGTGCATCAGTGTGCAGCGGATTCTGGTACACAAGAACGTCTACATCGCGTTCAAGGAAAGGCTCATCGCCGAGATTCGTCAGAAGATCAAATGCGGTGATCCATCCGATCGCTCCGTGCTGGTTGGCCCGATGATCGATGCGGCCGCCCAGCAGCGCGTGCTGGAAATGATCGAAAAGGCCCGGAAAAACGGGGCGAAAGTGCTCATGGGTGCAGCGGCCAAAGGTCCATGCATTGAGCCGACGCTCATTGAAAACGCGGATCTCAAATCTCAGATTTGCACCACCGAGATCTTCGCACCCGTCGCGACGATTCATCCCTACGACACCTTTGAACAGGCTCTGCAAATCGCAAACGACTCGGCGTACGGTCTTCAGGCCGGCGTCTTTACGCGCGACATCTCCCGCGCCTGGCACGCCTTCGAATCGCTGGAAACCGGCGGCGTACTCATCAACCAGGCGCCCACCTGGCGTCACGACATCATGCCCTACGGCGGCGTCAAGGAAAGCGGCTTCGGCCGCGAAGGCATTCGATCCGCCATGGCTGAAATGACCGAGCCGCGCACCCTTGTGATGCGCATGGAATAAGAAAGCCCAGGCAACTTTCTTGCCTGGGCTTTAAAACCGCTACTGAGATGCAGACTATTCCGCCAGTGCGTAGATCTTCATCTGCTCGGCCGCATGGATCACAGTAACCGGGGTGGTGCTGCTCACCATCGGCACGGTGGCAAACGGAGCTCCGCCGAAACTCTTTGTGCCAGTGTTGTAAATTGCATCGACGAGGTTTTGCCCCGAAGTCACCGTTCCAAACGCTGCATAACCGTTGAGGCCTGGAACCGATGGGTTCAAGAATGTGTTGGTCTGCACGTTAAAAAAGAATTCACTGGTTGCGGAATTCGCGTCAGTGCTGCGGGCAAACGCAATCGTCCCGCGCGAGTTTCCGATTCCGCCTTCAAGCTGAATGGGCGAGAAAGTTGGGATATGCGTTGGATTGCCGGCAGTCTTGTAGCCGCCGCCCTGGATAATCTGGATTGGGCTCGGCTCGGTTCGTCCACTGCGGTGGAAAATCGTTCCGTCGTATCGACCGCCCAAGACGTATTGAAGGAAATTTGAGACCGAGATCGGTGCCGCAGATTTGTTGAGGCGCACGCTGATCAGCCCGTTATTAATGCTCGTACCATTGGTGATGATGCGCACGGTTGGCAGATTCCCGGTGTCCAGGCGTGCCTTGAATTGGAAGTTGCCGCCTTGTACACCGTCGCCGCTGGGAAGCGTGGCGTTGTATTCGCCGTCGAAGCGGAGCCCGTCGGTGTCAAGAATGCCCGAGCTGAAGAGCTTGACGCGATAAGCGCCGTTGGGATTCGTAGTGGCTTTGAGGCTCATGGTCCTGGTGGCCGCGTCCCACTTGATCGATGCGGTCGCCTGCACGTCGTCTACCGTATTGAGCACGCCATCGGTGCCCGGCGTGTACATGCGGAAGACCTTTTTGAGGATCGTTCCCTGTGCGATGCTCTTGGTGAAACGGATGTCGATCCATCCTGATGAGTCGGCGATCACGGTCGCGACGCGAATGGGGACGGCGGCGAAGAGGGTTCGACCTTCGAGCCGTTCAACAGGGTCAAACGAGACCGGCGTGGCCGGTGCCTTGGTGACGGTTGAATTCAATTTGTTACGACGACGGAGCCAGCCCAGCAGGTTCACGTTTGTTCCTCCACAGGAATAGTTAAGCCCAGGAAATCAGGATCGAGAGGTTTGTTTCCGCGGAAAAAGGGTCAAAAAGCCCTAACCACCTTCCCAGACAGGAAATAGACGCCGCGCAAGGGTCGGCTATTTCATCAGAAAACGCCCTCCAGCGTTAATCATACCTCGCATTCTACGTCCGGGCCGGGAAAAAGTTTCATCGGTGGGCGGAGGGCAAGGTCAGCTTGGGAAATGAATGCGGATTATCCGCTTGACACGTACGAAAAAATTCGTACATTCCGTTCCCGATGAGTAAGGACAAATCACGACCCACCGAATCCGAATTGCAGATCCTCGCGGTCCTCTGGAGCCACGGGCCGTCCACCGTCCGAGAGGTCTTTGAAAAACTTGCCTGGGAGACCGGCTACACCACCGTCCTCAAGTTCATGCAGATCATGACCACCAAGGGAATGCTCCTGCGCCAGCGCAAGGGCAAGCAGCATGTTTACCGTCCTGCCGCGCCGCAGGAACGAACCCAAAAGCACCTGGTTGGCGAGTTAATGCAGCGCGCGTTCGGGGGTTCGCTTTCCAAGCTGGTCGTGGCTGCCCTTTCGAGCGAGCGCGCTTCAAAAGAAGATTTGGATGAAATCAAGAAACTGATCGATCAAATCGAGTCGCACTCCAGCGACGATGAATCACATAAAAAGGGAGACAAGTCATGAACCTTCCATCGGGCATTGCTCAAGACTGGATCGTTCCCATCGGATGGATGCTGGTCCACACGGTCTGGCAGGCCGCGTTGGCGGCGCTGCTGCTGGCGATCGTGTTGCGGTTGCTGCGCCGCGCTTCGGCCTCCGTTCGGTATTGGATCGCGTGCGCGGCAATGCTGAGTGTGGTCGCCGCGGCAGCGGGGACAATTGGAATCCATCGTCCAGAGAAGCATCGTCTCCTGGCCAGCGGTGGCGCCGCTCGGATTCAAACCGATCTCAAACCTCAAATTTCCGATCTCAAATTTGAAAGCCCTGATCCAACCGCCCTGCCGATGTCCCGGGCGCGGGGACCCGAGCGAGCGCTTCCCATTGTCGTCTGTGTTTGGGTCATCGGCGTGATCGGCTTGAGCCTCTGGCAGCTTGGCGGCTGGATGCTGCTGCGGCATTACCGGCGCAAAGCAATCAACGTCGATCCGCAATGGATGCAGCGCCTGGCGCGCATTGCCGGCCTGATGCGCATTAAGCGCATCGCGATGAAATGCACCGATCGTCTGGAAGTTCCGATCGTCGTGGGCGCCCTGCGTCCGGCGATTCTTGTGCCGATTGCAATGCTCAACGAGATGAGCATCGCGCAAGTGGAAGTGATTTTGGCGCATGAATTGGCGCACGTGCGCCGACATGACTATCTGATCAATCTGATTCAATCTGCGATTGAAACACTGTTGTTTTATCACCCGGCGATCTGGTGGATTTCAAAACAGATCCGCCGCGAGCGCGAATTTGCCTGTGATGACCTGGCCATCGGCGCTTTTCCGGATCGCGCTCGATACGCCACGGCATTGGCGACGCTGGAACAGACGCGCAGCCTGCGGCTTGCGCCCGCTCTAGGGGGTGGCGGGCGCAGCGAACTGGTCCTGCGTGTCCGGCGATTGCTGGCGCCGATGCCGCGCATCCAGCCGCGCAACCGTCTGGACCGCGCCAAATCCGCGGCCGGCGCGATGCTCATTCTTCTGGCCGCCCTGATCGCTGGCTCCCGCACACCGTGGTTGAGAGCGCAGAGCACCACGCGTCCAGTTGTTGCGGCGTTGCCGCCGACGACCTCGCCGCCTTCTAACAGCTCGATCACGCCCGATGATTTTATCGCGGTTCGGGAGGACTACCGGATTTCGTCCAACGACATGCTGCAGGTCACCGTTTCCGATCTGGGTCCCAATCAAACCGATCTTGCCAAGGCAACGCGCGTCAGCGAAACAGGCATCATCAGCCTGCCGATGCTCAATCCGCTCAAAGCGGCCGGGCTGACCGAAGCGGAGCTGGAGGCAGCGATCGTCAAGGCGTATTTCGACGCTTCCATCCTCGCGCGCGCACGCGTGACGGTGAGCATTATGGAAGCACGCAATCGCGTATTTTCAATCGTCGGGGAAGTTGAATCGCCTGGACAATACGCGCTGCACGACGCCGACTTCCACCTGTTTGATGCGATGACTCTCGCGCGCGGAATTAAGCCAAACAACGGCGTTCGAGTCGTTCGTCGGACAAGCGACCCGGCCAACCCGCGCGTGATTGAGATCCCCGGCCCGATAGCCATCGGCGATCCAAAGATCAACATCGTGATCAAGCCCGGCGATGCGATCGTGGTGTTGTCTGCTCCCAAAACAGCTTCTGCCAGCGCAGCGCCGGATTCCGACGTTCAACGGGCCCTGGATGCCAATGTCGCGGCTTCCCAAGAAGCCTGGGAGGAGCTCCAGAAGCGCGCTCAGGCCGGCGAAGCACTGACACCGGCTTTCGTACAGTTGCAGATGGACACCGCCAAGCGCGTTTACGATGCCACGGTGTTGACGACCAACGATTCATCCGATCGCGTCAGCGCAGCTGAGAAATACCTGGCTCGTCTCAATGGCCTTGCTGACACTCTGGAAAAGCGGCGGGGGCAGGATGTCACCACCGTACAAATCAGCCAGGCAAAAATGATGATCGCCGAGGCCAAGTTGCAGTTGATGCAAATGCGCCCGACGACCCAACCCGGGCCAAACGTCCGCCCCCAAAGTATGACGTCGATGCCTTTCAAGATTGTCGTGGCAAAGGGAAAGATTCTGCGCAGCGGCAAAGAGACGAATTGGGAGCAGATTGCCCAATTCCTGACCTCGCTGCGTGACCACACGCGCGTCTACATCGCACTCTATGCCGTTTCCAACGATCTGCCATTCAAGGAGTTGTTCGACGCACAAACGCAGGCGGAGAAATTAACACGCGGCCTGGGTTTGGATCCTCAGCGCGTCACTGGCGTAGACCCGGACGGTGGCAAGCCGTCCCAGGAATATTTTATGGGCGGTCTGATAGCGCGCCCGGGCGTCTACTCACTGAGCGGCAGGCAGATCACCCTGAAGCAGGCAATCGTCTCAGCGGGCATGCTTCCTGGATTCAACGGAGCACTGAAGGACCTTCCCGATAACTACACCGCCCGCGTCAGCCATGCTGAATCATTTCAGGATGTTTCGTTGCTGCAGCTGTTTGACGGCCGCGCAATGGACATCGTCATTCAACCGGAAGATTTGATCACCGTTTTCTACGGTCCCGACAACGACAGGCAAATGTTCCGCGGTGTTGCCAACTGAGATGTTCGCGTCCAAAACCGCGGCTGCTTGATCGACCCCGGCTGCAATCCCCTTGTCCTCAGCTCCAAAAAAGCCACGGCGGCGATTTCCTCTTTTCGATCGCGCCTCGGAGTTGCTGCACAGCCCAGATCCTTTGCGGTCGCGCAGAGCCCAGCCTGTGGGTGGCTTCAGCACACCATGGATAAAACGCCGCGCGCAAAGCATAACCTCCATCTGCCGGCCATAGATTCCAAGGATACACAGCATTCGGCCAAAATAACCCCTCTTAAAGCAACGCACATGAATCGGCGTTATATGGGTCCCCATATAACGCCGATCCTGGAAACTCCGCAGTGTCCTGGACACTCCGCGGTGAGCGAACGCTGGCAACATGCCTTAAACGGGGGACCCATATAACGACGGTGTTCCGATCATGTCGCTGGTGCGCCCAGCTTTGGTGGGCGTTTGCCGTTGCGGATGGCACCGTGGACGGGGGCGTAATCCAATTCGATACCGCTTCGTGCGTGGCGGAGCATGAGCCCGCCGCGGCTCATGTCACCGCGGCCGATGAAGGTGAGGGGAAAGAGCAGTCGCTGGCCGAGGTGCTTGAGCAGAAGATCGACATATTTGCCGGTTGCGACGCTTCCCAGCAGGATGAATTGGCAATCCCCACATCGCTGTTTCAGACGCAGTAAGTCCCGTTCGAGCGGCTCGGTGTAGTTCTTATCTTCCAGGTGAATGTCGCCGCAGCCCATGGCACGGAGGCCATCGATGGTGATGCGCTTCTCAGCGGGCACAAGGCCGCGGTTGGTAGTGATCACCCACGCACCTTCTCCAAGACGAGGCGGCGGGTTGGCAAAGCGCTGCGCATACGCAAGCTTTCCGCGAAAATAGAGGCCGCTAAGAAATGAGAAGACATCGCCGAGCGGCACGCCGCGCTTCGTGCGAATGCGCGTGGCCAGGTCGAACGTTGCACCATCGTTGAGCAAATATCCCGCGCGGATTCCACCACAGTGCGCCGGAGAGAGAAGAAAGATTCTGTACGGCTCGGCCATCGCGAGCAATTGTAGGGCAGGTTTCCTGTGACACGGCCGTCCCGGCCGTGCGAGCGACACGACTCATCAATCTCTTTTCCACATCGAGACAAAGATCAGAAAAGAAACAAGGTATTCTCGTGGTGCAACTCCTTGTTTGGATAATCGCGAGCACGGCCGAGACGGCCGTGTCACAGGAAAGCTTTACTCAACATTCCTTTGAAAAACGCCGTGCGGTCGCGCCACTAGCATCGCCTCATTCGCAATGTACGAGTTGCGGCGCCAGGAGTATGAATGCGATTGCCAGCAGCCCGATCGAGAATGCGACAACATTCAGTAAGAGCCCCGACGAGTCTTCGGTTCGATACCGTTCACTTGCAACGACGAAGCCAATTCCAATTGTTGCCATCACGATTGCACCGGTGAAGGGTTCAGGGGCATTGTTGCCGTTCAATAAAAAATTCGCGACGATCAAACTAATCGAAGCCAACGATGCTCCGATCGATCGCAGTGCATGCTTGGTGCAGATGGACCAACGGAGTGCGCCATTGGATACAGTTTGGTAATCCAGTGGCTGTGGCATGACCTCTACTTCTTGAGGAAATTCGCCAGCAGCTTTTCCCCTTGCTGGGTCAAGAAGCTTTCGGGGTGGTATTGCACGCCCTCGAGCGGCCAGGTTTTGTGTCTCACTCCCATGATCTCGTTAGCGGCGGTCCAGGCGGTGATCTCGTACTCGGGGGGGAGGGTGTTGTTCTTGATGATCAGGCTATGGTACCGCGTGGCGGTGAAGGGATTGGGCATCCCGTCGTAGAGCGTTTTGCCGTCATGATGGATCTGGTCGGTCTTGCCGTGCATGAGCTTTTCAGCCCGTACGACCTCGGCTCCGGAAACGAAACCAATGCATTGGTGCCCCAGGCAGACCCCTAAAATTGGCAGTCGCTGTCCAAAATGGCGGATGATGTCGTTGGAAACGCCACCCTCGCGAGGCGTGCACGGACCGGGGCTGATGACAATGTGCGACGGACGGAGCTCCCCGACTTCGTCCGCGGTGATCTTGTCGTTCCGAAAAACCTTAATCTCAAGTCCCGGCGAGACTTCCCCCAGCTTCTGCACCAGGTTGTAGGTAAAGCTGTCGTAGTTGTCGATCAGCACGATCATGCCGGAATGATAGGATCAAGTTGCACACTAGCAAACATTTAGCGTTCTCCGTGGTTAGCCGCGACCCGAAGGGGAGCGTGTATTTCTGCTGGAGAGAATACCGCGCTCCCTTAGGGTCGCGGCTAACCGAAGAAACGATGCAGAAACTCTTGATTGGGTTGTGCGCATAAAAACAGCAGACGCCCTCGAAAGGGCGTCTGCTGCGGGCTATGGGGTTCCGACCCGGGGTTTCACGGGTGTGTTGGGTCGGAATGCGCGGGCAAAATGATGTCAGGCGCGAGTAAACGGTTCCGATCTTTGAACTTTCGAACTAGATCAAAACTACTCTCTCGTGCCTGACGAAATGTACCTCACAAAGATCGTGCCGGGGGTTTACATCTAGGATGAAAACCCCTTCGGGAGACGCAAAGGACGTTTCTCTCTTTTAGCCCGAGCAGACCGCATTCAAAACGTCGCGTTTTACCGCGACAGCAGGGTCAAACTGGCTTGATCGCAACTTAAATCGATGTGCCTGAGAATCTTTGTGGTGCACCTCGATTTGGGAATCCCATTTGCTTAGAACTTTGGGATTGTCCAAAGGCCCTTGAGTTCCTACTCTATAGGGCGTTTTGGGGAGTAGTTATGATGGACAACGTTGCGCACGATGATCTGGTTGTAATCAAAATCGAAGGGATGCATTGTCATCGCTGCGAGAAGACGATTCAGAAGGCGCTAGCCAGTAAGCCCGGAGTAAGGGAAGTCGAAGTCGATTTTGCGAGTGGCCAGGCGTCCGTCCTGTTTGACCGCAAGCGGGTCACGGTTCGCGAACTGACCGAATCGGTCACTCAAGCGGGTTACGCGGCTACCGGTTTCACCCAAAACCAGGGCAACGCCCTGTCGGAAACAGACCATACCTAGCCTGATCGGTGATTGTTTCGGATGGGCAGGGCATAATTCCCTCAGATTTGAACATTGTCCCCTCATTTCGCGAGTCTCTCAGCTCACGTCCTGCTCAGCAGCGAATCCTGGAATTTAAGTATCGTTTCGCCCAATCCGTCGTCTTCGGACTGCCGGTGATGGGTTTACAGCTTTTCGGCCGATCGCTTGGCGGTTCGCCGGCCGAGGCGCAGCGGTGGGTCGCGCTGCTTCAGGCGCTTCTGAGCGGTTGGATTGTCTACGTTGCGGCGACCGGCCTGCTCATCGAAGGCCTGCTTTTCCCCCGCAAATTTACCGCCGATCTGTCCATCGCGATCGTCGCTACGCTGCTTTTCCTGGCAAGCTTTTTAGCCACTTTAGCCATCACCTTTCGCGGCGTCGCGCCCGCCTTTTCTCCGCGGTTTCATTGGGTGGTTCTGCTGCTGGCTCTGTGGTGTGGGCTGCGCTGGTGGATGCTTTGGCGTAGAGCGCTTCAAATTTCAGCCTCCGATTATAAGTCGGTTTGAGCAGCACTCGGCCCTAGAGTCTGCCGCACCATGATCTGGATTTGGATTCTCTTTCTCTTGTTCGTGCTGGCGATGCTTGCGTTGGACCTGGGTGTGTTTCATCATGATGCCCACGTCGTGGGTATGAAAGAAGCGCTCGGCTGGTCGGGCGTGTGGATCGCTCTGGCCCTGCTTTTTGGCATCTTCATTTACTTTGGTTACGAGCAACATTGGTTTGGCCTGGGCAATGCCATCGACCCATCGGATGGACTGGTCAACGATGGCGGCCGGGCCACGATCAAATACCTCACCGGCTATATCGTCGAGAAATCGCTGAGCGTCGACAACATCTTCGTTATCGCGATGCTCTTTGCTTACTTTGCGGTTCCAGCGGTCTATCAGCATCGCGTGCTCTTCTGGGGAATCCTGGGCGCGCTGGTGATGCGCGGAATCATGATCGCAGTCGGCGCGGTGCTGATTGCGCGATTCAACTGGATCATTTATGTCTTTGGCGGCTTTCTGATTTTGACGGCCGTCAAGATGCTGTTTCTCGACACCGCGCATTCGGATCCGGGTAAAAATCCGGTCATGCGCCTGGCGCGACGCTTCTTCCCAATTACCGACACCTATCACGGCCAGCACTTTTTTGTCCGCCCGGAATCCACCGGCAAGCTCACGATGACGCCGCTGGCGCTGTCGCTGGTTATGGTTGAGACCACCGACCTGATTTTCGCGGTCGACTCGATTCCGGCAATTTTTGCCATCACCGCGGATCCATTTCTCGTTTTTACAAGTAACGTCTTTGCCATCTTGGGTTTACGATCGCTTTACTTTGCCCTGGCGGGGATGATTCACAAGTTTCGCTACCTCAAACCGGCGCTGGCGGTCATTCTCGCCGTGGTTGGCATCAAGATGCTGGTTCATGCACCGCTGAAAGATCTGCTCGGTCCAGGATTTCACTTCTACATCCTGGGTCTGATCCTGCTGATTCTGGCGGTGGGGGTGATCGCGTCGATCGTTGCGGATCGGAATTCGCGTTCGCGGGCACAGACGATCCCCAATTAGATTTCGGAGCACTATCAACGCGCTGGTTGCTTAACGAACCGACTCTTCAAGAGGGCGCAATTTCCGCAGGTATTAGTTTGCGCAAAAACCCACGTGAGATTATTGGCAAGAGGGTACGCGGCACATTCTGCGCTGTGCGGCGTTAAAGTTTGCGCGATCCGTGGTCCGAAAAAGGGAGCGGTGATCGAGATGATTTTACTCTCGCTTACCCGCCCGACGAACGGATTCGTCCGGCGACTTCGCGGTCCTGACACGGAGGTTGCTCACCCACCCATTCTCATTCCCTGGCCGGGACGGAGTTCCGGCTCGTTGTTTCCCATTCGATCAAAACACCGCGGCCCCGGCGCCACACCAAGGCACATTCGTCCTGCTAAAACGTCTTGAGCCTTTGGTTGGTCCCTCCGGTGAATTGATGTGTCGTGAAAAACCAATGACCGAATCGGCGGATACGGATATCCGCCGCGGGTTCACCAGGTATCACGGAGGATACTATGAGTCGGATTAACACCAATATCGCATCGCTCTCAGCGATGAACCGGTTGAATAAGAACAACGCGGACCTCGCGCTGAGATTGCAACGTCTGTCCACAGGTTTGAAAATCAATTCCGGCAAGGACGCACCGGCGGCATTGATCGCCAGCGAAACCCTTCGCTCGGAAATCAACGGCATCCACCAGGCCATCGACAACTCCACCCGCGCCAACAACGTGATCAACACGGCTGAAGGCGCGCTCGGCGAAGTGTCGGCGCTGCTGCTGGAAGTCCAGGGCCTGACCAACGAAGCCGCCAACACCGGCGCGCTCTCGCGTCAGGAAATCGAAGCCAACCAGCTTCAGGTCGATTCGATCCTCAACAGCATCAACCGAATCGCCAACACCACGCAGTTCAATGGCGTGAAGCTGCTCAACGGCTCGCTGGATTACACCACCAGCGGGGTCGCAAGCACCGCGATCGACAGCTTCTCGATCAACACGGCCAAGCTTCCCGACAACGGCTATCAGACGATCACCGTCGAGGTAACCGCCAGCGCCGAGCTGGGTGAAGTGCAGTTCAGCGGCACGGATGTGGGTACGTCGGCGGTGACCATTGAAGTCGCGGGCAATGCGGGCACTGAACAGCTCAGCTTTGCCGCCAACACCGCTACCAGTGCGGTCGCGTTTGCCGTCAATCAGCTCGCCGGCGCCACCGGCGTCAGCTCGATTGTCTCCGGCAGTACGCTGCGATTCGTCACGACCTCGTTTGGGTCGGATCAGTTCGTCAGCATTAAGACGATCGACGGCAGCTTCACCGACGGCAAGGATTACGGCGACGACGCCACCGTCAACATCAACGGCTCCTCCGCCGAGGTGCATGGCCTGGTCGCTTCGGTCCGTAATGGCGACCTGGACGTCAGCCTCACCCTCGATGCCGACTTTGCCCAGGACAACACGTCAACGTCGAGCTTCCAAATCACCGGCGGCGGCGCCCGCTTCCAGATCGGCTCCCAGGTTAATCGCCAGAGCCAGATCCAAGTCGGCGTCAGTTCCGTCTCGACCACAAAGCTTGGCAACGAGGTGGTCGGATTCCTCTCCAGCATCTCCAGCGGCGGTGAAAACTCACTGCTTAGCGCCAATACCATCCAGTCGCAGAAGATCCTGACCGAAGCGATCCGCCAGGTCGCAACCCTTCGCGGACGCCTTGGTGCATTGCAGAAGGATGTGCTGGATACCAACGTCAACAGTCTCCAGATCGCACTGGAGAACGTCACAGCAAGCGAAAGCGCCATCCGTGATGCCGACTTTGCGTCGGAAACGGCGGCGATGACGCGAGCGCAGATTCTGGTTCAGGCCAACACCAGCGTTTTGGCACAGGCTAACGCCGTGCCTCAAAACGTGCTGGCTTTGCTAGGCCGGTAACCTCCCGACAGCAGGATGAACCCAGGAAGGCCGGCGCCGAAAGGCGTCGGCTTTTCTTTTTTCACGCCGGATCGAACGGATTCCCTGCTGATTTGTACCTCTCAAAGGCTCTGTTATCTCCAAACCTGCTTGCGGAGGATCCATCGTGCTGCAACGCGTCTTGTCTCATTGGCTTGCCCTCATGCTCCTCTGGCTGGGCGTGGTTTCATCGTCCCTCTCCGCACAAGAACTCGCTGCGATCCCGCCGGTGCCCAAGCCGCTCGATTTTCCCGCGCCGAAGTTGCTCCCGCCGGGCAAAGATTATCCCATTACCGATTTCGGCGCGGTCGCCGATGGCAAGACGCTCAACACCGCCGCCATTCAAAAAGCGATCGACACCTGCTCTGCCCAGGGCGGCGGCACCGTCGTTGTCGCCAAGACCAATGCTGGCACCACCTACATCTCCGGCGCGATCTTTCTCAAGAAGGGCGTTCATCTGCGCGTCGATGCCGGTGCAATCCTCAAAGGCTCGATCAACCCGGGCGACTATCCGATCATCAACACGCGCTTCGAAGGGATCGAGCGCCCGTTCATGAGCGGTTTCATCAACGCGACCGATCTCGACGGCATCACGATCTCCGGTCAAGGCACAATCGACGGCTCCGGTGACCAATACGGCGGCCGTGCGCTGGCACGCGGCGGCGGCGGACGCTTTGGTCGTGGCGGCGCTGCTACCGCGCCGGGCGCTGCGCCTGCGACCATGCCTCAAACCGTCGACGGCGTGGCCATCACTCCCGCGCCGCCGGTCCAGAACGTTTTCACCGGGCCGCGCGAAGTTCTGACGCCAACTCCCAACAATCCGCCGCCGCTTCAGCTCGTCGGGGCTGGTAGCAACCGTCCGCGCCTCGTCCTCTTCACCAACTGCACCAACTCCGCCGTCAAGGACATTCACCTCCAAAACCAGGCCGTCTGGTGCCTGCACATTCTCTACTGCACCGATTTCCTGGTGGACAACGTCGATATCAAAGACCCAACCCGCCGCGTGCCGAGTTCCGATGGAATCGATATCGATTCGTCCCGTCGCGTGCGCGTTGATCGAACGACGATCGATGTCAACGATGACTGCATCTCCATCAAGTCCGGCAAGGACGCGGATGGCCGCCGCGTCAATCGGCCGTGCGAAGATATCCTGATCGTTAATTCCCACATGGCCTATGGCCACGGCGGCGTTGCGATGGGTTCGGAAGTGTCCGGCATGATCCGCAACGTCGAAGTGCGCGATACGATCGTCGATTCCCAGAACTGGGCTCCCATCCGGTTCAAATCGCAGGTCACGCGTGGCGGCATCGTTGAAAACATCGTCTACCGCAACATCAAGATCAATGACGTCCGAGGCATCTTCGATTTCAACCTCGAATGGAACGCCGCGCCCTCGTCGGGAGAGCGCCAACCCACCAAGGTGCGCAACGTCTACATCATCAATGTGACCGGCAATGCCAACTCCGGCGGCTCCATCCACGGCGTGCCCGATTCGCCGATCACAAACATTCTCTTCCAGGACTGCGATCTGACCGCCACTACCGGGGTCCGCCTGACCAACACCGCGAATCTGGACACGAAAGGACTGAAGCTCACCGTACAGTCCGGTGAACCCCTACTGACCGGTCCAGCGCGCGGAGGACGAGGCGCTGGCGCCCAGGGCGCTGGCGCCCAGGGCGCTGGCGCACAGGATGCCGGTGCACGAGGCGCGCAAACCCCAGCAACGCAACCTGGACGGTAGTCTGGGACTTCAACGGTTAGCCGCGACCCGCAGGGGAGCGCGCCCGGCGCGCTCCCCTGCGGGTCGCGGCTAACCGCGCAACTTCCCCCCGCGCACGCTCTGCTTTGCACCGCGCCAACTCGCGCCCACGTCTGTTAATTCATCAAATTTTTGCCTCAACCCGCTGTCGAGCTACAATCACCCCGGCTTGATCAATCTTAAAAACCCGGACACACAGGAGGCTCCTTATGTTGCGCATCAATGACACCGCTCCCAATTTCTCCGCCGATACCTCGCAGGGACCCATCGACCTTTACCAGTGGATGGGCGATGGCTGGGCCATTCTCTTTTCACACCCAAAGGATTTCACCCCCGTCTGCACGACCGAGCTGGGCTACATGGCCGGGCTCCAGGGGGAATTCCTGATGCGCAATTGCAAGATCGTTGGCTTGAGCGTTGATCCGGTGGACAAGCATCAGAAGTGGGCCCAGGACATCGCTGAAACGCAGGGGCACAAGATCAATTTCCCCATGATCGGCGATCCGCAGCTCAAGGTCGCCAAGACCTACGGCATGCTCCCCGCCGAGGCCGGCGACACCTGCGAAGGCCGCACCGCCATGGACAACGCCACCGTGCGTACGGTCTTCATCATCGGCCCGGACAAGAAGATCAAGCTGATGCTCAGCTACCCGATGAGCACCGGCCGAAATTTCGACGAAGTCTTGCGCGTGCTCGATTCGATGCAGCTGACCGCCAAGCACAAGGTCGCGACGCCGGTGAATTGGAAACCGGGTGATGATGTGATCATCCTTCCCGCGGTGAGCGATGAGGATGCAAAGAAGAAATACCCCAAGGGCTGGAAGTCCCCCAAGCCGTATCTGCGGATCGTCCCGCAACAGGCCGCAGAACAACCCGCGGGCGCGTAGAAACAATTGTAGGCGAACGCGGTTAGCCGCGACCCGCAGGGGAGCTCGTCCGGGAACTCCAACCTGCGTTCCGTTAACCCAGGTTATTCGACGCCCTCGGTCTCACTCGTCCAACCAGCGCGTGTCATCCTTAAATTTCCGTTGAACAGTGGTGTCAGCTACCGAATGTTTCATTCTGCCTCTGAATGATGCGACGCAACCGCTCCCGCTCCTCAGGCACCAGGTCGTCGACAAGATTGAGTTTTATGATGCGACTACGGATCGCCCCCCGATTCCGTTCAAGCCGTCCCGCTATCCGAGCAACGGTCAAACCCCCGCGCACCCACTTAGCAAGGGTGCCATCCTCCTCATCTGTCCACTTCTCATAAGCACGAGGGTATCGCTCTCGCTTTTGTGCCAAGGTACTTTTGGATCGGCGCTGAATTCCAGACGATATTGCCAGTGCCTCTTTAGCTGCATGGAAGATATCAAGGTACGTTAGCTCGGGATTCGCGGCCAGAATCTGCTCATACGTGCTGCCGGCGGCAACCATTTCTAATACCGCCTGCGAATTCGCGCTTAATCTTGTGCCTGGCTCAGACATAGGCTCACAATGTGAAGATACCAGTTACAATATCCTCGAGCATCAAATAACGGTAAATCCGATTCGAGTAAGATACTCAAATGTCGGATCGTAAAATCCACGGTCACGTGTTGGATCACTTGCGTTCCCGTCGGGAACGACTATCACCATCCCCTGACGCGCTCGGGTAAGTAGCACCCGGTATGCATTCTTCTGATATACCTGCCGCTCAGTTTTTCGGATTCGATTCCACCGGTCGCCGCAGAAGGACCAATTTTCCCATCCGTTTGGTGTGTAGCGGAAATCCCCATCCCAGGTGACGCAGGTCCAATCCAGTTCAAGTCCCTGCACTTGAAACTCAGTGGCGACATCCTCAAGGTAATACGAAGACCGAACATCCTGTTTCCCATCGAGAAACCAGTGGACATGATCGATCGGAGATCGAACGTCGATTGCGTGCGGCTTGAGTCGCTGTGCCTCGGACGATGCGACCAAGCCATAGTGCTCCGTCCCGCGCGCTTTGTCTTTTACCCACTGCTTGGCCGCCGTTAGATCTCGGGAAATCACAATTGGATACTTATCGGATATCTGCCCCAGCGTGTCGCGTGCAGCGCTTTCGTCCAAGTCGAGTAGCTGCTTGACCAATAAGGAAACGTTCTCTGCCCGGAACGACCGCATGGATACTCCAAGATGCAACTCGTCGCGCAAGATGACGTTCGGACGCGCGGACACTTGTTGCAGGACTTGACCAGCTCCGTATTCGCTATCGGTCAGGCGCGATGAAAGATAAATGCGCCAGTCGGGAAACAAACGGTTCAGTGCATTGATCCATTCGCTGATTCCGGCCTCGCCGGTGTTGATTTCCTGGCCGCCGCCGACGAGGCAGACGATCGTCGCCCAATCGTCATGCCGATTGAGGCAGGAGATGAGAAACTCAGGCTCGGAATGGTTGAAGTCCACGGCCTTTTTCCGCTGAAGCATAAATTTGCGTGTCTGCTCCAATGTCCAGGCACGTTGAGCCTCGTCGAAGATGGCCACGTGTTCGATAGGCGGACGATCCTTGTCCTTCAAGAAGTCGTCTCGGAAGTGATGTACATTTTGAATGAACATTTTCACTTCGCTCAGGACGGCTCCTTTCTTCGCTTTGCGTCCGGATTCCTTCTCGTGACGAACTTTGTCGCGTGTGAGTGCTTCACGAAGGACGTCGACCAGTGGGCCATTGCCGGACAGAAAAACGCTGTAAAGTTCGTTTTTTTTGTCGATGTGGTCGGTCGCGACATTCAGACCCACCAGCGTTTTTCCAGCACCGGGCACACCGGTCACGAAACAGATTGATTTGACGCGCCGATCGCGCGATGTCTGGATGATCTGTGAGATGGCCTGAGATGTAGCGCTTAGATTCTTTGCACTCGCGTCCTTCCGTACGATGTCATCGACGGAATGTCCGTTGTAGAGTGCCATCGCGGCTTCGACGATGGTGGGAGTCGGATGATAGCGTCCTTGCTCCCACGCAGCGATGTCGATCGATTCACCTTTGACGACATCAAGCACGCGCTGCATCACTTGCCCAAGCGATCCTGACGTGGCTTGGATCGGCATCATGACGCCGTCGGCATGATTGGTGTATGCGATAGTAGCCACTGCATCTTCGGCGCCCGTGGGAATAACGATCGGCGCGATGGGCGGAGCATGGCTGGTTTCATGAAAGTTTTTCAGATCCAGCCCGTAGTCATAGGCTTGATCCATTGCATACGCTTTGAACTGATCTTCGCCCACCTTGAACTCGAGAACGAAAAGGACTGGACCGATCACCGCAAGCACATCGATCCGGCGGCCGAGTCGTGGAATTGAGTATTCAAAATAGACCGAACCGCGATCAGAGTAGGGAGACAAAACGACCTTCAAGATCTCAATCTGTTCTCGCCAAGCTTCGAGCTGCGTTGCTTCTACGCTCGTTCCGTCGACACTGCCAGCCATAGCGAGTTCGCCGAGTACCTCCGCCGTAGCTCTTTGGATGAACGAAGTAATCTTGTCGGAGTAATAGGCCCGTTTCATACGAATCGTGGGGGCTGAGGGAGCTCAGGTTATTTTGCAATTGCCGCCAATGGCGATTGATAGACACTCGCTCCGTTGTATTCCAGCATCATCAGCACTTTCAGAATTCTTTCGAGTTGTTCGTTATTCAGACGTGGTGCGCCGTTTTCTGGTGCAATGCGATTGATGATGCTGTCCTGGTGGACAAGCCAGACCTTTCCGTTGCACGCGTCACCTTTCGTAAAACCAAATGGAACGGCGAGCACGGGTTGAACCCACGGCGCGTTGGCTCCCATTAAAGCTTCGAGCCTCGTTCTAAGTTCTAATGTTTGCCCCATTGCTTGTTTTGCAAAATCACACGGATCATTGTTATGGATCAAGCCATCGACGGTGCCAGTAAAGAGCCCACGATGAGATTTGGTCGAAATGCAGAAGAGCCCATTCGGTCCGACAACGACATGATCAACGTCGCTTCCGGATTCAAGCTTCAAGTTGTTGAAGATATGCCAGTCGTCTTCCAAGTCCTGCAAAATCCAGGCAACGAGTGCTTCTGCTTGTCCGCCGCGTAGAAATTTGATGCGCTCTTTAGCGACGCGGTCGATCCATGGTTCAACGCGACCGACTACGATCTTCAGCACAACAGCAAAGGCAGCCAGAGGAAGAAGTACGAACCATCCTCTTAATCGGTTCCAGAAGAAACCCCAGAGAAAGGTAGCAACAGAAGTTGTAAAAGTTAGGGCTACAAAGGCGGCCAAAATCTGCCGATTCCGCTTTTTATGTTCTGCTTTGCAAAATTGCCCTGCGAGCCCGTGTCGAATTGCCATGCTTCCCATCCCTTGTTGTCAACAAGCGATTCATATTGTCCACTTCTTCGATCATCCCGCCAGGTCGGAACCATTTCTTCCATTGCCGGTTGAGCTGTTGATTCCGCGTCCAGGCGATTCGGTCTGGCATGACTACATTATGACGGTTCGTGCGGCGAGGTGCGAAGGCGTTGATTTCGTCGCGCGATTTTGAAAGGCGACGTTTAGAGCCGGCGAGCTTGCTCGCCGTTCAACGGTTGGGAACGGTCAACTCGGTGGGCAAACTCGCCGGCGAGACGCGCTCAAGGGAATCCATACCCCCCGGCGGCTTGGGCCATCCCGGCCATTTGGGCCATTCGCCTCGCCCCAAATTCCAGGCGCATTTTCCATGCATTTTGTATGTGTTTCTGATGCATTTGGCGGGTGTTTCCCAGGTGTTTCGGATCACTTTATTGCGTTCCATTTCGGGTGAAATGGTGGCAAAGAAAGTGCCGGGAGGGAGGCAAAAAGCTTCAATGGGCGCGGTAGGACCCGAACTATTCGAAGATTCCCGCGAAAATCAACATAGTTTACCGGAGCGCGGCACAGAATCCGGCACACTTGGCTCTGCTTCGGACTCCGCCAATGCCGTAGCGGCAATGATGCGCCTGCCACTGTCCGATTCCGAAAAGGCCGAAGCCGTCCGGCGCCTGTTAGGGCGCGGACCCTTATAGCAATCGAGCATCTGGATCAGTGTGGCGAAGGCGCGTCAAAACGAATAATGCAATATGAGCGACCCAAACGATAGCGCACCGTCACCAAACGGACCTAACGGCAAGGGCGGGAGGGGCCGATTCGTCAAAGGCAATCCCGGCGGACCGGGCAATCCAAACGCCAAACGAGTCGCTGAACTGCGCAGTGCCCTGTTTAGCACGGTCTCACCGCAGGACCTCAAGGTTGTCGTCACTCAACTTCTGAATCAGGCCAAAGCGGGTGAGATTGCCGCGATCAAGGAATTGCTGCAAAGGTTATTGGGCCCTGCCGAGAGCATCGACCTCCTGGAGCGGTTGGAACTGCTTGAAGCAAAACTCGCCCAGATTGCAGAAAGGGACGGACCGACATGGGGACGCTAAAGACCAAGCTTACGCGGCTGGAAGCGGTAACGCATCGTATTGTCCCTGATCAATACCGCTGCTCTTGTTGTCACGGCGAGGCTCTTGTGATGTTTCCCGGCGAAGCCAATGGCGGCGGGCCCCGCTTGCCTTATGACGGGGCCGGTGGCGTGTGCCGGCTGTGTCGACAGCCTCCGCCCGAAATCCATGAGATCCGCCTGGCAGAGGTCGAGCATAAGGTCTTTGCAGTTATTCCCTGGTCGAGAAATCCGCGCCTGCGATTCGTTGAGAAGCTTTACCTACTGATGGCGATACGAATCAGAAGCGCCAAAGGCAGCATGTTGGAAAAGTACCAAGAGCTGATGGAACGGCATCGTGTTTTGCCCTGGGAACAGCAGGTGGAGCGGCTCTTTGAGCGCAACGGGAGGGAGCAGACGAATGAAACTCAACCAACGTCTCAAGCGCCTGGAGCAACTGGCTAAGCAGCTTGGCAGTTCAATCCATTGCCATTTCTGCCGGGATGGCCAGTCCGGGGATGGCCCGACGACCGTCGCTCTGGATGGATCGATCGTACCCCTGATGGCCGATCAAACGCTGCTGTACGGCCATGACAACCGCTGTCGGCACTGCGGACAGGCCTGCATCAGCAAAGAGCCTCGCGTGCATGTCGAAGTTCCCGCTGTGCTGGTCCTTTCCAGCACAGTGGGATCCGAAGCTTGGAATTCACGTGACTTGAAGTCGCGGC
>JADMIO011167677.1_pt1 | contig 108976 bp, 80 predicted proteins | sample 8958161 | NCBI WGS metagenome assembly JADMIO01 (sample SAMN16585339, study PRJNA669376) | soil metagenome | isolation source: Crop rotation soil | place: USA: Cullars Rotation, Alabama | collected 2011
GCCGCGACTTCAAGTCACGTGAATTCCAAGCTTCGGATCCCACTGTGCTGGAAAGGATCAATGGCTCAACCATCTGATAAGAAGATGGTTAGATGCTGAGGCGTGGGCTCCATCCGAGTTGTTATTGTCTAACCTTTCGTTGGGCATTCTTATGAATACCGCTGTATTTCATCACAAGATCCACTAGTTCTATTGACTGTGATATTTTTCAATGGATGGCGCATCATCGCGACAAGGTGCGTGAATTTCGCCCGTGCGGAGCCTCCGAATAAGCCGATGGCGATTACTTGGATTTCGGATGCGCTGCCGTGTGCAAAGCCTCGTAGAGCCGGTGCAGCTCCACGGGTTTCGTAAGGATCGCAACCGCGCCGAGATCCTTTGCTTCGCATCCTGGAGGATAACCGCTCACAAGAATGATCCGCGCGGCCGGATCTTTTGCGAGAATGTGACGGCAGGCCGTGACGCCATTCAGTTTTGACATCCGATGATCCATCAGCACGACATCCGGCCGATGTCGCTCGTAAGCATGAATCGCGTCCAGTCCGGAGCACACTACTTCTACAACTTCATTTCGACATTGGCTCACCAATTCGGCCAGGACTGCTGCGGCGCCGGGTTGGTCGTCTGCGATGAGAACGCGCATCCGCCCTATTTGGCAGAAGTTTTCGTGCCAGTCCGGGCCTTCCGGAAGTAACGTGCGCTGGTGACAACGGCCTTCTTCGCGTTCGGCGAAATTCTCTGGGATTGTCTGCCGTCGGGCCGATACGCGGGCGGCGCGCCGTTCAATGTGGCTGTGCATCTTGCTCAACTTGGCGCTTCTGTGTCGCTCATTTCTGCCGTCGGTCGCGACTCGTTAGGCGACGAAATCTTACAAGTGGCCAAGGACAAAAACGTTGATGTCGGCTCGATCAATCGTGCGCGGATTGGTTTAGCAACGGGCCAGGTCATTGCGCGGTTGGACGAAGAGGGCAATGCAATCTACGAAATCCTGCAACCGGCAGCGTGGGACGAGATCGACATTTCCGATACGACACTGGATGCAGTCTCGCGCGCAGGCGCACTAGTGTTTGGCTCGCTCGTCGCGCGTTCGCCTTCTAATTTGCGGCAGCTTAATCGACTTCTCGATATTGCCGGCCCGCTCAAATTCTTCGACGCGAATTTGCGCCCACCTTTTGTTGATCCGCGAGTGGTCATCGATCTCGCGAAGCGCGCCGATGTTTTGAAACTCAGCGACAGCGAACTTGGCTCCGTTGTTTCATGGATTCGAAAGAGCGATGTGTCGCGGAGCAGGCTGGATGGTCCTGTTCAAATCGCACGAGCCTGCGCGACAATTTCTGAGGCCACACATGTTCCTCGCATTTGTATCACACTTGGCGAACGAGGCGCCGCTTTGTGGAATGAAGGAGATTTTGTCAGCGCTTCCGCGTCAAAGGTTATAATAAAAGATAGCGTGGGCGCGGGCGACGCGTTCCTGGCCGCACTGATGTTGGGCCTTACGCGCCAAATCGAGACCAAGACGGTTTTGGAAAATGCCTGTCGCCTGGCGGGATTCGTCGTTTCACAAGATGGAGCGACGCCGATTTTGCCTAACGAAATAAAAGCCATGTTCAAATGAGGAGAATTCAATGAGCTCAGATGTCACTTCGATTGATGCAATTATTCGCGCTTCCTACGATGGAATCTCCGGACCCGCCGGCAAGCAGCGCGATTGGGATCGCGAACGTGCGCTCTTCCATCCCGGTGCGCGATTGATTCCCACCGCCAAAGACGCGGGACGACTGGATCGGAACCTGGCGCCGCAGATTCTCGACGTCGAAGGCTACATAGCCCGAGTGCAGCCGTACTTCGAAACGACCGGGTTTTACGAAAAGGAGATCGCGCGGCGAACCGAACAATTCGGTTGTATCGCCCATGTCTGGAGCACCTATGAGTCGCGTCATGACGAGAATGACCGCGAGCCATTCATGCGTGGGATCAACAGCATTCAATTATTCAATGACGGTGCGCGCTGGTGGATCGTGACGATCTACTGGCAGCATGAAAGCCCGTCGCATCCACTGCCAAACAAATACCTGGAGGCGCTCTGCAGCTAGCGAGCTATTTCGCCTGTTTGAAGGACGGAGATGGACTGGATGCCACGCGCTGCAGGTGCGCCGCTTTCTTCGCCGCTCGTTGTTCCTTTACGCTCAACGAACGAGCTGGCTGCGGATGATTTGCGCGATAATGCATTGTGGCCAGACCGAGTAAGAGCGCGCAAACGACAAAGGCAATCGTTCTTCTTTCCTCCGTTGTGAGAACGAAAATTTGTCGCCGTGGCGAAAGTTGTTCGCGGCCCGTCATCTCTTTTTGCGCGGTCGCACATGAATTGAGCGGTACTTTCCGCGAACATTGCGATCATAGAATCGCGCCTTCGATTCCGCGGCCATGAGCGCGCGGTAAAGTTTCGGCGGAACTTCGAGGTAACGATAAATTGCGCCGTTAATAAATTCGATCTCCAGAGCATGGAGTCGTTTACTGTAGCCAATGGCCGCGATCGCCGTCGAATCGACCGGAACGCGCGGGATGTGCGAGACAACTGCTTCGGTCCGGCGCTCTTTGTCAGGCGGCGCGCCCGTCGCAGCCGGCGTGAACAAGCATAGTGCTACGAGTATAACGGTGGGGGCCGTCCTCATCCAAAACCGACGATGTCACAGTCCGACTGGAGTCGTCGAGCAAAGATTTACTGCGGATAAACGTCGAGATACTTGATGCCGGAGCCGGTATTGAAAATAAGAACCGACTCGTTAGGCGAAATGGTTCCATCCCCAAGCAGCATCTCCAGTGCATCAAAGCACGCTCCACCCTCCGGCGCGACAAACACGCCTTCGCTGGCGCCGACCTCCAGTGTTATTCTAATCATGTCATCGTCCTCGACATCGATCGCGCCTCCATTTGAAGCGCGCAGAATCTTCAGTATCAAGAAATCGCCGATGGCTTTTGGCACCCGCAAACCTGAGGCAATCGTATGCGCATCCGGAATTTCAGTTGCGGTGGATTCACTTTTTTCGAATGCGCGAACGATTGGTGCACAACCGCTCGCCTGTACCGAAAACATGCGCGGCCGTTTCGCACCGATCCATCCAAGCGTCTCCATTTCCTCAAATGCTTTCCACATTCCGATGAGACCGGTGCCGCCGCCGGTTGGATAAAGAATTACATCAGGCAGTTGCCATCCAAACTGCTCTGCCAACTCGTAGCCGAGCGTCTTTTTTCCTTCGACGCGATACGGCTCTTTCAGTGTCGACATGTCGAACCAGCCTTCCGCGTTTTTGCGGCGCGCGATCTCGGCTCCGCAATCTGTGATTAGGCCGTCCAGCAAAGTGACATTCGCGCCGAGTTGCTGACATTCAATGATATTGGCGCGTGGGGTGTCGCGCGGCATGAAGATGTGCGCTTCAAGACCGGCGCGTGCCGCGTAGGCGGCAAGCGCACCGCCGGCATTTCCGGCCGACGGCGCTGCGAGCTTTTTGGCGCCGAGATATTTTGCCATTGAAACGGCAACCGACATTCCGCGCGCCTTAAAACTCTGTGTCGGATTTTGCGACTCATCCTTTATCCAGAGATTGGGCGCGCCGACTTTCTCGCCGAATGTCGTCGCGCGCAGAAGCGGTGTCCCGCCTTCGCCTAACGAGACGGGCGTAACGTCCAGCGGTAGTGGTAACAACTCCCGAAAACGCCACAAACTCTTCTCCCGATTCGCCAGGCTGGCGCGATCGATCGTTTTCTGAATTGCTGCGAGATCGTACTCGGCAAAGAGCGGTTTCTGACAGGCTCTACATAAATTCTGCAATTGCGACCATTCATGGCGGAGTCCGCAGGCGGTGCAGACGAGGTGTGTCAAAAACATTCCGAAAATTGAATTGAGAGTCGCACCATCAGCAAGCGCACGAAATCCGAATTGTTCAAGAATGCGATCGCGAAAGACCAGCGGTAGACCTTACGGGATTGTAAGGCCGTCACGTAAAATTATGTTGTTTTCGCCACAGGCAAAAGAGGACAATCAGAGAATGCGGAAAATCTGCGTGTTCCTCCTGTGCTGCGTCGGTTCGGCGCTCGCTTTCGTTAGTCTTCGATCCTCGAATGGGATCGCTCAGCCGCAAAGTCCGAGGCTTTCAGTTGAAAAGCTGCAAATCAGAAACGCTCCGAGCAGTGCGACGTCGGGCCGCATGCTTCGCTCGCCGCAGCCGTCTCTTCCGCTGGACGCGAACGCCCCGACATTCGCGCACCCGGTAATCAGCGGAATTGGCGGCACTGGTTTCGAACAGTCAATTCGAATCGATCCATCAAATACGAATCGCATTTATACGAGCACACCCGGAACTGCATCGGCGGACACAAGTTGGATCTGGCGTTCGGTTGACGCAGGAAAAACTTTCAAGTGGGTGCCCGGCGCCGCGCCTTTGGAAGGAAAAGTGACGACCTGCCATGGCGGCGGCGACACCGAACTGGCGGTCGATCCGGCGGGCCGTCTTTATTTCAATGATTTAACGCTCGCAAATTTCAGCACGGCGCGTTCGGACGATTCGGGCGTTACATTTACATGCACGAATACGGCGGTGCCCGACGTGATTGTCGATCGCCAGTGGTATGCGATCGACGGCGACCCGTTGAATGGCGGAAGTATTTACCTAACGAATGACGAAGTCGGGCAGGGCGGCGTCGTTTGCGGCGCGACCCCTGCAAACAATGTGCTCGTAATGTACCGGTCACCGATCGATCCGGCGGTGGCGCCGACGACCGCCGGCATTCAATTCGGTCCGCCCAATCGCATCACGGGGCTCAACGGATGCGACGAAGCGATCATGGGAAATATCGAAGTGAGTCCAATCGCAACCACGCTTGGTCAGCCTAACGGGGTAGGCGGCTTTGCCACATTGCCGACGCCGGTGAAGCACGCGTTTGTTGTGCATGATAACGCCGCGCTAAATAAGATTTTGATGGCACGCTGTTTCCCGGTCGCATTTGGATTGCCGGTGGCAAACGTGAGTGATCCGAGCGGACTGAATTGCACCGATTTCCCCGTCGCTGATCTCGGACCGAATGCGAAAACCGGTGGCGATTTTCCAACAATGGCAATCGACAACGCCGGCAATCTTTATGCCGTTTGGGAGGAAGCGCCGCTCACTGCTGGCGTCATTAGCGGCGATGTCGTGTTGAAATTTTCCTACTCGACGAATCAAGGAATGACGTGGTCGCCGCCCATGCAGATCGACACGTCGGGTTCGTCGGTTGGCACGCTGCACCAGAATGTTTTCGCTTGGATCAACGCGGGCGATGACGGCCGTGTGAACATTGTTTGGTACGGGACGGATGGAACCGCACCGGGCGGAGCGCACGGACCCGACGATTGCAACGACTGCAATTGGAGCTTGTGGATGGTGCAATCACTCAATGCGCACGCAGCGAATCCGGTTTTCACGCCGCCGATCCTGGCGAGCGAGCATCACATTCATCGCGGGAACGTTCAGACATTGATCGGCGGGCAAAATCAACTTTCGTCGCGCGCGCTCGGAGATTTTCTGCAAAGCCGCGTCGGTCCGTTAGGCGAAGCGCACATCGCTTATGCCGATTCGAACCACCTCGAGGGTGCAGCGGTTTCGCACGCGATGTATGTGCGGCAAAACTCTGGAACGGGTCTGTATGCGGCCAGCTCGCCGCTCAACGTTCCGAATCTGGCGCCGTTCAATTCAGTGACCGATCCTTCAGGTGATGGAAAATATGAAGCGGGCGGAATTGTCAGCGCAAATATGCCGCAACTCGATCTGCTCGGATCGACTGTGACGAAAGTGACGACAGCGCCGTGTTCCGTTGCGGCGCCTTGTTACCGAATCGTGATGCAGATCAATAATCTCAGCCTGGCGCCGATCCTCGGAAGCGATCCCGATCCCGATTTGGTTTGGCTAACGCAATGGTTTGTTCCATCGAGCACCGACACCGACGGCGGAAAGAACTTTCACGTTTACGCGGAATCGAACAATGGCGGGGCGCTGCAATGCTACGTCGGAGAAAATGCGATCCTGCTTGTTGGCGGCGGTGCGACGCTAACTTATCCGGGGAACACCGCGTTACCGGCGGCGAATTGTCGATCAACGCTTGGGCCGAACGGAAACATTACGATCGATATTCCGCTCTCGATCGTAAATGAACCCGGTGCGATCGACTCGCGTCTGCATGAAGTCACGGCAAGCACGATGACTCTGCTCCAACCCGCGAATTCAAATCCATCGATTGCCGGCATCGGTGGATTGGCTTTCGATCTAATTGATGTCGGACAGGCCTATGTATTCGATCCCACTGTTATCAAAGCGGTCTCACGCAAGACTCATGGAACTGCCGGCGTTTTTGATATCACACTGCCATTAACCGGAACACCGGGAATCGAGTGCCGTCGCGGCCAGGGCGCAAATGGCGATGAGCATCAAATCGTCGTCATATTTCCGACATCGATTACGCTCAATTCGGTCAGCGTCACCTCCGGGGTCGCATCGCTCGCCGGATTCAACGTCAACGTGAATGAAGTCACGGTGAATCTTTCCAACGTACCGAACGCGCAGAAGATCGAAGTCACGCTTTCCGGCGTTAACAATGGTGTCACGACAAGCAACGTCATTGTGCCCATGAGCGTTCTTCTCGGCGACACGACGGCGAACGGAGTCGTTAACAGCTCCGACGTCAGCCAGACGAAGGCGCAGAGTGGCGCGGTTGTGACGTCAGCGAATTTCCGTAACGACGTGACCGTGAACGGTTCGCTCAACAGCTCAGACGTTTCGAGCGTGAAAGCCCAATCGGGGACGGCGCTACCGCCGTAATTGCAATCGCCTAACGAGTAGTCGCTAGAGCTGAATGCCGAAACGCTTCATCTTGTTGTAAAGCGTCGGGCGTTGAATGCCCAGCAATTGCGCGGCGCGCTTCTTGTTCCCGTGCGTTGAAGCCAGTGCCTGTAAAATCGCGTTCTTCTCCATTTCATCGAGGCTTTGCAGTTTTGTGCTTTGTCCGTCACCGCTTCCGAGATTTTGCAGCGCGGCCGGGAGTTGAACTTCTGTCGGCAGTTCCTTTACCGTGATCAGGTTTTGCCGAACGAGGACGACGGCGTACTCAATCGCGTTTTGCAACTCGCGCACGTTCCCCGGCCACGAGTAGTCCAGCAATTTTTGAAAGGCTTCCGGCGTAATTTCCGGTTCCGATTTGCCCAATTTTTGCGCGAAGCGTTTCACGAATACGCTAACGAGTGGAGGAATATCCTGTTTCCGGTCGCGCAGTGGTGGAATTTCGATCTGGAACGTGTTCAGTCTGTAATACAAATCGGATCGGAGACGATTTTCGGCGAGCGCCTGTTGAATCGGCCGATTTGTTGCCGCGACCACGCGAAAGTTCGATTTCATCGTGCGCGTGCTACCTAACGAACGGTATTCGCCTTCCTGGAGGACGCGGAGAAATCGCGTCTGCAATTCCGCCGGCATTTCCGAGATCTCGTCGAGGAACAAAGTGCCGCCGTTTGCTTCCGCGATCATTCCGGAAAAATCGTGCATCGCTCCGGTGAAGGCTCCCTTTACGTAGCCGAACAACTCCGATTCAATCATTTGCTGCGGAAACGCGGCGCAATTCAATTTCACCATCGACTTCGCCGCACGCAGACTGCGACCGTGAATAATGTTTGCGATGACTTCCTTGCCCACGCCGCTCTCACCGGTAATGAGGACATTCGCTTCCGATGGCGCCATGGCAGTAATCAATCCGTCGATTTCCTGCATGACTTTGCTGGTGAAAACCGGCGCCGAGCGCGTCTCCGCCATCTCGAGACGTTTTTCCAATTGCTGCGTCTTCTGTCGTAGCTCGGCCGTCTCGCGCAAAAGCGATTGTTTTTCCAGTGCCTTCTCGACCAGGCTAAGAAGCTCTTCCGGCGCGTACGGCTTGCTGATGAAATGATATGCGCCGCGCTTGATCGATTCGATCGCATTGTTGAGCGAATCGTGCGCCGTGAGAATGATGACCTGTATTTCTGGATGGTCGCGCTTGATTTGATCGAGCGTCTCTAAACCTGCCGCGTCTGGAAGTTGCAGGTCGAGCAGGATGAGCGCGGGCAAATTTGTATGCAACGCTTTCAAGCCGTGCGCTGCCGTCGCTGCCGTCTCGGTATTGTAGCCGTGCCGCTTCAGCAACGCCTCGAGCGTCATCAAAATGGGTCGCTCGTCATCGATAATGAGAATGCGATGATGATCAGCGGTCATAATACATTCTTCGATAGCGGCAGCGTTACGCGCGTGCATAACGAGGAGCTGGCAGAAATATAACGTGCCTGCAGTTGGCCCTGGTGCGCTTCCACGATCGCTCGCACACGATGCAGCCCGAGGCCGTAATGACCGCGACCAACTTTCATCAGTGGCTGGCCTCCCCAGTTTTCTGTCAGTGTAGCGAAGTCCTTCTTCGGCTCGGACAATTCGAAAATGAAACGATCGCCTTCGACCCAGGCGAAGGCTTTCAGGTTGCCGCCGGCACGCTCGTGATAGAAAGCGTTATCGAAAATTTCCGTGAAGGCCGACTGCAAGAGCACTGGATCAACCTGCAAAGTTTCATCGCCAAACTTTACGCTCCATTCAATCGCGTTTCTTTCGTGCGGATATTCTCTCTCCACTTTTTCGCGAAGATCATCGACGAAATCAGCGGCGCGATAGCTTATGAGCCTCGGATGCGACTGGCTCATCGCGGCAGTGAGCTTTTGCAGCACGGCGCTCATTTCATAAGTCATTTCGCGCAGTCGCTGTACTTCAGCTTTTTGCTCGGCATTCGACGCTAACTCGGCGAGGAAAGTTGATTGAAGCTCGATCGCGTTAAGATGATTCCGTAAATCGTGGCTTAGCTGTCGTACGAAACGAACGACATCGTTCCATGGAACGTCGCGCGTGGCGCTGGGTGCTGCGTGATTCTGCGTCGAAGACATTAGCGCAGGAAAAATTTTTCTTGCGACGGTCGTACGTTCGAATCGCTCCCAACCGCATGATCGTTCGCAACGAGATGGCGAAGGACATGAAAAACATCTTCCGCACTGGCATTCACAGCCTGCGCCAGTTGTTCGGAAGTTTGGCCGGGAGCTTGCGGAAGTGCTTGGCGCACGCGGCTCTGAAGTTCGAGCAAACGCGTCGCCGCCTTTTTCCCTGCTTCGACCCCGGGCTGATGGTAAGCGTTTACGTTCACAAGTGAGCCATAGAATCCCACCGCGCGTTCATAAAGAGCAATCAGCGAGCCGATTTGGAACGCATTTACCTCGGGAATCGAGATTGTGATTGATTCGCGGTCCTTTTCATAAAGGGCGGCACGCGTTCCACGTAGGAACCCATGCAGGTAATCGCCGCTTGTGATGCCCTCCTCGACATCAAAGGCGGGGCCGGAGCGATCTTTCGCGACTTCAATGAAGGTGACAAAGAAATTGGGAACGCCATCACGGAGCTGTTGCACATAGGCATGTTGATCGGTCGACCCCTTGTTGCCGTAAACCGCGATGCCCTGGTGAACAATTTTGCCGTCGCGATCTTTCTCTTTGCCTAACGACTCCATAACGAGCTGTTGCAGATAGCGACTGAAAAGGGCAAGACGATCTTTGTAGGGCAGGATCACCATGTCTTTTTCCCCGCGTCCGTTTCCGGCGTGGTACCACATCAGTGCAAGCAACATTGCCGCATTCTTTCGCACCTCGGGAGCCCGTGTGTGTGCATCCATTGTTGCCGCGCCGGCAAGAAAATCGTCGATGGCAAAACCAAGCAGAGCCGCCGGCACCAAACCCACCGCGCTCATGACCGATGTGCGGCCGCCAACCCAATCGTGCATCGGAAAACGCGCGAGCCAGTTGTGTTGTGCCGCGAACTTGTCGAGTTCGCTGCCCGGACCGGTGACAGCAACCGCGTGTTTTCCAAAGTTTAGTCCCGCTGTTTCAAAACGTGCCTGCGCTTCGAGCATGCCGTTGCGCGTTTCCTTTGTGCCGCCTGATTTTGAAATGACGACGACTAATGTTGTTGCGATGCCGTCGCCGATCTTTTCGAAAACGCGGTCGAAGCCATCCGGATCGGTATTGTCGAAAAAGAAAATGTTGGACGGATCTTTTGCCGATCCGAGAGCGTCCGCCACAAACTGCGGTCCGAGCGCTGATCCGCCGATCCCAATCAGCAAAATATGCGCGAACTTTTTGCCCGAAGCAGGAGCAATCGAGCCACTGTGAACATCTGATGCAAATTGTCTAATGCGCGCGTTTGTTTTCTCGATGTCGGCACGGATCTCCTGATTCGGGGCGAGCTGGGGATTGCGTAACCAGTAATGCCCGACCATTCGCTGCTCGTCGGCGTTGGCAATCGCACCAGTTTCCAATTCCGCCATCTCCCGAAAAGCGCGATCTGCCTCCGGCTTCATGCGCGCGAGAAAATCGTCCGCAAAGCGCATGCGGCTGATATCCAGCGAAAATTCAAGATCCTCGTAAGCGACGAGGTATTTCTGAAACTTTTCCCAAAGACTGGCCGTCGAATCCATCAGTATTCACCGAAATTTACGACCAAATTGATCTGGCCGGAAGTTGGTTTGCCATCGTTGTAGGCGGGAACCCATTGCCCGTCCTGCGTGATGTTGCGGAGTAGTTCTCCCAGTCCGCTGTCTTTTGGAATTTCGGAAACGACCGAATTCGATTCCGGCTGGCCTTTCCCATTCACCTTGAAAAGAACTTCGGCAGCGCCATTCCACGGCCGATTCCACATCAACGATGAATTCGCGTGATGAAGGCGGTCCCCCAATCCGCCAATCAGTTGTGGCTGAATGTAGTTTGCAAGTTGACCGACACGCTCGCGCTCCGCCGTTGCTAATGAAACAACGATGACCGGCTGACCGTTCTGATGAAAAAATAAGACGGTACCGCCCAGATAAACGGGAACCGGTTTGCCGTCGACTGAAGCCGGTTTGAATCGGCCCCAATCAAGTGCCGTTTGAACCGCCGCCTTGAACGCCGGATCATTCCCGACGAGTCCGTAAGTTGCGACGATCGCGCCCTCGGCCGAAACGTCGCAGTAGAACTGCACCGCACTGTCACCGGTCGCACCTTTCGGGAAATGAATATAGCTCGCAAGCGAGTTGGCATCGCGGCTGACCGTTGCCGGTTCGCCGATTTTAACGGGCGCGTCCGGCCGAATTTCCAAAGAGGGTTGTGATTGCTCCGTCGGACTGGACGCTCCCGTTGTCTGTGGGCGTTTCTCACACGCTGGGACGGCAAGAAAAATTGCCGCGACCAGCGTGCCCAATATCCGGAACCGCCCGCTCGATTGTTTTTCCATGTTAGCGATTGGCCGAAGTAACCTTTGCTGAACGCGCGCGCAAGTGGTGAGACAAGGATCGCGACGGCTTGACACAAAATCAGAGCATGACCAGCTTCGCAAATATGAGCCGATCATTCGAACTTTCTCGTGCAATTAGAATTCTCACAGCGGCAATTGGTCTGATTTTCATCGCGCATTCGGTAGTCGCACAGGATTGGGCAAAACCGCGTTTGGAAAAATCACCACGTCACGGCGAGTGGGTGAGTTTCAAATCGGGCGAGCGGACAATCAAGGCGTTCGTTGTCTATCCCGAATCAAAAGAAAAGACACCGGTTGTCCTCGTCATCCACGAAATTTTCGGGCTCACGGATTGGGTTCGGGGTGTGTGCGATCAACTTGCCGAAAATGGAGTGATCGCGATCGCGCCTGATCTGTTGTCAGGCCAAACCTTTTCCGACGTTGACGGTGCGCGCAAAGCGGTTTCGGAATTACCGAAAGAGCAGGTGAAAGCGGATTTAGATGTGACGGCGGAATACGCGCTGAAAATTCCGGCCGCAAACGGCACTCTGGCGGTCTGTGGTTTTTGCTGGGGAGGAGGATGGACGTTTGCCTACGCGAATGAAAACCCGAAACTAAAAGCCGCCTATTCTTTTTATGGAACGGCCGCGAGTGATTTAGCGGCCGTTAACGGTATCGCATGTCCCGTTTACGGATTTTATGCAGAGAAAGACGAGCGGGTGAACGCGACAATTGCAAAAGCGGAAGATTTGATGAAAACCGCCGAAAAGAAATACGAACCGATCACTTACAAAGATGCGACCCATGGATTTATGCGTGAGGGCGAAATGCCGGATGGGAGCGAAGCAAACAAAAAAGCGCGCCAGGATGCCTGGGCGCGCTGGAAAACTTTATTGAAACAATTGCCCTAACGAGGGCGCGGGAAAAATTTACTCTCCTAGCCGAAATCCCTACGCGCCGGTTATTTCGAACGCGCCGGGACGGGGAGTTCTAATCCGCCAGTGCCAGCCGGGTGAGCTGTTGCGCGACGCGGAAGGATCGAAGCGCCCGAATATCGGGGACGTTGGGGAATGAAATGAAAACCATGTTCATCCTCGTAGCCTTCCGGGGCTTTTTGCAGCGCGTGAACAATTACCCCCAACGAAGCGGAGGCCGTAGCTACGATAACGCCGAGTAGAATCATACCTCCACTTGAGCAGGATCGATACCAGTCGCCTGATTTCGGGCCGCTCCCTTGTAATTCCAGTGTTGCACGGTGCCTGTGGGTCAAAAAGTCTCCGGAAGGCGTAGCTTTTTAAAACAGGTGTGTCAAATCAGAAACATCGAAATGTATGGCGCCGCCTTGCTGTTTCTCATATTAGAATTTGCGCGGCGCCAACGAGAGAACTTGGGGCAGTGGAACTTCCGTTTCAACCGACCGACCGAGGAAGGAAAGGAGAACACGAATGCGTTCCTTTGCCGGAATCAACTTTGTGACAAGCGCCTCCAAACCCTGAAATGGCCCGGTCGTGATTCGCACTTCCTGTCCAACTTCGATCTCCGGATCGATCGTGACAATTTCTTCTTCGTCACTTGTGTGCTGAAGCGAGCTGATCAGCCCGGCATCGACCGTTGCCAGATCATCGCCGAATTGAACGATTCCTTGGATGCCAGGCGAATGACCGACGCGACGATGTTGATCTGTGTAAGTAAACTGCGCAAAGAGATATCCGGGAAACATCGCCTCGACAAACCAAACGGCACCGCGGCGCGTCATTTTGCGAAAACGCAAACGCGGCGCGTAGCAGGGGACATTCAGCTGACGACGTAATCCAACTGCGGCCAAGTGTTCGCGCTTGGGCTGAGCCCGCAGGCAAAACCAAAGTGGCGTCCGAATGAGCGCTAACTGCGCGCGAGAGAAAGTCATGATGGCGGGCTTGGACCCTGAAGGTATTGCCGACATGGTGTTTTTCAAGGCCGCGCCAAAAATGCGCGACCGAGTTCTGTTTTGAGTTGCCGGCGGTTTTGCGCCGGTGAGCAGGATTATTTTAGTTTTGCCAGCGCCTGTTTCGCTTCGCTCGCGGAAGGATCAGTCAGGCCGGCCTGCAATGCTTGCTGCAGTGCATCGCGTGCAGAGATGTTTTTCTTGAGCTGGAGATTCGACATTCCAAGGCAAAACAAACCATCGGCGTCGAGGGGTTTTTTTCGGGCGCGGTCGTTCAAAAGCTGAGCGGCGTAAGTGTAATCTTTCTTTCGATAGCTGATCTCGCCCATGGTTTGCATGAGATCGAGATCGTCCGGAATCCTTTTCCTCGCTTTTGTTGCGAGGTCGTACGCGTTCGCTAAGAACGCAGGATCGCGTGCGTAGACCATCGCGAGATTTTTCTGCGCCGGTGTGAAGTCGGGATTTCGTTGCAAAATTTTGTTGTAGATATCCCCAGCGGCTTTGAGCTCATGTCGTTGTCGACTTGCTTCTGCCTGCACCATCAACGCCGGTACATTGTTTGGATCAGCTTGCAGCGCCGTGTTTGCTTCAGCGCTGAGCGCATTGAGATCAGCTCCGTCCTGATCGAGCGATGTTAGTGCCAGGAATGATTTCGCGTCGTTGAGTTCGGCGGCATCGTGTGACTTGTTCAAAACATTCTTCATCGCTTCGCGAGCCTCGGCGATTTTTCCACGGCTGTAGGCTGTCCGGGCGAAATAGCGTTGTGCCTGGCTATCATCGGGAAGTCGTTGTGTGCTTTCTTGCAAACGGCTGTAGGCCCAATCGAAGTTGCCGGTTTGGTAGGCGATGATACCCGCAAGCGCGTTGATCTTTGCATCGCCCGGAGCTAATTCGCGCGCTTCTTTCGCCAGCTCCATCGCTTTGGCCGGGTTCTTCAACGGTCCGGCATTGATTTGCGCGAGCTTGATTGTTGGACCCAATAAATGGGGATTCAATTTGATAACCTGCTCATACGATGACGCGGCATCGGCAAACTTTTGTTCCTTTTCGTATGACTCACCGATTCGTTGCAATAGAATTGGGTCGTTAGGCTGTTGCGCTAACAATCGTTTCATTTCTTCAATCGACACCTGAGAAGCTCCTTCCGCCTGCAACAGTGCGAGGCGTCGTTTGCTATCTTCTTTTTCCGGAAAATCGACCGGCGCATTGGCTGCACGTTCGAGTGCAGTCTTTGCCGCTTCCGTTTGGCCCATCATGTAATTGGCCATCCCAAGGTGGTATTGAACCTCCGCATTGCCCGACAGCTTCGCCGCGCTTTGCTGAAGAAGGCTTAATGCTCGCGGGTAATCGCCACGCTTGTACGAAACCCAACCTAGGGTATCTCCAACAGAAGGATCTTCCGGTTGGAGCTGACGCGCTTTATTCGCCAGCTCAAGCGCTTTATCCGGTTCGTTGAAGTGAGTCGCGTAGAGATACGCAAGATTGTTCAGAGCTGAAATGAAATCCGGATTGTTCGCCAGCAATTTCTCGTAGGCAGTTCGCGCTTTGGCGAAATCCTTCATCTTCTCGTAGATCATGGCCGAGGTCAGAAGGGCCGTTGTATTCTTGGGATTCTTTTCGATCAAAGATTCCAACCGCGTCGCAGCTTCTTGCAGTTTGCCTTGCGCAAAGTAGACCCCAATTAATCCGTCGTATGCGCCGGAAAAATTTGCGTCCAACTCAAGCGCTTTCGATAGCTCAGCTTCGGACTGATCCCATGAATGCATGGCGGCATGGACTTTACCGACAAGGTAGTGGGAAACTGCCGCATTTGGTGCTCTGCTCAGCTCCTGTTGCGCCTTGGCCATGGCGCCGTTGAGATCCTTATTTACGATGTCTAACTCTACCAGCTGATCGAGCGATGACGTATTATCCGGGGCCAGCTCATGCACTTTTTCAAAGGCCTTACGCGCTTCGTCATTCTTGTTTTGCTGCCGTAGAACGAGACCGATGAAGAACCAGGATTGCGAATCCTGTGGGGCGGTTTTCAAATGTTCCTGCACAATCTTAATCGATTCGTCGAACTGTCCCGTAACCTGGTATGCTTCCGCGAGGAGAAGGCGGGCAGCTGTTAGCTCAGGGCGTTTCTTCAACAATTCGGTCAATGCCTGAACGGCAGCCGGTGCATTGCCCGTTCGAAGATTCACCTGCGCCAATAGGATAACGGCGTCGGCGAAGTCCGGATTCTTGGATAGGGCTTGTTTGAGAGCGGCGACAGCCGGCTCCGCCTTGTTTTGCTGCAAATAAATCAACGCAAGCTGATAGCTGAATGCCGGAACAGTTGGATAGGCCTTGCTCAGGTGCTCCATTGTTTCGGTGGCTTTCTGAATATCCCCTTTGCCTAACGAGATTTGAGCCTGCAGGATACGGGCATCAATGTTTTCGGGATCTTGACTGAGGACATTCTCAAGCAGCGAATTGGCTTCATCGTAATTCTTTTCCGAGAGCGCGATTTTTCCGGATAGAAGCCACGCGGGAAGGAAATCGGGAACCTTGCCGGTGACTCCTTTCAAAAGCTGCTTCGCTTCTTCAACTGCGCCAGTTTGCGCTTTGAACTCCGCCAGTCTGACCGGTGCGATCGATCGTCCTGATGAAAGATCCGCAGCCTTCTTTAACTCTTCGCCTGCTTTGGCGTTATCTTTGGTTACCAAGAGTAATGCTGCGTATGCCAAATGCGGGGTGGGGGATTTGGGGTCAAGTTCCGACGCGCGCGCTAATGCTGCCGTGGCGGCCGCCATGTCCTGCTTGTGGAACTCAATATTTGCCAGAGCAAGATAGTAAGCGGATTTGTTATGATCCGGCGCCTTCTTCAGCTGTGCCTCAGTGGCCGCCGCCTCATCTTTGGTCCGATCACACTCGGTTAAGAGAACCAGCGCGTCGTCGTAGCTCGGCGATTTGGTGAGGATCTGCAACGCTTCCTTTCTGGCAGATGCGGCGTCGCCCAAGGCGAGAAAAACGCGCCCCAATCGCAGTCGATTGTCGAGATCGTCAGGGGAAAGATCGCGGGCCTTGAGAAGGAACGGCGCGGCTCGAAGCGGAGCCCCTTGCTCGGCCCAGATATGACCAATTCTTTCGTATGCGGTCTTATTCTCCGGATTGAGTCGCAGTAATCCCAGATATTCGATCTTGGCCTTGCTATAGTCACCGCCCTTGAAGTAATCGTCCGCACGCTTCGTCAGGCGGGATTTGCGCGCTTCTTGCGTGCAACCGCAAACAAGTCCGATCAAGAGAATCGCGAAGAGGACTCGAAAGGGTGAGACGAATCGGAATCGGCGCGTCGCTGCAATCCCATGGTCGAATAATTCTCCGAAATGATTCTCTTCTCCGCGATCGGCAAGGAATGCGGGCTGTTTCTTGGCTCGTTGTTTCATCAATGTTTTAGCTGCCTCTGAATTTTTCTAGCGTTCTGGTCAGCGGATTAATGCCGTTCGTGCGGAGAATATCGCGGGAGTATCCGAAAGCAAAATCCCTGAAGAAAACCTTGGGTCGTTATTCGAAGCGTCGGCTTTCGGCGCGGCGTTAACAAATCGTTCATTACTTCTGGCCTAGTTACGGCAATTACGTTCAAGCGGTAGAGAGGCACATCCTTTGCTGTAAAAACTGGAATAACTAAGAAACTCCATACCCGGGTGGGGCTTTTTTTGTGCCTCGCCTTCAACCTCGTTGCTCTGACTTTTTCGTCTCCTTCCAGAGCGGCGAGCGCTTCTGTTGCCTGGAATCCGAACAGCGAAGGCGATCTCGCCGGCTATCGCATCAAGTATGGTACCGCGAGCCATAGCTATTCGAAGCAAAAGGATGTCGGGAACAATACGTCCGGGCTCATTTCAAGTCTCATCGACAATACCACGTATTACATTGCCGTGACGGCTTACAATGCTGCGGGTCTGGAAAGCGCGCCGTCCAGTGAGATTTCCTACCATACGCCAGCAGCGCCGACACCGACTCCAACGCCAACTCCGAGGCCGACCGTTACACCCACGCCAACTCCGAGGCCAACTGTTACTCCCACTCCAACTCCACGCCCCACTGCTACGCCGCGTCCGACTGCGACTCCTCGTCCAACCGCTACGCCGCGTCCGACTGCAACTCCTCGCCCGACCGCAACTCCGACTGTTGAGACCTTCTTCAAAGCGATCAATATCAACGGCAATGCTGGAACCATAAACGGCAACACCTGGACCTCGTATTCGAGCGCGTTGGCGAGCGGCTTCTCGACCTCCAATACACCTTACAGCACACAAATCACCTATTCTCCGGCCGTGAATAGCGCTACCAGCGGGATGCTTAACAGCGGAATTTGGAGTGCGACGGGTGATGTGAACTTTAGCCAAACGCTGGCCAATGGAAACTATTCGATCTACCTCTGGGCAGTTGAAAACTACCGGAATAACTACCGAACGTATAACGTAAAACTCGAGGGAGTACAGGTCGCCACCGCGATTGGCAGACTCTCTAATAATAGGTGGAAAAGATACGGACCTTACAAAGTCACTGTGAACGATGGAACCCTGAATGTGAACCTGCAACGGCTCACAGGCGATCCGTGCGCCCAGGGAATTGAAATCTGGTCCGTCGGCCCGGCTGAACGTCAGCATATGACTAACCTGTCGACCCGAACATTCGTGCAGACCGGCGAGAACGTGATGATTGGAGGCTTTGTCGTTAACGGGACCACGGCGAAAAAAGTAGTTATCCGTGCGCTTGGACCTTCGATGGCGAGGTTGGGTCTGAGTGGTGCGATGGTCGATCCCAATCTCGGCTTGTTTGATTCAAGAGGTGTCCAGTTAAGTAGCAATGACAATTGGATAAGCAATCGAAGTCAAATACTCGCGACTGGACTGGCCCCTACCGACAATCGCGAGGCGGCCATTGTTGCTACGCTGCAGCCCGGCAATTACACCGCTGTCATTCAAGGCAAGAACGGTGCACCGGGCGTTGCCTTGTTCGAACTCTATGATCTTGATGCAGCAAGTTCTCAGTTGATCAATCTCTCTACGCGTGCCCGAGTTTTGACAGGAGACAACGTGGTTATCGGCGGTTTTGTGATCGGGGGAGATCAGCCAACGAAAGTGCTGGTTCGCGCGCTCGGCCCTTCGCTGGCAAGGTATGGTATCGCTGGGCCTCTGAATGATCCGATACTCGAGTTACACGCTGCCAATGGTGCCTTGATATTTTCCAATGATAATTGGCAAACAAGCCAGGCACAGGAAATCGCTGCCTCTATTCCTCCAACGGACATCAGAGAATCGGCAATCATCGCCAATCTACAACCAGGTGCTTACACCGCCGTTGTTCGGGGCAAGGGCAATTCCGCCGGCGTTACTTTGGTGGAAGTCTACAACCTTCAGTAAATCGCTCGTTCTTCAGAACGCGCTTTGCGGAACGAAAATCACGTCACCATTGCGGACGTAATAGGGTTTGACGGGTTCCCCACGCGTGATGCCGCTCAAATCGAGTACTTGCGTGTACTCGACGCCGTTAATTTTCCGAATCAAATGCACTCTTCTCAGACTTCCAAATTCACTCGGGCCGCCGGCCTCCATGATGGCCTGAACGACTGTCGTTTGCTGCTCGAATGTCAATTTGGCCGGCTTACTGACCGCCCCCGAGAGGATGACCTGAATGACGCTGCTCTCCAGCGTAAGGACAACGGTCGTATTTTGTAGCTGCGGCTTATATCGAAGCGCGATCTCAGACTGTAGAGTATCGATACTTTTCCCGGCAGCATCGACCTCTCCGATTAGCGGCAGGTTGACCTTGCCGTCCGATCGAATTTTCTGCGACTGATTGAGTTCCGGCGCACCAGGGAATACAAACTTGATGACGTCCCCAGAGGTCAAAGTCGTTTTGACCGGTGCGGCTGCCTGGTCTGGGATGGGACCGCTCGCCGGATAATAGCAGCTATTGAAAACGAAACTCGTGACCACGATAGCTGTTGAAATCGCAACATTTCCCAACAGAACGCGACGTTCCATTCGGCATAGAGGGCGAGTTTCGCGAATGATCTTACGAAAATAACTTTGCATTGATTTGTGTTGAGACGTCCGCTTCGGGTTCACAAGTGCAGTTCGAATAGCTTAAAGCGTGCAAATGAATAATCCTCTTTTGCCCGACTGCAATCTCCAAACCAACGCAAATTGCTTTAAGGCGGACAGCTGCGGCCATTTTCCGTTAGTCACTCGGAGTTTTGCCCGACTCTGTGGCAATGGAAGAGTGCTCTCTTCGTCGGAGAAACCATAAAAGCAAAAACAGGGGAAATAGCGACAGAACAAAGAACAATGGTCCACCTTGTCGGTGAATCGGACTGTGAATCATGCCCGGCCCGAAGTTAATGCAGAGCAATCCGATCACGGCGATGCGGAAACCGTTACGCAAGAAGCCTAACGGAATGGCGGTCAGAACGAGGATCAGGCGATTGGTGTTTTTTTGCAAAAAAAGGTAAGCGGCGAGAGTGCTCGCAATCAGCAGAACCCAGCTCGATCGTATGCCCGAACACTCTTTCGCGACTTCGATTGCGATATTCGGAAGCTGGAAAATCGTGCCTTCGCGCAACACCGGCGTGCCAGTGAGGTGCAGGAAGAAGTTCGCGCATTCGGCGGAAGCGAGCTTTGAAATATTTTCCAAGGAGTTCGCGACCGAATCCGGCAGGGGAATCATGAAGAAAAGAAATGCGAAAGGGAACATCGCCGCTTTCAACCAATTCTTTCCGAGAAACAGAAAGGCGCCCCCAATGACAAAACAAATAAAGGAAAGTGCGATAGCCGCCGGCTCGAAGTCTTTTTTGATGAGTGCGTTCGCGAGAACGATCGCGCCACACGTGAAGGGGATGACGGCCCAGCCAAAAGAAGAGTGACGCGCTTCCGGAAGCCTATCACGATGAACGTAAAGCAAATAGGCGCTGATGAACGGAATTAGAATGATATGCGAATGCAGATCACTGTGCAGTGCGTATGAAAAGAGAGCTGATAGGGGCCAGCAGAAGCAACAGCATAAAATTACAAGGAAAACGAAGAAACCAAGCAATCTCCGGGAAGTAGGTTTCGGCTCCATTCCAATCGCAACCGCCCCGCCGCTCATGTCTGGTGGCTTACTCATCGCTGTTTGCGCTGATTAATCGACAGCCGAAGCTTTGTTAAGCTTTCCAAATTTTCTCCGCCGGAAGGGTAATCCCCGCCATGGCATTGCGGGTATCTACAATACATTTCGCCCAACTCGCGAGCTCCTTGTAATTGACAGCAGCATGATTGGTCGCGACCAACACAAGATCAAATTGCTCGATCGTTTTGCGATCCCAGCTAACGGATTTCCTGCCCGCAAATTGAGGATGTTCACGCGTAAGTTTGATCACAGGAACGTAAGGATCGTGATACTCGACCTCAGCGCCGCGCTGCCTTAAGAGCTCCATCAAGACATAACTTGGTGACTCGCGTTCATCATCCACGTTGGGCTTATAGGCCAGGCCCAAAATCAGCACCTTACTGCCTTTGACCGATTTCTGGTGGTGATTCAGTGCATCCGCGACCCGATGCAAGACGTATTCCGGCATCGCCGTATTGATTTCGCCGGCCAGTTCGATAAACCGAGTATTCTTCCCGAATTCTCGCGCTTTCCACGTTAGGTAGAATGGATCGATTGGAATACAGTGCCCGCCCAGGCCAGGTCCCGGATAGAACGGCATAAAACCAAACGGTTTAGTCTTTGCCGCATCGATCACTTCCCAAATATCAATTCCCATCGCCGCGTAAACCTGCTTTAACTCGTTAACTAACGCGATATTCACACTGCGGAAAATGTTTTCCAGTAGCTTCGTTGCTTCTGCGACCCGGCAGGAAGAAACCGGCACCAGATTCTTGATAGCGAGCGAGTAAACTGCCACCGCCTTTTTCAGACACGCTGGCGTCAGGCCGCCAACAATTTTTGGAATTGTTGCGACGACACTTTGCGGATTGCCTGGATCTTCGCGTTCGGGCGAAAAGGCGAGATGAAAATCCACGCCGGCCTTCATGCCCGAGCCTTTCTCCAAAACCTCCAGCAGGTTTTCGTCCGTCGTGCCCGGATAGGTTGTAGATTCCAGAGACACGAGCGCTCCCTTTGTCAGGTGAGGCGCGATCATCCTTCCTGTATCGAGAATGTATGAGATATCGGGTTCCCGATTCTTGTTCAGAGGCGACGGCACGCAGATAATAATAGCGTCTGCTTCGGCAATGTTGCGAAAATCAGTCGAAGCCGAAAGGGTTTTTCCATCAATCATCGCGGCGATTGTTTCCGCGGCGATATGTTTGATGTAGCTCTGTCCCTTTTCAATGAGTCGGACCTTGTTCTCATCCGTGTCCAGTCCGATCACGGTAGCATCTGATCGCGCAAATTGAATTGCCAAAGGCAATCCAACGTAACCAAGGCCAACGACGCAGATTTTCATCAGTTAAAGAGAAAAGATAGTTAGATTGTCTTGAAGCTGTTTACCGTGAATTGAGCGATCCGTTTGAGCGGAGCCTGAAGACTCGAGGGCAGCGAGCGCAGGATGCCGCGAAGACCATCTCTCAACGTGGCAATCGACGTCTGGCGGGTCTTGGCCGGTTTGTCCCGGAGTGCGAATGGGATCGCCTTGACGCGTAGATAACCATTTGTAAGAAGACGGTTGCGATATTCGTCATAAAGCGGTTTTAGATCCGGACGTTGGTCAAAGGAATCGGTGATGGATTTTTTGCGCGCCGTGATCTTATCCGGTTGGTCCGGGTTGTAGCTACTGAAATGATAGAAGACGAGCTCATCGGCGTTGTTAACAAGGTAACGACCATTTGTTTGCGACAGTCGACGCTCAAAATGGTTCCAATAACACATGTTGTAGCCGAGGTTCTTTTCCACGTGCACCGGAAAATAAAGGGGCGCAAGTGTAACCCAGAGTTGATCGACAAACATTCCGGTTCCCCATGCCCGGTAACAATGCTCGCGCAAACGATATTGCCACCATTGCAGGAATGCGATTGTCACTTCGCTCCGTCTCAGGCCGATAAAACCGAGATTGTATATGCCCATCCACAACATCCCTTGTTCGTAATACACAGCCCTGTCTGAGTTGTCGAAGGTGCAGCTATGTGGCGTAACTACGATGTCTTTTGTGTGCAGAAGTTTTTCCAGTTGGGCGAGGGAAGCTAGTATCAGGATATCTGGATCAAGGTAGATGATCGCTTCGGTTGCAGGCTCTCTTTGGAACAAGTACTCAAAATAGAACGGCTTTACCGCGGTATTCAGTTCAACGACATCGTAGCGTTGAACCATCTCGTCGAATCCTTCTATTCTCAGATCTTCAACTTGAATGACCTCATAAGGCTCCCAAAGGGATGGTTCGATTGCGGAAGGAAGGCGATCAACGATGCCGATAACAAAGCGATAATCGGGATTGTATTGTCGAAGTGAATCGCCCAGCGTTTTCGCGTGCGCCAGGTAGTTAGTCGAACAAAGAGTGAAGACCGTGATCACGCTAGGAGTGGCAGAGGCAGAAGTTAGATCGGAAGGTTACTTTGGCTCTGACGCTAAACGAGTGTCCTCTGACCAAGCATATTGTCGATCACGCGATGTAGACGGGGAGCCATTACCTCAAGGGAAAAACGTTCACGGACTTTGGCAGCGCCGCACGCTCCCATTCTTCGCTGCAGCTCCTCATCTTCGCCCAGGAGTAGCAGCTTGTCTGCCATGATATTCAGATCGAGGTAAGGTACGACAAAGCCACTATCTTGTTCAATCAACTCTGCAGTACCGCCTGCGCCGGCAAAACAAACGATTGGCTTTTCCATTAATGCGGCTTCCAGACACACAAGCGGAAAAGGATCTTCGCGAGAAACCAGGGCGAAGGCATTGAAGCATGCGAAATAATCTAACGGGTTCGACACTTCTCCGGTCCAGCGAAAGATATCGGCAATACCAGCCATCTCGATATCGTGTTGCAGTTGCCGACACTCTTCGTCATCGCCTTGTGCGCCAACCCAGACAAAGACAAAAGGGCGTGGCGGATTTCGTTGGCGCAAAAGTGCCGCCAATTGGACAAAGAGATCTTTGCCTTTGCGCCACGTTTCGTAGCCGCTTCCGCCTACGACAAACGCATTTGCGGGAATTCCGAGTCGCTCTCTCATGGCGCGGCCCCGATCGGTGTCGTGATTATTAGTGATCTGGCCATCGACCGGAATAAATTCGTGGACTACCTCCATCCGATCGGAGGGAATTTGATGACGTTGTTGAAGATTTCTCGAAACAGCTTCCGAGACTGCAACAAACTTTGTCGTATGACGACAGACGTCTCTCCAATTATCCGGTCCGCTTCGGTTGATCCAATAATTCAACTCATGCACATGAGTAATTACGGGCAGGCCGGGACGGGCGAGTATTCGCAACACATCTCCGTTTGTGATCGTGTTGGAGTAGATGAGTTGGTGAGGACGGTCGCGCAATGCAGCGAGCCGTTTGTTCGAACCCAACTTTGAGGTAAGGCGACTCGCGACTCGTTCACGAAGAATTCGCTCCCAGCGGGCAGTTTTGATGAGAAATGTTTCGCCGAGTGCGGCAAATTCCGGTTCAAGCGGGCCAGATCGGCGGAGAATAGTCGTTAGCTTTAAATCCGTGTGCTTTTTCAGCCACCGTTGAAAATTCAGCAGCACCAATGGCGCGCCGGTTCGTCCAGCATCGTGCGAAACAAAAAGTATCTCCGGCGAACTCATTGGTTATGGCGCGACTGTGATGTAGTCTCGGAAGCCAAGCAGCGAAAGATGTTTTAACGCGTTCTGGCCCTGGCGCCGTGTGGACGGGACATCGGGGTCATTACATTCAGTCGCATGAACCTGTGGCCACTGGTTCCCGCAGGGACCGAAGCCTTCATATATCGAAATTGATCGTCTTCGCTCAAATTCACTTCCGTCACACCAGCGTTGTTCCAGTTCGGTGTCGTTAGGTCATCCGTCCATTCGACGCTAAATGTCAGGCCATCACTGATCGCCACCTTTGCCTGCGAATACAGAAACTCCAGCGTGTCGACGTTAAGCGTAAGCTGGCCGGGCATCGCGTTCCCTTGCTTCGGATTCGTTCCAGTCGCGAATTCCATGATATTTGGGATTCCATCACCATCGAAATCGTTCGTATCGGCGCCATCGCCGCTGTTCGATATGCTTCCGAAGTACTGAAGCCGGAATGCCTCAAGGTTGGTAATTCCTGTTCCAGTGAGCGCGATGTCGAATGGGTTTTGCGTTTGATCGTTGCTTGCGATGTGCATTACGGCGTTGCGAAGTCCGAGCGCTGTCGGTGTAAATTTAATCGTAACGCTTGTGCTTGATCCTGGCAGAACGGGATTCACCGGCGTCGCGGTCACAACAAACTCACTCGCATTTGTTCCGTCCAAATTGGCAACGAGATTGGTTAGATTTGCGCCGCCGATATTGTTGATAAGGAATGTATGAGAGTTATTCGCCTCGCGAGCCACGCTGCCAAAATCGACCGTGCTTACTCCGTCAACCAGGCGGAAGCCAGCCGGTTCTTCTATTTCAATCACAGGCACTCCGTTAATAGTAATAGAGACCGTTGCCTCAGGACTGGTCAAAGCTCCCGAAGTTCCGTCGCCGGTATCGGTGACAGTAAACTTGAAACTATCTGGCCCGTAATAGCTCGCAGTTGGCGTGTAGGTCAAGTTAGGTGCGGTCCCGTTAAGAGATCCATGAACAGGCGGCACGGTAACGGTGAATGAAAGGTTAGCCGGCAACGTTTCAATATCTGAGCCAGTCAAAGTCACATTCAGCGCCGTGTCTTGATTGGTATTGACCGATTGCGCGTCAGCAGTCGGCGGATCATTAACCGGGTCGACTGTGATCGAAACGGTTGCGATATTCGAATCGGCGTGGCTGTCATTCGCCTTGAAGGTGAAGCTGTCGCTACCGTTATAGTTAGCGGCCGGTGTAAACGTCAAATTGGGCGGCGTTCCGGTCAACACGCCGTGTGCCGGGCTCGCAACCACGCTGAACGTAAGTGGATCGTTCTCTGGATCGGAAGCAGTCAAAGTAATCGCTTTGGCAGTGTCCTCGTTAGTTGCCACCGCCTGACCGTTGGCTGTTGGGGCTTCGTTACCTGATCCAACCGTTATGGAGATCGTCGCCGGGGTCGAATCAACCGTCCCGTCATTGACCTTGAATGTGAAGCTGTCGTGTCCATTGAATCCCGTTGCCGGCGTGTAGGTGACATCCGGCGGTGTACCGCTCAAATTGCCGTGTGCTGGATTTACGACAACAGCAAAAGTGAGCGTATCGTTGTCGACGTCCGAACCGGTAAGAACAATTTCTTTAGCTGTGTCTTGTGGAGTCGTAACCGACTGCGCGTCAGCGGTCGGCGGATCATTAACCGGGTCAACTGTGATCGAAACAGTTGCGATATTCGAGTCAATGTTTCCATCGTTAGCTTTAAAGGTAAAGCTGTCCGCACCGTGGTAATTAGCCGTCGGCGTGTAAGTCACGTTAGGCGGCGTGCCGGCCAGGCTGCCGTGCGCGGGATTTGTCACCACGCTGAAACTGAGCGGATCTCCGTCTACATCGGAAGCAGTTAGCGTAATAGCCTTCGCGATATCTTCGTTAGTTGTAACCGATTGAGGATCCGCGGCGGGCGGATCGTTGACGGCATCGACCGTTATTGAAACCGTGGCAACGTTTGAATCGACTGTGCTGTCATTCGCCTTAAAGGTAAAACTGTCGGGCCCGTGATAGTTTGCCGCGGGGGTGTAAGTCACGTTTGGTGGCGCTCCACTCAGAACACCATGCGCGGGACCCGCAACCACGCTGAAGATTAGTGAATCCCCGTCGATGTCGGAGGCGGTAAGGGTGATGTTCTTTGCTGTGTCTTCGTTGGTAGTGACGGATTGAAGGTTGGCCACGGGAGCATCATTGACCGGATTCACGGTGATCGAAACAGTGGCAATGTTCGAATCGCCATTCCCATCGTTGACCTTAAAGGTGAAGCTGTCCGAACCATTATAGTTCGCCGCCGGTGTGTAAGTGAGGTTTGGAGCGGTTCCGCTCAACGCACCGTGCGCAGGATTTGTTACGACAATGAAAGTAAGCGGATCGTTATCGGGATCGGAACCTGTCAAAGTTATAGCTTTTGCCGTGTCTTCGTTTGTGCTGACCGATTGCGGATTGGCCGTAGGCGCACCGGTCACATGTACCGTCCGCGTGACTTGCGTCGCGGCATTGCCTGCAATGTCGCTGACGTTGAAGGTAACGGTGTAATTGCCAGGCACAGCGGTGTTCACTGCGCTGGTATTGATCACGATCGAGCTTGAGATATTGCCGTCGATATTATCCGTGGCCGTCGCCCCGGGATCGGTGTAGGTGGAATTTTGGCCAACAGTAATCGGGTTAGGTCCGATCAGAGTAATAACAGGAGGTGTAGTGTCAGTGATGAGTGGCTGGTTGAACGCAAGCAGGCCAATGCCGTTGGCGTTAGCTACCCAATTACCGGACGGCGGTGGAGGACCGGGGTGACTGTTATAGTTGATCGCCGTAGCTCCGGTCGCGTTTCCCGATAAGTTAAGCTGGATAACGCCGTTTGTTACTTGACCGCTTGAAACTGTAACTGACGCGCCGTCTATGCTGAAATCTGCCACCGCCCCGGAATCAAAGTGCATCGTGTCAGTACGGTTACGGAGAGGGATGCGGATGATATTCTTGTTTGCCCCGGTCAAAACAGCATAGGCGGGATTTGGCGCATCGGTGTTTGGCAAACTGGCGCCGTTGTAAAGGTCGCGCTCCAACACGCGCGCGGCGTTAATACCCATCGTTTCGTAACCATTGGGAAAATGGAAATGCAAGCCATCATGTCCATCGAGTCCGTTGGTGGAGAAGACCGATAGATTGGGGAAGATATCGCCAAAGAGCCGCTGGCGATTACGCAGGTCGATGGTGTTAACAAAGGAACCTTTGCGCAATTGAAAGACGTAAATGTGTTGGACCGACGGATAATCTTCGAGCCAATCCGAGCGTAGGGCAGTGAAGCCAGCCTGATGAGTTGCGCCATCGTCATTATCGCTCTCGCCCTGGTAGAACAAAATGGCGCGAATTCCTCCAGCGACTCCCGCTTTTTGCAAGCGGGTGAGTACTCGACCGTAGTTTGTTGAAAGGTCAGTGTGGTTCGCATCGTTGCGCTGAAAGAAACTGATCGGTTGTCCGCCCTGTGCTCCGACAATCATAGCGACTGGGATGCTGTTGGCGGTCATTAGTTGATTTCCCAAGACCAATCCCCATTGGCCAGCATCCCCAATATCGTCGTTACCGATAACTCCGTCGCCGGTCGCTGGAATCCACGATGTCATGGCCTGGCTGGCGGGTGGCTCCCAGCTTTCGATACCGAACGTACGAACAAACGGGTTTGCGTACGAACCAGCGACGTCACTAGGAGCGCTTGAAACATTCTTTGCCACAGCGTTCGACTGTCCCTGAATAATATAGACGTCGCCTGCAACAACGTCCTGTGCCTTCCTCACGCTGATCAACTGATTGGAGTTGTCGCGTAGCAAAAGCTCGATGTCGTAATGAGCTAACTCGGCTTGGATCGTAGGATTAAACGAGAAACTAGCCTGCCCCCCGCTATAGGTCAGCGATTGGACCTGATCGACGCCTACTTGGATTCCATTGCGATAAACACGAAGGACCGCAGCATTAAATCCACCTACCGTCTCCACACCGCTAATCGGAATAATGGCAGTGTTGTTGGCGACGTTACGCGGACAAACCTGCATGTGCTCGGGGTAGGCGGTGTAGTTTATGTTGTAAGCAGAAGGCGTTACCGAGTAGGTCCAGGTAAGAATGTCGTGAGTGGCTCCTCCGCCGCCGGTCGAGGCAGTAAAACCAGCGTAGGCGCGGTCATCGTTGATAATCGCAGCGATATTAACAGTGTAATCGTGCGTGAAGGTATGGTTCTGAGGATCGATGACATCCAGGTCTGTTACTACCTCGTGCAGGGTTGTGCCGTCGTAGCTCAGCGACACGCTAAAACGATGGCCACTGCGCAAGTCAATTCCCGAAGGACCCATATCGATCGACTTTGGCGGGTTATCGCCAGGAAATTCACCATTTAAATAAAGACCGGTCGAGTTTGGGCTGAAGCCCTGGGCCCAGCAATCAAACTTCACACCGATACTCGGAGTAAACGGCGAATATCCGAGACTCTCATACCAGTAGCCGCTCGTATTATTGGCGGCACGCTGCAGCGCGAAGCTTAGCCCGGCCTCATAATCAGACACCGCCGTTATTTGAAAGACGAACTGAGTACTGAACTTTCGCACGTCCACCTTATTTTTTGACCAAATCGCGCCGTTTGAAAGAGTTTGGTTACCAGCAATAATACGAGCCCGTGTGCCGGAAATTGCCGCCGTCTTATTGTAGTTCAGGCTGGAGGATGACCCGACGAATCCGAGCGAGAAATCCAGCACCGTAGTCGCCCCAGCCATGGCGGGCGCGAAGACAAAAAATATAGCTAGTGTTCGAAAAACTCTTTGCATCGGGGAACGCCCTGATTTCCCAAGAACAGCGCGGATAGAATTTATAACGCTAATCGGCGGACTAGTAAATTGTTTCTCCATTCAGACTGGTTCGCGCGGCTACGGTTCGGTGACTTGCAATCGAATGAAGCGGTGTCCCAGAGGGCTGGTATGGACGACGGCTCGCACCTGTCGAAATGTATCGTCCTCGCTCAGAACTTGTTCGACGACGCCAGAACTGGTCCAGTTTGGCGTGATTAAATCATCCGTCCATTGAACCTGGAAAGTGATTCCATCGTTGAGCGCCGTTTTGGCTTGCAAGTAAATGAATTTCATCGCCGTCGCCTCGACTGTCAAAACGCCCGGCATTGAATTTCCTTGCTTGGGATCTGTTCCGGTCGCGAATTCCATCAGATTCGCTATCCCGTCCACGTCGAAGTCGTTTGCGTCGGCGCCGTCACCGGTGTTGTCAATGCTTCCGAAATGTTGCAGCCGCCAAGCTTCGAGATTGGTAATTCCTGTTCCGGTAAGAGCTACATTGAATGAAAGATGCGCGGGGTCGTTACTCGTGATGTGCAGGGCAGCGCTGAGTGGCCCGAGCGCTGTAGGCGTGAACATGATTGTAAGATTGGTGCTGGCACCGGGCACAAGTGAACCGGCCGGTGATGCCGTGATCGCAAATTGATCTGCGTTTGTTCCATCTACATTTGCCGCAATGGAAGTCAGATCGGCGACGCCTGTATTTTTGATTACGAAGGTATGTGAATTATTGGCGTTGCGCGCGATAAGACCGAAATCCACCGAGCTGACACCGTCGATCAGGGGTGAGCCCGGCGGTTGTTCTACTACAATCCTCGGCCCAATAACATCGATTGACATCGTCGCCTCCGAACTGGTCAAAGGTCCAGACGCGCCATCGCCGGTATCGGTTACCGTGAACTTGAAACTGTCCGGGCCGAAATAATCTGTCGCAGGCGTGTATGTAAGATTAGGCGCGGTGCCGGTCAGCGAGCCGTGAGCAGGTATAACTGTTATACTGAAGCTAAGGTTCGCCGGCGGAGTTTCAACGTCGTTGCCCGTGAGCGTGATCGCTAGCGGCGTATTCTTGTTTGTGGCAACAGATTGCGCGACCGCGGTTGGAGGGTCGTTGACGGGATTTATTGTGATTGCAACAGTGGCAATATTCGAATCGTGCGTGCCATCGTTGGTCTTGAAATCGAAGGTATCGGGCCCGTTGTAGTTTAGCACCGGCGTATAAGTAAGGTTTGGTGGCGTTCCACTTAAACCGCCGTGCATTGGATTGTTGACGATAATGAATGTTACCGGATCACCGTCAGTGTCGGAACCGACAAGAGTAAAAGGCTTCGATGTGTCTTCGTTTGTCGTGACCGAGCCAGAGCTGGCGGATGGGGGCCCATCCACGTGAACAGTTCGTGTCGCCTGCGCAGTGTTTCCGGCGATGTCACTAACGTTGTAAGTCACCGGATAGTTTCCGGGAACCGCCGTGTTTACGGCGCTGGAATCAATTATGATCGAGCTCGTGACATCGCCATCGAGGTTGTCGGTTGCCGTCGCCCCCGGCTCTAGGTAACTCCCGTCGACTTCAACTGTCATGGGGTTCGCTCCAATTAGAGTAATGACGGGCGCCGTTGCGTCGAATTGGACTGGCTCGATGAATGAGAGTAAGCCGATGCCATTCGCATTGCTCACCCATTTGCCGGTGATTGATTGGCCGCCATCGCCGCTGTGTCCGGTGTAGAGAATTGTGGTCACACCGGTTGCATTGCCGGATAGCTGAAGTTCCAATACGCCATTCGTTACTGTCCCGCCCGTGACAGAAACCGGTGCACCAGCGACAGCGAAGTCCGCCTCAGCGCCCGGTTGGAAAGTAGCGGTGTCGGTCCTGTTGCGCAGGGGAATTCGAACAAGGTTATGATTTACTCCGGCAAGAACAGCGTAGCTTGGATTAGGTGGATCGGTGTTGGATGACGCGGGAGCGCCGTATAGATCGCGTCCGAGAGCACGCGCTGCATTTAGTCCGAGCGTTTCATAACCATTGGTGAAATTGTACTGCACGACGTTGTGACCATCCAATCCGTTGGTCGAGAAAACGGAGAGGTTAGGGAATTGATCGGCGAAATGTCGCTGCCGATTGCGTAGATCGAGATCGAACCTGCTTACGCCGGCACCGCCTTCACGCAACTGAAAGACGTAAAGGTGTTCAATCGTCGGGTAATCTACGAGCCAGTCGTTTCGCAGATTGCTAAAACCAGATTCATACTGAAAACCATTCCCAAAATCACTTTCGCCTTGATAGTACAAGATCGAGCGAACAGCTCCGTCGACGCCGGCAGAGCGAAGACGAGAAAGTAGCCGCCCATAGTTTGTCGCCACATCGGTGGGGTTTGCGTCATTTCGCTGGAAGAACGTCATCGGTTGCCCACTGTTACCACCATTAAAAATGGCGACGGGAACGCTGTTTTGCGTCATGAGCTGATGGGCCAGGACCAAGCCCCATTGTCCCACACCACCAACTACATCAATACTGCCGTTTCCGTTAGCAACTTCCCAGGTTGCAAGTGAAGAAGATGCCTCTGGAATAAAACTCTCCGCGCCGAATGTCCGGACAAAAGGGCTTATGTAAGCATTAGCGCTTCCCAAATACTCAAGAGCGGTGGCGTTCGATTCGCCTTCGATCACGAAGACGTCGCCTGCGACGATGTTTGTCGCGCGCCTCACCAGCGTATCGCCACTGCCATTCCTAACCCATAGCTCTATGTCATAGGTAGCCAGCTCAGCGGTAATGGTTGGATTGAAGGAGAAAGGAGCTCTGCCGCTCGTATAAGTAAGTGTTTGTAACTGGTCGCTGCCGACTTGAACCCCGTTGCGATAAACGCGCAACAAAGCCGCGTTGAATCCACCGACTAGCTCTTCACCGGCAACCGTGATAGTCGCCAGATTTGTAGTCCGATTGCGTGGATAGATCTGAGAGTGCTCCGGGAAAGCGGTAAAGTCGACATCGCATAACGATGGCGTCACCAAGTAAGTCCAGGTGAGAATTTCCTGCGTGGATGTATTGCCGCTACCAGTGGAACCGGTGAAACCGACGTAGGCGTGAATCCCTCCGATAACGGATGGAAGATCGATCGGATAATCGTGCGTAAAGATAGCGCCGTTAAGTGTGTCGGTAACTACCTGGTGGAGAGTTATTCCGTCATAAGTTAGTAACACGTCGAAAATGTGACCCGAATGTAAGTCGACACCCACCGGCAGCATGTCGATTGATTCCGGTGGATCGTCTCCTGGAAATGCGCCGTTGAGATAGATTCCAGTCGTATTGACATTCGGCCAGGTATCGAATTTCAAGGTAACGCTGGGAGCGATCGGGCTTGAGCCTAACGCCTCAAAAGGATAACCGCTCACCGTGTTTCCGGCGCGCTGAATGGTGAAAGTGAACCCTGCTTCGAGGGTATTGGAGGGTGGAGAAGTAATTTGAAACGTGAAGTGACAAATAAACTTTCGGACATCGACTTGGTTTTTCGACCACACGGTCCCAACCTCGACAAAACCACCATCCGTTAGGCTGGCTCGCGTTCCGGAAATTGTTGCCGCGTTATTGAAGTTCAAAGTCGACGTGGCGCCGGCGAATCCCGCAGAGAAATCGAGAATCGGATCGGCGCAGAGAACGGCCGGAAGCAGCAAAAAAAATGCAGCGAGTTTTTGCATCGAGGGAGTGTGTGGCCGTCGCAGTTTCCTGCGCATTATGATCGCATTCCGATAGCAAATCAGTCTGGTCTGACATCCCTGAGGAGAACGAGATATTGAGCAGCAAACCTCGATGGGGGACCGCGAACGGGCAACTCTTATTCGTGCGAACATAATCCGCAGACCCTGACTCTTGAAGTGACCCCTTGTTTTCCCTCAGAAACACCCTCCCCAAGCGCATATTACTACGCGGAAACGCCGCGTCGCAACGTTTATGTGGAAACAGCCGGCTTCTCCTAGTCCAGCTTGATGACGAGAATCTCGGCCATGCTTACGCGCTTGGATTTTCGCAAGCCTTTGATGTGATCGAGAAGTTCTGACAGAAGTTTCCGTTCGCGCTCATTCTTCTCATCTTCGAGGGCATCGATGATCGCGATTTCTAAATTGTGAAAATCATGTCCTTGTTCGAACGTGAGCAGATAGCGAGAGGGTGCGACTTCGACTAGGCGTAGAAATGTAAGTTTTTGCAGCGTTCGGCTCGGACCGATCACGACGAGCCCGGTGCCTTTCGCCATTTCTACAATCTCAACCAGCGGAATTGGCCCCGAGCTTGCACGCAACTGCCTCGTCAGTTGAACAATAGCCTGGCTGCGATCCGGGTTGATTTCCTGCAACTCCGCGAGCGTGCTTTCGGGCAAAGTGAGCGTCACCGGTCGGCTCGGTTCATGAAACTTTGGCGGTCTTCCGCCCGGCCCTTTGGGTGCGACCGGGGTGCGACTGGTGGCATCCTTGGTTGGAACAGCAGACATCAAGAGGTAGCGATGAAAGTCCGAATAGAAGAGTTTATCCGCTTTACGCTGGGCCCGCTATATAAATTTTAACGGGGAAACTCACTTTCCACCGAGTTTCAACGGTCCTTGCGTAATGCGCAACGACCATGATGAGGCGAGAATTGCTATGCTCCCGGCTTGAACACTGCCTCTTCCCCCGCGGCGGGACCAACAGGGTCCAGCTTCCGGGCGAGTTCTTCCGGGATTTCCTTTTGATCACTGACGCGATGAAAATCGCGAAGAGCGGTGCCGATACAGCGTGTATCAATATTTTTTGCGCCCCGATCGCGCTCAATATCGCTGCGGCTAACCGTGCGAAAATCGATGCTGTAGCGGGACAAGCAATCCGCGCTCGTAATGGTGGTATGCAACTGCGCCGCCGAGAAAACAATGATGCCTCCCACTTCCGGCAGGAGCCGAAATTCCGGCTCGTCTTTGTCCAGGGACAGAGCCGCAGGCTGAATGCGAGGATCTTCTTTAACGAACTGAGTCACATCTTTGCGCTCAACGTTGCGAACGTAGTAATTGAAACGCTCGGAATCGTTTTTAACTGGGTTGGCAAAGTTGCGCGGATCGAACGCCATGCAGTTGTTTGCGTGGAGCGGGTAAATTGGCAGCCACCAATTAAGTTGCGCCATTGGTCCGCCATACCACGTGTCACGATGCCATGGAAAAGCGTATGCGATTCCTTTTGTCAGGTGGCCGCTTGGATACGCCGTTCGCATTTTCGGCACATCGGCGTGACAGTCATCCAAGTCGACGCCCAATTCTTCGAGAATTTTGGCGACAAGGCGCTTCGATTCCGGGTGATGAGTGAACTTCGGTTTTAGTTTGCCCAGGAGCGGTGCGAGCTCTTCCGGCGAAAGAACTTCGTGCACATGTCGTGGATCGTGTGGGGCGAGCGCTTCTTCAATCAGTCCGCGCGTGAAATTGGCGAATTTCTCCACCGCTGGAACGCGATCGTAAACAAAGATTTCTCCAGCGTAAAGCCGGGCGCGACGTTCTTCATCCTTCAGCGCGCGATTGAACCAGATGGCTGTGACATTACTCATAGTTGTGAACCTCTAATTAGTGATAAAAAATTCGCAGGAATTGTGCCGTAACATAAGCCGAAATGCAAAAGTCCTGACTCGACGAAAACGTCCATTTTCTGTAGCTATGCGCAGGCTGATTATCGTCGCTCAAAGTAGCCGGCTTCCGCCATATCAGGTGAGCGTTTCCCAAAAAACCTACCGATCTGCATCTTCGCGTCCTTGCGGAACACGGAGGCGACGTTCCGATGATAACTTAACGAAAAAGGCATGGCGAAAGCCGCCTTCGCCCAGGCGAAGTATGGCATGCGCGATTTATAGATATCCCGCCACCGCCAAAAGTAGGTCTGCCATTCGTTGTGAAATATGACATCTTTCAATTGTTTCCATTCACCAGGGCTGTTCTTAACCCGTTCGCGGATTCCGGGGTCAGTGTTCAGAAACTGCATCAATTGTTTGCTCGCGTCGGATAGATCCGTTATCGGCACCGACCAGCCGTGACTGGTTTCGTAAACTCTCCAGCGCCAAACACAATTCTGCGTGATCACGACATTGCTGTTTAGGCACATCTTGATGATCATGGCGTTTTCCATTCCGGTTCCACGGGTGAAGTTTGGATAACCATTTGCGGCGCGGATCGCGGCCGTCCTCGCCACATTGGTTCCGAGTGCTTCGTAACCGAACGTGAAATGCTGCCAGGTCCCTCGAATAAACTCGGCCCCCGACATCACGGCTGTCTTAAACTCTTTCGATTTCCTCACAACAAGGCCTTCGCCATCCATGATTTCCTGGCGCGCAAACGCGATTGACGCCTCAGGATGTTTCTCAAGTTGGCCGACCAGCTCAGAGGCAAAGTTTGGACTGATCTCATCGTCATCGCTGATCAAGGTGAAGTATTCACCGGTGGCTTCGTTAACGAGTTGGTTAAAATGCGGCGAGATTTCAGCGATGGCGGTGTTCTGTCGAAAGGTAAACGGCCGCGAATAATTAGCCTTCACCGCATCAAGCACTTTGGTTCCATTGAGCCCATTGTCAGAGATGAGTAATTGAATTGACGGATAATCCTGAGCTTCAATTACTTTCAAAATGTGCGGCAAAAACTCGAGCCGCTTCCACATCGGCAGAGCAACGGTTACCAAACCTGGTGTTAGGGTTTTGTTATCCGCAGTCATTCGCTAACTAATTAAGCCGGCGTGTAGTAGCATGAGCTTGTTTCATCGGGAATGGACCGATTTCATGCCAATCCTTCGGTTCGGGTGAATCCGCTCTTATCAGATACAAGCTTGTCACCTGAAAACTGGTTTTTATCTCGTTCGGAAGATGATCAATAATCAGCTTCTTTTGTGCCTCGGGATATGTGCCATACACCAGACTCACGTGAGGCATGAAGTCCTGATTCGCTTTCCCAAAAAAATCCATGGCACGTGCGTGAGCTTTCATCAGTACCGGCGTCTTCTCGACCAACATAAAAAGACATTGGAAGTGCGTATCGCGATAGGATGCCTGCGTGAGCACCGCTTCAAAAGGCTCCAGTTGCCGCGCCAGTTCTTCGGATTTTCGAATAAGCTCCTCTTCGGTTCCTTGCAGGTTTCCGATAAGAGAAATATGTGGTTCAAACACCGGGGCCTGCAATTCCGTGGCGAGAGTGCGAATCGTTTTTGCCAAAATGCGATATGCTTCGCCGGATGGCTTGAACCAGTGATGGTACGTTGGAGCACTCACACTTCTTGCAAAAGCTCAACTTGTGCTAACGCATCGGCGGCACTGTGGATCAGAGAGAAAGGAAGGTCCGAACGTTCCGCGATATCGAGCAAACTTGAACTTCCATCCGACAGATTCAGAACCCACAGAATGGCCATCTCCCAATCCTTCTTATTTTCTCCGCCGACCATCCCGTATAGGCCGCGGCGTCCAAGTTGTGGTTCGCCCTTCGGTTGGAGATTCACATAATTCCGATTGCCTTCGAGGACCTCAATTACGTCGCGCAGCTTGGAGAATGAATCATCGAGTGCTTCCGGCCTGACAAAGTCGAGATTGTCAGCGGAAGTATGGTATTCCGGGAACTCACCGTGCCGTGAGCGCATCATAACGCCGACTGGAAGATTAAATCCCGGCGAACAATATTGACGCTCATCATAACCATACGGTGAGAAATCAATTATCCTGTGAGGTTGTCCTGATTGTTTCAAAATTTGAATGAACGCTCGATCGATTTCGGCGTTGCCTCGCCGGCTGCGTTTATAAGTAATATTGCCGGGATCTCCGACACACGTAAGAACGACGCCATGGCGAATCTTCGGAACAATCTGTTGGTTTCGCGAAAGCCAGGTAATCGCGCCGATGGTGCCGGGCAGAAATAGAAAACGATAAGAATACCGGCGCGGCGAAGCGACAAGAAATTGCGCCAGCTTAACCGCGACCGCGATTCCAGATAGATTGTCATTCGCCAGTGACGGATGGCAAACATGACAGTGGACAAGAACTTCTTCCTCCTGCTTTCCTTTGATGAAATACTCTCCGTAAGTCAACGATCCGTTAGTTAGCGAAGAGTCGATACAAACATTGTAATCATCGCTCGGATTGAATTGTGCGAGCTGATTTTCGCTTAAGCAAAAGCCCCAGGTTTCCTTGTAATAAGAAGTGCGATAAGGAACCCAATCCGGATATTTGGGCAGAGTGTGGAGGTGCTCTTTTAATTCCGCCAGTTTCATTCGCTCTTGTACCGGCGCGCTATAGTTGACCACGTGCAGATTTAAGTTGCGGAAATCGACCAGTCGCTCTCCCGCTGAATTCTTGATCCACGCATCCTTGATGTTCCACTCCTTTGGCACCGTCCAATCGAATACCTGAGTGCCGGTAGAAACTTCATGTATCTCAAGAGGAATTTGTTCCTGGAGAATGCGCAGTGTTTGCCGGACCCCTTCGCCCGTAATACTGCGGCAGATCGGATAAAGCCGAGTCATTAGCTCCAGCATATTTTTGTCTTGCTCCTGACGACAACTTACCTGCATCGGCTGATTGCGGTTTTCGATTCGGGCGCGCTCAGAAGGGGCGACGGCTCAACCAGTCTCCGAGTTCACGCACAATCCGCTTCGGCCCGTTAGCAGTGGGATAATCGGACTTGGTTTGATGATTTTCGCCCGCTACTCCTCTATTACCTTTGAGGACAAAGCGATTCTTCAGTTTTAGGAAGTGGTTTTCGTATAGGTGCCAACTCAGAATAGCTATAAGAAGGGAAGTAAGAATGGAACACAAAACATGGACTTCCAGACAAATCGAGCTGGAATGGAACTCGGTGGCAAGACTCTTGACTGGAAACCAGCGATTAAAAGCAGTGGTCATCGGGTTATGAAAGACGTAGATACCGTAGCTGTAGATGCCGAAAACGACAAGTAACGGGCAGCTCAAAATCCAGCTGAGAAAGTTCGATTTCGAAGGATAAAGCGAAAGAAGAAGTATCCCGCCGAAAAACAGGGCGAGGATCGTATAACCGATAGATTGCATTACGGGATTCTCGGCCTGCGATTCGCCGTGATGGCGGAGCATGAAAACGATCGCCAGCCCGGCAACAAGCGCGGTGGCGCCAGCGCCTTTCCACAGTTTACGGACGCTGATATTTGTCCGAACGAGCAACGCACAGAGAGCGCCGACGGCAAGGCTGTCCATCCGGCACGGTGTCAGGTTAAAGGTGATGAGCGGATTGGCGTGCTTCATGACTAACACGATTCGGAGGAGTAGCGCGACGCCCATGCAAACCGAACAAATCCGCATCGCTGTTTTCGGCTTTGTCAAAAAGATGATGGCCGGCCAGATCAGGTAGAATTGTTCCTCAACAGCTAACGACCAGAAATGAGCCAGATTCAACCCTATGGCCAGATCATGCGAACCGAAGCAGTAGCCAAAATTCGTTAGGTATGTCCAGAGCCAAACCTGTTCGCCCATGTGTTGCCGGACAAATGGGGAGAAGTGGTGGATAAGAGGCAGAACAACAAAGACAACGATTAGAAAGCCATAGTACAACGGGAAGATTCGCAGCACTCTTCGCATGTAAAAATTCTGGAAGTAGCGCTTATCGTCTTTCGCATCGCATAAGATGCCGGTAATGAGGAATCCGGAGAGGACGAAAAATAAATCGACGCCGCACCAACCGATATTGGACATCTGATAAAGCACGCCGCTAAAGGCGTGAATATAGGCCATGCTGAAGTGGTAAAGCATCACCAGTAGGATCGCGATACCGCGCAGTCCATCGAGCGCCGGAATATGGCCGGGGACAATCGTCGACAGCCGGGTCGGTCGTCGGACGTTGGAAGCAGTTGAGGGTTCGAGCGTTTGCAAGTTATCCCGTAAAAACTTCTCTGAGTTCAATATTACTACGTTGAAACCTCTGGGCGCAATAGGATTCATCGGCCGATTGCAGCTAGTTGAGGACTGGCCGAACGATGGCCTGCCCGGAAACCTCTGACCATATGGGGAGTCGTTCGGAGGGAACGCGTTTTATCAATTTCCTAAACGATCTTCACCTTCGGAACCGGCACGATAAACTTTCCTCCGCGCTTCTTGTATTCCGATTGCTGCTCGATGATCTCGTCGAGAAAATTCCACGCCAGCACGAGCAGGTAATCCGGCTGATCCTGGAGGAGTCGCTCCGGTGAAACGACCGGCACGTGCATTCCGGGTGTAAACAATCCCTGCTTCAGCTTACTCTTGTCCGCGATGTAGTCGATTTTGTCTGGCCCAAGTTGAAGGTAACACAACAAGGTATTGCCTTTGGCCGGCGCTCCGTAGCCTACGACCTTTTTCTCTTGCGCGCGCAAATCGCTGATCGTGCGTGTCAGATCTTTCTTGATGCCTTCGACGTTGCTCGCAAATTTCTTGTAGGTCTCCATTCGATCCAGGCCGTGCTTTTTCTCGAGTTCCAAAATTTCTCCGACCGATGATTGCACCTTCCCTTCGCCACGACGCTGCACAAACACGCGCAGTTGTCCGTGATGCAACGGCAATCGCTCGGCGCTGATAACCTCCATACCGTGCTCTTCGAAGAGACGGATCATTGGGGCGAGCGCCCAATAAGAAATGTGTTCGTGGTAGATGGTGTCGAAGGCGACCTGATCGAGCATATCGAACAATGAGTGCGCTTCGACCACGAATGCGCCACCAGGTGCGAGCGCGGTTTGCAGGCCCTGCGCAAAATCACGGAGCGCTGGAATGTGCGGAAAGGTGTTAGTGGCGGTGATGACTTTCGCGTGCCCGTACTTCGCCACGATTTCCTTTGCGCTCGATGAACTAAAGAATCCGACGTAACGGTCGATGCCCTTTTCCGCGGTAAAGTTAACGAGGTTCTTCGCGGGATCGACGCCGAGCACTCTTACTCCGTGTCGCTGAAATCCGGAGAGCAAAGTGCCGTCGTTACATCCAACATCGATGACCAAATCTTTCGCTCCCAGCTGGCATCGTTGCGTCACTACATCACTGAGATCGTGCAAATGCGCCTTCAGTACATCTGATGCCGATGAGATGTAGAGATAATCTTCGAACATTGCGGCGGGTGGGACGCCATCGAGCAGCTGAACGTGTTTACATTCCGCACAAAGTCCGACGCGGAGAGGAAAGGTAGGCTCCGGTTTCGAAAGATGGTCTTTCTTCAGGAACTTGTTGGCCAGCGGGGTTTCGCCTAGGTCCAGAAACAATTCGACCGACTTGGAACCGCACACGATGCAGGGCGACGAATGCGTTTGTTGTTGGGTGCGAGGAGCTATCTTTGTCTCGTTAGTTGCGATCATTTTGTGGTTTTCCAATCTTCAATTTTGAACAATGGCCAGTTTGCATCCTTGTCCGTGATGTTGGTCACTGTCTCCGGCCAGTTGATTTTGAAATAAGGGTCGTTGTAGCGAAGGCCGCGTTCACACGCCGGTGTGTAGTATTCGCCGACCATGTAATGCACTTCCGTATTGTCCTGGAGCGTTTGATACCCGATGGCAAACATTCCCGGGACGTAAAGCGCGCGCCGATTCTCCGCCGTCAGCTCCAGTTCAATATGTTGAAGGTAGGTGGGCGATTCCGGCCTGAAATCAATAACCGCGTAGAAGATCGCACCCGCAGTGCAACGAATGTATTTGGTTTCCAGTGCGGGTGCGATCTGGAAATGCATCCCGCGCAGCGTGCCTTTCTTGTAATTGAAGGACATGTTGGATTGACGGCCAATCGGGTTGAGTCCGTGTTCTTCAAATTCGCGCGCGCAAAACGTGCGGGCAAAAAAGCCACGATGATCTTCCCTTTTTTCAACATCAACGAGGAAAGCGCCTTTGAATTTCGTTTCGTGAAAAATCATTATGTCAGGCAGGAAGGAGAATGCGCGAACCGTGCACTTCCGGCCCCACCGGCACTTCACGTAGCTGGAATAATGCCTGCCGCACCGCGGCAAGCCGGCTTGGTTTCACAATAAACATGAGGAAACCGCCCCGGCCTGCGCCGCAAATCTTTCCACCTTCGGCGCCGGCCTTCATCGCCAAATCGTAGTAGGCGTCGATCGCGTCGGTGGAAATATCTGCCGCCAGCTGGCGTTTCAATTGCCACGACTCGTTAAGCACGCGGCCGAAAGCGACTGGATCGAAACGACCTTTGCAGGCGAGTTGATGTAGTTCCTGCGCGTGGTCGCGCATGCGATCGAGGTTCTTGAGTTTTTCGGGAATGTTTTGCTTTTGTGAATGCAGGACCGAGCTGGCGTCGCGTTGCATGCCTGTCCAGAAAAGAAGAATGTGATCAAACATTTCATTCAGAAAAGTGTGATCGACCTGGACCGGTTCGACTGTAACTGCACCGTTTGGTTTGAAACAAAGATAGTTTAGTCCACCAAACGCGGCGGCGTATTGATCCTGTTTTCCAATCGGTTGCTTCAATACATTCAGTTCAATGTGACAAGCTTCTTCGGCCAGTTGACTTGGTGAAACGCGTTCTCCTTTGTAGATATGAAGCGCATTGAGTAGCCCTACGGCAAATGCGCTCGACCCACCTAAACCAGTCGATGCCGGGACATCGCCAACGGTTGTGATGTAAATCGGAGGCTCAATCTCGAGTAACCGAAGACATTCGCGCGCGATGTTGTTTTCGATTTCGTCAATAACGTTAACCTGCTCTGTTTTCGAGTAGGCGATTCGGATCGGTTCGTAAAACAGTTCGCTGTGTCGCTTGACCGAAATGTAAATGTACATGTCGACCGCGGTGCTAAGCACGGCGCCGAAATCACGATTGTAGTACTCCGGCAAATCGGTGCCACCGCCGGCGAGGCTGATCCGCATCGGCGTCCGCGTTACGACGAGGCGTGGATTGCCGTTGTGATAGGCGTTACTGGTCATGTTCCAGAAATAACCGTTAAGATGAAATCAGGCTCGCCAGCGCAAAGATTCGTCCAGCCGGCCTGAATCCAAAAGGTAACGCAGCCATTTCAGTCGGGTAAATTTTTTGTCGACGAAGTCTTCGTGTCGAAGTCCGACAGATTTGTAGGCGTTGTAAAGTTCCTTCGCGCCTTCCACCGGATGCCATTTGAACTCAAAGTTAGGAAAGGTCCGCGCAAACTTTGTGAAATCCGCCTTGTAGGTGCGTTGGTCGGCACCGGAGCGAGCATCCACTTCCAAACGTGAACCCGGCACGGACTGCACGGCGATCTCGGCCAGTTCTATGATGCGATGATTCAATGCTTCAGCGCCATTATTAAAAGCCTGATTGTGGATAGCTTCGGTAGGCGCTTCAAGAATCGTGAGAAAAGAGCGCGCAACATCCTGGACGTGCACGACCGGCCGCCATGGTTTGCCGTCGCTATAAACAACCACTTTCCCGGAAGTCACTGCTTGGGCGATGAGATCGTTGAAAACGGTATCGAAGCGCATTCGCGGCGAGACGCCATAGACGGTTCCGTTGCGCAGGTATACTGGAGAGAAATTATCTCCTGCCATTTCGCGCAAGCCATTCTCTGCTTTCACTTTCGATCGCGCGTATTCCGTTTTTGGATCGAGCGGTGATTCTTCTGTGACCACTTCGGCTGCGGCTGATCCATACATGATGCATGAAGATGAGAACAGAAAGCGATTCACACCGGCGGCTTTGGAAAGCTCGGCGAGTTTCAGTGAAGCCTTGAAATTAATATCTTCGGTCCAGCTATCGTTGAGGTTGCCGATCGGATCATTGCTCAAAGCGGCAAGGTGAATCACTGCATCAAAACCCGAAAGATCCGAAGCATTTAGATCCCGGATGTCCTTTTTCACTTCGGGAATATTCGCGCCGTTTGTGGTCAGCGTGCATTCGCCGAAATATTTTGTGTCCATGCCGACCACGTCGTAGCCCGCTTTCACAAGATGTGGTCCCATGACAGACCCGATATAGCCGTTGTGGCCGGTAAGGAGGATGCGTTTGTTTTTACTCATTTCGAATTGGTGTCGGCGTTTTCCTTTGAAAGCAGGGATTGTACTAACGAGAGCAGCGACCGCTCATCTGTCACGAGGAGGGACGGGCACCCGGCAGCGTCAGCGGCCTGGGCGTCACGTTCGTCATCGCCAATAAACCATGTGCGGCTGAGGTCGAGATTGAAATCGCGTTGCGCCTGAAAAAGCATACCCGGCTTCGGCTTGCGGCATTCACATCCATTATCCCAGTGGTGCGGACAATAATAGATTGCGTCGATTGCGCCACCGGCATTCGTCGCTTCCCGCACCATTTCGCGATGAATTTCCAGCAAAGCGTCCTCCGTCATCTCGCCACGCGCGATCCCGGCCTGGTTCGAAATGATCACAATCCGGTAACCGGCCTTTTTCAATTGCGCGAGCGCCTCCTTCGCCCCGGGAAGCCATTCGAACTCCGACCACGTGCGAACATAGCACGCGCGCGGTGGTTTACGGTTGAGCACGCCATCACGATCAAGAATAATTGTGGGACGCCGGGCGAGAAACATTTCAGTCATGGGTAGGCGAGCGACACTGCCTACGCTGTAATATCGATGATCGGTAACGAACGCAGCCAATTGTCTGCGCGCGGCGAGAACAGGATAAACAGTTTCTTCCAGCGGAACGTTTTCGTCTTTGGGCAGAAGTTCTAACACCGACTTGCGGAATATGGCGTAGCTGATTTCCACGCCTTGGACGTCGGGGGTAGTTCCGCGTTTATCGAACGCAGTGATGAACCCGTTCCCATCAACCCGGATACTATTTTTTGTCCAACCATCCTTGTTTCCGTAGACGGTTAGCATTGCTGGCGTACCTGCTTCAACAAACCGCTCCCACATCGGTTTCATCTGCATGGGCCAATAGTTATCGCAATATAAGAGAAGAAAGCAGTCGTGCAGAAGCGGCTCGGCAAGCTTGAGGCGGCGTCCGGTATTATTTTCGACGGGCGTAATCGAGTAACTGATCTTCAATCCCCACTTGCTGCCATCTTTGAAGTATTCCTGAACTACTTCTGGAAGATAACCTAACAACATCAGCACTTCCTCGAATCCTTGTTCCTTCAGCATCTCGACGATTTCCTCGAGGAATGGTCGGCCATGAATTTCGATCATCGCTTTAGGCCGAATGTCGCTTAATGGGCGCAAGCGGGTGCCTTGTCCCCCGGCAAGGATGACTGCCTGGCGAGGACGTTGCAGCGCGGAATTGGCGTTGTCGGTCACGTAACGAAACTCTTTGCGATTATCGAATCCTGCAAAAAATCAGAGCTTGAACTCCGACCTTCGCATATTTTGCTCTTCGTCTCGTGCCCATTCCTTTATCTCCATGAAACGGTCGATGCAGAGATGAAGTAGCACTTGATGAATCGATTCCACGACCCCGTACGTCTTCGCCGGAACGTAGAAATTTAAGTCACCCAGTTTTCGCGATTTATTGTCCGGCCGAAGACCCGAAAGCGTGATGACAGACAACTTAAGTTCACGCGCAACCTCGAGCGCGCGCAGAATGTTTGGTGAGTTTCCCGAACTGCTAATGGTAACTAGTTGATCGCCGGCTTGCCCATACCATCGCAACGGCGTGGCGAAAACTTCGTCATATCCAACGTCATTTCCCAAAGCGGTGAGTATGGCTGAATCGCTGAAGGACATTGTTTTCACTCCAGCATTCTTACTCCAATCCAAAGCCATATGGTTCGACAACGCAGCGCTTGCGCCATTCCCGCACATGAATTGCGTTTTTCCCGAGGAACGCAGCTCGTGCGTTCGGCGGCACAAGTCCGCAAACGCGCCTTCCGGATCCAGGGGCGCGCCTTTTTTGTCAGTTATTTCCAACCCTGCAAGCGCGGCACTAAATGCCGAGACATAGTTCTCGTAGTAACTATTCATTCTCTAACCGAGAGGACCTCTTACGAATTGTTTCGGATGTAGCTTACAGCCAAAACAGCGGAGCGATAATACAATATGTGATGCAGCCCTGGATATGCCCGACCTGCCATCCCACGCGAGATAGCCACCACGCGCGCTTCGATTTTTTCCAAAGACTCAACAGTGTTTTCGGTCGGAGAAGCGCCATCCACGCGTTGATTCGTGCCTTCCAGGGTTCGCGCACATTCCCCATTGGCTCATACTTTTTGTAGAAAGCGACGTTTCCTTTTCCGTAGGCTCGAGCCTGTCGATAAATACTGCCGAAATCGTGTCGGAGCCGATAATAGACAAGCGCTTCGGGTTCAAAATGGAGCTTGGTCCCGGCTAGCTGCAACCGGAACGCATAATCCACATCTTCCCAGGCGAAAGTCAGGGATTCGTCAAAGCCGCCAATGCTGCGATGCACTGCACGTTTGATCCCGAGATTGTTTGCCGGGACGTGCGCCAGGTAGGGCGGATATTGGTGGATGTGCGGCTCGCGCATCTGATAGTTCTTATATTCTGTCTGCCACGCCTCGTTTAGTTTTTTGCCGTCGATCGGGCCGGTTACGAAGTCATATTTTTGAAGCGCACTTCCCATCGCACGAACCCACATTTTGCCGACTACGTCATCCTGGTCACTAAAGGCGAGAGCTTCCGCCAGCGCCGCCTCTGCTCCCATGTTGCGGGCGTAAGACCGGCCTCGACGTTCTGATGAATCAACAATGCGCAGTCCGGGCACCTTGCCGACGTAATACCTAACGATCTCCAGAGTATCGTCACTTGAACCGTTATCAGAGATGATGACCTCAAACGGCCCGGGGGCTTCTTGATGCGCGAGAGCTTCGAGCTGATCAACCAAGTGGCCTCCTCCATTAAAGGTAGGAATAATGACCGTGAGATACATCGAGGTTTTCCCGTAGAAATACCTTACAGCTGAGATGTTACTACGTGAAAACATTTAGGCGCAAATATTATTTCTCGATTTTTTTTCGCGCCTAGGCGCGCGACACGATTTTCGGGGCTACGAATGGAATTTGTCGGCAAATTTCGGCCGCGATTTCGAGCGAAGCGGTCGCTGCCGGTGACGGAGCGTTGCAAACATGGAGAGCATGACGGTCTTGGAGTAAAAGGAAATCATCCACCATTTTTCCTTCCGGTGTAAGAGCCTGCGCGCGAACGCCGGCCGTGCAGGGAACGAGGTCGCCCGATTGCACTTCTGGGATCAGTTGCTGAAGACTTCGAACAAAGGCGCTTTTCACCAGCGAGCGATATATCTCCTTCATCCCTTCGCCGAGATTTTCCCAGGCGAGCCTGCGGAAGCCGCTGAAACTCAGCGTTTCAAGAAAATCGCGAAGATCAAAATCAGTTTTCTTGTAGCCTTCCCGTTTGAATGCGAGGACGGCGTTCGGTCCGGCATGGACTGATCCATCGATCATGCGCGTAAAATGGACGCCAAGAAATGGGAATTCTGGATTCGGCACCGGATAAACTAGAGTCCGAACCAAGTATCGTTTTTCCGGAATCAGCTCGTAGTATTCGCCGCGAAAGGGAACAATCTGTGCGCTCGGATTAACTCCGGCTAGTCGCGCGACACGATCGCTATGCAGCCCGCTGCAGTTTATTAAGAACTTCGTTTCGTATGCACCGTCGCTCGTTTCGACGACACGCTTTTCGCCGTTCTCGATGATTCGTCGAACCGGCGCTCCAAACTTCGCTTCCCCGCCACGTTCCCGAAATAGCTCAAGATATTTTTGAGCCACGTCGCGATAACTGGTGATGCCTGTCGTTGGCACTCGGATTCCCGCGAGACAGCGAACGTGGGGTTCTATTTCGCTTACCTGCGCCGGCGACAGTTTGCTAACTGCTAAGCCGTTTTCCTGCCCGCGCTGGAAGAGTTTCTCCAGTTCCGGGAGCTCCTTCTCTTGCGTCGCGACGATAACCTTACCACAAACTTCATGTCGAATGCCGTGTTCACGGCAAAACGTTACCATCGAAGCGGCGCCGGCCCTGGCGAAGCGAGCCTTGTAGCTTCCCGGTTTGTAGTAGACGCCTGAATGGATAACACCGCTATTGCGGCCGGTTTGATGGAAGGAATGACCCGGTTCTTTCTCCAGCAGCACGATTGTTGCATCGGGGAAAGTTCGGCTGAGCGTGGCCGCGGTCGCCAGTCCCACGATGCCGCCGCCGGCGATCACATAATCCCAAGTCATTCTGCCAACCTAACCACTTTATCGATGATTTTGACCAGCTAACCTGCGGCCGTAACCTTCGCTTACTTGCTGTAAGCCCTCCGGCGAACCGATATCAAGGTAGCGTTTACCGCGGAAAATCACACTTTGGATGGCAAGACCTTCCGCAATCGCGCCTTGGATGACGTGTCCAACCGTCAGCTCGGGCGGTAGTCCGGAACCGGGCTGCTCGGTGGATGTTCTTGGGACACTAAGGTATTCGTGCATGAATTCGGTGAATTTCGGGGTCCAGACCGCGAAAATCCAACCCCAGGTAAGATTTGTCTCGTTAGGTTTGATGACGAGTTCGCGAACCCGGCCGGTGCGATCAATCGCGATCATATCCGAAACCTGGATCTTGTGGGGCTTGTACAATGAAAGTGCAAGATCTGCGCGAGTGCTGGCAAGTCGCTCCAGCGTTTTGGCGTATGCATTTTCCGGTTCGATAAGAATATCAGGGAAACCAAGCGCAATCCGAGCTCCACGCACAAAGGGATAGGCTTCATCCAAAGTATAAGGCGGACCGAACGTCTTCTCTGTCACAAGATAACCGAGCTGCATTCCCACCGGCGCGCCGCTGCCGTAATATTGTGGGATATCCCATTTTCCCTTGCGCAGAATGAAAAAGACTTTCGACACGCCGCCCCTACGCATGTTGTCGAGGATATAATGCGAAACGACCTTTGGCCGAATCGAGCCATCGGCGCTCCGCCCAAGTCCGACTGGAAGGACTTCTTTGCTGCAGGGCAGCGGAGTAATTCGCGTCGCGTGGCCGGCGCAAGGGATCAGGCCAACGACTTCGTCTTTACGCATGAACAATTGATGGCGCTGGAGACCTAGGACTCAGTCATCCACTTGGGGGAATCTTCCGGATGAAATTCCTGCTCATTCGCCACATAAGCGCGGGCGAATATGGGCTCGGACTCGTGTCGGAACTGCGCGAACCGATCAGGGGAATGGACGCCGAGAAGATCCAGCAACCGTTTCGCGGTCAGTTCCGAATTGAGATCAAGAAGTGGGAAATGCTTACCATCGCGTCCGTAATGTTTGGCGAAATCGTTTCCACGAAGTAGTTCGATTCGGACGTAGGAGCGTTTGTCGCCTTCGACGAAGTAAGCGGAAGGATAGGGGAGGTATGTCCGCGCACGCAGCAGGTCAATCAAATCGCGGGCTTTGTACGTCTTATCAAGATCGATTTGGCTGATCTCGGCAATCTCGGACTTACGATGAGTCGTTGCTTTAGAACGATCTTGCGATTTACGTGAGTTCGTTCCCTCGCGAATAGCAGGCCAATTTTCCTTGAATAGCTCAATCAGATCGCGTGTGATTTTTTCGTGAAGAGAGCCGCCGGTATCAGTCGGTTCAATGGGCGTTTCTCGCTGCGCGATGACGTCACCGCTGTCGACCCCGCTATCGATGTAATGAACGGTCGCGCCTGCTGGGGTGCGATCGATAATCGGCCAGACATTGGTGTGCCATCCGCCATTGTAGGGAAGCATGGCGGCGTGGAGATTAATGCAACCGCGCGGGAAAATACTAAGCATCTCGGCTTTCAGGAGATAGGCGAACGAAGCTGAGATGCCGATTTCCGGCTGGAGCTTGGCAATTCTGTCTACCACATCAGGCTGGCGCACTTCGTGTCCGATCCACATTTTGTCCTGCGGCATATCCAGCGCCGCGCGAATCTCCTTACCGAACCGCTGATCCTCCGGTTTGTTGAGGACAAGACCGACGATCTCTTCGTTATGGCTGCGCAGCCACTTGGCTACCTCCCAGCCATTCCAATTATTCAAGAAAAGAAGAACCCGCATCCTGTTCGGCGTTGTAGTATTAGCCGTTAGGTTACTTTGTCATCAACTCTGGAACGATCTTAGACGACTTACCTCTTTCAGTGAGGGCCTTACCGGAGATGATTGTGCGCTCGATACTCGGGTGTGGTTCGATTCCTCGGATCGCTTTAAGATAACGCGTTTGGATCGCACGAATGATCGGAGCGTCCTTCGGAAGAACGAAGCCGTCGATCGACTTCACCGGAATAATCTCGCCGATCGTTCCACAGAGGGCGAATTCATCGGACACCAGCAGTTCGGTGCGATCGATCGAACGTCTTTCGAAAGGAATCTTCAAGTCGCGGGCAAGCGCTTCGATGATGTCAATCGTGATGCTTTCCAGTGCCCCTTCGGTCGCCGATGTCGTGCTCAGTTTGCCATCTCGAACCATCAAGATCGCGGCGCCAGTAGCTTCTGCTACGCGTCCGGCTTCATTGAGAAGGACCATGTCCTGACAACCGCGCGCGCGGCCTTCGATGCGGGCGAGACGCGCCGGTTGATAGTTCGTGCCCGTTTTGATTCGTGCTGGAAGTGAGACATCGGATCCGCGACGCCAGATGCTTACGCCGATGTCGATGGGTTCCGGCATTTTCTGGTCATGTTGATAGCCGGTAACAACGAGATCGGTTTCCGTGCCTTGGCCCCAATGTCCCTGGATGGCGAACAGAGTCGTGCGAAACCACATATCGCGATCGGGCTCCAGGAGCGCATTTGCTAATTCAACGATCGCATTCTTGAAATAGTCGAAACTGAAATCGAATGGCAGATAAAGAATCCGAGCGGAGCGGCTCAGCCGGTCATAGTGCTTTCGAAGCTGGATAATGCCGAAGGACCCCCCGTCTGGATGCCAGTAGCCTTTCAGGCCTTCGTATACGTTTAATCCGCGAATCGCAGCTTCGCAGCCGACGTGAATGGTTGCATCCTTCCACAAGCGGAGCTCCCCGCTCATATGGACATATTTCGGTTCCTGTAGTTTAACCATAGTTTATTTTCCCTTCGCAGGTTGTAAGTCCGAACGATATTTCACGACCCGAGCCGGCGTTCCGATCGCGATCGCGCCATCCGGGATATCACGAGCAACTACTGAGCCCGCTCCAATCACTGCTCCTCGCCCGATCCGAACACCCGATAACACGGTAACACCCACTCCCAACCATGCATCTTCTTCAACTACAATCGGACCTTTCGAAGTCACTGCCTGTTCGTAGATCGGTTTGTCGGGCGCGATTCCATGATCGTAGGAATAGAAAGAGCAATACGGTGCAATCTCAGCTCGCTCTCGAATAATGATCGGTTGCAACGCGGAGAAAAAGACACAGCCGCTTTCGATTCCGACCTGAGGACCGATTGTGATCGAGCCGCCTTCTATTACTTCCAGAGTGCAATCGCGGTTGATGGTCACGCGGTCGCGTAGCTCGACAAAACCATCGCCTTTCCAGCGGGCAATCACCGCGCGTTCGCCGATGAAAACATTTTTTCCAAGCCTAAGGTCGACATCAATAATCTCAGCTTCCGGGTGGATATAACCCTTCGGCGTCAGATGGGCCAGCACATAGCGACGCCGGAATCCCTGCGTCCCCACACTGGCCAGTCGCGACCCGATGCGACCCAAAAAAGTGTAACCGCTGCGCTTTAACCAGAATATCCGCCATACTCCGAGGAGTCTCCGCTTGACCGAACCCAAAGCCTTCTTCAAAAGATTTCAGCGAGATACGCTCGATGTATTCCGGCGAATACTTCAGCTTCTCTCAGTTAGCAACTCTTCGGCTTCCATTGCTCCGGAACCGTTCGAGCCGTTCGATGAAGGCAAGGCTTGCGTTGTCCAGCGCAGCATTGGCCGCATCAGACCTGGCATGGCGTAAAGATAGTCCCCGCGTGCTGTGTCCGTGGCCGTCAGGTCATCCAAAACACGAAACGCCACACAATCGTCGACGATGGCATGCCCAACGGGCGGATTCAAACTCATCACCACTGCTTGGATAGACATCAAGCCTTCAGCCAGGAGATTGCCGGGTATCCATCCCGTGCTGACATACCGGCCGGGTGGTCGGCGCCGTTCTCTCCAAGTTCGATCTACGTCCACGCCCACGAAAAGATGCATCCCATCCTGGTTGCGCACTGAGAAATGGGGCAAGAAGACATAGCCTGGAAGTAGAACCTCATATTCCAGTTCGATGCCCACCGGTTCACGGATATCAATCGTGTCGACCACCTCGCCTCTTTCTGAGCGAACACGAACGGCGCAAAAGCGGACGACCTGATCTCCGGGAGCTGCCGCGATGTCCGGCCACTCACGGGCACCTGTTGTTGAAATGTCGGAGCGCAGGTAAGCGTTGGCTACGTCGCTCGAGGCTCCGTCGAGCTTAATGCGGCCTTCGTTGAGGAGAACGCATCGCGAACACAGGCGGGTGATCGCCTGCATGTTATGCGAGACAAAAAGGACGGTGCGACCGGCATGCCCCACGGCATCCATTTTGTCCAGACACTTTTTTTGAAACTCTGCGTCACCTACAGCCAACACCTCATCGACGATCAGTATTTCGGGTTCCAGGTGAGCAGCCACGGCAAACGCGAGTCGGACGTACATTCCGCTGCTGTAACGCTTGACCGGGGTATCAAGAAATTTTTCCACGCCGGAGAAAGCGACGATCTCGTCGAACTTGCGAATGATTTCCGCGCGGGTCATCCCAAGGATTGCGCCATTCAGGAAAATATTCTCTCGCCCAGTCAGTTCTGCGTGAAAGCCCGTTCCAACTTCCAGAAGACTTGATACTCGGCCGCGCATTCGTACACTACCTTTGGTCGGGTCGGTAATTCGGCTGAGAATCTTAAGCAAGGTAGATTTGCCTGCGCCATTGCGGCCGATGATTCCGACGACCTCGCCTTGTTTGATTTCTAGGTTGATATCGCGAAGCGCCCAAAACTCCTCCAAGGTCTCCCGCTTCCTTCGCCTCGCCGTCTTAAGGAAACGAAGTGGAGCTCGGACCGCATTCTCCACCGCGTGACGCAAGCCGTCGCCCTTCGACGCCTGATGTCCGATGATATAAGACTTTCCTAGATCTTCTATGGCGATCGCGTTATTGGAGGACATGGAGCTTTGGTAAATTCAGGCCATGGGCGGGCACGAGGGCCAAAGCCGCCCCATTTCTGGCACGACCGAGGTTCATGGATGCTCGTCCTCTTATGACAAATGGCATAGTGGTAAATTCCCCGGTTCAAGGGTAGCAGCATTTCCGATTCCCGCTCGCATTATCCGACCGAACTCACTTCTTCGGCCCCGAAGCCGCACCGCCTGAATCCCGGATGTGATGCGCCTGCCAATAGGTTATTCGAGGGGGCCTGCATCTCCAATGTTGCTCAAGGATTTGACACTGTGCCCGACTGCTGTCCACGTCCCACGCATGAACGAACCGTTCCGCTGAACGCGGATAGAGTTATTCAAGGTTTAGATCGCTGCCAATACACTCCAGTATAATCAATCACCTGAATTGGATCGGAGATGTTGTGCTCCTTGCGGTAGTCATTCACGGCATCGTGGGCGCCCGGAACCTCGTTGTAGTCATCAACTATTAAGTAGCCTCCGACTGAGAGTTTGGGATACAGATTGGTCAGCGCATCCATAGTGGAACTATACATGTCGCCATCAAGACGTATAACCGATAGGGACTTTATCGGTGCAGTCGGCAGCGTATCGCTGAAAAATCCTTTCAAGAATTTAACCTGATCGTCAAGCAACCCATAGTTTGTGAAGTGAGATTTCACCTCGTCGATTGATATTGCGAGGTGGCCTTGAACTCCTACGTCGGCTACATATTTCTCGGGATTTCCCCGCGGAAAGCCCGCGAAAGAGTCTGCGGCCCAAACGCAGCGGTCCCTGACATCGTACGCTTTCAGGATCGCGCGCATGAAGATTACTGCCCCACCTCGCCAGACCCCGGTCTCGATCAAATCGCCTGGAACCCCCTTATTTAATACATCCTCTACACAAAACTGTATGTTATCGAGACGTTTGAGACCGATCATCGTCTGGGCCGGAGGCGGCCATTCGTAGCCTATTTCCCGGGCCTCGAAATCAAATTGAGCCGGTGGTATTGTATGCATTAATTTGAGCCCGCGCGCGGCGCATATCTTGATGACTAACCGGTTCAGCAAGCTATCGGACTCGATCGACTGGAATCTAGTTTCGCGGTAGAGGCCCTTGGTCAAGGAACGCTTCATCAATTCCAAGTACAAGGATTTAGGGTCAGTCATACGTGCAACAGGCGGGTGCGGGGAAAAGGGTCGTGTATATCAGTCGACAAATACGATTGTCAACTCTATGTCACTCGGTTAGCTCTCGGATTAGGCGGAAAGACGCCCCGAAACCGCGCTTGGGCGAAATTTTGGACGAGTATGACGGACATTAGGAATTCGCGAGTATTTCACTCTAAAGGATTTTCGGACTTACGATCCCTTGCGCAAATACAGGACGGCATCGCCGTGCCAGGGAGCGTTCAGGGTTATTTTCCTGCCGCCTCGCACCCGATCGCCAATACGGACGTCACCGTTCGCCGGCTTCAGCCATTCCACGCTGAACTCGGTCGGGTCGGAGGAAAGATCGACCGCCACACTGGTTCTGAATAAACGTCGAATGTTTCGCATTGGAATCGTTAGGCGGCGGACAAAGCGAAGCGATTCCAGGCGCGGATTCTCCAATGGCACATACACAAGATATTCTTCGCCCGGATTCGCCAGACAATATCCGCTGGAACTGAGCTCACCGCGCGGAGCCGTCGCAGCGAGATTCATTCTCTTCGCATATGCCAGTGTCATTCCCATGGCCTGGCGAATGGATTCCCATCGGCCCATCTCGACCGGATCCATGAAAATCGGGTTAAGACCGCGCGTGAAGCTTTTCCAAACCCATGTGCTATTACGCTTTAGGCTGCCAAGGTGATCCGTGTCGACGATGATCACTTTTTTTCCATCGCCCATGGTCGGGTCGTCGCAGTAATCGCCTCCTCTTTTGCAATCGCTTATTGGCGAAATCCAATCTGCTGGGCTATCGAACAAATCGGAATTTTCTCCGCCACGGTAACAGGCTGTCATGCCAACGGGATGTTGTTTAGGCAGCGCAGCCTCGCATTGTTTGATGAAATTGATCATGTGATACTGCCATTCCACAGACAGAGATGGGCTTTCGTTACTGATCTCCCAAAGAACGTTGTCCAAATCGTTCAATTCGGTTACGACCTTGCGAACATAAGATTCCTGGATCGCGGTGATTTGCGGTATCTGCAAAGTATGGGTTTCACGCCCTTCGCCATCTCGATTTGGATCACCGTCAATTCCGTTGACGTTGTTGTCCTGATGAAAAGGATGCCCACGCCAGACTGGCGTTTTTGGAGCCATCTCCTTTGTTTCAATACTCCAACCATTGAACAACATTACCGAGACGTAGATTCCCTGCTCGCCCGCAGCGCTAACGCGCGCCCGCATCCGTTCGAAATAATCCAAATTGAATTTCGTTAGGTCAAACTTTGGTTTTCCATCCAAAGCATCGCCAGGTCCCGTGCGCATGTATGGAAGCGGTTCTATTGTTTGTTTACGGACGAGCCACGGAACCCAGGCAGCTTCCTCGCACATCCACAAGCGAGTGAAGTTGTGATTCTGTTTAATGAGAAAACGCAAGTGGTCCTCAAAATCGAACTTTGGATAGGTTACGGCTCCCGGATCGATTAACTGTCCGGTTGCATTATTCAGAAACAGTGGATCGGCATCCTGGAGGTTGTTCCAGTTATGCGAGCCCGTTAGGTAAACGGTCTTCCCGTTGCCATCAACGAAGTAGCGACTGTTTATTGGACTCACGCGCAAGGGACCGGAAGCGGGGGCGCGTTTTATTGTTGCTTGCGATTCAAGCAGTCGATTCTGAATTCCTTCTGTCGGTTCGGAATGAAACAACCAAATCCCTGCCGCGGTTGCCAGAGCAAGGAGTACTGTAAATATAAATGTTCTTCTCACGCCGCGATTCTCTCCCGCGAAGGACTCGCACCGTGAACCGCCTTGTCCCACTTTTGCAGGAATACCGATTTGTACTGGTTGTAGCGCAGTTGCGTCTGTTTCGCCGCTCGCCATCCGAACAGCTTTTGAATCCAGGCATATTTCCACGAAAGCTTTGGCGTCTCCAGTTGGCCACCCAGTTCTCTCGCCATTTGCTCCAGTTCGGCGACCAGGTCCGGTCGCTCGGGATAAAATTGAATCAACCAGTCCTGCAAGAATATGAGGCATGCGGCACGAACCCTTGGACTATCTTCAAGCGAGCGAAGGTAACGAATGTGCAATTGCATGGATAGAAATTGCGCCTCCAGTTTACTGTTCGACGTGCCAATATAACTCAAGCTTGCGTTGCCAGAGCGCCGATAAAACATTTTGGCCTCGGGAACAAAGCGAATGTTGTTACTGGCGAGGATTACGCGGCAAAAATATTCGCCGTCATCATCACCTAATAAACGTGTATCCCATTCGCCGGCGGCTTCGCTCAGTTCACGGCTCACCAGCCACACACCCGTTTGCATGAAGACGTTGTCACGCAACTTTCTTAGGAGCCAATCCGCCGGCGCGAGGTCGCACCAGAGCGAGGTCGGAGTAAATTCTGCGCGCTCGAGGCGATAAGTGAAACGGCCCCAAGCCGACGAAATTAAGGTTCGTTTGTCCCCGGTCTGATGCAGGGCGTCCATCTGCTTTTTGATCTTATCCGGCGCAAGAAGGTCATCCGCATCGAGCCACTGAACGAAATCGCCTTGAGCGAGAGAGAACGCTTTGTTGCGTGTAGAAGAAGCTCCTCCATTCGGTTTGGTTACAACCGAGACCGATTCGGAAGCAAACGTGCGAGCTACGGCGAGCGTATCATCCGTCGAGCTGTCATCAACAACGATGATCTCTTTTCGCGGCCAGGTCTGTTGCAGTGCCGATTCGATCGTGTCGCCGATCCAATTCTCAGCATTGTACGCTGGAATCAAAATGGATACCAAAGGCTCCATTACTCTGTTAGTGACAGCGTTCCTGAATAGGATTCAAATTGAGCATCGCGAGCAACCGTCCGACGTGGTCGAACAACCGGATGAAATATTTCATGAAATAGTGTTGGCCAAAAACAAGCAGGAGCGGCAATGCTATGACGTAAAGTGGAACAGCGATCAACGATTTCGCGATGTTTTGCAGTCGATTTTTTGGATGTCGAAATGAAGTTTTCCCTCGAAGCAACGCGCGCTTGAGCAGAAAACGCCATTCCCACCGATGAGGCGGAATGGTTTCGAATGCGGGCGCTTCATCGCACCAGATAAAGGTATGACCTTTCTCCATCATTCTTCTGAAGAAATCCTGATCTTCGCCTCCAGTGCCGAACTCTGGTTTAAAAACCGGATTTTCACCTTCAAGGATTTGTTTGCGAATCAAGACATTGCCCGTGCGAGCTTCATCCCAGGTCATGACAAATCCAGTCTTATGCGTCGGCCTGTTATAGAAGCCTCCCTTGGTCAGCCATTCCGGCGGAGATTGTTCAAAATGCGGATGGACCGGTCCAAGAACTCCATCAGCTTTGAATTGCTGGCACGCCTTTAACAACGTAAGAAGCCAATCCTTCTGGGGCACCTCGTCATCGTCAATAAATGCCAGGTATTCTCCTGTAGCCGATTGGACCGCTTTGTTTCGTGCGAGGGCAATATTGGATGTTGCTTCCGTATAGTAATCTATTCTAACGGTCGAGTTTACGGCAAAATCAGCCACCGTTTCTTTCGCGGACTGCTCAGCATCATTGTCGACAATCACAATCGAAAAATCGAATAGATCATCCGTTTCTTGTTTGCATACTTCCGTCAGTAGTCGTCTTAACAAAGCGGATCGTTTGTACGTGCAAATACAAACGGTAATTTGATCTCTGCAATTCATCTTGATTGATCTAGCGCGGGAGGGCGCGAGTCGACAACGTAGTCGTGAGTTTCGGCAAGCCTAATTACGTTTCGCGAGGAGACGTTTGGCGGTTAGTTCGACGTGATGTGGACGCCGTCGGGGGATGCCGGGGGATTGCCGGAGCCCGGTGCAATGGGAGTGTTCATGTCTCCCATAATTTCCGATTGACTGAGTGCACGCTCGTAGACTCTAACTTCATCGATGCGTCCTTGGAAATATTGCCCATAAGGAACGTTACCGCCGATGCGAAGCGGGTTCGAATTAGTTTGAATTCCACCGCTAACATCTCTTGTCGCTGTTTGCGTTCCGTTCACATAAAAGCGGAGCTTCGCGCCATCATAGGTAACGGCAAGATGCGTCCAGGTGTTGATCGGAATCGGGCCGGGCGAAGCGACATACTGTTCGACGGCGCCGAAAATGGCGCCACCTGCCGGGAACATCGGACCGGCCGGGCTACTGGCGTGCAAATAGAATGCATCCGTTTCGCGGTGCAGAATTGTGGACCATGAGACCCTTGTTGCTGTCGGATAGACCCACGCCTCTTCAGTCATGGCGACCGATAAATTGATTGTAGGCGAGTTGCCGATGACTACGAGATTGCTTTGTCCGTCGAAATTAAGGCCACGACCATATCGTCCTTGTGTCCAGGTTGCGCCAACGATAAGACCTAGATTCCCGTTGCCCGATGCATCTGCCACCACCACACCAGAATTTTCTTCAAAGCCATATTCCGCAGCCAGGCCTACGGTTCCGCCAGGTGTAGGCGTCGGGGTTGGGGTTGGGGTTGGAGTAGGTGTAGGTGTCGCAGTTGGAGTCGGCGTTGGAGTTTCCGTGGGGATTGGAGTAGGAGTTGGCGACTCATCCGGTGAAGGAGTTGGTGTTGGTGATTCGTCTGGTGTTGGTGTAGGCGTCGGGCTGTCGTCCGGCGTTGGACTAGGAGTTGGTGAATCGTCCGGTGTCGCAGTAGGAGTGGGAGTAGGTGTTGGCGATGGATCACCTGGGACAGGTGTAAAGGTTATGTCACCCAATTTCGTATCTACTTCCCGTCCGCGAATAATGAGGAAGTGGATTCCAGGGGTAAGCATGAACACATGCGGCTCGAAGTTGGGCCCCCAGAAAACCGTTCGAGACTCAAGCCCCGTTGTCGGCTCAATTTCTCCCCAAAGATTGGCAGAGGCCTCAGGCTCGGCGTCGATATTAACGTAAAAGGAATTCGCGCCTCCATCGACGCAATCCACCATCGCTGACATGGTGTATCCACCTGGATTGGCCGGGTTGGGTACCGTGAAATAATAAATAGCCTTGCCACCTTGCAGAGGATCTGTGGTTAGTACGCTTTGAGAAATCGTCCCATCGGCGTTAACAGCGAACGGCGGTGAGATTACGCCATCAGTGGCATGCCACGTCGGCATCGACAGCGGAGTAGGTGTTGGAGTGGCGGTCGGCGTAGCAGTTGGAGTTGGCGTAGCAGTCGGAGACGGAGTAGGGGTAGGAGTCGGCGTAGGACCTCCTCCAGTTGGGTCACTGCCAGTGATCCAACGATAGCCCGCAGGGATGCGTCCGATATTACTGTTGTTCCAGGTATCCGGTGGATTCGCTGGATCAATTGGCGGCCAGGCTAAGTTGGCAAAAAACGCAGGCCTTCCTGTCAGGTAGTAGCTGTTCGGGATGGTATGGTCGCTAATCCCGCTGTCCCAGACTTGATTACGATTGTAGTAGTCGTAGTTGCCGTGTCTCAGCACGGTATTCTTCACATTGAGATCGAGTGGTTCTCCCGTAGTTTGGTTAGGTGGAACCGACCCGGTGGCTCGAGGGGGGGTCTGCGGTCCCCAGGTCCCATTGTAATCGTTTGCTCCGAGATACGGATAACCCAGGCTATAAATTAATCTAAGGGACCCACTGTAGCCGCTTACTTCGGTCGAGTAGGCGCCGGAACCTGCAGTAGTAGGAAATGTCGAGTCGCCAAGAACATTACCGACAACGTTCAGGTAGTAATTCCATCGATTCAATTGAACCGCGCGAATACTTGATGTGACATTGTAGACGTTGGTAGGGCCGTAACCAGGAGGATTTGCAACCGTATAGGGTCGGGCTGCCGCCCAGTTTCGCAACATGGTGTTATGGCTGGATGAACCCCAGTAACCATCTGCAGATAGGCCGGATTCAACGACGTTACCTTCCATAAGGTTAAACATGTTATGGCCGCCATGGGCAAAACTGATTGCGCCACCCGAAATGTCAGTAGCAGTGTTTACCTTCTCAACGAAGTTGTAGGCAATAACGTTGCCCACGCATCCACCGCGTGAGTCGCCTATCGTGATAGGCGCAAATCCGCCGTTACTAAAAATGTTGTCTTCAACAAGATTCCAACAACCGCGGATGTAGAAGTCGAGACCTTCGTGTTCGCGGCCGACTCCGGGTTGCATGTAGATCTCGTCACGAAATGTGCAATGGCGTATTTCACCATTCACGAATTCAATGAGAACTGCTTCCTTTTTGGGCGAGTTCTTGATCTCTACATTCTTGAGCCAACATCCATACGATTGTTCGAACGCGACGCCTTGCGCGGCCATGTTGTTGACGTCGATGGTTAGATCTTCCACACCGACGCCAACGGTCGGAGCGGTTGGGTATGGAACCAAAATCGGCGAGTTCGTAAAACTGATTGGCAAGGCATGGTCGAGAGTGACGTGAGTGCTGTCCTTGGCGACGACTTTGGCCAGCACCATCATATTGCGGGGTCCATCATTGCCGATTGTGTAAGTGAGATCGGTCTGCGCGACGTGAACAAGATTTCCGACTGTAAAAGCAGAGGTACTTGCAACCGTCATCACACTGCTACCAGCGGTAGCGCCGCTTGTGATAGCCTGAGAATTTTCGGTCGAACGATAAGGCCAGTCCGCACTCCCGAAATAAAGCGCAGCAGTGCCGTTATTAACCTTAAGGATCGTTCGTCCAGGACCGTTGCCGCGGATGGTGAAATTTCCTTTGTTTGGCTGACTTGGACGAATCTGTGAGTTCAACAAGAACACACCGTCGGGCAGCTTAACCACCTGATTATTCGGACAGGCATTGACGGCGCCATTGATCGTTGGCTGCGCGTTAGTAGAACCGTTACCTAATGAAGAACTGATTGTTTGATAAATTGTGGTGCGGTTAGGAATTCCACCGGGCACGCCGACGTTTCCCTGCCAAGTCGTCCTACGGTCGGCGGGAACGGGATCCCCCGATGCGGAAAATGACTGGAAAAGGAGAACTGCCGGAAGGAAATAGACGGCAAAGGTTCTTCCGATCTTGTGGGACATTGGGATAAATTTGGAGCAAGGTTTGAGCCAGAGCGTTATGGAAATTATATCGCGAAATCCTCTCCTTTTTTGCCTCGTTTTGGGTGGATTCTGAGCGAAATTACGCCGCTCCTTGAGGCGGGTGCTTTGTCATCGTTTCCCATGCTTCTGCCACCGGGAACACCACTGCCCCGGAACGACTCGTCCAAGTCACGATTTTCTCAAAAAAATCCGGTGTGCATCCGAATGGGCTCGGATCGCACGTGACGTCGTGGGTTGCAAAAATTAACCATCCGCGTTCGCGCAAATTCTCATCGAGCAGGCGCTGAATAGAGTCTGGATCATCCCGATGTTTCTCCAGAAAACAGGCAGCCAAATTGTTCGCATCGACTGTGTGGACATTTATCTTTTCGCCGCCGCCTCTGGCACACGGGTAATGTTTGGCCACGAGTTCTTTCGTCTGTGGCCGGGGCGTCGCTATCGGATATGAAAGGGAACGGAAAGCGATTCCTGGCAGCATTTCACTCAGTGCACGCCTGTTCTCCAAGATCGAATTCTCAAACACGTTCGGCTTTGTCTCCCATGCATGACAATGCGAGAACGTGTGGCAACCGAGTTCGTGGCCTTTCTCAACGATGCGATTGAGATCTTGCTCTGAGAATGCGGGCCCAGCCGGTATGTTCCGATCCATCAAGCCAAGCGAAACGTAGAAGGTTCCCCGCATCATATTTTGCTCAAGAATCACGGCCCCGACACTGGCAGCGGTGCGGGGGAAATCATCGAAAGTGAAGGAGACGATCGGAGATGGTGAACGTAGTTCGACAAGGCGTTGGCCGGCATTTAGCGATCGCTTTCGCCGGTAACTGTCGCGAACTCTTATGAAGAACGGTGTGCTTGCCATGCGAAATGCTTCACACGCCGACCCGTATTTCATCGGGCCGACCGCTATAAGACCACTGCGATTGCGCCTCCGCTGGAACGACGTAACGAACCGCTTGAGGATATTCGATCGTCACCAGGAGTAACGTAAACCAGAGAAGGTCCAGTCTGAAAAAACTGGTCTCCGAGAGATTGTAGAGCAAAGCCGTTGCCCAAAAGGTTACGCCGATTCTTCCAAGAGGCGCCTCGTTAAATAATCTTCCGACGACTCTTGCTCCAATAACCAGTAATAGCAAAGCTAAGAGCGTATCTCCAACCAAGCCAGCGTCGACGTAGGTCTCGAGATATCCATTGTGGGTGGAGTTAATTCGCGCTAATGCGTCAACAACGTTTTTGCCCTTCGCCGTATCCCAGAAGATATAGAATCCTTCTCCGAGCAATGGATCGGTATTCTGCTCCTTTACAATTCGCCAAATGTCGGTGCGTCCGGTTAGAGTAGGATTCCTTCCTACTGCTTCGCTCAACTTGGCTGAAAGGTTAAACGTCTTATCTGCGGCGGCGAGGCAGATCGCAACGGTCAGTCCTCCAACGAGGATTGGTTTTCCGATCTTCAATTTCTGAAGGACTCCACAGATCCAGAAGAGCAGGACACCGACAACGAGGCAAACCACAGAGGTCTGACTATCGCACGTATTCAACAGCCAGATTCCCATCGCCAGGAGTCCGATCCGGACACGCATTTGGAATGTGCGCTCCTTTGATTTCTCGCTTTTGCGCAGGACCAGGAAATCCCAAAGGATAACAAGTGACAGAACAAACACCATTTCACCGAGAGAGTTCTTTTGTGTCGTCACCCCCGTGAACATGTTCTCACCAGAGTGTGCGGATTGTCGGCCGATCGATGGGAAATACTTAATGAATACAATCGACAACGGGAAGAGGAGGTAGGAAACCCTCACGAAAATGGATCGAAAGGCTGTGACTGGATCCAGTTCCGTAAGAATAATGAGCGCAACCGGAATCGTACCGAAGTCTTTGATTAGCCGTTTTAGCGAAATAAACGGTAGCTCCGACCAACAGGCGCTAAGAGCGAGAAAAAAATAGATCAGGAACAGCGCTTTGTTCCGTTGAATCATTACGCCCCAGTTAAACCCGCGTTTGGAAAGCGCGACAAACGCCGAGACGATAAGAATTGCATACACCACCGTGTTGATGGGATTTCCTTCTACGTCTCCTCCTCCTCCTCCTCCTCCTATCCAATAAGAGACTGGACGAGAACCTTGAATGGCAATCCATAGCCCCGGAATCCAGAGAGCGCTTGATCCCGCCTTCCGCCACTTTACATCCTTGCGAAAGAGCCAAAAGATGAAGCAATAGCAAACTAGTAGTATTACCTGTCCCACGTCGAATTAGTTTTGTTCGATCAGTTCCCGCTGGATCAGTTCCGTCGTCAGTAGGCGGTGTATCTCAGACGTATAATTGCCGCGTCCGGTGACATGAGCTTGAACAGCTGCTTCAACCTGCGGGCCATTGAGGTAGGGGCGCGCAAGGGCACGCGGATCGAGAAGAATCTCTTTGACGAAACTGGATAACTCGTTGCGGTACCAGATTCGAAAATGTGTGAATTTCTGGCGGCCAAGGAACAATCGCTCAAGGTGAAGAGGACTCGTCCATCGGTCGAACTTGGCCAACCATTGCGGCATTCCGTAATCATACACGTATTCCGCGCGCGGCATGAATTCCTGGCGGAAGACCTTGAATCTACTTGCTGATGCTCCAGGGCGAGGCGCCTCGCCGCGATCAGTCGGAATTCGTGCGAGCTCAGGATAACACTCCGCAATGAGACGATGGGTCAGGTTCTTGTTCAGGGCCAGCTCAGCTGGAGCCTGGTAGGCGAGTTTTACCAGTTCGTTGTCTAGGAAAGGCGAGCGCACATTCAGTTGGGACTGTTCGATGGCAAGGCGGGCGTAGTGATGCCAAGGAACTTGTTTGAAGGCGATAAACGACGTGCGGTCGATTGCCTTTTCGCTGGCATAAGTAGCCCTGGCGGTCTTTAGATCACTCGTGAACTGCGGTTCAAAAAGAGATTGGGAAAGTGAAATTGGCTTGAAAGCAACATTCCCTCGCAAAATCTCGCTGCCGTAGTTACCCGTTAATCGTACCGGCGCAATTTCTTTCGCTATCCGATTCGCAAATAATTCTACCGACCCGGTAACATCCATCGCGCCATCAGTGTAATAAACACTCTTCCTGGCTAGCTCAGGAAATTCAGCGAAGAAGCTCGACGTTACCGAAATCGTCTTATGTGGTTGATGAGCGACTTCCGCCAGTCTTTTAGCCAAATAAACGTCTGCGCATTCCCGATACATTCCTCCGAATGTGTAACAGGGTAAAGTCGAAGGCGGAGCGTTTGCGCAGGCAAGAATCATCCTGCTATCGAGACCACCGGTTAGCGACAGTGCGATTGATTGTTCCCCAGCAAAGTATCGTGGCAGAACCCTCACGAAGGTCTTTTTCAAGTCTCGGTAGTAATCTTCGATACCAAGAGAAGATTGATCTTCCCAGTTCTTGAAGCTGAAATAGCTTTCCTTCTTGAGGTCCGGTCCGTGAAAGGTCCATTTGGACCCACCGGGAAGGAGATGAATGCCGCTAAAAAGCGAACGATTCTGGAGCGTGCAACCGCACGAGAATAGTTCGCTCAAACTTGTCGAATCCAGTCGGCGAAGATTCGGAAGAACGCGCAAGAGTGACTTGGCTTCGGAAGCAAAGTAGAAGCGGTCCTTTTCTTCGTGGTAATAGATCCGGCCTAATCCAAAACGATCATTGAAGAGAAAAATTGTGTTCTCTCTCAGATCAAGAATCAGTCCGCTAAATATTCCGTTGAGTGACTCGTAGAAGCGGTTGCCGAGCTTCTCGTAGCGATTTACCAGGCTGCTTGCGTCATTTCCTGAAGATGAGTAGTCGTCGCCGGAAAAAACCAGGCAAACATTACGGTCTGTGTTCCACATCGGCATACATTCGGAAAAGGATCCCTTGTGACCGACCCAGCCGGCGGCGAGCCCATGGTTTTCTTGTATCAGTTTCCCACAAACATAGGATGTCTCATGCATCATGCAGCTGAGCATCGACTCCAGCGTGCTTGATGTTTGCGAAGCTCTATTGCTCCGATCGATTATCCCAACTAGGCCTGGCATCTAATCGTGTCGGAGCAATTCTGGCTTGGTATTGTTTGTGGAGCCGGCGGGAGGAATTGAACACTCCATCTTCTGATTACTATTCAGTCGCTCTAACGTTGAGCTACACCGGCACAAATATCGAAACTTCGAGGTTGAAGAACTCAGAGCGCTTCTCCCAAAGCTTCTTTCCCCGTTTCGCCTTTTCGCGAAAGCATCTTATCGTAAACTCGCGACCGCGCGTTTAAAAGAAACGTCATCATTTTCTCGGGCATCATCTTTCGCACACCGAGATGAAGTTTCAAGGCCAGCGCCAGACGTCCCTTCGTAGTTAGCGGAACGTAGTAAGCCGGAACCTCCAGCTGTTCAAATCCATTGCGACGTTTGAACTCTGTCACGGGACTGTTCGCCTTGTTCCCATAAACATATTTTCCGTAGACGAGATGCGAGCAGCCTTTTTCGTGGCAAATCTCAACGGCCTTGGCGATCAACGCGTTGGGCGGACGTTTGTCGAAATGACTATTCATGGAAAGGATCTGCATCATGCGCGCAACCTTTCCCACGTAGACGAGCTTGATAAAGCCAATCACCTCGCCGTTGTGATAGGCGACAACAAAGTCACTGCGATCAAGGTAGGATGAGTTGTCTCTCTTAACTGTGGCGAAATCTTTTCCGTAATGCCAAAACCGCCGGCCCTGACGAATCGGTGTCTCATTATATAGATTCGTTATACCTTGGACTAACTCGTCTGTAAAAGGAGCCAGCTCTACCGTTACTCCGCGTCGCCCCGCGCGTCTCACGTTTTTCCGCGTCACCTGGGGCAGGCTCTCCCACCAGGAGTTGAATGTAGTGATGGGAATGGCGGCCGAGTTATCTGGTTCCACATGAAACTTGTATTGCGAATTCGATTGGCCGAGTCGTTGAGAAAAGGTAAAAAGATCGGCTTTTACGGGTAATTCCTTTAGGGCAGCAATGAATGCTTGCGGGTCGCGCACTGGCTCATCCTCGAGCCATTCCTCATCCTTAATGGATGCAACCTTGAGCCATTTTCCAATGATGACGACGGTACGAGCATCAATCGTCGCGGATGGAACAGCAACGTGCTTCCCTTTGACACTGACCGTGGTGGATCCGACTTCCATAATTATGAGCGATAACCTGCGGAAGTTGCTCGCAAGTGGCGGAGAGGGGTAGGATTCGAACCTCCGATACGGTTTTCACCGCATAACGACCTTTGCAGATCGTTGCCTTCGGCCACTCGGCCACCTCTCCAAGCAACGTTTGCGGTGCGGCGCATTCGCTGCAGACGCCTATACGTTAGCAAGTTTCTTTCCCGACTAGCCGAAAATGGTTCCACCTGCTGCGCACGTTCTTGAGCGCCTCGACCCAGCTCTGTGGCAACCGTTCCCGGAGTGGGCGATGCATGTTAAGCCTGAGCATGAATGTGCCCCAGGGAGTGAGTGGTACGAAGTATCGCGGGACGTCAACTTTTTGAAATCCGTGCTTGGTTCTGAAAGTGCCCACGCCTCCATCTGTCCAGCTTCCGTATTGCAAATGTTGGACCCCTTTCTGATCGCAAAGTTCGACGGCTTTGGCAATAAGGGCGTCCATTACGCATTTGTCGCGATAGGCGAGCTTTGCGACGATGTGAACGGTGCGAAGAATGTTTTCGCCATGAAATAGTTTCATGAAACCGATGAGTTCCTCATTAAAGTAAGCGCCCACAAGCAAGCAGCGATCCATAAACGAAGTTAGTTCCTCTTTGATAGCTGGAGCCTTCTTGCCGTAATGAAAAAACTTGCGACCCTGACGCGTTGGCGACTCGTTGTAAATGCTCTCCACGCCTTTCGCAAAATCATCCGTCAACGCATCCATTCGCAGTTCCACGCCGGCCTTTTGTGCTTTGCGCGTCTTGTTGCGAGCTTTGAAGCCCATGTTGTCCCACCAGGTTTTGTAGCTGGCAAAGGTGAGCACCGCGACGCTGGCCGTTTCTTTCTGAAACGCATAAGTGGAGTGTGCGCCGTAAACTTCAGGGACAAACGTCAACACATCTGCAACACGTGCGCCATTCTTGAATTGTTCGACCGCGACCGGCGGATTTTCAAAGAAATCGCACCATTCATGACGCAGTTTTGCCGTGCGGAAGAGTTTTCCGCGCACAGCGATCTCTTTGTTGAGGATGACTGGGTTCACGATTTTTTCTGTCCTCGCGCCTACCAGGAGATGCCGTAGTAATCGCTTCCGTTTAACTGCGCTCGGTCACTGATCCTGGCTACGTCCACGACAACGCGGCCCGCTTTAATATTGTTCAGCGCTTGCCGCAGTTTCTCATCCTTGTGCGCAATAACGATGACGTCGCTCTTATCGACAATTTCTTCGGCAGAAGCGCACATGAGTTTGGAAATGTGCGGAATTTCTTTTTCGATGTATTCCTTGTTTGCACCCATCAAGCGCGCAATGGAAACGTGCTCATCATAGATTCGGATCTCAAAGCCCTTTCCGATCATGGCTTCGACGACATCTACAATAGGACTGGAGCGCAAATCGTCTGTGCCTCCTTTAAAACTAAGACCGAGAAAGCCGATCGAACGTCCTTTATAGGTCACGAGCTTGTCAACGAGCCGTTGAATCTGACGCGTATTACTTTCCAGAACCGCATTCAGCATTGGTACGTCAACATCGCGCGCCTTAGCTTCATAGATCAAAGCCTTCAGATCTTTCGGTAAACATGAACCGCCAAAGGCAAAACCGGGCTTGAGGTAGGATGGCGAAAGATTGAGTTTTGTATCCTGGCAAAAGATATTCATCACTTCGTGGCTATCGATGCCGGCATCTTTGCAAATACCCCCGATTTCGTTGGCGAAAGTAACTTTCAAGGCGTGGAAACAATTATCCGCGTACTTGACCATTTCGGCCACACGCAGACTCGTCCGAATGATCGGTCCTGGAACGGATCCGTACAGTTTTGCCAAAGGTTCGCCGGAAGCTTGATCGAACTCTCCGATGACAGTTTTCGGCGGATAATAGAAGTCATGGATAGACGTGCCTTCACGCAGAAACTCGGGATGCATGCATAATCCAAAATCCTTGCCGACCTTCTTACCGGACGAACTTTCGATCGTCGGAATAACGAGACCTTCCATCGTGCCGGGAACAACCGTGCTTCGAATGGCGATGGTAAACGGTTCGTTTCGCTGCATCAGGCCGTGACCAATCTCTTCACAGACGCGTTCGACATACTGAAGATCAATACTGCCATTGGAGCGGTTAGGCGTTCCGACGCAAACAAGCGCGAGGTCAGTCTCTTTGATTGCGCGCGCCGAATCGGATGTCGCGCAAAACGATCCGGCTTGAACGACGTCCGTCATAAGCGCGTCAAGACCGGTTTCAACGATAGGGCTCTTTCCGGTATTGATAAGATCGACCTTAACCGGATTTGGTTCCACGCCGAGAACCTGGTGCCCCATCTGGGCAAAACATGCCCCTGAGACACACCCTACGTAACCCATCCCGAAGATACTGATTCGCATCGCTTAGTTTGTTAGCTAGTGCGAGGCGCGGCTGTAAGCGGACCAGTGTGATTATGCTTTTTCTTCGGGCACACGAAGTCGACCGCTTGGCGAAAACTCAAGAACATACCTTCAATCGAAGCTTCACGAAGAATATCTTCGCGAGCCCGGGTTGAGAATTCGGCGCGAACCGAGTCGTTGTCGAGCAGATAAAGCATCTTTTCTTTTAATTCTTCCAAATCGTCTTCCTTTACCATGAATCCGTTCGAACCGGACTTCAGATATTGTATTTCGGGAGGATGTTTGCCGGCTTCAGTGATGAGGGGGAGGCCCCAGTAGAAGGCCTGGTTCAATCCAAGGCCGACATGGCCGGGAATAACAAATAGATCTGCAGCTTTGAAGAGCTTGCTGATTCGCAAATTCTGCGGATCGTGAATTTGCCCAAGGAACATTGAATTTCTCGGGTTCAACTGCCGTTTGAGCTCATCCGTCATGCCTCCACCGGCAAGGACAAGGCCGATATCCGAACGATCCAGATCGCGGAAGACCTGAATAATGTGGTTCGCCTTCTTGCGGTCGCCATCCACTCCCATTGTGCCAACGAATAAGGCGACTTTCTGAAAAGGAATACCGAATTCTCTTTTGATCTCTTCCTTACTGTCGGTGACCTCGGGATAATCTTCGAAATTAACCGTGTTGTTAGCTACAAAAACCTTCCCGCGGTTCTGCGGCTTTATGAAGACGAGCTGCTGATCGGAGTAGAGAACGAGCGCGTCGCTCAATCCGTGGAAATAGTTGAATAGATTGTAGCGCAGCTTGTTGTCGGGCGTATCGAGATTTGCGCCTTTCGTCCAACAAATAATCGGAATGCGCTTGAATCGGAGCCAGTGAATCAGAGGCCAGAAGATCCAATCCTTTAATCGGAGATGGAACATGACAACATCGGGTTTCAACTGCTCGATTAACTTTCGATAGTTCGCGAAACTGAACGGTGTCTTGCGAAAATCGAATTTTACATCCAATTCGTTCTGCGTTTGCATGCCGTCACTCGCGACCTTGAACTCCCAGCCGAATTCCTGAAAACGTCGGCGCAGATAATTATAAATGGAAACGCGGTAGTGCGGCACCTTCGTTGAAATAAGCAGGATGGTTTTGTGCCCTTTAGGCGTCTCCTTTGCAGCAACCGCTCCATTTGTCAGGCGACTACCGTTGCGCCCGTTGGTCGGCATGATAAAGCGCTTCGCTGTCTGCGCCACGCTCATGAGTTTTTCATGGCGGCAGAGGAAGTTGTCCCTGAACTCGCTAAGGTATCTACGGGTTGCAATCTTAAAAGCTGCTTTGCTGCTGACGTTAAGCTCGCGTGTTTCCGATGGCTGCTGATAGCTAATGCGCAGATTTAACTTGCCATCAACTGGTACGGAACAGGAAAAATTGAGACTGCCGTTGTTGCGTTGCCATGGCGCCGGGGCGCCGTTGATAAGAACTTCCGCCACGCCTGCGCTGTCGAAGTCTCTTTTTTCGATCTGACAGAACGTATTTTCGGATGCTCCGTTTGTAACCAGCATTTCATTCGCGAACATCCTTATTTGCCTGGTGCCTTCTGGAGTGCGTCGCCACTGGTACGATCGTCTGATTACTTCTGTAAGGCCACGCCAGCGCAGCGGGCAATTGAGAGAATTCACTTTGTCAATGAACTCAACCGCGGCCTGACCACCATCCGCGAAGAAATTGTGATGTTCGACAATGAAACACGGTTTGCCGAGTAACAGATCGAACGCGAAGTTTTCCAGGCCGTGTTGGGGATATCGACGCGTGAAAAGAGGGAAACTGTAATATTTGTCAATTGCTGTGCCGCAAACGTCTTCAACGGTGAGTTCGTGTGGTTCACCGTTTGCCGGCAAGACTTTCGTGTTAACGGCGGCAATAAATTGCTGCTGCTGCAAAGCACTTAGACTTTCCTTGGAAAAGACACCCTGCGGAAAAACCATGACTCGATCGTATGCAATCGCGCTGAGGTCCCGATGGGATTCCATGCGACGCCGGGCAAGGCCGAGAGTGGCATTAAGCGTGTCGATATCGGCGATTCCAAACTCGCCGCCGGTGTGATTGCACCCATGAATCGAAACGGAAAACCTGCCGTCGCTATTCCGGATAAGCTCCGACATTTCGGATGATGTGCGGCGCCAGTTCCACGGTATGAATGCAATCGTCGTCGTGAAGGAATGTTCCTTCATGAGCTTGTCGATTTGGCGGAAATCGCAGCACCCGTAATTGGTTCTCAGGATCGGATCGTCGATGATGAGACACGCGCCGTGTTCGTTAGGCTGCCAGCAAGTTTCGCGAAAAGTCGATTTGAGATAGGTAAAAAGTGGAACAATTGAGAGAAACTCCTCTTTGACGTCGAAGGCACGTCCGTTTGTCGATTGTTTGAGATCGGGAATGGCTGATGAACAACTAACGTAGGTGCGGAGACCTTCGTGGGTCGTCGCAAAGAAGAAGAGCCCCTCTTTCCCTTCGATGATTTTCTCTAAGGCGCTTGAGCCGGTTAACGTCAAAACGTAATCGTGGCGGCGAGGCGTCACGGAAACATTGAGACCGTGCATTGGACCGGTGAGTGAATCGTGATGTTTGGAAACACTGACTTCAGTCATCTCATTCGCCAGCGATGACACTTCGACTTTTTCCGATTGGCAAAGTGGTCGCAGTTTCTCACGACAAGCAGAGATATCATCGGACAAAAAGACAAAGCGAGAATGTGCGGTAGCCGCGATGGAAGCGCTAAACTCGTTGCTTAGAGCGGTGGCTGGTTCGAGAACTGAGTAGGACTGTCCGCGCAGAGTTCCGTTCAACCCTTCGGTACAAAGGTGACGCTCATTGTCGAAAACCTGGTAGGGAATGCCGAGGAATTCGAGAACTCGTTCGAGGCGCGCAATCGCAGCTGCCTCGATGTGATCGCCTTTGATTACCGCGGCGAGTTGCGGGGGTCTCATTTGATTGACCTTAACGATAAACTATTACGGCAGTGTTCGTCGTGAAATGACTAACGAGCGCATGGCAAATGGCCTGGCGAAAATATTGAGCAGCGGCGAAAGAGACCGGCAGACGGTGGTGAGCAGCGGGCCAGCGGAATGGGGGACCCAGCAGAAATTTCCCTGTTCGAGAACCTCGAGACCTGCGTTGGAAAATGGGGATGAGTATTGTTCGAGTGTAGGAAGGTAACGTTCCTCTGCCGGCTTCGTTTTTCTATCGCGGAACTTACTGCGAAAGGCGGGAAACTTCCGATTCATATCAATCATGACGCAGATGCCGCCCGGGATTAGAAGCTGAGCTATGTCGCGCGCGCACTCAGCCTCTTTGCCCAATCGATGGCAGTAGCGAAACGTGTTTACGCCAACGATCATGTGAAATGAATTCTTGAGTTCGCTCTCTGATGCGGCAAGCCCTTGTGCCATATCTGAGATCAGCTGTTCGTTTCGTGCTGTAACAAAGCGAAGCTTCTCTTGTTGAGCAGGGGCGAGTAGTTTCTTGCTCTCTTCTTTAGCGGCTTCGATCAACGTGTCGGAAAAGTCAGTTCCGATAGCCGACTGTATCGCAATGCCGTTTCGTTCGAGCAGCGGCAAAAGAGTGATGATATTCATTCCGCCGCCACAACCAAACTCCAACACTCGAAGCTTCTGATTTTTCGGTGTCTGAAGATAATCGCGAATGGCGCGGAGATAGATCTTTGAGTATTCGTGTTCAAGCAGGTAACTAATTCCGTGGCCTGCTGTTTCGTGTGTGTACCGGCGAATCGCCTGGTCGGAGCTGTATTCTTCTAAGTAGACGTCCATAAGTTAAATTGTGGCCGAAGAAACCTGCGACGATTCGAGTTTCTCCGACAAATGAGCTAAGGCTTTAAACATCGTGCCTTGTCCCCAATGCAGCATGGGAGTTTTGTTTACTGCCCAGCCAAGGTCGCGATAGTAAAAGTGACCATCGGGGGCCTGCATGTGTGTGATTGTCCATTGCGCAACCTTTTCTGCTAACGGCAACGAGTCGGGATCGCGATCACTGAAAAAGGTCAGCGTATCGATCGCCTGGGCCGCGCACTGAATATCGACCGGATATTTGCCGTTATGATAATATTTCGGGCAGCCATCACTCTCAAAGAAGTTGTCCTTCAAATATTGTAATCCTGTGACAAGACTGTCATCGAAACTTCGGTCGCCGGTTGCATCAACATAGCGTCGAATACTATCGAGGTTGTATCCGGTGTGGAAATTGTCGATCCAGTGGTATTTCGGATGTGCCCCGTAATACCATGCTCCGTCCCGGTTTTGTCGGGAGCAGGTGTAAGTAATCGCTTCGCGCGCTAGCTCACCATATTCAGGTCGCCTGGCCAGGCGACTTACTCGAGCCAGGAGCGCCGCTCCCAAAACGTTGGAGTTATGGATAGACACCTGGCGATAAGCGACATAGCTGAGGCAGGCGCCGGTTTCTGTCTGCTCCTTTGGCAAACCCATGATCCAATCGCAGGTGCTCGTAGCCACTTCCAGAAAAGCTTCATCTCCCAGGACATCGTATGCCTCAAGGAAAGCCTGCCCAATCAAGCTACTCCAGACGATCGTTGGTTCCCCTCTGGGAATTTTGCCGCCGCGACTGGAGAATGAGAAGTTATTTCCCCAGGCAAAGTTCTGATAGCCGGCCGAGCGATGTTGCATGAGCCAATTGAGGCAATGGCGTGCACGCTTCTCGTAACTTTCATCTCCGGTTAAGCGAAACATCTTCAAATAACCCCAGGCCATATATCCCATGCCCTTTGTCGAAATATGAGGTCGAATGCCCAGAAAAGGACGAAGATTGAAAGGCGCACGATAGACGGTCTGTTGCAGGATCCGTTCGAGCATCAAGTTGTTGAACGTCAGTGCGTGAAGGAACGAATTGTTTCCATCGCCCGGATCGTAAGCGGCGTAATCGTGGCTTTCCACCCAATGAGTAAGGGCGTTTATGCTCTGTTGAAGTCGCGATTGCACGGTTGTTCCAGTAACGATGGGTCGCGATCTAGCCGGAGCAGACGGCGGGCTGGTTATCAACCCGAAGTCGATCGCGTCGGCGAAACGCCCTTCTCCTCTTGCAGATGGAATCGACAATTTCAAGATAGTCTGATTTGCGACGCTGCCAGCTGTTTCGCGCGGCGTACTCCGACGCGCGAGCAGTCATTTCGCGACGCAAAACAGGATTACGAAGTAGTTCTAGCATCTTTTGTGCAAGGGCCTCTGGATTGCCCGACTCGAAGAAGCGAACAACAGAGTCGTCGAAATAATAGCGGTCGACCCTGGTGTTGGAAACGACGACGGGAACACCAACCGCCATGAACTCCATGATCTTGGTGCTATAAGCTTCGTTCCCAAATGAGTCGGCTCGCTTGGGGACAACGCCAAGATCGGCCTGGGCCATGATGGCGGCGATTTCGCGAACGCTCGTCGGCTTAAAAAAGCGTACGCTGCCATTCAATTTCAATTCATCTGCCAGCGTAACAAGCGATTCCTTTTCGCTACCATCGCCGTAGATGTGGAATTCAGCGTGTGGCAGCTCCTTTTGCACTTTGCTGAAAGCACGAAGCGCAATGTCAACCCCCTGATGCCATTGCAGACCGCCCGGAAAAAGGACGATCAGTTTGTCATCCGATCTTTTGGCTGATTCCGGAGTAAAGACGTTGGAATCGACGTTGTTAACGAAGGCGGTGCAACGATCGGTCGATCGAGTTCTCTTCGCGTACTTATCGAGCCACAAATGGTTGGCGATTATGATGTGGTTGGCGAAAGCAGCAGAAATCCGCTCCATTCCCCTGAGTAACTTAAGAATGATCCCATTCGAAGGGATCGCGAACTTACTGCCGAAAAATTCCGGCACGATATCGTGGATATCGAGAATGACTTTTGCGCCGGTAAGTTTTGGATACCAGGCGGCAAAGACCAGAAAGTCGGGCACGTTGTGTATATGCAGCAAGTCGTAGCGATTGCTGGCGTGGCTGCGAGTGACGCGCGCCGCTGATGCTTTCAAGAAGCGGAGCAGTGGCCACAAATAGGAAAACCTTGATCGTTCACTCTTGGAAAAACGATCCTGAATGCGAAAAACATTTACGCCCTGGATGCGTTCCTCTTTGGGCATTTCCGGTGAACGGCGGAGAGCAAATACATCGACGTGATCTCCGCGTGCGGCGAGAGCTTCGGCATAACGAGTCACGCGATTGTCGCTTTCGTAAAACGAATGCGTGACCATGCAGACCCGTTTGGTCGAACGAAGAGTCGGTCGCGGATCGAGTTGAGTGACAAATCGCGCTAATTGGTTGGGCAAAAGCTGCCAAAAGGCTCCTTCATGTTGCAGCCGAATGTGTTCAAGCAACGCGCGATAGTGCGCCGCGGGATACGTTAGTTTCGAAATTGGTTCACCATCGAAACGGATGTAGTCAGGATGAACATTAACCAACGCCATTCCGCCATGACCGGCAATCCAGTCGAGCTTCCTCAGCCAAATTGCCGGAGTAGGTTCACGCAGGAGCAGGAAAAGCGTTGAGTCTTGGGGCAGCGTGTAGGGAAGTTCGACGTAGCCTCTACGGGATTTGTGGGCAGAGGTGCCATTTGTTGGGCGAGGTAACCAGAAAGGAAAGATGGTATCGCGTCCCTGGGGTTGCGGCTCGAATGGATCGATATCGAACGTGGATGCGTCGTAGTCGATCTCGAGATCATGAAGCCAATCAAGTTCGTTGAACATGAAGCCGGAACGGAAACCTTTGGCGTTCCAATCCTTCAGGTATTGGTTAATTCGTCGCGACTTTTCGACAAACTCAGCGCGGCTTTGGTAAAGCTGTCCGTCATGATGAAGGTCATGCACGCCCACCTCGAAACCGTTTTGCAATAGCCATTCCCGCAATTCCTTGGGAACCTGATAAGAACCTTCCGGAATAAAGTTAAAGGAAGAGCGAAAGCCCAACTGCATTTCCAGTTCGGCTAGCTGACGAACACGCTTCAGGCCAGCTTCGGATTCGATATCGTGTGTCAGAATGACCGCGAATTGTTTTGCGTCGGGCCATCCGCTCCAATGTTCCGGTTTACGGGCGGCGGCTTCGTTGATTGGCCAAACGTTGGCGTACTTCGACTTGTTGCGCGCCGCGTACACGCGTCTGGCCGCGAAACGAATACTGCGCGGAATGAATGGCTTGCACTTGTAGTAAGCGCGAGTCAGGAACATAGCAATACCGTTACTCTATCGAAGGCTACACAGGTTTGTGCTCGAACGCGACCCTCGCCTACGATTCCGTATCAAGCCAGTTCGGCAGGTACGATCGAGTTTTGTTAAGGACAACGGAAACATTTGCGCGAGCAGCGATCAGCTCAGCATAACCGCGCTTTACAGAATCGCGGTTACTTTTTTCCGCCTCAACAATTACCAAAGTCTTATCCATGAAGCCCGCCATCCCGAGTGTCGGGCTGGTTTGGCTAAGGGCAGGCATGTCGAAAATGATGTAGTCAAAATCACTTGTCTTGAGGTTTGGCATCAAGTCGAAAAATTTCTTCAATGCCAGCGGCATCGGAGTTTCGTTTTGGGGTGAGACGGTTGCCAGGTAAAGTCCATCCGCCGCCGATGTCATTCCGTCCGAGGATTGCAATGCGGCCGTAAGTGAGTGAGCGGACTTACCTTTAAAGAAAGGATGCACGTCTTCACTACCTACATTCACGTCGACAAGGAGAACTTTGCCATCTCCCATTTCAGAAAGAGCGGCAGCCAAGCCGGCGGCCAAGGTTGAAATTCCCGACTTCTGTGAGAAACCAGTTACTCCGACAAGCTTCGGCTTATGAGTCATGCCGTTAAGTTTGAAATACAGACCCAGGCGGTCGCGAATTGCTTCGGAATACGGCCGGATAAAATGATCAACATCCCACGGGGCAATACTAGAGTGCTCGTCTTTCCCATTTTCGTCCTTGTCGCGCAGTTTCTTCCTCCCCGGCATTGGGAGGCGGCCATTCATGCGGTTATTAGGAATGGTAAGTAATACTGGCGCACGGAGATGAGTCTCCAGCTCGAGTGGTCGTTTCATCGTATTGTTCAGGAAAATCTCCTTGAGCAAGGCGAAACCGATACCAAGGACCAGACCACCGCCAGCAAGTGCAAGCGCGATTTTATTGCGTTTGCCTGAAACAATCATTGGCGGTGAAGGTCTTTGCACGGCACTGATATTAGGCATTTTCGAAGGATCGAGCGCTTCGTCGATGCGTGCTTTCTCAACAGCTCCTTCAAAATACTTGTAGTTAGCTTCTTCGAGTTCCTTTCTCCGCTCCAAATCGGCTATCTGGCCCCCCACGTCGGAAAGTTGTTTTACGCGTTCAGCCAATCGTGCTTTCAGCGTCTCCGCTTTAGCCTTCGTTCCGGCAAGCCGCGCCCTTTCGGCTCCTATATCAATCGGACCCGCGTCTGTAGAACCGGAAGTTCCCGCCTGGGTAATTACATCAGGCGTTTTCTTCTCCATCTCTTTTTTTTGATTTTCCAGCTTCGCCAGCTCCAAACGGTTTAGCTTTACGACGTCGCTTTCAGGGGTGTATCGCGAAAGAAGATCGAGATCGTTCTGACGCACTTGTTCCAGCCTTTTGAGAAGAGATTGATATTGTTGAACAGCATTTGCGGTTGCCGGTAGGTGCGAGCCCCCTGCACCGGGAGAAGACGCCGGCTTCGGGCTTGCGGGACTGCTAGCTCCTTCCGGCCCTGTTGCACCAAGAGACGTTTCTATCTCCTTCACGCGCGCGGTTTGTTCCGCGAGTTCGGCCTCCGCCGCGAGATATTGATCTTCAATCTTGATGACGTCGTCGCTGAGTGTTTTGGTGTTATCAGCAACGGAAGTCATACCCGCCTTGGTTTTGAGAGTCTTTAGCGCGTCATCAGTCTCGTTTAGTCGCGAACGCACTTGATCTGTCTGGCGACTAACGAAATCAAAGGCAGCAGCCGAGCGATGCACTTCAAGATGCCTAACGAAATAACGATTGACCAGCTCGTTTAATACTTGCGTGGTCAGATTCGGATCATTGTTGGTGTAGGATACAAACAAGATGTCGCTGCCTTTGCGCGCTTGGACGTCAAGACCTGCGTTGACCACGTAGGCTGCGGCGTTGACGTTTGCGCCATCGCCCATTTCCGGGCATAACTTCTTGAAGCCGATAGCTTCCGCGACCTGGACCGCGAGATCCCAGCTTTGCAGAATCTCAACTTCGGAGTTGATGATGTTTTCGTTGCTCTTTCCGAAACTGGTCGTCGCTGTCGTATTATCAATCGGATCAACCGGATTGCGATCTAACACGTAACGAACAAGGAGCTTTGCTTCAGAGGCGTAACGGCGTGGATAAAAGAAAAAGACGAGCGTGGCAGCGAGCAAACCGAGCACCGCGCAGATGATCACCTTCCATTTGTGCTTGAAAATCGCCGACAAAATTTCCGTCGCATTCATACTGGAATGTGGCGCGGCGGCCTGCGCTTCCGGAATCGTAAAGGCGGTTGGCATTTTTGAATGCTCTAGTCGAGTTGCGGGTAAATCATCGCGCCCGCCAGTTGGTTCAACTTCAAGGGGAGTCTGCCAAAGATCTTTTTATGCCATGTGCCTGGCAGGCTCTGATTATTAAGCCACGAATTGCTCGTAACATCAAACCGAAAATACTGAAGCATTTGCTCCGTCACGGCCCATCCGAGTTTGAATCTCCTTAGACCGTTATTGTCGAGCGATGTTCGACCGAGATGGAGGGTATGCGCTCCGGCTTCGGTTAGGAATTGTATCGTCTTCCATAAAACAAGGTCGCTGCCCCGGAGTTGCTGATATCGCTCGTCGGATGCAGCGTATTTGTAGAGCGCCCGATTTTCGTTGTGGAAAATGACGCAGGCCGCAACCGGACGTGAATCCGCCCGCGCGAGTACGACAAAACCCAGTCCTTGGTCGATGATCTCTTTCTGAATATTTCGGAAGAATTTCAGCGGTTGTGGCGGCAACCCGTGTCGGCGACGCGTTCGCAGATGAAGGCGATAAAACGTCGAAAGCGCTTCAGGAGTTCGACAAATTTCAGCGACGACGGAGCTTTTCGTCGCCTTCCGTATTGCCCGGCGCACCGAAGCGGAGAACCGATCGAACAATTGCTGCGCTCCGTCGCGCAAATCAATTTCGTGACCGTAGAAAACGGTCGATGGAAGCGCGGCCGCTTGCGGCGCAGAACCGCCACGCAGTTCGAAGAATTTCCAACTGCGTGTTTTCGCCAGGTTCGACAGTTCGCCCAACAACAATTTATCAACCCCGCCCGCAAACAAAAGCGGGCTGCAGAAATCGCTGAAAGGCAGACAAATTCCCCTCCGACCGGTGAGGCTGCCCGTCACTTCAAGGAGTGGGAGCAACGCAACGTTTCTCTCTTCATCACTGACTTGTAGATAAAACGGCTTGTGCCCATACGTGTTGCACAAGACTCGCGCCCAAGCCGATGAATGGAAGACGTCGTGATCCGGATGCGCATTGGTGAGGTCGTCCCACTCGCCTCCAAAGCGAGGATCGACGAAACGGTATTGGTACGTTTGCGTGACCGATGCGTGCCTCGAATTGGAGGTCACAGGTGATGTCGCCGGAATTTTTCCGACAATCGGGTTGCTGTGGCGCAATTCAGCAATCCTTAACTAAGGGCTGGAGCTGTGACGCAATCCTTTATCGCCTCAACAACCAAGTCGCGTTGAACCTGGCTAAGAGTCGGATACATCGGCAACGAGAGGAATTCTTCGGCCGTGCGTTCTGCAATTGGGAAGGCACCTTTTTCATATCCCAGGCCACGGTAAGCATCCTGGAGATGAATTGGGACAGGATAGTGAACACCGTATCCGATGCCCTTCTTTGCGAAGAACTCCATCAGTTCATTTCGGTCCTGCACGCGAATCGCGTAAACGTGGTAGACATGTTTCGCATAGTCCGCCTCTGACGGTGCGACGACGTGTTCCATGCTCGACAAAGCTTTGGTGTAGTGAGCCGCATGGGTGCGACGAAGTTCATTGCCGCGTTTCAGGCTGCGCAATTTTACGCTCAGAACGGCGCCTTGGATTCCGTCCATGCGACAATTCCAACCGACCATCGTGTGATAATACTTTTGCACCTGGCCGTGATCGCGCAGAGTCCGAATTTTTTTCTGCAACTCAAAGTCGTTAGTTATGACGGCGCCGGCTTCTCCGAACGCGCCAAGGTTTTTGCCTGGATAAAAACTGAAGCAACCGGCAATACCGATGGTGCCGGCGGGACGTCCCCTGTATTCCGCCCCGTGCGCCTGGGCAGCGTCTTCAATCACCGGGAGCTTGTGAGCGCGCGCAATTTTCATGATCGGATCCATGTCAGCAGGCTGCCCGAAAAGATGGACCGGAATAATTGCCTTAGTTTTCTTTGTTATCGCGCCTTCCAGCTGAGCCGGATCCATCGTGTAGGTGCGTTCATCGATATCGACGAAAGTTGGCGTCGCGCCGCAGTAAGTAATGGCTTCGGCCGTGGCCATGAATGTACTCGGGACCGTTATGACTTCGTCGCCCGGTCCAATTCCAAGAGCGAGCAGAACCAACCAGAGGGCTTCCGTTCCGCTGCCCAGTCCGATGGCATGTTCGCACTGACAGAAAGCTGCAAACTCTTCTTCAAATTTCGTTACGAACGGCCCGCCGGCGAAAGCGTTGCTGTCGATTACCTGCCGGATGGCGTCATCAAACTCTTTGCGGAGCGGAGCGTGTTCGGCTTTGAGATCTAAGAATGGGACCTTTGTTTCCATACCATTTAACTGTTAACTGAGAATCTTCGCGGGATTACCGGCGACTCGGGCATCGTCCGGCACATCTTTCGTAACGACACTACCGGCTCCGACGATTGCGTTTTGACCAATGGTGATTCCGCCAAGCAAAGTGGCGCCCGAACCAATCGAAGCGCCTCGCCTAATGAGTGTCGCCTGGCAGGTCCAATCGGCGTCGGTCTGAAGCTGTCCGCTCGGCGTTGTTGCCTTCGGATATCGGTCGTTGATGAAAGTGACGCCGTGACCGACGAAAACTTCCGATTCTATGGTCACACCCTCGCAGATGAAAGTGTGACTGGAAATCTTGCAACGTGCTCCAATCTTGGCGCCCTTTTGAACTTCAACAAAGGTGCCGATCTTGGTCTCGTCGCCGATCTCGCATCCGTAAAGATTAACAAACGCCTGAATGCGGACATTGCGTCCGAGTTTAACATCCGGCGCTATTCGTTGGTAAAGTTCCGTCGTTCGATCGCCGCTCATACCGCAGCGCGCACGATTTTCTTCGGCTCTGCTGGGATCGACGGGGTTACTTCACGGGATTGAGAGAACTTGATTGGCGCTCCATCCGCTTTGAGGGAGCGGGAAGCGGCTTCTAGAATTCGTACCAGTTCGAGTCCGTCACGTCCGTTAGTCACGGGCTCACTACCGTTCCCGATGCACTCGATGAAGTGCTGGCATTCGGTTTTGAGCGGCTCTTCCTGATCGATATATGGAATGTAACTGTCGCCGTAGTGATACGAATAATGAAACTCTGCAAACGTGTTGTAATGCGGTGGCCGTTCGACGCGCACATCGTAAACGCGAATTTTTTCGCGCGGCTGGAGATCATCATAGACGATCATTCGGCGAGTCCCGACGATCGTCATCTCACGCACTTTGCGCGGTTCGAGCCAGCTGCTCTGAATGGTGGCGAAACGCTTGTGACGAAATGTGAGCGACATGTTGGTCACATCTTCAATGTGCGGCGTAACGTGAGCGTTTCCCGAGCAGTTCACTGACACTGGGAATTCTCCCAGAATATGGAGAATGATGGAAATATCATGCGGCGCCAAATCCCAGGCGACATTGATGTCTTTCTGGAAAAGTCCCAGGTTCAAGCGACGTGAATTGATGTAGCGAATGTCGCCGATGTCGCCAGCCTGGATGATCTCGACAATTTTTCGGACGGCCGAGGAATAAAGAAAAGTGTGACCGACCATCAGCACGAGACCATTTCTCTTCGCGATGTCGTTCAGTTCCTCACACTCAGCTGATGAAGCGGCCATCGGTTTCTCGATGAGCGTGTGTTTGCCGGCCTCAAGGCTGGCCTTGGCCAAACTGAAATGGTGCTTCACAGGTGTGGCAATCACGACTGCGTCCAGCCCCACACCGTTCAGCAGCTGATCGTAACCCGTGACGCCTTCAACATCCGAATAGAGACTTCGAATGTGCTTCAAGCGCGACTCATGCACATCGCATACCGCCTTAAGGCGACAACTGGGCAGTCCCTTGAAATTCCGAACGAGTAACGGTCCCCAGTAGCCGCAACCGACTACTCCGACCGCGATAGGTTTTGTCATAAATTTGCGGAGCCCGCCTGGCTCTCGCGCTGCAAAATTGGGCCGGCGCAATGCACGGCCAATGCAGAATCCTTCCGCGAACGGCTTCGCGCTTCGAGGACCTGCTGAATAATCGCCGGGATCGTTTTGCTCATGATCGATAGATCAAGCCACAGGGACATGTTTTTCGAATAGAAAATGTCCATGTCGATCATCTCAGCAAAGGTAGTCTTGTTCTTTCCGTTAACTTGCCAGTATCCGGTCAATCCTGGGGCCGCATTTACCCTGGCTTGCTGCCAAGGTTCGTATCGTTGGAATTCGTATGGCAAACACGGCCTCGGCCCAACCAAACTCATGTCGCCCCGAATGACGTTAAATATCTGCGGTAATTCATCGAGACCAGTCGCGCGCAAGAGACGTCCTAACGGTACCAACCGCGGATCTCCGGTCGCGTCGAGTTTGGTCATTGGCGAATTGTCGTCCATGAGAGTCGCAAAGTGACGTTCGTGGCTTTGCGTTTCGGAGTTCACTTTCATACTCCGAAATTTGAAAATCATGAAAGGCTTGCGCCGATAACCGACACGTTCCTGGCGGTAGAAAACCGGTCCGCGCGAGCCTAGCTTAATCACAATCATGACGAACAACATCAGCGGCAACCATGCCGGGAATGTTGCAGCGATAAGAGCGAGATCGAGAGCTCGTTTCCAACGTGGGAATTGCGCCACGTTTTGCTGAATTTTTTTTGCGGCAATGGTCTCCGTCGCAGCGACGTTATCGCTCGTCGGGGCCGTTTCAACAAGCGCCCCGCTGACTGGCTCCCGGCCGTCCCGTTGGGTGGCAAAAAACTCGGCCACGACATTCTGCAGGAGCGGTGCGACCGCGCTGCTCGCGCCATTTCCGTTGTTGTTAGGTGAAGGCTGATTCAAAGTGTTTTCGTTCGATCGAGGCAAGCTGCCGCCCTTGGTCCATCGCCGCGTTTTTTGGGCAGAACCATTCATTCTGAGCATATAGGTTTTCGGTATTTCGCCCCTTCTGTTTTGGTCTGGCGGGCTATAATGATTAGACTCACTAGAGCCAACTACATTTCGGTCGCATGCGTCAACCTAATTATGTCTAATTTTCGCGCGATCGCTGTCGTCATTTTTCAAAATCGCGGGTATCAATCATTGGTTCAAATTACAGTTCCGTACTTACCATCAATCATGCCAGTTTTGGGCAGACACGCGAAATCCGCCTGATTAGGACCCGTGGACAGACTATTTACATCGAAAAAAACAGTTTACTGCGCGAGAGAAGGATTCGACGGATGCTCGCGAGCGCTATTCGGCAGGCATCGTTTTCGTGCCATGCAAATTTTTGCCCGATGCCGAGCGGACTACTTTTGGCACCAGAGAGAAAGAGGGTCGGAGGCGATTTCTACGAATGGCTCCAGCGGTAGGATTCGAACCTACGACCAATCGGTTAACAGCCGACCGCTCTACCACTGAGCTACGCTGGATCTTTTTTCGCCGGAACGGTGCGAGGGGCGTATATGTTGCCCACCCGTCGGTCACCAGCAAGTCCGTTTTCGCACAGAAGAAATTCAGATTTGCAATCGCCGTCGATTCGGAATAATCGTGCTTTAAGACGCGGGGTGGAGCAGCCTGGTAGCTCGTCAGGCTCATAACCTGAAGGCCGCGGGTTCAAATCCCGCCCCCGCAACCAATTTGCGCTTCGTCCTATTCTTCCCGTCCAACGGCGGCGTTTCTTGTCCTTGATGACACCACTGCAAGCGCGAACAGATGCGGGCGGGAACATTTTAATTGGGACTGCGAGCTGGTCGGACCCGGGATTTGTTCAGCATTGGTTTCCGAAAGGGCTGCCGGCTGGCGATCGATTATCCTGGTATGCGCAACATTTCGAAATGGTGGAGATTAATTCCACGTTTTACTCGATCCCGGATCCTGCGATGGCGGAACGCTGGTGCCGCAGCACACCGGACCGATTTACATTCGATGTAAAGCTGCACCGGCTTCTCTCGCGCCATTCGACGCAGGGAAAGCACCTCCCTCCGAAATTGCGCGATTTAGCCTCTGCCCAGTTAAACGAGAATGTGAAACTAACGCCAGCGCTCGAGTCGGCGATGCTTGATGAGTCTTTAAATGCGTTTGAAAGTCTTCGTCGCGCTAACAAACTGGGCGTTTTCCTCCTTCAGCTATCACCGTCATTCTCTCCAAGAAAACATCGTCTCGATGAACTCGATGGATTGATCGCGAAACTGCGAACGTATTCGCTCGCGCTTGAATTCCGCAATCGGAACTGGGTTGTTGGTGACGAAATGGAAGCCACACTAAAATTCTTGCGCGACCGCAATGTAACGCTGGTTTTGGTCGATGCGCCAGCCGATAAGCACTTTACGATTCTGCCATCAGACCTCAACGAATTGACCAATCCGCATCGGACGTATCTTCGTCTACACGGTCGAAACGCGCAGGCGTATCTCAAGGGCAAGACAGTTGCCACGCGTTTCGACTACGATTACACGGACGTCGAAATCGTTGAAATCGCTGATCGCAGTCGCCAGCTCGCGCATTCTGCCCGCGAAGTGCATGTCGTCTTTAACAATAACAACCTAGATTATGCCCCGCGCGCCGCGTCGCGGCTGCGCGCCTCGTTAGGGCAAATCCTCAACGCACCACCACGGCAAACCGAGCTCTTCCCGAGACGGTAGAAGTTTCGTTTGCCACAGACGCAACGAAGCAATTTCACCGCGCAATTTTTTCCGCCAGCGGCACAGGAGTTGCATCAAAAAGCGCCGCAGATTTGGTCGGGTGCCGTAACAGCGCGTCCGGTCTCTGCGCGAACTTGACCAATATGAAATCTTTCATTGCATTCACCACGAGTCTTCTCCTCTGTTCCTGTGCCGACATGTATGTGACGAAGAGCCAGGTTGCGGGCTCGGGTGGAGGCGGGGCCGTCGACGGCAAAGATTTTGGCTCGGTGCATATGGTCAGTTGCGGTGTCGGCGCAGCTCATCCGCGCGCGATTTATATCCGCCCGTTTTGTATCGATACCGCCACTTTCGAGGGTGACGTGGCTGCTTCCGACGGCGAAATGCCGATCAGGAAAGCTCTGATACCGGTTGCTTTCGCGACAGACCTGAAGGAGCAGTTGGAAAAGATCGCGCCCACTCGTGTTTTGGAGGAAGGAGAATCGCCGCGGGTCGGTTGGTTAGTGGAAGGTCAGTTTGATGTCGTGGACGGTGGAAGCGAAACCGGCCGATTTTTCCTGGGGCATTTTGGCGTGGGCAAATCATTCATGGCGCTTCATGTGCGAGTCACTGATGTCACGCGGGGCCTTGTCGTTTATGAATTCGATGTTGCCGGTGGCAGCCATGGACAAGGCCGATCCGGCACCGTCCGTGCGAGCGGACTCGGAATCGCGACACACTTTGATTTGAGAAACGCAGCCGAACGAATCTACCTGACGCTCAGCGAGGATCCGTTCCGTTTCGGCGCGCGCTCGGACGTTTCGCTGCGCTAACTTCGCGAGCAATTGCGGCGATGGCATTGAGTGTTCGCTGTTGCCAACAAAAGCCGCGCGTTTAACGTCCGCCGTGATTTTATTTCGCCGGTTTTCGCTCATTTTCGCGACATTTGTTTCCTTTCTTGTCGCGACTCGTCTCGTTTGTGCTGCCGAAGCCTACCTGGTTTTCGATTCGCAAACAGGGTACGTTCTCGACGAACAGAATTCCCGCCAAAAGCGCCAGATCGGTAGCCTAACGAAAATCGCGACCGCCATGGTTGTTCTGGATTGGGCGGCGAAAGGTGGCGGCGATCTCAACCAAATGGTCACGATTCCGCCGCAGGCATTTGCGGGCACCGGCGAAAATCACATCGGATTTCAACCGGGCGACGTCATCACGCTACGCGATCTTCTTTACGCCGCGCTTGTGCAATCGGACAACATCGCCGCATTTACGCTTGCCGCTCACGTTGGGAACGCGCTGCAATCAGTCGTTCCTGCAGCAGCAGACGCGCGTTCCAATCCGGTCGCGACTTTTGTCGGACAGATGAATGCACTCGCCAAACGTCTGCAAATGGAGCGCACGCGCTTTCTCAATCCCTGGGGTGGCGACGATCGGGAGCACCCATATTCCACCGCTGCCGATGTCGCGCGCCTCACTCGTTATGCGACGAGCAATGCCGGATTTCGCTTTTACGTTTCGCAACAGACGCGGCAGATCACGTTTCATCATGCCGGTCATCCGAATAATTACCTTCTCCGTAACACAAACGAACTTCTCGGGAAGAACGGTATCGACGGCGTGAAAACCGGACGGACCATGCGCGCCGGTGATTGCCTCGTCCTTTCCGCTTCGCGCGAATCAGAAGTCGTTCAGGTCGGACAGGCGACGAGAGTTTATCCGCGTCATCTTATCGTCGTTTTACTTGGCAGCGCCGATCGTTTTGGCGAAGGCTCGCAAATGCTCAGCCGCGGCTGGCAACTTTACGATCAGTGGGCCGCCGGCGGTCGCATGTCGAACCCCAAAAGAATTCTCTGAGCGTTTGAAATGACAAAGCCACGAATCGGCGTTTTGACGAGCGGTGGCGACTGTCCGGGTTTAAATGCAGTTCTGCGCGGCATCGCGCTTTCGGCCGAGAAACTGAATCTCGAAGTCCTTGGCTTTCGTGATGGTTTTGAAGGTTTGTTGCCGCCGGGAAATTTCATGATCCTCGATCGTCGCAGCACGAGTGGCATCATGCCGCGCGGCGGCACCATCATCGGCACGACAAATCGCGGACACTTCGCGGCTAAAGTCGGTGCCGGCGAACGCGCGGTCGTTGCCCCGGAAATCATCGCCGATGCGCGCCGCATTTTGAAAGAGAATCGCGTCGAAGCCCTCATCATCGTCGGTGGCGATGGATCAATGATGACCGCACAACAACTGCAGGAAGCCAGTATCAATTGCATCGGCGTTCCGAAAACAATCGACAACGATCTTGAAGCGACCGCGAGCACCTTCGGTTTTGATTCCGCTGTCGCCGCCGTCACCGATGCCTGCGACCGCCTGCACACCACTGCCACAAGTCACAAACGCATCATGGTTTTGGAAGTGATGGGACGTCACGCGGGTTGGATTGCCTTGCATGGCGGCATCGCCGGGGGCGCGCACGTCATTCTCATTCCCGAAATCCGGTTCCATTACGACAAGATTGTCGACGCGATCCGCATGCGCGAGATGCGCGGCAGCGTTTACTCGTTAGTCGTGTGCGCGGAAGGCGCATGTCCGGCCGAGGGTCAGCCGGTAATGCGAAGACACGAGGGCGAAGAAGATCGCTACGGCGGAATCGGAACCGTTGTCGCAAGAGAAATCGCCGCGCGCAGCGGCAAAGAAACGCGTTGCACCGTGCTCGGTCACCTTCAACGCGGCGGCGCTCCCACAACGCTCGATCGCATTCTTGGCACCCGTTTTGGCGTGAAAGCCGTTCGTCTCGCGGCCGAAGGAAAATTTGGCACCATGGTCAGTTACCAAAACTACCAGGTCCGCCACGTCGCCCTCGCTGAAGCGGTTAACAAACTCAAACTCGTTCCGCCCGACGGCGAGTTAGTCCAAACCGCCCGCGACGTCGAAATTTCATTCGGCGATTGATTTATCGCTTTTGTAGCGGCAGTCTCCGACCGTCGCATCTCTCGTTAGGCTGGCAAAGTTGTGGCCTAACGAAACTGAATCGAAACCGATTTTCAGCGTCTGCGCTTGCGCCACGCGCGAACGCCAGACGCGCCTGTCACCATCAGGCCGAGTAGAGCGGTCGTGCTGGGTCCGGAACCGGAAAAGAAATAGGCCCACCGTTGTTCTCGTAAGCGTACTGAAGAAGGATACGTGGTTGACCGCCGAAGGCGGAGGAGAGGGAGATTTGTGCCCAGCCGTAGTTGTACTGGCCGGTGGACTCGTTCAGAAAACGGAACCCGATGTAGTTGTTTTCGCTGCTGAGATTGAATGCGGTATTGCTGGCGGTCTCTACTCCTGCGGTCCTACCATAGGTCCAGAGATCGGAGATTACCGCGTTGAGTGGCAGGTTATCAATCAAGGTGGCGGAAGTGCCACCGGGGAAGTCGGTGATGACGCCGCTCTCTGGGCTGGCGGAGTTATTTGCCCAGATGTTGAGGGCCGTGCTGCCCCACGGGTTGATGTCCCAGCCGGGAGCAGCGGCGGGGCTGGTTCCGAACACACCGGTGACGAGGTTAATGTAAACCCCGGCCGTTGTACTCGGAATGTTGATGTTGACGCCGGGGTTCCAGATGATTACGGCGTCGGCCGCGGCGGGAGCGGCGAGGACGGCGCCGGCCAGCGTGGCATAAGCAGCGATGCGAGATTCGACTTGTGATGCTGCGAGAAGCTTCATATGGCGCTCAATGAATTGTTGAGCTGCTAATCTTGGATTTCTTGCGCCATGCGCGTACGCCGATGGCACCAGCCGCGATGACAGCTAGCAGCGCAATGGTGGACGGCTCTGGAATAATCCCGTTGCCATTGTCCTCGTAGAGATAGTCGACAAGTGTGCGCGGCTGCCCGGCGAAGGATGAGCTCAGCGCAAAATGCGCCCAGGCATAGTTATACTGGCCCGTTATCTCATTCAGGAACCGGAACCCGACGTAATTTTGACTGCTATTGAGGATGAACGCGTTCGCTCCAGTGGTTTCGATGGAATTAGTTCTGCCATAGTTCCATGAGCTATCGATCGGGTAGGAGGCTCCTTCCGGGGCGACCAGAACAAGGTTGTCAATCAAGGTCGCGGAGCTGCCTTGGGGCCAGTTCGTAATAATGCCGCTGTTAGGGCTGGCGGAATTGTTAGCCCAGACGTTAAACGAAGTGCTGCCCCAGGGATTGATATCCCAGCCAGGGACGCTGGCCGGAGTAATGCCGAACACCCCGGTGACCACATTGATATAAATCCCGGCAGCGGTGCTTGGGATGTTGATATTGACGATGCCGCTATAAATGAGCGTGGCTTTCGCCGGGGCCGCACCTCCGAGAACGACGCCAGCGAGCGTCACATAGGCAGCGAGTCGCGCGTCGATTCCATCTGCAATAACCAGCTTGTTTGCCGCAGACATAAGGGAAACTTGTCGTCGCAGGTTTTCGCAAACGGATGCGGCAAGGTCAAGCCGCTTCTACCATTCTGTAACCGTCTGAATGTCGTTAGGGGGATTTTATTCGAGCGGGGTCGGTAGCGGCCATGACAGATAGTTAGTCAGTGCGCAGGCACAAAGGAACCGATGGCACGATCACCGCTGGGAGGAAAGTAATCCTATGAAGACCCTTCCCGCTATTTTGGTATCCGTTTTCGGCATTTCCTTTTGTTTCACAACCGCAAGTGCTGAAGTAGCCTATAGTAACTTCGGACCAAACCGGCCGAGTCGTCGGGGGTGCTGTCTACTTTTCGGCGAACACACTGGCGGCGGAGTTTCAATCGCAAGTCACAGGTAAGATCACCAGCATCGAGATGGCCGTGGCTCTTGCCAGTGCCCCATTCGATCTGGAGAGGTCAATGTGATGCTTTACGCTAGCGATCCAATTACGAACCTCCCCATAATAGGCGGGTTCTTTCTCGGGACCATCTTGGCGCCGGCGAACGATTCCGTCGTGACATTCACACCTGTGAGCTCGGTCTTTTTGGCGGCGGGCTCAAAATATTGGTTCGTGCTTCAACCAGCAACCTTCACGACTTTAGTCGTATGGGACTTCACCACTCTCCCCGGTAACTATTATCAGGGCCTTTGGCGCAACTGGAAACCTATGCTTTATCCCTGATGATTTCGAAGGCCCCAGTTGCGGCGCATATCGCATCAATGTCGATCCGGTGTCCGCAGTTCAATTTCAAAATCGAAAAATTGATCTTCACTGAATCAGAGGGTCAATCTTGCTCGCGCCGAAGCCTATGACGCACGCGAGAAACCGGCGGCGCATGTTTTCAGTGAAATGACGCGGCCGGGGAAGATAAATTTCTTTTGCTGTCGCGCATTTATTTGTAGCGGCGGTCTCTGACTGTCGCTAATTTCTGCCCCTTCAATTCAATCAGTGCGACGGTCGCAGGCCGCCGCTACCAGAAAAACATGATTCCAAGCTTATGATGACGTTACTCCGCAAGCATCGGCAATGGCTGATGATTGTCATCGTGATCCTCGCGATCCCGTTCATTTTCTATTTTGTGCAGAAACCTGATTACGGGTCGATGCACTCGGACGTTTTCGGGAAGATTTACGATCGCAACATCACGCGCATGGAGTTGCAAAAAAATGCGCGCATGTTCGAGCTGGCGAAGCAACTCGGGATGTATGAGCTACTGCAGCATCTCGTGATGGGCGCGCAAAACGAGAATGAAGCGATCACCGAGTTCACGGCGAATCGGATCGTGCTCGCGCATGAAGCGGAGAATCTTGGCGTCCGGCCGACGCAGGCGGAGATCACGGATCTGGTCCGGAAGATTCCCGCTTTCCAAGGTGAGGGCGGCGCTTTCGATTTGAAGAAGTACACCAATTTCACGGAGAACCTGTTGCCGTCGATGGGATTCAATGAAGGCCAGATCGAGGAATTGGCGACAGATGAGTTAAATCTGAATCGCATTCAGCAATTGGTCGCGAGCGGCGTGAATGTTCCGGAATCAGAGACGCGCGAAAACTATCAGCAGGCCTACGGCAAAATGGACGCGGTGGTGGTGCGTTTCCACAATCAGGATTTTGCGAAGGAGGTGAACCTGACCGACGCCGACATCGCGAAATATTTTGAGGTGCACCAGGCGGAATACAAAACCGACGAGAAGCGCAAAGTGCAGTTCGTCGAATTTGGCCTAACCGATGAACAAAAGAAGCTGAAGGACAAGGCGCACATCGATGCGCTGCAACAACTGGCCGATCGCGCGAACGATTTTACGCAGGCCTTGCTGGAAAAGGGCGCTGATTTCAAACAAGTGGCCGAAAAATTCAAGATGCCGATTAAGGAGACGGGCGAATTTACAACCGCTGCGCCCGATCCGTTGCTAAAGGCCGATCCGGCGGTTACCCAAGGCGCGTTTCAATTGACTAACGAGCAACCGAACAGCGATGCGCTGCAGGGCGCGGATGGATTTTTCATTTTGCATCTCACGGGAATGACGCCGTCAAAGCCGTTGTCGCTCGAGGAAGCGAAGCCGAAGATCGTGGAAGCGCTGAAACAGGAACGTTTGCGCGAAATGCTTGCGAGTAAGGCGTCGGAAGCGCGTCGGCAGATTGAAGAGAAGATCAAGTCGGGCGTTCCCGCGGCAACTGCGATCCAGCAAGCGAATCTGAAGTCGGAAGTGATTCCGCCATTTTCACTCATGGAAGAACCGGTGGTCGTGAAGCCAGACGCGAAACCAGACGAAAAGAAGGAGCCGAAACCGGAAACGCCGGATTTGCCGGCGATCAAGAATGCGGCCGCAGAATTGAATCCGGGTGAGATCTCGCAATTTGTTCCGACGGGCGATGGCGGATTGATCGCGGTTTTGGAAAAGCGCGCGCCGATCGACGAGAAACAATTCTCCGAAAAACGGAAAGAGTTCGACGACCGCATGCGCAACGTGATGGAGCGGGTCTCGTTCTACGAATGGCTGCGCGCGCGACGAAACGCGGCGAACCTCCAGATGTTTACCAGTTAATTCCCGCGCGCGGACAAATGTGTCGCCGCTGTCGTCTGAAGCGTGAGCGTTTCATCTCCCGGTGCCTTTGCTCATGATGGGGTCGCGAATGACGGTGATATGCTGGTCGATCGTGGCGTAGGCAAACGCGTTTCCGTCAGGCGAATAAGCGATACTTGTTATATATGAATCGTTCGGATCGCCGGTGTTGACGCTGATTGAGCGAAGAGGTGCGCCATCCAGTGTTCGCCAGAATCTGAGCAGTCCTCCAAGGTTAAAGCGATCTTCGGACCCCGCGGCAAGGACCAGTCCATTCGGCGAATATGCGATGGAGATGCCATAGTTATCATCCGAATCAATCATTTGAACCAGCGCGCCATCGGCGATACGCCAGAACTTGAGCGCGCAGTCGGCGCATTGGCCCTGCTGATCGATCTGGTTGCTGCTGCTGACGAGAAATTTATTATCCAGAGAAACTGTGAGCCCGCGGGTGGAGTTCGCGCCGACAAACTCGCGGACGAATTCCCCATCGGCCACGCGATATAACACGACGCCGCCCTGGCCACCGAGCGCGAGCATCGAGCCATCGTGGGTGAAGGCAACCGCGAAAATGCGCGGGCGATAACCGACGCCGCCGTTCAACGTGCGAAGCAAAGTCATATCTGGCAAATGCCAGATTTTCCCCGTGCCATCGCGACCGCCAGTGGCGAGCAGTTGTCCATCGGGCGAAAACATCACTGACGTCGTGCCGTTGGAGTGCGCTGTGATGCGACCGGCGATCAATGCTCCATCAGCCACTCGAAACAAATCGAGATTCTGATTGAAACCTTGGATGCCAATGGCGGCGTATTGTCCGTCCGGCGATATCGCGACGGAATTTGGACCGCCGCCGTTATAAGGGAGATGAAAGTCGCGCACTACCGTGCCGTTCGTCGCGGAAAACAAACGCGTCCCCGAGAGAAGCAATTTCCCATCGGCGGAATAGGCGAGAACGCTGCCGCCAGTATCGCTTTGCCAAATGATTTTGATTCCGCTTTGCCCGGGCGCGCTCTGAACAATGAGACCGAGTAAGGCGACGATGCCGACCGATATGACACGTGAATAGAAGGATCGAAACATAGGTTAATTGTTCTTTTTTCTATGTATCGAACTTTTGATGACAGCTGGCTGGCAAAGAACCGTAACAGTTCTGTTACACCTGCACGCGAGATAGTTGACCCGCAGTTGATCGCCGCGGCGTCCCGAACATATTCCAGTAGGCGCGAGTTGCCTAACGACTCCGGTCTGAAACCTCATTAGAGTGGAATCACGCGACGAAATTTTTGATGACGCCAATGGCGATCTCGCGATTGGCGAACTGGAAAGCGCTGTGGAAAAATACCGGCGCTGCGTCGAGTTGGATCCGGAATTTTTCGATGGCTGGCACGCGCTCGGGATGGCGTTGATGAAAATCGGTCGGTATCCCGAAGCGATTGAAGCCGGGAAGCGAGCAGTCGAGCTTCAGCCTAACGACCAGATCGGCTGGACGAGCCTTTCGCTCTTCTACAATCGCAATGGCGACATCAAAGACGCCGAAGCCGCCGGCACGAAAGCAAAGATTCTGAGCTGGGGTGGGAAAATCGCGCAGGAGCGCGATTAACGTTCCAAATCCCAAAGAAGCTCCAAGCACCAAGACCCAACAGGGGCGGCGACGCATTGCCGGGCGGATGATGACAGCGTTAAGAAATCCGTTCGGACCATCGCGAGATCCTTCGTCCCCCCTGCGCTGTGCGTAGCACTGCGGGCAGTCGCTCAGGATGACGGACGAACGGGAATCGCGCAGGAAAAGCGGGGGAGGGCTTGAGCGCCCCGATAGTTACGATGGCGACTATAGCCGCTCCCGCATTGCGAACGTAGTGCGAGCAGATTCTTATTGACTTAACTGTAGTTTCAGGATTTACTGAAAATACATGAAACAGGATAACACCACCGCAATCTCAGCCTTGCACGAGGCGCGGGACGAATTTGTCAGTCAATGGGGCGTGATCGGCAGCGCCTGGGGGATCAACCGCACCATGGCGCAGATTCATGCCTTGCTCATCACGGCAACGGGGCCGCTCAGCACCGATCAGGTTATGGAAGAGTTAAAGATCAGTCGCGGCAATGCTCACAGTAATTTGCGCGATCTGGTCAGCTGGGGACTGGTCCGCAGCGTCGTGCGCAAGGGCGAGCGCAAGGAATTCTTCGAAGCAGAGAAAAATGTCTGGAAGATGTTTTGTACGATCCTGCGCGAACGCCGTCGGCGCGAATTGCGACCAGCACTCGGCGTCTTGAAAGATTGCAGCGAACGAACCGGGCAATTGAAAGGCGCAGAAGCCGCCGCGTTCAACAAGCAAATCAAAGCGTTGAGCGACTTTCTCGAGTTGGCCGACGGAGTGATTACAAAAGTCACCCGATCCGAACAGAGCACTATTGTCCCGTGGGCGCTTAGGTTTTTGAAATGAAAACTACAACAGAAAGGAAATCGTTATGAATCCCATCGTTTGGACCTACCTCAGTTACCTAACCATTAGCATTTGTCTGACGGTTTGGGTCGCGCACACGTTGCACAAGAACGGCCGCGTTTTTCTCGTCGACAGCTTCGGCGGAAATGAAGTGCTCGCCGACTCGGTCAATCACTTGTTGGTTGTCGGGTTTTACTTGATCAACATCGGCTACGTCGCGCTTGCTCTGAAGGAAGGCGTCGCTCCGCAAGATTTGCGCGGCATTCTTGAACTGCTGAGCAGTAAAGTGGGAGTTGTCCTGCTCGTTCTGGGCGGAATGCACTTCTTCAATCTGTTCGTCTTTTCAAAGATGCGCCGGCGCGCGTTGTCGCATCGTCCGCCACCGCTTCCTCCTGAGGTCCAGGTTGCTCCGCCCATGCCATGACTCGATTGCAGTTCCGCCGGAGATGTAAATGAAGATCGTAATCGCCGGCGGAACTGGACAGGTCGGGGCGGTCTTGTGTCGTGCATTTGCAAGTTCCGGGCACGAAGTTGTTCTGCTCAGTCGTAGTCCTCCGCAAAGCGGGTTGTGCCGTGCGATTCATTGGAATGGCAGGACCAGTGGTCCGTGGGTAGGAGAACTGGAAAGAGCTGACGTCGTAATAAATCTCGCCGGCCGCAGCGTTAACTGCCGCTATGGCAAACAAAATCGTAGGGAAATTCTGGAATCAAGAGTCGATTCAGTGCATGCGATCGGCCAAGCGTTGCTCGAGGTAAAGCAACCGCCACGAGTCTGGCTGCAAGCGGCGACTGCAACAATTTACGCTCACCGATTCGACCCGCCTAACGATGAATTCACAGGCATCATCGGTGGCGAAGAGCCGAATGCGCCCGATACCTGGCGTTTCAGCATCGCGGTGGCGAAGGCGTGGGAATCGGCTGCGAACGAATACATGTCTCTGGCCAGGACGCGCTGCGTCATCATGCGTTCGGCCATGATGATGAGTCCAGACCGCGGGGGAATATTCGCGACTCTGCTGCGTTTGGTGCAGCTTGGACTTGGCGGACCGGCGGGCAAAGGAAAACAGTTTGTTTCGTGGATACACGAAATGGATTTCGTGCGCATCATTCGCTGGTTGATTGAGCGGGAAGATCTTACCGGCGTCATCAACATCTGCTCCCCCGCGCCACTGCCTAACGCGGAATTCATGAAACTCCTAAGACGCGCCTGGGGAATTCCAATCGGTCTTCCCGCGACAAAGTGGATGCTTGAAGTTGGCGCATTTTTCATCCGCACCGAGACGGAGTTAATCTTGAAAAGCCGTCGTGTAGTTCCGACGCGTTTGTTGCGCAGTGGTTTCGAATTTCACTATCCGGCCTGGGGCGAAGCCGCCGAGGAACTTTGCCGCCGACACCGTTGTGCTTAAGAACAAAACCGCCGCTCAACAAATGTGAGCGGCGGTTCGAATCTTCAACTGGCCTAACGAATCACCAAATGTTTACGCGCTTGTCCGGCGGACGAATCATCGGTGCGCTGTCGGCGACATCGAACGCTTTCGCGAACTCGGCCATGTTTGAGAGCGGACCGTTGACGCGGAATTTCCCGGGCGAATGCGGGTCGATCATGATTCGGCGCAACGTGTCTTCATCGCGCTGGTTTGCGCGCCACGCCTGTGCGTAGCCGAGAAAGAATCGTTGCTCCGGTGTGAAGCCGTCGATCTTCTTTTGCTGCTCGGGATGTTTCGCAAGGGCCTTCTGAAACGCGAGAAACGCGATCTTCACGCCGCCGATATCAGCGATGTTTTCGCCTTGCGTCAGCTCGCCGTTAAGATGCTTGCCAGGCAACGGCTCATAGGCCGTGTACTGATCGACGACGAGTTGCGCGCGTTTCTTGTAAGCTTCCGCTGAAGCGGGCGACCACCAGTCGCGCAGATTTCCTTCCGCGTCGTATTGCCGGCCCTGATCGTCGAAACCGTGCGTCATCTCGTGACCGATGACGGTTCCGATTCCGCCGTAATTGATCGCGTCGTCCGCATTCGGATCGAACATCGGCGGCTGTAAAATTCCGGCGGGGAAAACGATCTCGTTCATCGTCGGGTTGTAGTACGCATTCACGGTCGGCGGCGTCAGGCCCCATTCCGTGCGATCGACCGGCTTCCCAATTCTCTTCTGCAAGCGGTCGACTTCGAAGGCATCGGCGCGCATCACGTTACCGACATATGAATCGCGATCGATCTTAAGCGATGAGTAGTCGCGCCAATTGTCGGGATAACCGACCTTGACTGTGATGGCTGCGAGTTTCTTAAGCGCTGCCTGTTTCGTCGCGTCGTCCATCCAATCGAGCGATTTGATGTCATCCGCGAGCGCTTCCTTGAGATTGTTGATCATCTCGGCGGCGCGCGCCCTCGCGTCGGGCGGGAAATGTTCGGCCACGTAAAGTTTGCCGAGCGCAAAACCGATCTCCCCGTCAGTCGTGGCGACGACTCGCTTCCAACGCGGCTTTTGTTCCTTCACGCCGGTGAGCGCTTTTCCGAAGAAATTGAAGTTCTCTTTTTCGATATCGCTCGAGAGCGATGGCGCTTCGTTGTTCACGAGGTGCCAGCGCAAATAGGTTTTCCAATCGTCAAGCGAAGTCGCTTTGAAAACGTCGTTCGCGCCTTTGAAAAAGTCGGGCTGACCGACGTTGATGTCACCCGGCTCAGTCAGATTCGTCGCCGCGAAATAATCCGCCCAGCTGAAATCGGGCGTGAGCTTCTGCAGATCGGCCTGCGGCATCTTGTTGTAATTTTTTTGCGGATCGCGCAGCTCCACCCGTGTGCGCGCGGCTTTCGCGAGCGACGTTTCGATATCCATCACGGTCTTCGCATTTTTCGCCGCGACATCTTTCGAATCGCCGAGGAGCGAGAACATTTTCGTCACATGCGCGACATATTTTTCGCGCAGTTTTTTCGAAGCATCATCGTCCTTCGTGTAGTAATCGCGGTCCGGCATGCCGAGTCCGTCCTGATAAGCCTGCGCAATCATCATCGTGCTGTTCTTATCGTCCTGGCCGGAAGTGAATCCGAACAGCGCGCCAACGCCCATGCTGTGGAGATGTCCGATTTCCTTCACCAGATCGCCCGTGTCTTTCATCGCGTTGATGTGATCCAGTTCTTCCTGCAGCGGCTTGATCCCCGCGGCGTTGATTTTCTTTTCATCCATTCCGCTGGCGTAAAAATCCCCGACCATCTTCATGTCGGACGCGTTTTCGCCTTCGGCCGGCGCCGATTCTTTCGCGGCTTTCTCCGCGATCGTGCGTAGCGAATCGTTGTTGCGCTCAATCAATTCATTGAATGTTCCCCAGCGCGCATACTCGGGAGGAATCGGCGTGCGTTTGCACCAGCCACCATTGGCGTAACTGAAAAAGTCGACGCCCGGTTTGACTGACTTGTCCATGTTCTTCGGGTCGAATGCGGGCGCATTTTTCGCGACAGCCGCGTTCGTGCCTTCGGCTTTTTTGGACCCAGTAGAAACTGGCGGGACTCCACTCTTGGGTGCGTGCGAAGCGTCGTGCACGGTTGGCGGACGCGATGCGTCCGGTTGTGCCGGCGATTTATCCGGTTCGGTTTGTGCGTTCAGGCAAATTGCGCCTAACGAGAAGAGCAGAGTGAGAAGGAGTTGTTTGATCATAGTTAAAACGGCGGGCGAAATGAAACGCCAATCACGTTTCAGATCAATCGTCGCCTGTGGGTTGTTTCGATTGCGAATCGAGACGCGAACGAGTCAGACGCCTGATTCGGGCCGCACTATTGCACGGCTCGTGCCACAAGTCGCTGATCGTCCGAGATCGTTGTCTGGCAGTGACTTGCGGAGAATATGCGAATCGAGGCGAAGCTCGATTCAAACCATTTGTGGGATTTGCCGTCCCGTTTTCGCAACGCTCCCTTCAGTCGTAGCGGCGGTTTATGACCGCCGCATAATTTGTAGGGACGCCGCGCTACCGTGTCCGCGGACATCGCGGCGCAATGTCCCTACCACAGAAGTGCGGCGGTCATAGACCGCCGCTACAATTGCTCGATTTTGTAACCGCGCTTTTGCAGAAGATCGATCACGCTGTCAGGGCCGGAAAAATGTCCCGCGCCTGCAACAATCGCAGTCGGTATTCCTGTTTTCATTTCCGCTTCAATGCGCGGCAACCAGCGTCGATTGCGTTGGTCGAGTAATCGTCGCGCGATCCGACGATTGTTTTCACGCAAGCTGGCCGTTGTTGCGGATAACGCCGCGATATCTCCGCGTTTCCAGGCCGCGCGCGTTTCGTCAAAACTCAGACTGATTTGGTTACGGCGCAAAATCGTTGCCAGCAGCAACGTTTCGCCATCCAGTTGCCACATGTTTTTCCAAAACGCGACGTGTTGATCGACGCTCTCGAGACCGCGCGTCTGTTTGCCTAACCGCCGCGCCTGATAGGAAAGGTAATCATCGACCGCGTGCGTTCCGGCAATGCCGGTGCGGCCACGGCGCGACCAGATCCGCAACGCCAGCGCCCACGGTTTGAGATCCTTCACATCATCAAACGCCATGTGATTGTTGCTCAGGTACCGTAACAGCAAGGCGAGCGTTTGCGGATGAATCTCGTTCCGGATATCGGTCCCGGGGGGGCAAATTCCCGCGGCGCGAAATTTCGCCGAGAACAAATCGCGTTGGGCCGGATCGTATTCGAAAACGAGACGCTGCGAATCGGTCAGCGCTTTTCGATAAATGGCTGCGAGCGGGTAATCGTCGCCGCGTAAATTGTGGAACGAACCGACGAGATAAAACGGCGCGCGCACATTCGTCACGCGCCAGACGCAATGCTTTGCCGGTTCCGCCGCCAAAAGGGAGATCGGGGCGAGAAAAAATGCGAGCGCCACCCTGCAGGCGAACCGCATGTGATTGCACCGACTCATAGCGGATACCGCTACGGCTGCGCGTTATTCGATGTCAATGTCTTCTAAAGCTGCTCAACTTTGTAACCGCGCTTCTGCAGAAGTTCGACGACGCTATTTGGTCCAACAAAATGATCAACTCCCGCGACGATTGACGTCGGCTGGCCGCTCTCGATCTGGCCGACAATCTTTTTCATCCATCGAAGATTTCGATAATCAAGTAATCGAATTTCGCCGCCGAGATTGAGTTTTCGGGAGCGCTCTTCGTCAGCGAGAATGGGACCGAGGTCGCCATGTTTCCAAGCAGCCCGCAGCGAATTGTAATCTTGTCGACGTTTGTCTCCGCGGACCAGAGTATCGAGAAGAGTCAACTCAGCATCCATATCAGACATGCCGCGCAGAACTTCGATGTGCTCGGACCCGCTTTCCAGTCCGCCAACTTGTTTTCCCATTCGCATAGCCTGATAAGCCAGGTGGTTGTCCACGCCGTGTTGATCGAAAACATCGTTGAAGCCATGGATGCCCCAGATACCCGCGATTGCCCATGGCCGATGTTCTTCCAGCCACTCAAGAGGATAATTCGAAACCCGAAAATTTTTTACCAGATAGTCCCACGTCTGCGGATGAACGTGACGCTGTAACTTGTCACCCTTTGGGTATTTCGTCGCTTTACCATATTCCTCGGACCAATCGTTCGAGGGATGCGGGTCTACTTCAAAGAGCAGGACCTTGGAATCCTTCAGCGCCTGATTGTAGGGCTTCGGCAACGGGTAGTCGCTTCCGCTTAGGGCGTGAATGGTGCCGACCAAATAAAATGGCGCTTTCGCGTTCGCCACGCGCCAAACGCAGGCAGTGCCGGCGTTTGCCGTCGTCGCCCACGGGGCCAGGACGAGGATCAGGAAACAAAAATAAATCGGAACTCTGAGAAGGAATCGATTGTTAGGCATAGGGCAGGCTTTCTAGCGGGAATACGGAATTTTGGTCAATGAGTTTCGACGAAAATCGCTTTTTTTTGATCTTGTCCGAACCAGTTGTCAAAAAGCGCCGTTTGTTCCATATTACCGGTTCGCAAATGACTCGTTCCCGGGGGCTCGTTTTTCTCGTCGCCGTCGCCTGTTTCGCCAGCCTGGCAGCCGCCAGGCCGAACGCCGACTGGCAGGTCGTCAAGGTTGGCAATCGTGACTATCTCACGGTCGATAACGTCGCGAAGTTTTACGGGATGATGACGATCAACGATCCGATCCTGAAAAAGGTCCGGCTCGGCAATAACCGTGGTGAGGTAGAAGCGCGCCTCGATTCCCGCGAGATCATGATCAACGGCGTCCGCAACTGGCTCTCTTTTCCCGTGGCCGAACGAGATGGCAAACTTCTCATCTCACGCGTCGATCTTTCGAAAACGCTGGAGCCGCAACTGCGGCCGCATATGATCCAGAACATCGGCAAGGTGCAGACGGTCGTGCTCGATGCCGGTCACGGCGGTTACGACAAGGGTGCGTGCAGCGGTTACGGCTGCGAAAAAGATTTCACGCTCGATGTTGCGCGCCAGCTGCGCCCGTTGCTCAAGGCGAAAGGTTTCAAAGTGGTGATGACACGCGAGAGCGATGTTTTCGTTCCGCTCGAATTGCGTGCGCGCATCGCGAATGCGCAGAGCGATTCCATCTTCGTCAGCATTCATTTCAACGCGACCGATCGCAATCCGGCGGCGACTGGATTTGAAATTTACTCCCTTACGCCGATTGGTTCGCCCTCGTCTCAGGACGACGATCTTGCGCTCAGTTTCATCAATCGTCAGAACGGCAGCCCGTACGATGCGCAAAGCTTGGAACTTTCGGCCAGCATTTATCATTCAATTCTCGGCCACGACGATCAATTCGATCGCGGAATCAAGCGCGCGCGTTTTGCCGTTTTGCGCCTAACGAAAACGCCGGCTGTCCTGATCGAAGGCGGGTTCATGACCGAGCGCGGCGAAAGCCGTCTCATCGCGAACAAGGATTGGCGCGCCAAACTTGCGCAATCGATTTCCGAAGGCATCGCCGGTTATCGCGATCTCGCCGACACGAAAAAGCGTCCGCTCATGCTCTCGGATTATCGCCGCCTCAAATCCGGCGAATTACTGGCGCGCGACATCATTGCCCCGGGGCCGTCACCCGCCCCCGCTGTCGTTCCCGTCAGCAATTAGTTTCCCTGATCGGTCTCGGAAACGAGCACGCAACGAAACCCGTAAATGACGTCGCGTTCGTTGCGATCGACAACGTTGCGGTATGAGGTGAGAAGCTCTCCGCGATTGCTGTTCGCCCAGGAACCGCCGCGCAGGACGCCCCAGCGGCTTCCCGGTTTATAAAGATCGGCACACCATTCCCACACGTTGCCGCCGAGATCGTAAACGCCGAGCGCGTTCGACTTGAAATTTCCAACCGGAGCCGTCGCTGCGAAACCATCGCTGTAGCTTTCGATAATTCCGCCAGGGCTTCGCCGGGTCGTTTGGTCGGCATAATTACCCGCGCCGGCCGGCGGCGGCCATTGATTTCCCCACGGATATTCGTTGCGAATTCTTCCATCGCGTTCTTCCGGCGTTGCGCCGCTCTCGTTAGGCAAACCCGCGGCCACACTCCACTCGTGATCGGTCGGCAGGCGGTAGATCTGCGTTTCATCGAGAAAATTTTCGCGTCGTTCTTTCTCCGTCAGCCATTGGCAGAACTCGACGGCGTCACGCCAATTCACTTTCACGACGGGGTCGTTGTCGGTCTGCGAGAAATCGGGTTTGTCCGGAGAGCGCTTCGTTGCCTGGCAAAACGCGATCCAGTCACGCACGCGCGTCTCCCATTCGCTCATGTGCCAGTTGCCGACAGGAACGAAACGCATTCCGAGGGAATTTTGCCAAACGCGGCCGCGTTCCGGGCTGAGTCGTTTTTCCATCCGCGCGGCGAGGAATGTCTGCTCTCTTGGTTGCACCTTTCCATGCACTTCGGCGGATTTGAAACCGGCGAGGTGCAATTCGTAATTCACTTCACCCGGATGCACCTCATCGAGCAGGAGCGGCGTCGCGCCTAATTCGGTTGTCCCTTGCAAAACCGTCGCTCCCGCCGGTGCGCTGATGATTTTCACGCTTCCGTTTGCGAACTCGAAATTCTTGATTGCCACTGCGCCGCGCTTGATTTCGACGCGATCGTGCAATTCCCAACCATCGCGTTTTGCCGTGATCTCGTACGAACCAGTCGGCAGATCGCGCAGCAGCATTGGCAAGCGGCCGTGTCGCGCCGGTGCCTCCTGTCCCGAAAGCTCAAACTCCGCTCCAGCCGGAACGGAGGAAAGTTGCACCGATCCTTTGCTCCGCTGCAATTGGAACGGCGGCAAGTTCTGCTCCTGACCTGCGGTTAGCACCACATCGGTTTCCACCGGATCAAAATTTGGCAGCATGATCCGGAGCGAATGTTTTCCCGGTTCGAGTCGGCGAAACGTCGCCGGACTTTTCTCCATCCGATCATCCAGGATCACCACCGCACCGGACGGCCGCGTCGCAACAATCGCAGTCGCTGGCGCCGAGACTTTTACTTGCGGGGCGGCATGGCGAAAGTTGTAAAGCGCGATTGCACCGGCGATGGCTGCGACGGCAAGAGCAATGGCGATTGGCGCTGCACGAAAACGCCTCGTTCGTTTTCCGGATTCGATTCGTTCGAGGTCATCGCGCAAATCCTCGGCATTGGCGTAACGCTTGGCCGGCGCATGCGCGCACGCTTTCAACAAAACATCATTCAGCCGCAAGATCTGCTCTTTGTCCTCGTTTTCGCCGAGATTCGTACTGACCTCCGGAAAATCGAAGCGGTCTTTGCCCATGCTAATTTCGTAAAGAACCTTTCCGAGACTATAAATATCTGCCTGCGCCGTGCCCGGTCCTTCCGGCGGGACATAGCCTTCGGTTCCGACGAAAGACTGCTGTCCGCTCGTCGCAACCAGGCCGATGTCCGCCAGTTTGGGAATACCACCGACAAAAATAATGTTGGAAAGCTTGATGTCGCGATGCGCGAGGCCTTCGCGATGCAATGCGCCGAGTGCATCTGCCAGCAAGGTTCCGATGCGCAAACATTCTTCGATCGGCAGTGCGCGACCGCCATCGATCCTTAAAGTCTTTGGATGATAATCAGTGGGCCTGATATCAGAACCGCTCACGCAATCGTCCGCCAACTCCATCACGTAATAGAAAAATCCGCCCGCGTCGCTTCGCCCGACATGCAGAATGTCGACAAAACCGTCATGGGCGCGCGAGATGGGTTCGAAGGCGGACATGCCGCCAAATTCGCGATTGAATGCGCGATCGTTTTCGAACGTGCTCCGGTAGACAACTTTTACCGCACGCAATGCGCCCGTTAGGCCGCGCGCCATCCAGATTTCACCGTAGGCTCCACGCCCGATAACGCACAGCATCTCGTAATCGGGAATCGCAGGTATGCGCACGAGTTTTCGTTATACCTTTTTCTGTACCGGCGGTCTACCTGTCTCGCCGCCGCCAGGCGAAGGCGGATGACCGTCGCTAGCGTGCCTGTTCAAGCTTCGCCACTTCCTTCTTCAAGAGCGCCGCGATCCGGTGTTTCGCGAGATAAATCTGAGCAACGCTCACGCGCAAGTCCGTCGCCACTTTCTTCACCGGCCATTGTTTAATCACATAACAGTCGAAGATTTGATACTGTCTCGCGCTGACTTTTCTTTTCACACGCTCGGTCGCAACGCGCAGCAAATTTCGTCGCCACTCTTCATCCCACGCGGCATCGAGATCAAAACCGGCCGGATCCGCGATCCGTTCAATCGTCGCGGTGCGCGCGGTTTCGAAACGCTGCCTATGCTCGACGGCGCCCTTTCGTTTTCGAAACTGATCGGCGATACGCCATCGCGTAATATTCAGAAGCCACCCTTTGAACGAACCGATGGCGGGATCGTATTTCAGCCGATCGATCTTTTTCGCCACCGTGATCAACGTTTCCTGCACAACTTCCTGCGCTTCGGTTTCGGAAAGCCCGGCTTTGCGCGCTGCGCCGTGAATTAATTTCCAGTAGGAATCGAAAAACTGCTGCCAGCGCTTGCTGTCGTTCCAATCGGCCAGCCGCTCGACCAGGCTGCGCCGCGTCGCCAGAAATTCACTCCGACTCATCCGGCCCGGTTCTTAGCGCAGATTTCCGCGGGCGAAAACTTTTTTGCAATTCGCTGAAAGATCGCGGGAGCGGCGCACGTATTCACCGCAACAACTTTACCTATGTTAAAACGCTCTCTCGTTGCGCTCTTCGGAAACGTCACTTGGATCGCACCGTCGTGGCTCGGTCGCTGCGTGGCCGCGATGAGGGCGCACCGAATCAGATCCCTCTTTCTCTCCCTTTTTTTCCTCCTCTTACTCGGCAGCGGCTGTTTGACATGGCGCTGGTATCAACGCCTGCCCAAGCCGTATCGCGTAGCGGTTTCCGTCGATTCGATTCCAGTCACGACCCTGGAAAAGGATCTTCATCCGGCGTCAATCAACATCCACTTCGACAGTTCCGTCGCGCGCCTGGATCAGCTGGGAAAAATTGTGACACACGGCGTGGAAATGAAACCCGCGACCGAAGGAAGGTGGACATGGACTTCCGATTCGCGACTCACGTTTACTCCGAAAAACGATTGGCCGGCAGAACAGAAATACCGTGTCACGTTCGATAAAAAACTCTTCCCGCGTCATGTGCTTCTGGCGCGTCACGAAGTTGAAATCACGACTCCGGTTTTTGCCGGCGAAATAAAAGATCTCGAGTTCTACCAGGACCCCAGGCAACCGTCCGTCCAGCAAGTCACTGCGACGATCGAGTTCAGTCACAGCGTTAAGCGCGGCGATCTCGAACGACATCTCGCGCTTTCCATGCTCGGCGGCTCGCCCGTTTTCAAAAACAATCAGGGTTCATCAACCTTCGCGGTGACATACGGCCTGCACGATCGGCGGGCCTATCTTCGCACGGTTCCGCTCACCCTCCCGGAACGAGAAGATTTCATGAAGCTCATCGTCGGCCGAGGGATTGCAACGACGGCGGGAGGCGCGCAAACGAAAGCCGACGTCGAGAGCAAAGTCCGCATCCCCGACGTCAAAAGTTTTTTCAAAATTGAAAACACCCAGGGACAGGTTGTGCGGAATAATGACGGCGAGCCGGAACAAATCCTTATCATTACAACGACCGCGGCTGCAAAGTCCGAAGACATCCAGAAGGCGCTGCACCTATTCCTTCTTCCGAAAAGAAATTCGGTCGGCCCGCCAGCTTCGCCGCCTGAAAGCGAAGAAGAGACTGAATCTGATTCCACCGACGACGAGCAAAATGCTACGCGGCCCGATAGCGACTTTGGCGGATACTGGAGCAGTCCGCGCGAAGTCGGTGCCGAGGTGCTCAAACGCGCGAAGGCCGTTCGCGTTACTCTGGTTCCATCCGAGCACGAACAGACGAAAGTCCACACCTTCAAGTTCCAGGTCGAAGCCAACGGAAGTCTTTACCTGAAAATCGACAAGGGCGTCAGGGCGCTTGGCGGATTTCCGCTCGGAGAAAAATACGATAGCGTTATTCGCGTTCCCGTCCTGCCGCACGAAATCGAAATCCAGGGACGCGGAGGCATTCTCGCGCTCAACGGCGAGCGCAAGCTTTCGATTCAATCGCGCGGCGTCAGCGCGATCGAGTACGAGCTCGCGCGCGTTGCTACGAGCGAGATCAACCATCTCGTTACGCAGAGCGAGGGCCGCTTCGATCACCCGCGTTTTTCCTATAACTTTAACGAGGAAAACATTTCGCGACTCGCGGTCGAGCACCAGTCGATCAATCTCGAAAACCAGTTCAAGGCGAACTATTCCTCCTTCGATTTTTCGTCGCATTTGCAATTGCCGGCCGATGGCGGAAGCGAGCGCGGCTTGTTTTTCATTCGCGCGCAACAGTGGGATGAAACGAACCAGCGCCCGATTCGTTCTGTCTGCGATCGCCGCTTTATTCTCCTGACCGACATCGGAATGCTGGTGAAGAAAAACGGCGATAGCAGCAGCGACGTTTTTCTCGTCTCGATCAAGTCCGGTCAGCCACTCGCGCAGGTTGCCGTGGAGGTCCTTGGCAAGAACGGGGTCGCTGTCGCGCGCAACACCAGTGGGCTCGATGGGCGCGTTTCCTTTCCATCATTCGATAAGAATGCGCGCGAAAAAACACCAGTCGCGTTCGTGGCCAGGCTTGGTGACGACGTCGCGTTCATGCCTTTTTCTCGCGCCGACCGCCGCCTCGATTTTTCGCGCTTCGATATCGGCGGCGTCGAGAGTGCAAGCGCGGAACGCCTTGAAGCATTTCTTTTTACCGAGCGCGGTGTTTATCGACCCGGCGACGAAGTGCACATCGGTTACATCGTCAAACAACGGAACTGGAGTGGCCAGCTCGCCGGGTTGCCGCTTGAGATTGAAGTCATGGACGCTCGCGGTCTGCGGGCGCAATTGCGCAAGGTCGCGCTTCCATCAGCCGGTTTCGACGAGCTCAATTTTCAAACGGCCTACGAATCGCCGACCGGCGAGTACCGCATCAATCTTTATTTGGTTCATAACGGTTGGCGCGACCTGCTGCTCGGCCACGCCAGTTTTCAGGTAAAGGAATTCCTGCCGGATCGAATGCGCATCACGAGCGAACTCTCGAAAAAAATTGCGCACGGCTGGATCGATCCCAAAGATGTGCGCGCTCTCGTTACGCTTCGCAATCTCTACGGCACGCCCGCGACCCAACGCCGCCTAACGAGTCAGATGGAGCTGTCTCCGGCGGCATTTCATTTCCCGGAGTTCAAGGATTACATCTTCCACGATCCGCTCTGTGAGGGAGAGAAGGAAATCCGATCGCACACGGTCGATCTGGGCGAACTAAAAACCGACGACGAGGGCAAGGCGACGGTCAAGCTGGGTCTCGAGCGCTTCACCGACGCGACTTACGAAATGACGCTTTGCACCCAGGGTTTCGAAGCCGGGGGCGGTCGCAGTGTCAGCGCTTACCAAGCCGTGCTCGTTTCAACCTTGCCTCGGGTGATTGGCTACAAAGCGGATGCCTCGCTCGATTACATCCCGAAAGATCGGCCGCATGCGATCGAGTTCATCGCGCTCGATTCGAACCTGAACAAAATCGCGGCCGAGAAACTTCAATTCGAGCTCATCGAGCAATCTTACGTTTCGATTCTGGCGCAGAAGGAAAACGGTAATTACGCCTACGAATCGGTTTTGAAAGAGCGTTCGCTCAAGTCCGAAACAGTCGCGATCACGCCGGACGGACTAAGCTATCCCATTGCCACCGGCACGCCCGGAAATTTCCTGCTCGAAGTGCGCGATGATGCCGGGCGACGCGTCAGTCGGGTGCACTTTTCCGTCGTCGGTCTCGGCAATGTTTCGCGGTCGCTCGAAAAAAATTCCGAGCTCCAGATCAAGCTTGATCGCCAGCAATACAACGCGGGTGATGAAATCGAAGTCAGCATCGCCGCGCCGTACGCCGGAAGCGGCTTGATTACGATCGAGAGCGACAAAGTTCGCGCGCATCGATGGTTCAAGAGCGACACCACCAGCAGCGTCCAGTGCATCCGCGTGCCCGATGGTTTCGATGGCACCGGCTACATCAATGTCTCCTTTGTGCGCGGTCTCGACTCAAGAGAGATTTTCATGAGTCCGCTCAGTTACGCCGTCGTGCCTTTTACCGTGAACAAGGAGAAGCGGCGATTGCATGTCGAGCTGCAAACCAGCGAAATCGCGAAACCGGGTGAGCCATTCAAGATTGGATACAAGACCGATCGGCCGGCGAAGATTGTCGTCTTCGCCGTCGACCAGGGAATTTTGCAGGTCACAAATTTCTCCACCCCCGATCCGTTAGGCTATTTTTTTCGCAAGATAGCGCTCGAGGTAGAAACTTCTCAGATCGTCGACCTGATCATGCCGGAGTTTTCAATTCTGCGCGCGACCTCGGCGGCGGGTGGAGACGGCGATGTCGAAAAACGTCTCAATCCATTCAAACGCGTCACCGAAAAACCGGTCGTCTTTTGGTCGGGAGTTATCGATGCCGACACCACCGGACGCGAAGTGGTTTATGATGTGCCCGATTATTTTGACGGCACGCTGACGGTCATGGCCGTCGCCGTCGCCGCAGATGCGGCCGGTTCTGTGGCAAAGGATTCGATCATCCGCGGACCGTTTATCATCACGCCGAGTGTGCCGACAGTCGCCGCGCCCGGCGATCGTTTCGAAGTCGGAGTGACTATCGCGAACAACGTCACCGGTTCAGGAGAAAAAGCGGAGATCGCACTCACCGCCGAGCCTTCATCGCATTTGGAAATCATCAAGAGTCCCGACCAACCGCTGCGCATTGCGGAAGGTCGCGAGACCGCTGTCACATTCGTCGTCCGCGCGAAAGAACAATTGGGATCGGCCACGCTTAATTTCCACGCTTTCACAAGTGGCGGTCAGGAAAGCACGCGGCACGCGACCTTGAGCGTGCGTCCAGCGGTTCCGTTCATGACGCAAGTGCGCGGCGGAAATTTCACGAACGGTAAAATCGAGTTGCCGATCGAGCGCGCGATGCATGCCGAATATCGACAACTGGAAGGGACCGTGTCCGCGCTTCCGCTCGGTCTCGCCCGCGGTCTCGATTTTTATCTGCAGAATTTTCCGCACGGCTGTACCGAACAGATCAGCAGCGCATCTTTCTCGCGCTTGCTTCTGGCGGATGAAACCGACTTCGGGTTGACGCGTGTCGAGGTTGACGCGCAGCTGGAGAAAACCTTCGCCACACTCCGCCGCCGCCAGAACGATCAAGGCGCGTTTGGTTACTGGTCAGCGCAGACGGGCGAGGGGAGCGACTTCGTTTCCGTCTATGCCACGCACTTTCTCGTCGAAGCGAAGGCGGCCGGCTTCGCTCCGCCTAACGACATATTGAAGAACGCGCTTCGCAATCTCCAGGGCATGGTCGCGCGCGAACCGCGAAGCCTCGCTGATGCGCGCATGCTCGCCTATGCCGCCTACGTGCTGACACGTGAGGGCGTTGTGACGACGAATTACGTTCTCAATCTCCGCGATTATCTCGATAAAAATCATGCGCAGAAATGGCAGAGCGATCTGACCGGCGTCTATCTCGCAGCGTCGTGGGCGATGTTGAAAAATGATGACGAGGCGCACCGGCTGATTCGCTTTTATCGGCTCGGCCAGCAGGATGCGCAGGAGCGATGCGATTTTTATCAGGACCTTGGCGCTGATTCGCAATACATCGCGATTGTGGCCCGCCATTTTCCCGATCTCCTCGCCAAAATGTCGTCCGACGATCTGCGTGCCATTACAAAACCAATCGGTAATGGCGAATTCAACACGCTTTCTGCGGCGTATGCGGTCTGGGCGTTGAAAAGTTACTCGCAACACATTGCGGCAAATCCGCCGGAACTGAGCATCACCGGGATCGGGCGCGATCAAAAAGAATTCTCGCTCGCTGCCTCCGGTAAACTGGTTAGGCGAGCTGTTTTTTCTCCTGAAGCAGCAGCCTTACGTTTCGGTGTTCGACCTTCACCGGCTGGCCTCGGCGCTTTTTACCAGGTGGTGGAAGCAGGCTTTGATCGTCAGATTCCCACTCAACCCATCGAACACGGCCTGGAAGTTTATCGTGAGTTTGTTGATGCGAATGGGAAAATCATCGAGACCGCGCGGCTCGGCGAGCCAATCACCGTCCGCTTGCATGTTCGTAGTCTCGATCGTGGGAGCGTAACCAACGTCGCCATTAGCGATTTATTTCCCGGCGGATTCGAAATCGTCGACCGTTCGCTCACGCCCGGAGTTGGGCAGGCGGGCTGCGATTATGTCGAAGTGCGCGAAGATCGCGCGGTATTTTTCGGTAGGGTAACTGCGGACACGCGCACCATCTCGTATCAGATAAAGCCCTGCAATCGTGGTGAGTTCGTTGTGCCGCCGCCGTTCGCTGAATCCATGTACGAACGCGGCATCAATGCCCGCGGAATGGCGCTTTCCAGCACATTGGGATCCTAAGCTTAGAATTCCACGTGGACAAGTTGTCGCG